>Ga0210391_10002949_pt1 | contig 14526 bp, 12 predicted proteins | sample IncBWC12OmetaG_FD_160573 | JGI IMG/M metagenome (GOLD analysis project Ga0210391, IMG submission 160573) | Forest soil microbial communities from Barre Woods Harvard Forest LTER site, Petersham, Massachusetts, United States - Inc-BW-C-12-O ... | reverse complement strand
GCCGGGCGGGGTTCGGATCTCGATGCGCGCCGGTGCGTCGAGGTGCCCGTCGACACCGAGGAACAGCGCGGCGCCGACCAAGAAGGCATGCGTCTCGTCGACGTGGTTCGTTCGAACGGTGAGTTCGCCCGCGTACACGCGGTAACGAACGAGGAGCGACGCGGCGCCCTGTGTCTTCACGCGCCAGGCGTTCTTGCGCACCTTGCGAACCTCGACGCCGCTCGCCGGGGCTGCCGCCACGAGCCCTTCGACATGGCGGGCGTATTCGCGCACGAGATACGATCCCGGCGTCCACACTGCCATGAAAAGCTCGATGGTGTCCGGTAAGGGGCCTGCCGCCGAGCGCACTTCCATTTCGACGTGGACGAGATGCGTGGCGGGCTCCGGGATGGACACCCGGTAGACGATCTTCAAGGATGCCTCCGGCGAAGGAGCGTGCGCAGCGATTCGCCAGCTTCTCTTGCCAGCTCCCGCAGGCAATCGGCCGCCGTGAACGCGTCGGCGAAGCCGGACGCGAGCAAAATGGCCACGGGCCTGTGTTCGACCCGGGCCGTGACCATCGCGACGTCGGCTCCGCCGAGCGCCTCCACGAGCCCGGCATACTCGGCCGTCGGAGCGAGACGCCCGAAGCACGTGCCGGCGCTCGCGAGCGCGTCGCCGAACACGGTGCGAAGATCGTTCTCGATGCGCATGCCCTTCAATGTGGCGGTCTCCGAGGCCCCTTCCGGTCCGCTCCATACCAGAAGGCCGTCGCGGTGCACGGCGAGGAGCACCACGCGCGCCGAGACGCCTCGCGCGCGGGCGACGAGGTCCGCCAGGATCCGGTCGCGTTCGCGCGCGATCCGCAGATCCGAGAGCGTCGCCGCGAACGAAGGCGGCTGGCTCGTGCGCGTCCCGGCGCGCGTCGGCGGGGTCCCGGGGGACGGCGGCGGGAGGCTTTCGCGCGCACGGGGTCGCGCTCCGGAGCTCGGATGGGGCGGGGGAGGGAAAGAGCCGAGCGGAGGGAAAGGGCTGGGGGGATGGGAATGGCTGACGCGAGGCTCGGGATGCGGCGCGGTGCTTGGGCCCCGCGCCGGCAGCGGAGGCGGGGCCTCCGTCCAGCCGCGCGTGCGCGCGGGCGTGCGCGCGGCCGGGGCGCGCGTGCGCCGCGGCGTCGACAGCGGCCCGAGGAGGTCCTCGTCGGTCCACCCCGAATCCAGCACCGCCATCTCCTCCTCGTCGGACAGCGGCGCCGCAATCGGAGGCCCCAGGGCGCGAAAGCCAGGTGCGCTCGGATCCGACAGGCCGGCCAGCGCGCTCTCCATCGTCGCGACCGAGGTGCGCACGGCGCGGACCGGCGCGGCGAGCCAGTGCCCGAGCTCGCGCAACGGATGCGGATCGAGCGCGTCCACGACGGCGATGTCGATTGTCTTCGTGTGGGCGTCGGAGCGCACGGGGAGGGCGAAGAGCCGATCGCAGAGGCCGCCGGGAAGGCGCTCGACCAGCGGCAACACGGGCGCGATGTGGCGCATGTACGGGCCCTCTCCGGCGTCCCGATCGAGGCATCGCTGCAACACGTCGGGGTCCACGCTCTCGCTCGTCACGAGCGCACGAACGAGGGACAGCCTCTCGGTCGCTGCGACGAAGAGAACGTCCGCCAAGATCTCGGGTGTGATCGCGTCCGCCGTCAACAGCGAGCGCGCCAGAGTAGCGGTCACGAGAGGCGATCCTAGCCCCGGCCGTCCTTCCGATAGGCACGAACCCGTGAGAAACCGGCCTCGGAACGCAAATGAGTCCGAGAACTGGCTCGCAGGCAACCAAACGTGAGATCATAGATGCCGCTGTGTCTTCTGCGCCGCTGCCCGATTCGCCGCCTCCGGCTCCGCCGCGCGTGTCCGCCACCGCTTCGCCCGCGGACCTCGTCCAGCGCACGCTGCCCATCGCGATGCTGTCGCTCGCCCTCATCGCGGTGCCCATTCTCGTCCTCGAGCCCGAGGGCCTGCCGCGGCTCCGCGCGCTTCAAACGGAGCTTTCGGGCGTCAGCGCCCAGAACGACGACCTGCAGCGCGAGATCGCGCGCCTTCGCGTGGAGGTGAGAACCCTGCGCGACGACCCCGCGGCCGTGGAGCGGATCGCCCGCGGCGAGCTCGGAATGGTGCGCAAAAGCGAAGTGGTCTTCCAGTTCGGCAAGTGAACGGCGCGCGCTCCCGCCCTCCGCGCAGGATCGCGACCGTCGACCGCTCGTGCTGCTCGGCGCTGCGCTCGTGCTAAACCGAGGCGCCGATGCGGTACGAGGCGGTCATCGGGCTCGAGGTGCACGCGCAGCTATTGACGCGCACCAAGGCTTTCTGCGGTTGCTCGACGGCGTACGGGGCCCCCCCCAACACGCAGGTGTGTCCCGTGTGTCTGGGGCTTCCGGGCGCCCTGCCGGTGCTCAACGGGGAGGCCGTGCGCCTCGCCGTGCGTACGGCGATCGCGCTTTCGTGCGCGCTCCACATGACGAGCCGCTTCGCCCGGAAGAACTACTTCTATCCCGACTTGCCGAAGGGCTACCAGATTAGCCAGTTCGACGAGCCGTTCAGCGGCCGTGGCGAGCTTTCGATCACGCTCGACGGCAAGACCAGGTCGCTCGGGATCACGCGCGTCCACATGGAGGAAGACGCCGGCAAGAGCGTGCACGGCGACGGCGTGTCGGTCGTCGACCTCAATCGATCGGGCGTGCCGCTCGTCGAGATCGTCGGCGAGCCCGACATGCGGAGCGCCGCCGAAGCCGCGGAATACTTGCGGACGCTGCGCGACGTGCTCGTGTTCGTCGGCGTCAACGACGGCAACCTCGAGGAGGGGAGCTTTCGCTGCGACGCGAACGTGAGCCTGCGCCCCGTCGGTGAAACGAAGCTCGGTACGCGCGTCGAGCTGAAGAACATCAACTCGTTTCGGTTCGTCGAGAAGGCGATCGAGCACGAGATCGAGCGCCAGGCCGAAGTCCTCGACGCCGGTGGCCGCATCGTCCAGGAGACCCGGGGCTGGAACGAAGACGCGGGGAAGACGTTCTCGATGCGGAGCAAGGAGCAGGCGCAGGACTACCGGTATTTCCCGGATCCGGACTTGCCCCCGCTCGTCCTCACCGACGCGTTCGTCGACGAGGTTCGCCGATCGATGCCCGAGCTCCCGCGCGCCAAGCGCCAGCGCTTCGTCGACGAGCTGGGTCTGAGCCCCTACGCGGCCCAGGTCGTGACGTCGCACCCGCGCGTGGCCGCGTTCTTCGAAGAAGCGGCGCACCTCTCCGGCCATCCCGTCAAAGTCGCGAACTTCATCCAGAGCGAAGTCCTGCGCGACGTCGAAACGCACGGCCTCGAGGCGAAGATTCCGGTCAGCGCGCGCCAGATCGCCTCGCTCCTCGACTTGGTCGAGAAAGGCTCGATCAGCGGCAAACAGGCCAAGGAGGTCTACGCCAAGATGCGCGGGACGGACGGCGCGCCCGACGCGATCGTCGACAGCCTCGGCATGCGCCAGGTCAGCGACGAGGGCGCGATCGAAGCCCTTTGCCGGAAGCTCATCGAGCAGAATCCCAAGCAAGCCGATCAACTCCGCGCCGGCAAGACGGCGCTCCTCGGGTATTTCGTCGGCCAGGTCATGAAGGAAACCAAGGGCTCGGCGAATCCACAGCTCGTCAACGATGTTCTCAGGCGGCTTCTCGCCCTCGCGTGAGCGCGCGGCGTCCGCGCCTTCGGCGCGCGCTCGCGTCCTCATCGTCGACGACAACGTCGAGCTCGTAGGGTCGCTCCACGCGGTGCTGATGAGCGCCGAGCTCTCCGACGGACGCGCGGCGGCCCAATCGATCGACGTGACCACCGCGTCCCGCGGCGACGAGGGCCTCGCGATCGCGCGCACGCGCGGGTTCGACGTGGCCATCGTCGACGTGAAACTCCCGGACACGAGCGGCGTCGACCTCATTCCGCGCCTTCGCGCCGCTTGCCCGTTCGGCGAAGTGATCCTCATTACCGGCTTCGCCACGATGGACGCGGCGATGGGCGCGCTCCGCTCCGGCGCGTACGCGTTCGTGCCGAAATCGTTCCGGCCCGAGGAGCTCGTATCGACCGTCGAGCAAGCGCTCTCCAAAGTGCGGCTCGCGCGCGAGCGCGACGAGCTCGAGCGCCGCTACCGCGCTCTCGTCGAGTTGACCGACGTGCTCGTCGTCGGCCTCGACGCGGACGATTGCGTCGTCCTTTTCAACCGCAAAGCGTCGCTCTTCTCCGGCGTCGAGCCCGGCGAAGCCACGGGGCGGCCCTTCAACGAGAGCTGGATCCCCGAGGAGGACCGGATTCGCATGCGCGAGGCCATTGCGCTCGCCCGCGCCGGCCGCACGCAAGAGGTCGAAACCGGCTTCGTCGACCCGGCCTCGCCGAAGACCCGTGTCCCCGAGTGGCGGGGAGGGGCCGTCCGCCCGCGTGTGCGATGGCACCTCTCGATGGCGCGCGGCGGCGGGGAGGAGCCGGCGCTCCTCTACGGGTTCGGGATCGACGTCACCGAACGCCGTGCGCTCGAGAAGCGCGCGGCCGACGCCGAGGCGCTGTCGGCGATGGCCACCCTCGCGCTGAACCTCGCCCACGAGATCCGCAACCCGCTGAACGCCGCCAATTTGCAGCTCCACTTGCTCGGCCGGCACGTCGACAAGCTGCCCGTGGACGAGGAATCGCGGAATCTACTCAAACACAAGGCGCAGATCGTGGGCGACGAGATCGGGCGCCTCGGCCGGCTCCTGACAGAATTTCTGGACCTCGCGCGCCCGCGCGGCGTCGTGCGCGAGCTCGTTCATTTCGGAAAGCTGGTCGACGAAGTCCTGGACCTCGAGCAGGGATCCGCGGCGGCGCGTGGCGTCGTCGTCGAGCGCGACCTGGGCAGCGACTGCGTCCTGGTGGGCGACGCCGAAAAGCTGAAGCAGGTCGTCCTGAATCTGGTCGTGAACGGCCTCGAAGCGCTGAAAGAGGGCGGTGTCCTGCGCGCGCACGTCGGGTGCGAAGGCGACAACGTGCGCCTCGTCGTCGAAGACACGGGGTCCGGGATCGAGCCCTCCGCGCTCGCGCAGGTGTTCGACCCCTTTTTCACGACCAAAGAGGCAGGCACGGGGCTCGGCCTCTCGATCGTGCGCAAGATCGTCGACCTTCACCACGGGGAAGTGCGGATCGAAAGCGAGCCCGGGGTCGGTACTCGCGCGTCGATCCTCCTCCCGCGCGGGCGCTAGCCCCGCTTACCGGCCGGGTGGGCGAAGCGGCAGCGCCGTCGTGGAAACGGGCGCGGGGGGAATGCGGCCGAGCTCGGGCGCGGCCGTGGAATCGATGGCCGAGAGTGCCGCGAAAAGCCGATCCATCCCGACGCGGAGCGCGGGGCCTTTTTGGAACAGCTCCGCGGTGCGCACGAGGCGCAGGGCGGTCGTCTTTCCGAGGTCAATCTCGCGCTCGACGAAGGCTTCGAACGACGGGAAGTGCTTCGCCTCGTAAAGACGGCGCGTCTCGATGTCCTTCAGGATCAGGCCGATGTCGAAGAACGACTTCGCGAGGTTCTTCCGTAAGCCTTTGATCTGCGAGAGCAAAGCGTGCAGGTCGCGCACCCGCTCTTTGATGTCCTCCGCGTCCGCTGGGGTGCGAATCGTGGCCCGAGCGCTGCCGGGAAGGGGGGGCTCAGCCGCGCGTGCGCGCGCTTCAGCCGCATGCTTGGCCGCGTGGCGTGCGGCCCACGGAGCCGCTCCGCGCAGGCCCAACTTGCGCTTGCCTCCGTCGTCCTTCCCTGCCGCACCCTTCGGTGCCGCGGACTTGCCCGGCGCCGGCGGCTTGATGGACGCCGCTTTGGTCACCGCAGCCTTCTTCGTCTTGGCCATATCGCTCTCAGTTCGGGGCAACGCCCTTGAAACGATCGCGCCCCACTCCCCAGGGTTTCGCCGGGGGGTGACTCGGGCGAAACGTCTTGGGCCGTTTACCAGAATTCGCGGGGTACAGTCTAGATTGGTGTTGGGCTCCGCGCGCTAACGGGATCCCAACTGGACCCCAAACGGGACGCCAACGGGGCCCCAACGGGACCATTCGCTCACGAAAAGTGATCGAATCCCCCTGCGGTGGCTGCGCATTCCCCGTGCGCACCGCGCACCGAGACGCCGCTTCCCGCGACGACCTGGCCGATTCGCCGAAAGCCTTCCACGGGCGTGGGGCTCGCCGCGACGAGCGCGTAGTCCTCGCCTCCGCCGAGCGCGAGATCGAGCGGGTCGACGCCCAAAGCGGCCGCCGCTTCTCGGAGGCCCGGGTCGGCGCGCAGGGCGTCTTCGTCGAGGACGAGTGCCACACCGCTTGCCGCGGCCAGGTGCCCCGCGTCGCGCGCAAGTCCGTCCGACACGTCCACGGCAGCGCGGGCGACGGTTCCTAGGGCGCGGCCGGCCGTGACCTCCGCGACGGGGCGCCGCCACGCCTCGATCGCCGCGGCGAGACCCGGCTCGCTCCCTCGCTGTTCCATCAAGGCGCGAAGGCCGGCTGCCGCAAGCCCCACACGCCCCGCCATCCAAACCCCGTCGCCGGGCACTGCACCCCGGCGCTCCAGCGGACGCACGCACCGGCCCAGGAGCGTGGTCGTGATCGACACGAACGGGCCGCGCGCGAGGTTTCCCCCGACGATCGGAGCCCCAGCCGCATCGGACGCGGCCTTCTGGCCGCGGGCGATGGCCTCGAACGCGTCGTCGCCCAGCGCGGCGGGCAAAACGAGCGCGCCGAGAGCGCACCACGGCGCGGCGCCCATGGCGGCGAGGTCGCTCGCAGCCGCCATGAAGCTCCGCCACCCGATGTCCTCGAAGGAGAGGAAGTCGCGCCGGAAGTGTGTGCCTTCGACCTGCTCGTCGATCGTCCATACGAGCGCTTCGCGGGCCCCCGCCGGCACCGCCGGATCGAGAACGGCCGCGTCGTCGCCGATCCCGACGCGCACGCCCGCGGGCAGCGGGACGCCAAAAATCGTCGCCAGCCGGGCGATGCGGGCTCGTTCATCCATTCTGACCTCGAGACTGGCACAACGCGCGCCGTCGGAGGGTACGCCGTCGCTCCAGCTGGCCTTGGCTAGCTCGCCTGGGGTGCGTCGACGAGCGCGGGCAGAGAAACGACGAAGACCGTGCCCTGCGGCTCGTTGTCCTCGATGGCAATCGTGCCGCCGTGCTCTTCGACGAGGCGCCGCACGATGGAGAGGCCCAGCCCCGTTCCGCCGTACTCGCGGGTGCTCGACGAGTCGACCTGGTAGAACGCGTCGAAAACGCGCGTCCGCTCCCGTACGGGGATGCCGATCCCCGTGTCGAGGACCCGGATTTCGACGCGCGAGCGCGTCGGCGCAAGGAGCGTGAGCCCATCTTCTTCGCCGGGGCCGTCGCCCGCCATGCGCGACCGGAGCGTGATGCTCCCGTCGGGCGGCGTGAACTTGATCGCGTTTTCGACGAGGTTCAGAAACACCTGGCGCAGGCGCTCGGGGTCGCCGCGCACGTCGGCGATGTTCGTGCCGAGATCGAGGACGAGCTTCACGCCTTTCTTTCGCGCCGTCGGCGTCAGCGTCGAGAGGACCTCGTTCAGGACGCTCTCGACCGTCACCGTGCGCGCCGCGAGCCGGAGCGTCCCGCTCTCGAGTTTGCCGAGATCGAGCAGGCTCATGATGAGCGACAGGAGCTGCCCGCCCTTCTCCTGGATCGTCTTGACGAACCCCAGCTGGTCCGGCGTCATCTCGCCGGCGAGGCCCTCGGCCAGCATTTCGCTGTAGCCGATGATCGACGTGAGCGGGGTCCGGAGCTCGTGGCTCACGGTGGCGAGGAAGTTCGACTTCAGGTGATCGAGCTCTTTGAGCCGATCGAAGGCCTCCTGCAGGCGCGCCGCCTTGTCCTCGAGTTGCCGGTAGCTCTCGCGCACGCTGGCCACGTGGATCTTGCTCGTGACGAACGACTTGTGGCCGCTGAAGAGAATCAGGTCGAGCGCGCCCTTCAAGTGTGCCGCAATCCGGGTCACCGTCTGGGCCTTCGCGCGCGGCATCTTGAGCAGCAGCGCCTGGGCGCGATCGCCGTCGAGCCCGGGGTCGATCGCTCGCAGGGTCGCGGGCGCTTCGGTGACCTGCGGCGGCAAGAAGGGGCCCACGATGAGGCGGCCGACGCGTCGGCCGTCGTAGTCGAGCGCGAGAATGCGGTATTGCGCGCCGGTGAAGCAGGGGTGCACGACGTCGCCCGTGTCGCTCGGATCGCGCGCCTTCACGGCTCCGACGGTACCGGCGCACGCGCGCCGACCCGCGGCGAGCGTGTTCACGTACGCGCAGATCTCGTGCTGGTCGCCCGACGCGTCGGCCAGAAGCCCGCCGTCGCTCGAGTAGATGCGCACCGGGATGCCGAAGAGCGCGACGAAGCTCTTGCACAGCTCGTCCAGGCCTTCGCGATCGACCAGGTCCTCGAGGCGCAGCCGCCCGTCGAGCAAAAGGTCCTCGACGGCGACGTGCGGGGCCGCTTCGTTCATGGCGCCACCTGCGCGTGCCGATCGAGCCGGCCGCCCACGCACGAGGAGAGGAGCGTCGTCACGTCCTGCTGCAAGCCGAGCTGGCGCGCCGCCATCGGCAAGAGCGCGCGAGGGTCGATTCCCAGCATTTTCGCGAGCTGGTGCTCGCCGTCGAGTTTGCTCCACGTCAGATGCAAGAGACCGAAGAAGGTCTCGATCACGCCTTTGCCGTGGACGGCGCTCGCCTTGAACACGGGCTCGCGGCCTTTGCTCGCGAGCTGCCCGAGCTCGTCGTCCGAACGGACCTTCTCGAGGTCGCGCTTGTTGAACTGAATCACGAGGGGCAGCGCTTTCAGATTGAGCCCGAGGTCCTTCAAGTTCTGGCGCAGATCGAGAAACGACGCGGCGTTGTGTTCGGTCTCGCAGATTTGCGAATCGGCGATGAACGCGACGCCGTCGGCCCCCTGGAGCACGAGCCGGCGGGTGGATGCGTGGAGCACCTGCCCGGGTACGGTGAAGATCTTGATGCGCATGCTCATCCCCCCCCCGGGGCGATCACTCTCCGCCCGCAGCGTGAGCGGAAGCATGTCGAAGAAGAGCGTGCGATCGTCTTTGGTCTCGAGCGTCATCAGGCGACCGCGCGACTTGTCGGACGTCAGCTCGTGGAGCGAACGCAGGTTCGTCGTCTTCCCACTGAGGGCCGGCCCGTAATAAACGAGCTTGAGGGCAATCTCACGGCCGCCGAAGTTGATCTGCACGAGCGCCGCCAGTCCTCCACGTATCTTACCAAACGGCTCCTCGCGCAGACCGGGTAAGATGGCGGCTACAGAAGACCATGAACAAAGCGATCACAACGACGGATGCAACGAGGGGTGACCCGGCGCCGGACTTCGAATTGGAGAGCGACGCAGGTGGGCGGGTGTCGCTCGGCGACTTCGCCGGGAAATGGCTGATCGTCTACTTCTATCCGAAGGACAGCACGCCCGGATGCACGCGTGAGGCGCAGGCCTTCACGGCGGCCGCACCGGGCCTGAAAAAGCTCGGTGCCGCGGTCGTGGGCATATCGAAAGACTCGGTGAAGTCGCATTGCAGCTTTCGCGACAAGTTCGAGATTCGCTTTCCGCTCCTCAGCGACCCCGACCTCGCGGTCCACAAGGCGTATGGCGCGTGGGGCATGAAGACGATGTACGGAAAGAAGATGGAAGGGACGATTCGGTCGACCTTCCTGGTCGCCCCCGACGGGACGATCGCGGGTGAATGGAAGAGCGTAAAAGTCGACGGGCACGCCGACGCGGTCGAAGCGGCCTTGCGCGAAGCCCAGAGCGGCGCGAAGGAGAAACCGACCGCGGCGAAAGCGAAGTCGCCCGCGGCGAAAGCGAAGTCGCCCGCGGCGAAAGCGAAGTCGCCCGCGGCGAAAGCGAAGAAGACGCCGGCGCGTTCGTGAACGGCGGAGCGGCAGACGCGGCCGTCACGAGCGACGCGACGGTCGTCTGGATCGCACCCGCGCCGCCGCGCGTAGGGGAGGAGCGCGCCATCGCGGCCTGGGCGCAGGCGAAGCGCCTGCAGCTTTTCCCCCCGGCGGACGTGGCGTATCCGGCGCTTCCGTCCGATCCGCGGATCGACGGCACCGCCGCTGCGATCGATGAGCGGCTCGCGCGCGCGCGCGACGCCATCACGGCCCGCGACGGCGCCGCCGCGGATTCGGCCACGGCCATGGCCGAAGAGACGGTCTTGCGGCACCCCGAGCTGCCGAACGCCGCGTGGCTCTTGGCCGAGGTGCTGCGTACGAAAGCGACCCGGTTGCGGCGTGTCGCGCCGGCGGATCCGGGGCAGGCCGATCGGCTCTGGCAGCGCGCGGACGCGCTCGACGGCGGGCGTGTGCCCGGCGTCGGCGAAGAGCCAGCCGCGACGCCGCCGGCTCCGGCGACGCTCGTCTTCGACGGCGCGCCGGATGGGCAGATCTGGCTCGACGGTAGACCCGTGGAGCCCGGTCCCGTGCCGACGAAAGCGGGGCCGCACGCGATCGTTGCCGTGCGCAAGGACGCGCCCATTTGGGCCGGCTGGGTCGAGGCGCCCCCCGGCACATCCGTCGTCCCGTTGCCCCACTACGGGGCGCCGCCCTGCTCGCGCGCGGACTTTGCCACGGTGGAGGTGCGCGACGGGTCCGTCGCCGCGGCGGGGGTGCAATGCGGCGCATGGGTCGCGGCGACCGTCGTGGCGACTGCGACGGTAGCGCCGCCGGCGAGCGTGACTCCCGACGCTGTCCGCATCGCGGTGTGCGAAGGCGCCGTATGCGGTCCGCTTCGCGAGTTTCGCCATAGGGCCGACTGGGCTTCCACGCCCGATTGGGTCGCGGCGCGCGCCCACGCGATGCCACCGCGATGGCCCGCATGGGCCACGTGGACACTGGCCGCAGCGGGGGTCGCGGCCGCGAGCGTCATCGCTGTCGTCGCGTCGAGCGCTTCGAGCGGGCCCGCCGAAACTCGCTTCGTGAGCGGTGGCCTCAAGCAGACGCCCTAGATCGCCCTTAGATTGCGGAAAGGTGCCCCGGTGCTTAGGCTCCCAGGGCATGGCGCAGGCACCTCAACTCGATTTCGATGCGTTCGTGGCGCGAAAGCGCGCGTCGCGCGTTGGCGGCAGTCCCGGCACGACGGGGCACGAATACACGTACGCGTTCGACAGGCAGTCGAGGGTCGCGTTCGAGAACGCCAAGCCAGTCGCGCTCGCCGTCGAAGCGAGCGTGCGCCTCTTCAAGCAAATCGGGCGTAACCAGCTCCTCGGCCATGCGGTCAAAGTGAGCGAGCGACAGTTCCCACGGATTCATCGCATCGCCAAGACGGCCGCCGACACCCTGCAGATCGCGATGCCGCAAGTCTTCATCGTGAACCAGCCCACCTACAATGCGGGCACGCTCGGCACGAACGACGATTCGTTCATCATGATCCATTCGGCGCTCGTCGATCAGTATGCGGACGACGAGCTCCTGACCGTCATCGGTCACGAGTGCGGGCACATTCACAACTCGCACGTCGCCTACCTCACGGCGCTCCATTATCTGACGTACATGGCCGGGATGGTCGTCCCCTGGATCTTGCAGCCGGCGCTCGTCGCGCTTCGCACCTGGTCGCGCCGCGCGGAAGTGACGTGCGACCGCGCGGGGATGCTCGTGTCGAAGAACCAGGCGGCCGCCGAGCGCGCCATCACGAAGCTCGCCGTGGGCTCGGGTCGCCTCTACGAAGAGTTCAGCGTCGATGCGTTCATCGAGCAGCACGAAGAAGCGAGCCAGGGCATCGGAAAGTACATGGAGGTGTTCGCCTCGCATCCTTGGCTTCCCAAGCGGGTCCTCGCCATGCGTGCCTTCGGCAAGAGCCGGCTGTTCCGGGATGCGCTGGGCCTCGTTCCGTCCGTCGGGCTTACGATGAGCGAAGTGGACGAGCAGGTCGCGGGGCTTCTCAAAGGAGACGGCTGATGAGCGCACCCCAGGATGGGACCGGCGACGGAGCCTTGGGTGGCGGTGGCGGGACCAACGGGCAATCGGAGCCGGCGCGTCCGGCGCTCGACGTGTTTTTCGAGAAGCGCGCCGAAGTGGCTTCGGTCCTCTCGGGCTTGTGCGACGTGGCGAACGTGCTCGGGACGCGCACGCTCCGCGACCGCGTCGAGCGCGAGCTCGTGAAGAAGCTCGACGAGGACCGCTTTCACCTGGTCGTCGTCGGCGAATTCAACCATGGCAAGACGACGTTCGTGAACGCTCTTCTCGGCGAGGAGGCGCTGCCCGTCGGCGTGACGCCGACGACCGCGACGATCCACCACATCAGGTGGTCCGAGCAGCCGGAGGCGTTCGTCGTCACGACCGGCGGCGGGCGGCGGAGCATTCCGTTCGCGGACGCGAAGCGCTTCGCGGTCGGTGGCGGCGAGTCCACCGAGGACATCGACCACCTCGAGATCGGGTATCCCGCCGGGCTCCTTCGCGAGCGCATTCTGCTGGTCGACACGCCGGGCGTGAACGACCTGTCGCTCGCGCGGGCGGACATCACGTACAGCTACATTCCTCGGGCCGACGCGGTGCTGTTCCTGCTCGACGCCGGGCAGATCCTCAAGGAGAGCGAGCGGGTCTTCCTGAACGACAAGCTCCTCAAGGCGTCGCGCGACAAGATCGTGTTCGTCATCACGAAGTGGGACCTTCTCTCCGACGACGAGAAGCGCGAGGCCCTGGCGTACGCGAAGAAGAATCTCTCGTCGCTCGTCCGCGATCCGATCGTCTTTCCGGTCAGCGCGGAGGCCGCGCTGGCGGGCAACGCGGGCGAGAGCGGATTGCCCGAGCTCGTTCGGTACCTGACGAACTTTCTCGCCGAGGAGCGGGGGCGCATCTTGCTCGACAACGCGCTTGGCGAAGGCCTCTTGGCGGCGGAGCTTCTCTCGAAGGGAATCGACGCGCGCCGGCGGGGCATCCACATGAAGAGCGACGAGATCGAACGGCGCATCGCGGCGCTGGAGGGCGATCTCGCGGGCCAGACCGGGACGATCGAGCAACGCCGCGGGCAGATCCGTGAAGACGTGGCGGCGATCAAGGCGTCCGCGCGCAAAGACCTGGATCGATTCGTGGACGACATCTGTCGCCAGCTGCCGAATGTCATCGACTCGGCGAAGCCCCAGGACTTGAAGCAGTTTCTCCCGGCGTTCCTGGAAGATGCATTCAAGCAGTGGGCGGAGGCGGAGACGCGCGACATCGCGACGGAGCTCGAACGGCTCGCGGAAAAGACGATCGCCCTCGTGCGCGAAGACGCGCGCGACAGCGCACGGCGCGTGGCCGCGGTGCTGGGGAGCGATACGCAACGACTCGACGTGCAGGTCGACACGATCAAGTACGACGTGGGCGTCGTCGCGCTGATGTTCGGCGGCGTGGCGCTCATGGCGGTCAATCTCATGGTAGGTGGCGTCCTCGCCGTCGCCGCCCCGGCGATCTTCGCGATGTTCGCGCGCGGCAAGATCCAGGAGGAATTCAAGAAGCGCGCGAAGGCGCTCGCGCCCGAGGTGATGCGCGAGACCGCGAAGAAAGTCGCGCCGAAGCTCGAGGGCCTCATCGAGGACTTCGCGGACAAGCTCGACGCCTGGGTCGTCTCCGCGGGCCAGGAGCTGCACCGCGAGGTGCTCGAAGTCTTGCGGGCGACGCGGGAGGCACGAGGTACAGGCGAAGAAGACGAGGGCAAGTCCCTCGCCGCGGTGAAAGACCAGGCGGATACGCTTGCGAAAGTCACGGAGCGGATCGTCCGCCTTCGCGCCGACCTGTGGGCTCTGCCGGAGCGCGCGCCGAGCGCGGCGTAAGGCGAGGCGACCGTAGATCGCGATCGAGACGAACGACGTCGTTTGGGTCAGTGCCGCACGCGCGCGTCAGGTGGAATCACCGACTGTCCGAATGCCACTCGCCGCCGTCGCGGGACAGACGACGGCGCCGCGAGCCGACCCCCGGCCGGGGATTTCGGCTGTGGGCTTTCCATTGCCTGGGCAATGAAGGGCCGATAGTTCGGCCATTTTCGCGCGGGTTCGAGGATGACTCCGCGGGGACGGCGCGTTCGCATGGGCGCTTCGGTGTGTTGGCACGCAACGTGTTTCTTTTGACGGGAATGCACCCCGTATTCTTCGGTCTGAAGCGCGCGTACTACGCGACCCTCGGCCTTACCCGACGGACGCTGCGCAAAATGGGCCTCACCGCAGCGCGCATGGATATGCTCTACGTGATTCACAAGAGAGGGCGATATTCGACGCAACAAGGTGCACTGTGGCGCACCCTCGGAGTCTGCCCATCAGTCGTCAGCCGTATGCTCAAGAGGCTCGAGCAAATGGGCTACGTCGAGCGCGATGTGGTGACCAACGATACGCGCCGCCGGACGGTTAAGCTCACGGTCCGAGGGCGGGCGCGCATTCTACGCGCAATACGGCAATTCATCGGATGGGGTTATGCCCAGCTGGCGCTCCATTCGGCGCTCGAGCCCCGGCACTGGCACAGCGAATGGCGCACGCACGTTGCGGTATCGCGCGCGGAGGAGTTTCTCCGTTT
>Ga0210391_10002948_pt1 | contig 14533 bp, 12 predicted proteins | sample IncBWC12OmetaG_FD_160573 | JGI IMG/M metagenome (GOLD analysis project Ga0210391, IMG submission 160573) | Forest soil microbial communities from Barre Woods Harvard Forest LTER site, Petersham, Massachusetts, United States - Inc-BW-C-12-O ... | reverse complement strand
TCTACGCGGCGCGGGAGGTTCAGCCGCGGTTGCCGAAGGCAGTGAAGCGCCGAGAGAGGACATCGTCAGCGCAGGTACTTCTGAGGTTCAGCGATCGCTTGGGCAAGGTCATTCAGGAACTGCGCGCCGCGCGCGCCATCTATCACGCGATGATCGCAGGAAAGCGTGAGCGTCATCATGCTGCGGACGACTGGCTGGCCGTCGATCGCAACGATGCGATCGGAAATCGTGCCCACCGCCAAGATTGCCGCCTGCGGCGGCGGAATAATCGCGGTGAAGGCATCCATCTGGAACATGCCGAGGTTGCTGATCGTAAATGTGGCGCCTACGAAATCCTGTGGGCGCGATTTGCCGGATTTGGCGCGCTCGGCGAGGTTGCGCCGTTGCGCTGCGATTTCGGTGACGCTCACGACGTGCGCGTGAGGAATCACAGCGGCGATCACGCCGTCGTTTACGGCGATGGCGATGGCTATATTCACTTCGGGATGAAGCTGGATTCCTTCAGGTGTCCAGCTCGCGTTCAGGCGCGGGTGCTGCACCAGCACGCGCGCGACGAGTGCGGTAAGCAAATCCGTATGCGTGATCTTGACGCTGGAATTTGTAGAAGAGGAAGCAGCCAGTTTTTCGCGCGTCTGATGGAGCGCGCTGGCGTCCACTTCGCGAACAAGGAAGAAATGCGGAACGGTGGTCCAACTTTGCGTGGTGCGCTCCGCCATCAACCGGCCGATAGCGGTGAGCGTTTCGATTTTCGCGCCGGAGGATAATGCAACTAGGCTTGGAGACGCCGCCGAGGATTTTGCTGCGGCCTCGATATCCGATGCGAGAATCTCTTCGCCAGGGCCTGAACCTCGCACGGTGTCGAGATTGATGTGAAGTTCGTTTGCGAGGCGGCGCGCTTTGGGCGAAATCTTCCGCCTGGCGCCTGCAATCGCGGCATTCACGGACGGAGCAGCTGACTCGGCAGCCCTGGCCGCGGGCGTGGTTACGCTGGCGACTACGCCAGGCGCCTCATCCGCGGGAGCAGATTCGCCCTTGTCCACAATCCAGGCGATCGTGCGGCCTACTGCGATAACGTCGCCCTCCTTCGCTTTCACACCGGCCAAAAATCCGTCGGCGAGCGCCTCCACTTCGACGACGGCTTTGTCCGTCTCGACTTCCAGCAAAGCCTCGCCCTTGGCAACCGCTTCGCCCTCTTTTTTGCGCCAGGAAACCAGCTTGCCGGTTTCCTGCGTCAGTTCGAGCGCGGGCATAACAACACTGATGGCCATAATTCCTCGGGGAAACGACCTGAGTACTTAGTCTGTGGCGCCGACGCGCTCGATTTTGGCGCTGGCTTCGACCATCTCCTTGACGCGCTTGCTCGGCGCCGCTTCGGATTCGCGCGTCGTGGACATAGGTCCATTCACGGTGAAATAATGCGCGCCAGCCACCAGCAGTTGCTCCGCCGGGAAACGCGTGATGACCTCGTGGCCCGTTTCGGTGACCACGATTTCCTCTTCGATGCGCGCCGCAGCCCATCCATCGGTGGAAGGCCAGAAAGTCTCCAATGCAAAAACCATCCCGGGCTTGATCTCATAGGGATGATCGAGCGAAACCAGCCGGCTGATCACCGGCTTTTCCCAGATCGCCAGGCCGATGCCGTGTCCGTATTGCAAAGCGAAGGCCGCTTCTTCGTCAGGGAATCCAAATTCCTGTGCCTTTGGCCACAGCGCCGCAATTTCGCCGGTGGTGCGGCCGGGGCGCACCAACGAAATCGCCGCATCCAGATATTCGCGGCAGCGTTTATAGGCGTCAATCATGGCGTGCGATGCATAACCGATGGTGAAGCATCGGTAGTAGCAGGTGCGGTAGCCCATGTAGGAATGCAAGATGTCGTAATACACGGGATCGCCGGGCCGCAGCACGCGGTCTGAAAAAACGTGCGGATGTGGATTGCAACGTTCGCCGGAAATTGCGTTCACGGCTTCGACGTACTCGGAGCCCAGGTCATAGAGAACTTTGCTGACCAGGCCGACCGCTTCGTTTTCGCGCATGCCTGGCTTCATCGCGCGGTAGAGCTCATCGTAGGCCGCATCCACCATCATCGCGGAGGTATTCAGCAGCGCGATTTCGTCCTGCGTTTTGATGACGCGAGCGTCGGACATGAGTTGCTGGCCGTCCACGATCTTGATTCCTTCGCGCTGCAGCGCAAAAAGTATGGGTGGCTCGATGATGTCAACTCCCAGCGGCTCGTGCAGCAATCCGTGCTCCTCGAGTTCGATCCGAATTTTCTTGGCGACGTCTTCGGCGCGGCCCATTTCAGGCGACATTGCGCCACGCAGCAGCGGAATGCCTGCGCGCGAACGTTCGCCAAGCCAGGGACAATGCAGCTGGTGATGCTTGGCGGCGGAGCCGAAGTCCCAGAGAATTGGTTCGCTCTTCCGCGTGAGCAGCGTGAAGCGGCTCATCTTGTCCTGCGCCCATGAACCGATGTGCGTGGAGGTGATATAGCGCACGTTATTCATGTCAAAGCACAAAATCGCGCCCATTTCGGATTTCGCCAGCAGATCTTTCACGCGCTGAAGACGTTGCGTGCGCAGACGATCGAAGTCGATGCGCTGTTCCCAATCAACCGCCATTGTTCCGTGTGTTGGTAACGCCATGGCATCCCTCCTGAAGCTACGAAATCAAGACCGGCCACAAAGTTTCATGGCTGTGTCGAAAACGGTTTTCCCGGTGGGCACCGTCAGATCCTCCAGCGGGGGCGAAAACGGGATGGGCACATGCATTGCGCCCATGCGCTTCACCGGACCGTCGAGGTAATGAAACGCACCTTCCGCAATCGTGGCAGCGATTTCTGCAGCGACGCCGTAGCGGCCATAGCCCTCGTCAATCACGATCGCGCGCGATGTTTTTTTCACGGACTCGATCAAGGTGTGTTCATCGAGCGGCCAGGTCGTTCGCGGGTCCACAACCTCCGCACTGATCCCGGCCTGCTCGAGCATCACGGCGGCTTCCAACGCGACTTGCACCATACTGCTGGTGCCGACCAGGGTGATGTCCGTTCCCACACGCTTGATGTCCGCCACGCCGAGCGGAATCGTGTATTCGGCTGCGGGTACCGGCCCCTTCAACTTGAAGCTCATCTTGTCTTCGAAAAAAATCACGGGGTTATCATCGCGGATCGCGCTTTTCAGCAGACCTTTTGCGTCGTACGGCGTAGAAGGCAACACTACTTTCAATCCGGGAATATGGCTGAACCAGGCGTGCAGTGATTGCGAATGTTGCGCTGCGGAACGCCGCGCCGCGCCCAGCGTGGTGCGCATGACCATGGGAACTTTCCACTTTCCGCCCGACATGTAATGCACTTTCGCGGCTTGATTGGCCATCTGGTCCATGGTCAGCGTGATGAAATCGCCGAACATGATGTCCACCACGGGACGCAAACCGGTCATTGCCGCGCCCACCCCCACGCCGGTAAATCCAGCTTCTGAAATCGGCGTGTCCACCACCCGCGACGTGCCGAATTCCTCCACAAGTCCGGACAGGACTTTGAACGGCGTGCCGGCTTCGGCCACATCTTCACCCATGATGAAGACGCGGGAATCGCGGCGCATTTCCTCCGCCAGCGCTTCGCGAATCGCTTCCGCGAAAGTTATTTCACGAATTCCGGTTTCAGGCATAGACGTCCTGGTCAACTTGATCCGCGCTGGGATATGGCGCAGCCACTGCAAATTTCACGGCCTTATCCATTTCAGCTCTTAGTTCGGAATCAATCGCGCTCAGCGTGTCGCCGTCGGCGTGCTTCTGAGACTTCAGCCAATCGGCAAAATTCTTAATCGGATCGCTTTCCGCCAACCATTGCTGCTCTTCTTTTTTCGAGCGGTAATATTCACGATTGATATCGCCGACGTGATGGCCGCGATAGCGATAGGTGTTGCACAGAAGAAATGCCGGGCCTTCGCCGCGACGCGCGCGCTCGGCAAGGTCGCCGGCGACGGCATGCACCGCACGCACGTCCTGCCCATCGACGGTTTCCGCGCGCACTCCGAAAGCGCTGGCCCGCGCGGGAATATCTCCCGCAGTGATTTCCGAAAAATGCGTGTATTCGGTGTACATATTATTTTCGCAGACGTAAATAACCGGAAGCTTCCAGAGCTGCGCGAGGTTCATGCATTCATACAGCACGCCTTGGCCGAGCGCGCCTTCACCGAAAAAACAAACCGCGACTTGTCCCGTTTTTAAGGTTTTCGCGGAAAGCGCTGCGCCGGTGGCTAGTGCGACGCTTCCCGCAACGATGGCGTTCGCTCCCAGATTACCGGTGGCGGGATCGGCAATGTGCATCGAACCGCCTTTTCCGCGGCAGTATCCGGCTTCTTTGCCGAGCAGTTCGGCAAACATCAATTTCGGCGAGGCGCCTTTCGCCAGGCAGTGGCCATGGCCGCGATGCGTGCTGGTTATGTAATCATCGGCACGTAGCACCTCGCAAACTCCCACCGCGATCGCTTCCTCGCCGATGTAAAGATGCGCCAGGCCCGGCATCAGTGCGCGCGTGTACAATTCATTTACATTTTCTTCGAACAGCCGGATGGCCATCATCTGCCGGTACATGCGCAGCCATTTTGCGACGCCTGCGCCAACGCCTGTTGTTGTGGGGTCTGAAACCGTTGTCATTTTGCCACTCCGGACATTCGTGCGAGCACTTCAAAAACCACGGCAAAATCTTGCTTCGCGTATCCCATCCCGCGCGCGGCGGTGAGGTACTCGTTCGAGACGGCCGTCGTTGGCAGCGGCACATCCAGCGCGCGGCCCATGTCGAGCGCGAGCATCATGTCTTTCTGCATCATGTTCACGTCGAACCAGGCTTCCGCCGGCATGGTCAGCACAAAGGGGCCGCGGTACTTGATCATCGGCGAAGCGATTGCGCTATTCGTGAGCACATCCACGGCGACTTCGCGGGCAATTCCGCTTTTTTCCGCGAGCAAGACGCCCTCGCAGAACGCCATCATTTGCACCGCGAGGCTCAGGTTGGTCGCGATTTTCATCGAAAGTGCCAGCCCGTTGTCACCGACGTAAGTCACTTTCGGGCCGATGTCATCCAGGATCGGTTTCAGCCGCTGGAAAGTTTCGCGGCGTCCGCCAACCATCACCGACAGCTTTCCTTCCTGCAGAGTGATCACACTGCCGGAAACCGGCGCGTCAATCATGTCCGCGCCTTTTTCGCGCGTCTTGGCGGCGACGCTGCGGCTGTAGTGCGGACTCACGGTGCTCATATCAATCAAAAACTTTCCCGGCGCCACGGCGCTGAGGATTCCGTCGGGGCCCTCCATAATTGCGGCCAGCGCTTTTTCGTTCGTGACCATCGAGAAAGTGACCTCTGCCGCGGCGCACACCGCGCGAGGCGAATCAGCCCAATTCATCCCGCGATCCAGCAAGCGCTGCGCTTTGGCGCGCGTTCGGTTATAGCCCGTCACGGTGTGGCCTTTGCCGAGCAGGCGGCTGACCATCTCGCTGCCCATCACGCCCAGTCCGACAAAACCTAAATTGGCCATTCCGCCCCTCGCTGTTATCTGGAGTTTGAATCGCGAACCGCGCCGCGTTCCTGATGCGGGCGTGAATCTTCTCGGACCTGCTGCAGATGGTCGCGCATCGCCGCGCGCGACGCTTCCGGGTCGCGCCGTTCGATGGCCGCCAGAATTCGCGCGTGATGGTATTGGCCGCGCTGCGGTCCGCCATCTTCGAAAAATATGCGAATCCGTTGTTCGCGCAGTAATCCCACAATCGAATCGAGCAGCGAGAGAATCAACGGATTTTCGGCAGCCTCGGCCAGCGCTAAATGAAAATCCAGGTCCGCTTCAATGTAGGCGTCTGGATCTTTCAGCGCGTCGTTCATCACCGTAAACGCCTCGCGCATCAGCACCAGCTGCGGTTCCTGGATACGCGTGGCGGCCAGCGCCGCAATTTCCGGCTCCAGAATCTGTCGCACTTCCGCCAGATTTTCCGAGCCCTCCGTCTGGTCAATCCGCATCATCAGGTTGATGGATTGTCGGACTGCTTCCGTCGTCCCGTCGGTGATAAACGTTCCGCGCCCGGAATACGCCTCCACCAGGCCCTTTTCATGCAGCGCCTTGACGGCTTCGCGCACCGCGGTGCGGCTCACGCCGAACTTCAACGCCAGTTCACGTTCGGAGGGGAGCTGATCGCCGGCCTTCAGTGTGCCTTTCAGGATCGAATCCTCGATCTGCTGCACGATCTGTTCGTACAGGCGCGACGTCCGCACTACCTTGTACATAAATCCTCCCGCGCCAAAGTCACGGCGTTCTGGTGGCCAGACCGACATACCACATGCGGTTCACACAAATCAAAGGCATCGCAATTGGCTCTTGCCGCCTGCGAGCTGTTCCGCCGTACCCAGATTCCACAATTACGGAGCCCCTTCGATAGAAACGGTCTTGATGTTCATGAACTCGCGAATTCCGAACAGCGCCAGCTCTCGCCCGTGGCCGGAGCGTTTCACTCCGCCGAAGGGCAGGCGCGGGTCCGATGCCACCATGCGGTTAATGAAGACCATCCCGGATTCCAGGCCGTTGATGAATTTCTCGCGTTCGGCAGGGTCGTTGGTCCACGCACTAGCGCCTAGACCAAACGGACTGGAATTCGCGATGCGGATCGCATCCTCTGCGTTCTTGGCGCGAAACAAGGACGCGACGGGTCCGAATAATTCCCCGCACGCCGCCGGAGACTCTTGGGGGATATCCGCAAGCACAGTGGGAAGGTAATAATTGCCAGGTCGATCCAGCCGCTTCCCGCCGGTCAACAGTCGCGCTCCCGCTTGAATTGTTTTCTGCACGTCAGCGTCAAGTTCCTTCAGCGCGTCAGCCGAAGACAACGGCCCAACGTCGGTATTCTCGTCAAACGGATCTCCCACCCTCAGCGCTTCCATTTTTTTCACGAATAGCCGCTCGAATTCGTCCGCGATTTCTTCCGCGACGATAAATCTCTTCGCTGCGATGCAAGATTGGCCGTTATTGAGCACGCGCGCCTTCACACCGACGGTAATGGCCTGTTCCAGGTTAGCGCTTTTCATCACGATGAATGGATCGCTGCCACCCAGCTCCAGAACGACTTTCTTGATGTCCGTCGCCGCGGCGATGCCAACCTGGATGCCTGCGCCCTCGCTGCCCGTCAGGGTTGCAGCTTTGATCCGAGGATCGGCGAGAATCTTCGCAACCTTGTTCGAGCCGATCAGCAACGTCTGGAAAACACCTTCCGGAAATCCGGCCCGCCGCAGCACATCCTCGATCATCAGCGCCGATTGCGGCACGTTCGACGCGTGTTTCAGCAGTCCCACATTTCCCGCCATCAACGATGGAGCAATGAAACGAAAAACCTGCCAGAAGGGGAAATTCCACGGCATCACTGCCAGAATCGGGCCCAGCGGCAAGTAACGCACAAAGCTCTGGCTTCCCGGAACGTCCGCCGCTTCGTCCGCCAGAAACTTCTCGGCGTGCTCGGCGTAATAGCGGCACACCCAGGCGCACTTCACGGCTTCGTCCACCGCAGAGCGGTAGGTCTTGCCCATTTCGGTGGTCATCATCCGGCCAAACTTTTCTTTGTCGGCTTCCAGAATTTCCGCGGCTTTCATCATCAGAGCCGCGCGGCTGGCGAAGGTCGTCTTGGGGTACGTGTTGAAGGCTTCGACAGCACGCTGTAGCTTCTCCTCCAGCTGCGCATCGGAGATCGGCTCGAAGTTTTTCAGCACTTCACCGGTGGCAGGATTCGTAGTTGCGATGCTCATGACGCAATCCTCCGAGTCACTGATGGGGCACAGGCGCGAATGGCCGCGCCAACAGAACAGTCGCATGAAAACAGGAAAAAGCGGAAGGAAAGGGCGAAATAAGCAAGGATTGGGCGCCAAGTGACATTTGGTATAGCCATCATACCACATAATCACAAATTGATTCGATAACAATTACCTTGACATGGCAAATCGTTGGGTGGTAGGGCTGTCATACCACATTTGGCGGTCTAGCGCCTTTTGGCACAGGCTGGGGGAGAAATATGGAAATGCACTCGCTGCGGCGGCGTTCGCCCGTTCACCGGTATTGGGTTACTCGTTTCTTGGTCGTCGGGCTGGTGCTGCTGCTACTGACTTGGCCCATTTTTTCGCAATCCTCCACGGGTCGAATCCTGGGCGATGTTCGCGACTCGAGCGATGCGCTGATCGTCGGTGCCTCGGTGGAGATTACGGATGTGCAACGCGGCGTCACGCGCAGCCTGGAAACGGATAGCGCCGGCGAGTACGTGGCGCCTGATCTGGAGCCGGGGATATACAAGGTTACCGTCAGCAAGGGCGGTTTCAAGCGGTTCGAACGCACCAACGTGCAACTGGAAGTAGCCACAGACGTTCGCATTGATGTGGTGCTGCAACCCGGCGATGCCACTCAGACGGTCGTGGTAAACGAAGAGGTGCCGTTGCTTAATACGACTTCTTCCACGCTGGGCGGAACTTTAAGCAATGAGGAAATCACCGATCTGCCTCTCAACGGCCGCAATTACGAGAACCTGCTGCAGCTGCGGCCCGGCGTCGTGCGCTATCCCGGCGGGGGATTTTCCACGACGAGCACCGACGGTTTGCGAGCGGAAGATAACGTCTACCTGGTGGACGGACTGTTCAACAGCGAGCCGTTTTCGGGGCAGAGCATCGTAAACGGCGCGGGGATCGCGGGGGATTCGGCAACGATTCTACCGATCGACGCGATCCAGGAATTCAACTTGATTGAAAATCCTCCAGCCGAATATGGCTGGAAGCCCGGCGCGGTCGTGAACGTCGGTTTGAAATCGGGTACGAATGCGCTGCACGGCACAGCATTTGCTTTTGGCCGTGACACGCCGCTGGACGCTCGCAACTTCTTTAATACCGACGACCAGATCAAGCAGCCTCGGAATCTGGAACAATTCGGTGGCACGGTCGGCGGTCCCATCAAGAAAGACAAGATATTTTTCTTTGGCGGGTATGAAGGCCAGCGTTACGTTGTCGGCAATGTGGGAACGATCTCGACGCCCGCGACAGTGGGTCTAGCGACACCTGCGGGAGGCTCCGGCTGTACGTTTATCGCATCAGGGGATTGTGCGAACAGTCTTGTGAATGCGATCCAGGACTTACAAGCGGGCGGAGTCCCGGTCAGTCCAGCCAGCCTGCAAATCGGCGGCTGCACTTTGGGCCCTCCGGTTACCTGCAACGGCAGCGGTTTCCCTACGAATCTTGGCACCAATCCGGCCGGCACCACCACGATCAACTTCGGTCTTCCCAACAGCGTGAGCTCCGACAACGCAGTCGGCAAAGTGGACTACCACATCAACGACCGCAACACCGTCAGCGGCCGATATTTTTATGGCGACAACAACGGAACGGTGAGCGATGCGAGCGAACTCCAGACCAAATGGCTGACGCAAATCCATACCCGGGCGCAAGTGGCCGGCGTGAACTGGACCTATGTTCCGAGTTCACAATGGGTCAATGAAGCCCGCTTCGGTTACAACCGACTGTACCAGCCGACGTTTACGAACGATCACACTGTTCCCGCCAGCGATTACGGCCTGGACACCGGTGTAACCAATCCGCTCTACGGCGGATTGCCCCGCATCAACATCGCGCCGTTCTATATTTTTCCGCAGGAATTGGGGGGATTTAACTGGCCGAAAGTGCAAGGCCCGGACACGCGAGTGCAGTTCGTTGATCACATCTCGCACGTAATTGGCAAACACGCCCTCAAGTTTGGAGCGGAAATTCACCATGATGCATTCAGTGGTGGTGCGTACGGCGGCGCGCGCGGCAGAATCAAATTCGGATTTAACTCGGCAGACTTTCCGTTTCCGACAGCCACGTCGCTTGAAGCGTACTTCGCCGGCTTTCCGGACTCCGCCAGCTTGTTGGTAGGCGATCCCACTCGGCACATCCACAATTGGGGCTACGCCGGATTCCTCCAGGATGACTGGCGCGCCACCAAGAATCTCACCTTCAATTTGGGTCTTCGCTATGAGATCAACTCGGTGGTGAAAGAAGACCACAACTTGCTGGGCAATTTCAGTCCAACGCTTGGGCTGGAGCAAGTGGGGCAACAAATTGGCGCACCCTATCACGGCGATCACAACAACTTCGCGCCGCGTGTGGGTGTTGCGTGGGATCCGTTCGGAACTGGAAAAACCGTTATCCGTTCCGCTTTCGGGATGATCTACGAGACGATCAACTGGGAATCTTTTCTCGCGCTCAACAATTCCTTGGGTATCAGCACGATTCCCACGGGCGCTTTGGGTGTCGGTCCCGGTGGATCCCAGGGAACCGGAACAATTGACGTGGGAACGGTAAACCTCAGCCCGGGTCCGGGGGGCCTAAACTGGAATGGACCAGGAACCGTTTTCCCGACCACTTCGTTGACCTGTAACGCGGGCAGCCCCTGCTCGATCCTGGGGATCGATCCGAATCTGAAGACGCCTTACGTCCTCAGCTGGAACCTGAACGTTCAGCACGCCATCACCAATAATCTTTCACTCGAGGTGGCCTACGTAGGCAATCACGGCTCAAACCTCGTCGGCATTCGTGACCTCAACCAGGCTGCCGAAGGTTCGGGATGGACGCCCGCCGCAATTTCAGCTTGTCAGGCTTCCGCTCCCGCGTTCGATAACTGTGCGACCGATGGCGGCGCCGAACAAGCGGCCCGGCCGTTCAACGCGGCGTTCCCCTTCCTGCAGAACATCTATCAGATGAGCAACAACTACAAATCGAATTACAACGGATTGCAGGCGACTCTCACTGGCCGCGAATATCACCACTTCACTTTCGTCGCGGGATACACCTATTCGCATTCGCTGGACGATGTCGGCGCGAACTGGGATTTTGGCGCGGGATTGGGCCTCCCGTCCGACAGCACGCACCCGGAACGTGAATACGCCAGCAGCGACTTCGACATCCGGCATCGCGGCACGCTAACCATCACCTACGCTGTCCCCGGCCGTGACGGCTTCGCGCAAATGCTGAAGGGTTGGGAACTCAATTCCATCGTGAGCCTGTATAGCCCGCAACCCTACGGCGCGATGGACGCGGGTACCGACATCAGCGGCAGCGGTGCATTGAACGATCGCTGGAATTTTTTCGGGAACCCTGCTGACTTCAAGTCTTCCGCCACCGGAATTCCGTATTTTGCGAGCCAATCCAATCCAGCTTGCGTTGCCCAGGCCCTCACTCTCGATGGCGGCAATCCTACCGGTTTAAATAGCACAGCGCTCGGCGCGTTCGGCTGTTATGTAAATGGCAGTTCGATGATGCTGCCTCCCGCGCTCGGGACGTTTGGCACCATGGGCCGGAACATCTTTCGCGATACAGGATTCCGCAACTGGGACTTCTCCGTCGGCAAGACTTGGAAATTTACCGAACGCTTCGGCGCGCAGTTCCGGGCGGAATTCTTCAACATTCTGAACCATCCCAACATCGCCAATCCGTTCGGCGGCCAAAACGGCTGGGCGCATAACGATCCTTCGACGCAATCATTCGGTTGCGGATGCGCAACCCCGGACGTGGCCGCTTCCAATCCGGTGATTGGTTCCGGCGGCAGCAGGGCTGTCCAGCTAGGTTTGAAACTTCTCTTCTAAATCTCTGGTCCGTTGCGCGGCAACTGGGAGCCGGCGTGCTGTCTGGCTCCCAGGCACTTTCCAAATCACCGCGACGAATTTTTGCTGCAGAGCGTAAATGCAAGATTGAGTCGAGCAGTGCCAAGACTGCAGCGCTGAGCAGCGAGTCCTGAAGGGGGCGCTTTCTAGTGCTAAACACAAATACTTACTTGAACGCCAGGATTTATACGGCAATTTTGGCATTTTCGTTTTGCTCCATGGCACAGGCCACGCGCGGGCAGCAGCTGCGTCCCGAACGCACGATCGAGGAAATTAAAGCTGAAGCGATCACCCGCGCCGAAAATGGCCAGTATCCGTGCATCGGCCAAAACCCGGACGATTTGAAAGAAGCGTTCGCCGCGATCAAGACGCGCGATCGAGACGAATGGGCCGCTGCTTTCATCGCCGTCGGCGACAAGTGGATAGCCGAAGCAAAGTCGCTCGAAAAAACGGACCCTAGCAAAGCCAACGCGGATTACATCCGTGCCTGGCGAGTTTATTCCTTCGGACGTTGGCCCGTCCCCTCATCGCCTGGCAAACAGCGCTCTTACCAGAAAGCGATTGAAGCGTTTCGCGCGCACACGCAATTTTGGGACCCACCCATGGAAGTGGTGCACATCCCCTTCGAAGGCAAAGAAATCATCGGCTATCTGCGCTTTCCCAAGAACGCCACGGGCCCGGTGCCAATGGTGATTGCAATCAACGGCCTCGATAGTCGCAAAGAGGATCTCGCTGAAAGTTTTTCAGCTGTGTTGCCGTTCGGCATCGGCTATATCGCCGTGGATGGTCCTGGCACGGGGCAAGCGCCCATCCAAGCCAGCCCCACCGCGGACCGCATGCTGTCGCGCGTGATTGATTACGTTTACAGTCGCCCGGAAGTGGATAAATCCAGAGTGGAATTTCACGGCGTCAGCTGGGGCGCTTATTGGGGCACCAAGATGGCTATCGTCGAAAAAGACCGCCTGAAAGCCGTCAGCGTGCAGTCGCCGCCGATTCACGATATGTTTCAGAAGGAATTCGTGCTGAACGGCCTGCAGGGCAATCGCGAATATTTGTTCGATCAATTGCCCGCCATGATGTCGATCTTCGATAGCGTCAACAACCTCGACGATCTGCTGGAGATTTTTCCGAAGATGTCGCTGGTGACGCAGGGCCTCCTCGGCAAGCCCACCGCGCCGATGCTTATCTTGTCCGGAGTGCTCGATACGCAGGTGCCGATTTCTGATACGTATCGACTGCTGAGCGCCGGCGATGTGCCAAAAACCGGGTGGATCAATCCGCATGGCGGGCATTTGGGGCGGCAGAAAGGCGTGTGGCCTGACCCGGTGATGTTTAAGGAAGTGATCGTGCCTTGGATCGTGCACGCCTTGGATGTGGAGCCCCCGGCTAAGTAGAGCGCAAAGATGTCCCGAGACGAAGTTCGCCGCGGCAAATCATCAAGCGCCAGCTACGAAGAACGCTCGTCGGTTCCAGGCGTTCTTCGAGCCGCCGCCCGCTTTCCAGCCGTGCAAACTTGATTCGCAATCAAGCAGCGCTCATTTACCGTAAACGAGCAGCGTAAACGTGTCCGGAACAATCGTCGGACGCGGATGCGGATTTTCCGGCGTGAAGACTGGAGCCGCGCCTAATTCCGCGGTCGCCAGATAAACGGTGTGTGTAGCGTAATCCGGAGCCATGGTGCGGGCGCCACCAATTTTCAGGGGCAGCTATTTTCCCCAGGTTGCTAGGAAGGGATGTGGATTCGCGCAACACCAAAATCGTTCGCAGCAGATATTCCGCTCTGTCATGACTTCCGACTACTAACATTTCCCACAAATCGGGGAACCTGCTTGTCGCTCAAGGCTATCCGCAATGGCATGAAGACGTTCGATTCGTGCGCAGTCGCCTGGGCTGCACCCCTACCATGAGACAGTTTTCTTGGGCACACTTGCACATTTTCATGCAACACTTTCTGCCTGAGAGACTCGTTAGCTTTGATCCAAACAGTCTGACCCTCGCCGCTAATGGTTCAGACGATATTTTTTCTGTCTTTTGCTAAGGAAGAGAAGCTATTGAGTTTCTACACGCACGTCGGCGAATTTTCGAAAATCCTGATCGAAGGTGGCAACTGGTGTGTTTTCGGCCGAAGCGGTTGCCGCTAGTAGGCAGTCTAGGAAATGAATCTTCGATTTGCGATAGCGGTCCAGGGCGTCGAGATGAATTGCCTCTTCGTTGATCTCAACACCAGGGCTAGAGATGAGGGTGCCTAGCGCCGAACCGATATCTCCACGTGGATGCTGGTAAAAAGAATCCAATACAAACACGCACTCAGCCAGAACAGCAGGCAGCACCACGATCACCACCTCGCCGCGGTCGCAGGCAGCAAAGAGTCTTCCAGCGGCCTTGGCGTGTCTTTCATGGTCTTGTACCAAATGGCGAACGATCAGATTGGTATCGATAAGCCTCCGCTTGCTCACCGGATGCCCTCGCGATTGCGGGCGGCCGACGCCGCTGCCTCGCGGATTTGGGTGAAGGACATCCCCTTACCCTTTTTACTGGCGAGCACACCCTTGAGTGACCGCGCGCCCGGATGCACGCGAATCGTCGCATGGTCTCCCTGCACAACATACTCCAGTGTGTCGCCCGGGTTGATTCGCAAAGCCTTGCGAATCTTTCCTGGAATCGTCGTCTGCCCCTTTCTCGTGACCGTGGAATGCTGCATCGTGGTATCCTTACTTAATCGTTGGTTCCTTACCTGCTGATTATCCCTTACATTAGACTGGCCGGCAAGTCCAAACGCTGGCCGAGGTCGGTGAGCCGACACGCCGAGAACTTCGGTCCAGCTGTCGTACAGGGATTATTGGCGCACACCGAAGGATGAGTTGCTTCACTTCGATTCTCGGTCCAT
>Ga0210391_10002946_pt1 | contig 14534 bp, 13 predicted proteins | sample IncBWC12OmetaG_FD_160573 | JGI IMG/M metagenome (GOLD analysis project Ga0210391, IMG submission 160573) | Forest soil microbial communities from Barre Woods Harvard Forest LTER site, Petersham, Massachusetts, United States - Inc-BW-C-12-O ... | reverse complement strand
CGGAAATGTTTCTGGTCTACGCGGACGGCAGCGGCGTGGAGAGCGTGCGCTGCGATCACGCGACCAGCCCTTCGCAGGGGCGGGAACATGGGCGGCAACTGCTTTCCGGCGACATTGTCTTTACCCACGGGTCGCGGCTGGCGCGCTTCACGTCAGCGCTGGCGGACGAGATCGCGGTGACCACGCCGGTGGGTGCATTGGCCGGTGACGTTGCGGAAATGCCCAACGGCCGGTGGCTGCTTTCGATGAAGAAGCCAGGAGCGACACATTACGCGCTCGAAGCGTGGCGGCCCGGTTCACTGGCTGTGGCAGAGTTTGCCAAAGATGCGGCGCGCGACCTGGTCGAGCCAGCTGTGGTAGCTCCGCGTACGACGCCGAATCGGCATCCTTCCGGCCTGCATGACTGGAAGTCGGGAAATCTGCTGGCGCTGAATGCGCGACTCGCGCGCAGCGGTCCGCTCAGCACGTCACCCGCTGCCGTGCGCGTGGATACGCTCGGGCCGGATGGACGCGTTGTTGTTGTGGGGACCGCGCCGGTGGAAGCGGATGGCTCGTTCTTTGTGCAGGCTACAGGAGACCGCCCGATTCGCTTTGTTCTTTTGGATGCGGCCGGCACGACGATTCGCGCCGAACGCGGATGGTTTTGGGTGCGCGGCGGTGAGCAGCGCATCTGCGTCGGCTGCCATACGGGGCCGGAACGCGCGCCGGACAATCGAGTGCCGCAGGTGCTGCTGCGGACCACTACACCTGTGGACGTAACAGGAGCGGCTGGAGGTCGTTGATATGGAACTGCGACTGTTATTGATTCTGACGATGGCGTCTGCGGCGATGGGGCAATCGGTCCCGCGCGCCTCGCAATCAACGCAGGCGAAATCGATCATTCGATTTGAAGACGCATCGGCGAAGGCGGGCATTGACTTCACGCATAGTTTTGGTTCGGCCAAACTCGGATCGCTGCTGGAGGGGACGGGCTCGGGCTGCGTCTGGCTCGACTACAACAACGACGGCCTTCCAGACCTGTACGTGCTGAGCGGGCGTCCCCTCGACGACTCTATGCACCCCTTCCCGTTGAAGGACAAGCCCAATCCTGCGCCCCACAACCATCTGTACCGCAACAACGGTGACGGCAGCTTCACCGATGTGACCGAGAAGGCCGGGCTGAATCCGGACATGTACAGCATTGCCGTGACAGCGGCGGACTACGACAACGACGGGAATGAAGACCTGCTGGTGACGGGGTACGGCAAAGTCGTTCTCTACCGCAACAATGGCGACGGCACCTTCACGGATGTGACGGTGAAGGCCGGCATCAAGGTGGATGGTTGGGCGATCAGCTCGACCTGGCTCGATTATGATCGCGACGGCTGCCTGGACCTGTTCGTTGGCCGCTACGTGAAATTCGATCCGAAGTATCGCAACTTCTATGCGGCGGATAACTACCCGGGCCCGCTCGATTACGCCGGCGAAACCAACAGGTTATTCCACAATAACTGCGACGGCACGTTTACCGATGTCACGGATAAGTCGGGGATCGGCGCCTATATCGGTCGCGCCATGGGTGTGACGGCCGCAGATTTCGACGGCGACGGATGGCCAGACATCTATGTGGCCAACGACCGGACCGAAAACTTCCTTTTTCACAACAAGCACGATGGGACGTTTGAAGAGGTCGCGAACGATGCAGGCGTGGCGTACGGGCAGGAAGGCGAAGCAACGGGGTCCATGGGTCCGGTGTTTGCCGACATCACCGGCGGCGGCCTGCTCGACTTGTGGGTGAGCGACGCGCATTACAACCGGCTGATGAAGAACACAGGCAAAGGAAGCTTCGATGACGTTGGCATCCTGTCGGGCCTGTCGCAGGCCAACGCGCAATACGTAAGCTGGGGCACGGGCGTCTCCGACTTCGACAACGACGGTTTGCTCGACATCATGGTCTTCCACGGCGGTCTGATTCAGATGATTACGGAAGAGCACTCCGTGTTCCGCGGCCTGGGCGAGGGGCGGTTTGAAGACGTCTCGCCAACCGCCGGGCCTGCGCTGAGCAATAAGACCGTCGCGCGCGGAGCCTGTTTCGCGGACTACGACAACGACGGCAAGGTGGACGCGTTTGTGGTGAACCTGGGTGGGCGCGGCACGCTGCTGCACAACATCTCGACGGGAACGGGCCACTGGATCGCGATCAAGCTGCAGGGAGCTATACGGGGAAAGGAAACGACGGGAAGCAATCGCGACGGGATCGGCGCACGTGTAGAGGTGTGGGCCGCCGGCAAGAGGCAGGTAGCCGAGCGGGTCGCGGCGTCGGGGTATCTGTCGCAGAACGATGGGCGGCTGCACTTCGGCCTGGGCGCGGCGGCGAGCGTCGACAAGATCGCCATTCACTGGCCGAGCGGCCGCGAGCAGACGCTGGAGAACCAGAGCGTGGACCGCGTGCTCACTGTCGAGGAGCCGAAGTGAGACGGCGTTTAGCATTGGTGGCGATCTGCGCAGGAGCCCTTGGCCTGGTGGCGTTGGGGCATCCAGGCGTAACGGCCATTGCCGCGCAGCAGGATGAGCAGTATGCGTCGCCGCTGGAATTGTTGCTGTCGCCGGACGGTTCGCGGCTTTATGTGCTCTGCCAGGGCACCGACGAAGTGCGGGTGCTGGATGCTGCCAGCGGGCGCGAGTTGCAGGCAGTTCCTGTGGGTCATGTGCCGCGTGGATTCTCGCTCTCGCCGGATGGGGCCCGGCTATTCGTCACGAATTCCTGGGACGATACCGTCACCGTCATCGATACAAAAACGGATGCGGTGACGGCGACGTGGAAAGCTGGCTTCGAGCCCTCCAGCGTGGTGGAAGATCGCGCGGGCAAAACGCTCTACGTGGCTGATCGCATTGGCAACGACATTACTGTTCTGGACGCGGCCAGCGGCGATGAGAAGGAAACGCTGGAGGCGGGGCGCGGCGCGAGTTATCTGGCGCTGTCGCCGGACGGAAGCCGGCTCTACGCGACCCATGTGTATCCCAACGCGGTACCGCACCGGACGCCGCCGCAGTCGGAAATCACCATCATCGATCCGGTGCATGCGCGCGTGGTCGACCGGATGAAGCTGCCGGCAATTGCCGGAGTGTTTCATATCGCTTTGTCGCGCGATGGCCGCCTGGGCGTGGCCGCTGAGCTGCATCCGAAGAACCTGGTTCCGCTGGCGCACGTTGAGCACGGCTGGGCCTTTGTCGACACGCTCACGGTGTTCGGACCCGCGGTGGGCCGCACCGTCGAGGTCCCACTGGATGAGCTGGATCACTATTACGCGATGCCATTCGGCGTTGCCATCGCACCGGATGGGTCACGGATTTACGTGACCAACGGCGGCTCAGACTGCGTGACGGTGATCGATACGCGCCGCATGCTCGCTTACATTCATGCGCATCCGCAACTCTTCGCGGAGGACCTGTCGGCGAGCAGCCACTATGTGGTCGCGCACATTGCTGTTGGAAAGAATCCGCGCGGGCTGCTGCTGAGCCGCGATGGCAGGCGGCTCTTTATCGCGAATCGGCTCGACGACAGCATCAGCGTGATCGATACGCACGCGGATCGCGTGACACAGACGCTGCGGCTCCGCGGTCCCAAGAAAGTCTCTGCGTTGCGCCGCGGCGAGCAGACGTTCTACACCGCGAAATACGCGTTCCAAGGTCAATTTGGCTGTTCCAATTGCCATATCGATTCGACTTTCGACGGGCTGCTGTGGGATTTGGAGCCCGACGGCTTCGGCAAAGATATTGTCGACAACCGGCTCATTGAGGACTTGCGCGGAACGGAGCCGTTCAAATGGAACGGCGGCAACCCGACGTTGGCTGTGGAATGCGGCCCGCGGACGGAGAAATATTTCTTTCGCTCCCAATCGTTCAACGATCTCATCCTCGCGGACCTGGTGGTGTACATCCGGAGCCTGCCGTCGCGGCCGAACCGGTTCCGCACCGCCAGCGGAGATCTGACGCCGGCGCAGGAGCGTGGGCGCGTCTTCTTCACTCGCACCGTCGACAAGCTGGGCCAGCCGATCCCGGAGGGCAACCAGTGTGCGTATTGTCACAGCGGTCCGAAGGGGACTAATCAAAAATCGTTTGACGTGGGCACGGGCAAGCCGACGGACAACAGCGGCAAGCTCGACACGCCGCAGCTGATGAGCATCGCCCTGACCGCGCCGTATCTGCATGACGGGTCGGCGAAATCGCTCGAAGAGATATGGACGATTTATAACCCGCACGACCAGCATGGCCGCACAAACGACTTAACCAAGGACGAGTTGAACGACCTGATTGAGTATCTGAGGACGCGATGAACAAGGCATGGATCGTCGGAGCGTTGATGGCAGCGGCAGCATCGCTGCCGGGGCAGGCGACGGCCCATCCGGCCAGCGCACATCGGGCGGGAGCAGTCCACGCTGCGATTGCGACCGGGAACGTGCCGGCGATGCCGCGGTTTCGCTTCGAAAACTTCACGACGGCGAATGGGCTGCCGGACGATCACGTGTTTTCGGTTTTGGTGGACGGCGATCGCGTGTGGGCAGGAACGAACAACGGGTTGGCGGTTCAGGAAAACGGCAAGTGGAAGACCTACACGACCGCGGACGGACTGGCGCATCGCGCGGTTACATCGCTGGCGCTCGACAAGCGCAACGGCGATGTGTGGGCGGGCACGATGGGCGGGCTGAGCCGCATCTCCGGCGGGCGCATTGATAGCTTCACGCAGCTCAACTCCGGCCTCAGCAACGACGTGGTGTACGGCGTCTCCATCGAAGGCGAGAACGTGTGGGTGGCGACGGCGGCGGGCGCATGCCGCCTGAATACGCGAACCGGCGAGTGGTCGCTCTACAACGAGCGCAATACGCCGATGAATGAGATTTGGGTATACGGTGTCTCCGCTGCGCCGGACAAGGTGTATTACGCGGTGTGGGGAAGCGGTCTGCTCGAACTGAACGAGAAGACGGGCACATGGAATAAGTACGACGATCCCGATGGCGAAAATGAAGCCGTCGTGCTGCGCGATCAGGGGCTCATCCACGAGATTACGACATCGGTGAGTTATGTGGACAGCGTCGTCTGGGTTGCCACTTACTTCGGCGACAGCCACTACGACGGGCGGAACTGGCATAACTTCCTGACCAAAGACAGCGGGTTACCCAGTAACTTCACGAACACGATCAAAGGCCTGGACCGCAACCGCGCCTGGTTCGGAACGGACAAGGGTCTGGCCTACTTCGACGGAACGAACTGGGCCGTATACCGGCCCGCGCTGGATACTGGCAAGCCGCAAATGACCGTGCGCGATGCAGCGGGGCATGTGACGGAGATCCCAGTCGCCACTGCACCGGCGCATAACTACATTTTGGGAATTGATTTTCAGGGGGCGGATATTTGGGTCGCCACTGCTAAAGGGTTAAGTCACGGAGTTTATCAACACTAAGGAGTTTTCTATGAACGCACTTGCTTCCTTGCTTGCAGACCTGGCGCACGCTCCTATTGAGAAGCGCGCCATCACCAACCACGGCGTCCTGAACGAGGCATTTGCCTACGCCAAGCCCAGTTCTTTTTCGCGCGGCATGCGGATCGACCTGAACGGCCTGACCATCCTGCTGATTTCCGGCACGGCCAGCATCGATGAGAACGGCGTCAGCGTGCACATTGGCAACTTCCGCGCGCAGATGCGGCGGACGCTCGACAACATCACCGGGCTGCTGGCCAGCGAAGGTTGCACCTGGCACGACATTGTGCGGACCAGCTGCTATCTGCGCGACATCGACCGCGATTACGACGAATTCAATCAGGAGCGCACGGCGTTCTTCGCAGAGCAGGGTCTCGATCCGCTGCCGGCGTCGACGGGCATTCAGGCAAAGCTCTGCCGTCCGGAACTGCTGGTGGAGATTGAAGCCATCGCGATGTTCCGCACGCCGAAGCAAGAGGAGTAGTCATGCTGCGGGATGGTTTCAGGCCGCGCGCGCTGGTTGTCGCCGCGGCTCTGGCCGCTGGGTTTGCCTGGCCGGCGACGATCGGGGCGCAGGCGGCATCCGCGCCGGGGCCAGGATCGTCGACGCCCGGGGCTGGCTGCGCTTGCGGAGCGCATCCGCCGGGCCGGCCTCCTGACTGGGTGGCCGCGCCCTATGCCGGCGAGCCGCAGGACCTGAGACCCTACGCGAAATTTACGGCTCCGTACGACACCAACTACACGCACCCGAATATCTATTCAGGCGCGGCGCGCGACGTTCCCGCGCCCACCGGACTGACTGAAGTGCGTATTGGGTTTTTGGGGCCGATTGAAAAGCAAGCGGACCAGGTCTACGGATTACGCATGCTGCATGGAGCGCAGTTAGCGATCGACGAGGCGAACGCGCGCGGCGGTTACGGCGGCAAGCCGTTCCGCCTCATGGTGCACGACGATTACAACAACTGGCAGTTGCGCTCGGAGTACGGTCCGGAGCGGCCCACCGACTCGGCGATCTGGGGCTCGCCGTCGGATGAAGCCGTAAAGATGATCTACGACGAAAACGACTGGGCTATTTTTGGCAGCATCAATTCGGAGAGCACGCACATTATTCTGCGCGTAGCGCTGCGGGCGGAGATTCCCATCGTCAACTCAGCGTCGACGGATCCCACCATTCCGGAAACTTATATTCCCTGGTATTTCACCGATATTCAGGACGACCGCGTGCAGGATTACACGCTGGCGCGGCGCATTTTTACGGAGCTGGGACTGAAGCGCGTTGCGTTGTTGCGCGTGAATAACCGCTACGGGCGTTTCGGCGTCATCAAGTTTCGCGACGCGGCCCGGCGCCTGGGGCACCCATTGGTGATCGAGCAGAAATTCATGCCTGGCGATACGGATTACCGGCGCGCGCTGCGCGTGATTCGCGATTCGCGCGCGGACGCCATTGTGCTGTGGACGGACGAAGCGCAGACAGCGGAAATCATGAAGCAGATGCGCGAACTGGGCATGAAGCAGCGCATGTTCGGCAGCTACAGGACGCTGGGCGACGATCTGCTGGCTGCGGCTGGGCCGGCGGCGGAGGGATTCGAGGCAGTCTTCCCTTATGACCCAACGCGCAGCGATCCCCAATGGACGAGCTTCGGCCAGCGGTATGAAGCGCAATATCATGAGAAGCCTGAGCAGTTCGCAGCGCTGGCCTACGACGCGATGAACGTGCTGCTCGGGTCGATCTGCCGCTCGGGCCTGAATCGCGCGCGCATTCAGGATGCACTCGATCAGGTGCGCGAGTATGACGGCGTTACCGGACATATGTCCTTCGATCCGCTTAATAAAAATGTGAGCCCGATGTATCTGGGCACCGTGCACGATGGGAAGATCACGTACCGCGTGGAGCCGATGACGATGCCGGCGCAGAAGAGCGCCGCGGTTGCGCCGGAGGTTGGGAACGGGGCTGTCAGTCGAATCGATCAACCAGCCCAGCCCTATGCGCGGGTGGGGGAAGACGGTGTCGAGTACGCGGGGCCGCATCAGGCGGACCTGCCGCTGGGCCGCGCAAACATTGTCCTTTTCGGACCGCATGCGGATATCGTTGCCGCGAGCGCAGTGGTGCGAGCGGCGATGGGCGTCGAAACATGGGGCGTCATTACGGTGAACAGCGATCAGAACTGGGGCGTGGCTGCGACGCAACTTGTGTCTGCGCTCGAGGACCAGCATGCGCTGGCGGTGATCGCGCTGGATCGCGACTGTGCGCATCTTGCCGAACAACTGGCGCTGAAGACATTCGTTCCGGTGGTGGCGCTCGCCGATGATCGCGCGCTGACCTCGACGAATGTGCCGTGGATCTTCCGGCTGCCTGCTCAACCCGCAAATAGGAATGCGGGCGCGGCGGAGGCGGTCCGGCTGCTGGCCGCTGCGGCGCAGGCGAGCGGGAATAATCCTGAAAAGCTGCGGAACGTTCTCGCATCGGGAACCACGCTGGCGGGTGTGCGGTTCCTGCCGACCGGCGAACCGGCGCCATAGCCGTACCGCGTGCCCTGGACGAGAGTGCGATTCGCGTTTGTGCGAGTTGCGGGCGCATGCTTTTACAATCGATTCGTCCGTAATCGTCTGCCCCTATGCGCATACAGCGGTCGATGCCCATCCTGCTCTTTACGCTTGCCATTCCGGGGCATTCTGCCTCGTCGAAACAGGCATGGGTTTCGCTCGACTCCTCGGGCCGTCTCGTTTATCGCACGCTCCCGCGTGGCGATCGCATCGTGGACTTTTCGCATGCCGGGTACCGGGGAGGCGGTGTTCCCCTGCCGCGGGTTCGTGCCGAGCGCACCATTGCGCCTTCGGGTGGAGACGATTCAGCGGCCATTCAGCATGCCATCGACGAAGTCTCCGCGATGCCGCTGAAAGATGGCTTTCGCGGAGCTGTGGTGCTGGCGCCGGGAACGTTTCAGTGCAGCGCGACACTGAACATAACGGCTTCGGGCGTCGTCCTGCGGGGAAGTGGTCCGCTGGCGGGCGGCTCGACGCTCCAACTGACTGGAGACCCGCATGGCGCCATTGCCGTTTCCGGGCAACAGAAGGTTGAGGCGATTGGAACACCCACGCATATCGTCGAGCCGTACGTGCCTTCCGGCTCTCAATCCATCACGCTTGATGACGCTTCCTCGTTTGCGCCGGGCGACAGGATTCGTATCACGCGGATTACGACGCCGCAATGGCTGCACTACATGGGAATGGACAGGATGGTGCGCGATGGCAAAGCGGAGACCTGGGTTGGGAATTCCATCTCCACGCTACGCGCCGTTGCCGGACGGCGCGGCAATGAGCTGACTCTTGATGTCCCGCTCACGGATTCTTACGATCGGACGTACCTGCCGCCCGAGGGAGCCGAGGTCACCAAAGTGGCACTCAGCGGCGGGATCGAAGAGGACGGCATCGAGTCGCTGCATATCCTGGCTCCGGCACGCGAAGTGGCTTTCGACGATCCACTGTTTCGCGCCATCAACCTGAGCGGGCTGCGCGACGGATGGATTCGCGACATCTATGTCGACGACACCACGGAAGGAATCGATGCAGGCAGCGATGCGACGCGGATCACGATCGAGAACGTCGTCTTTGTGCACACCACCACGATTACCAGTCCGGCCAAGCCGGCCGACTTCGCGCTGCGTGGGTCGCAGATTCTGGTCCTGCGTTGCGGGTCGAGCGGTAACGACTTGTTTTATGTGATCACCGGGGCGCGCAATCAGGGCCCGAACGTGGTGCTCGAATCCACCTTTAAGGGAAACGGGCACATTCAGCCGCATCAGCGGTGGGCGACTGGGTTGCTGGTGGATAACGCCCATGTGCCGGATGGCGGTATCGACCTGAAGAATCGCGGGGAGATGGGCAGCGGCCATGGCTGGACAATGGGCTGGGGCGTGGTCTGGAATAGTTCCGCTGCCTCGCTCGTGATCCAAAACCCGCCGGGAGCAGCCAACTGGTCCATTGGTACGTCAGGGAACGAGTTGACCGAGCCGATGAAGATCATCGGAGTGCGCGGCCGCGATCTCGGGCCAAGTCTTCCGCAGGGCTTCATCGAATCGCGGAATCATCCAGTGTTGCCGGCGAGCCTGTATCGCGAGCAATTGGCGGAGCGGCTGGGTCCGGCGGCGCTCAAGGCGCTCGATCCCTAACGCGCAACTGAAGAGTGTGCTTAGGCGGTGGCGAGGCGTGCGGCCGCAGCGGCTGGAGCGTGCTTCGCCTTCGGGCGTTCCGCGCCCAGGGTCACTAGTCTCCACGCAGAGCGGTCGCGGAGCAGGCGCGAGACCAGAGCGGTGTGCATGGCATGTCCGGCGCGTTCGGCGACTACGTGGCCCAGAATGTGGTGTCCGGCGAGGGCCAGATCGCCGATGAGGTCGAGGACTTTGTGGCGGACAAACTCGTCTGTGAAGCGCAGCGGGCCGTTCTGAACGCCGTCGCGGGTGAGCACGATGACGCTGGTCTCCGACGCGCCGCGAATCAGGCCCATGTCGCGGAGCTTTTGCTCGTCCTCGCGAAAGCCGAAAGTGCGGGCTGGCGCAATGTCGGACTCGTACGCGCTGGTTGCCAGATCGACGCCGTAACCCTGGCGTCCGATGGGAGCAGGGAAGTCGATGCGATAGGAAACCGAATAGCCGTCACCCGGGTAGACGCCAATGAACTTGTCTCCCTCGCGGACTTCGACGCTCTTCAGGATGCGGAGGTATTCGCGGCGGCGGCGTTGGGTTTTCAGGCCCACCTCGCGAAACGCCTCAATGTAGGGGAGGGCGCTGCCGTCGAGGATGGGGATTTCGAGGTTGTCGACCTCGACGATGACGTTGTCGACGCCCATGCCGAGCAGGGCGGAGAGCAGGTGCTCGGTGGTGGAGATGAGAACGCCCTGGCGCATGAGGCTGGTGGCGTAGCTGACTTTGGCGACGTTGCGGCCGATGGCGGCGATTTCGAAGCCGTCCAGATCGGTGCGGCGGAAGACCACCCCGCAGCCAGCCGGTGCGGGCAACAACTTCATCCGGACTGGCGCTCCGCTGTGGAGGCCGACGCCGGAAAACTCAATTGGGGAGGAAATGGTATTTTCCAGATGCGGTGATTCTGCCAAACGTACTCCTCGTCCAAAGTCATAGACTAACGCGGGGAACCCAAAGTTGCAGTGTTGCAATTCAGCCACACTTGGAGTCTCGATAGTCACAGTACCCAGGAAGGTTACCCCTATGACAAGAGTAACTAAATCTGTACTTTACGCCGATCATCTCGTGTTGAAGGCGATAACGGTCCTGCAGCCGGTGTTGCTGGATTGGATACGTACCGCGGTGGAAATCGAATCGCCCAGCGATGACAAATTGGCGGTCGACCGTTGCGGGGAAGCCGTGGCCGCGCTGGCCACCGGCCTGGGTGGGCGGGTGAAGCGGCATCGGCAGCACGCGTCGGGCGATGTTCTCGAATTGAGCTTCGGTCCCAAGGGCCGCGTTGGGCAGAAAGGCCGGCCGGTGATGCTGCTTGGGCACCTCGATACAGTTTGGCCGGTGGGCACGCTCAGGGAGATGCCGTTCCGGATCGCGGACGGCCGGGTTTGGGGGCCAGGCACGCTCGACATGAAGGCCGGTGTGGTGATGGGCCTGGTGGCAATTCGGGCGCTGCACGAGGCCGACGCCCTTAGGAGGCCGGTTATTTTCCTACTTAGCGGCGATGAAGAGGTGGGAAGCACGGCATCGCGGCCGATCATCGAAGAGCTCGCGACCCAGTGTGATGCTGTCTATGTGCTGGAGCCGGCGCAGGGTTTGGCTGGCGCCTACAAGACCGCCCGCAAAGGGGTGGGCGACTATACGCTGCGCGTGCGCGGCGTGGCCTCTCATGCCGGCGTGGATTTCGAGCGCGGCCACAGTGCCATCCACGAACTGGCCTGGCAGTTGGAAAAAGTGCGCGGGTTTACGGAACTGAATCGCGGGCTGACCGTAAATGCTGGAGTGATCCGCGGAGGCACGCGGACCAACGTAGTGGCGGCCGAGGCGGAAGCGGAGGTCGACGTACGCATAGCGCGGGCTGCAGATGCCGCCCGCATCGATCGCAAGTTTCGGGCACTGCGCGTGCGGGATCGCGGTTGCGTTCTCGAAGTGGAGGGAGGCTTGAATCGTCCGCCGATGGAAAGGAGCCGGGCTACGGTGGCGCTTTTCCGGCGCGCCGCGACTTTGGCCGCTGAAATGGGGTTTACCCTGGCAGAAGCGGCAACTGGTGGCGGTTCAGACGGAAACTTTACTGCCGCGCTGGGCGTCCCAACACTCGACGGTATGGGAGCAGTCGGTGAAGGCGCGCATGCATCTCATGAATCGGTTCTACTCGAGGAGCTGATCCCCAGAACCGCGTTGCTGGCCGAGATGTTGCGGATCCCGTGACGAAAGGACGATCCAATGCTGAAGCTGATGGAATACGGACTGCTCGCGGTAACGCTGCTGATTGTTCTGGGCCTGGTGCTGCAGGGTCCGCCCGAAGCGCCGCCGGTGGAGGAACACGCCATCGGCGCGCAGGAGCCGGCGGACGATGCGCGGCCCAAAGCCAGCTAAGGCTGCACGCTGGCTCGCGCTCGGTCGATCATGCTTCCGACCCGGGCCAGAGGCAATCCCACTACATTGAAATAGCAACCATGGATGCGAGGCACCCAGCGCCCGAACTGGCCCTGGATTCCGTAGGCTCCGGCCTTGCCGCGCGACTCGCCAGTAGCGACGTAGCCAGCAATGTCTGCGTCGGAGAGGTCGAGCACGGTCACGTCGGTCACTTCGGCGGCTGCTTCGGCTGCGCCATTCGCCAGCAGCGCGACGCCGGTGATGACCTGGTGAGTGGCGCCGGAGAGCAGGCGCAGCATCCGCGCGGCGTCGGCATCGCCTTCGGGCTTCAGGAGGATTTCGCCGTTGGGGGCGACGACGGTGGTGTCTGCGCCGAGGATCAGCGGGGGATCCGGCGACGTGTTCCGCAGGGAGGCAAATTCAGGCGATGCAGCTACGGCTTCGGCCTTTTCTCGGGCCAGGCGCAGGACGTAGGCGATGGGTTGCTCGCCGGGATGGAGGTCTTCGCAAATTTCGGCAGGAATGGTTTGGAACTCGTAGCCCGCCTGCGACAGCAAATCGCGGCGTCGCGGCGAGGCGGAGGCGAGGACGAGCATATTGGGAATTATGGCAGAGGGATCGGTCGCAGGCGGATGCGGCCTCGGTCAGGGATGGGCGTCAGGAATGGGCGTCACGAATGTTCTGGGCTGGAGCCGGGTTCGGGGAAGTCGGAGTCGTTGTCCTTGATCTCTACGTTGGTTTCGCGGTGAGAGAGCTGACCTGCGAGCGAATCCTGCGGATTGTCCTGCAGTGAAGAGGGCCGGTGCACGCCTTCCGGCGCCGTATCTTCCAGAGTGCCTTTTTGCAAATCCGCATCCGGCGGCGACGGTTTCCTGTTTTCCACGCTTCCTCCCATGGTGTCTCTGCGGAGTGGATGCGCGCGCGGGAGGTTGCGATGCTTGCGCGTGATCGGTTGTGCACACTCCGCGTTCACGTGGACCTGTTATTTTGGACGCCGTGGACCTCCTGGCGAATCCGCGCACGCTGCTCGAGGTGGCGCTGCGAGAAGCGCGCACTGGGCTCGCGGAAGGCGGCATTCCTATTGGCGCGGCGATTTTTACGCGCGAGGGAAAGCTGGTGGGAGCAGGACACAATCGCCGCGTGCAGCATGGCGACCCTTCGGCGCACGGAGAGACTGATGCGTTCCGCAATGCGGGACGTCAACGCTCCTACCGGGACCTGATCATCGTGACGACGCTGGCGCCCTGCTGGTATTGCAGCGGATTGATCCGGCAATTTGGCTTCCGCACCGTCATCGTCGGCGAGAGTCAGACGTTCCAGGGTGGGCTCGATAGTTTGCGGTCGCTGGGCGTTGAGGTGATTGATCTTGCGTCGGAAGAATGCGTTGCGTTGTTGCGCGGATTTATTCAGGCTCATCCCGAAGTTTGGAACGAAGATATCGGGGAATAGCAAAGGCCTTCCCGGGACGCAGTGACGACTGTCACCGACAGTCGTTATCGGTCTCAGGCAATCTTTATCCGAGCGTATGCCGACGCTGATGGTCCCGGCAGGACCTGCCGATGAGCATGAGTCAGGCGTCGCACACGATGATCTCTATCCGCCGCCTCTGAACGCCTGTTCGCGGTCGGCGCGTAGAATGGGCCACCACAACCTGCGACTGCGGATTCGCAGCCGGGGAGTACAACATGCCGCTGTACGCAGAACGTCCGCCTCTGCCCTCCGATGACAAACGATGGAGAATTGTGAATGGCACCATGCGCAAGCATGGCTATTCGCGTAACGCGCTGATTGAGACGCTGCACACCGTGCAGTCCTCATTCGGATTTCTGGATGTGCCGGCGATTAAGTTTGTCGCGAATTCGCTGCGCGTGCCGCTGAGCCAGGCCTATGGAGTGGTGACGTTTTACCACTTCTTCAGCCTCAAGCCGCCTGGCCGGCACACCTGCACCATCTGCACCGGGACCGCCTGCTACATCAAGGGTTCAGAAAAACTGGTGGCTGAGACGGAAAAGCTGCTGCACATTAAGGTGGGCCAGACCACGCCGGACGGCGAAGTGTCCTTCACGACCGCGCGGTGCGTAGGAGCCTGCGGACGGGCGCCGGTCGCGCTGCTTGACGGTGAGCTTTCCGGGCAAATGGAAGCGGCCGAGTTGAAAACACAGCTGGAAAGGTGGACGACGCAATGAACCAGGAAGAGCTTCAGCAGATTGCCGCCGCCGCCCACGAAGAGCGCGAGAAATTCGACTACGAAGTGAACGTGTGCATGGGCACCGGGTGCCTGTCGCAGCACAGCGACCAGGTGAAGGCCGCCATTGAGAAAGAAGCGGCGGGCTGCGGCAAACGCTGCCACGTGCGCCGCACCGGGTGCATGGGGTTGTGCGCAGCGGGGCCGCTGGTGCTGGTGGAACCGACGGAGACGCGCTACGGTCATGTGCATGCCGCCGACGCTCCGGCGATTATTGCGTCGCTCGGGGGTGAGGACGCGAGCAAACTCAATCCGCGGCTCG
>Ga0210391_10002945_pt1 | contig 14536 bp, 14 predicted proteins | sample IncBWC12OmetaG_FD_160573 | JGI IMG/M metagenome (GOLD analysis project Ga0210391, IMG submission 160573) | Forest soil microbial communities from Barre Woods Harvard Forest LTER site, Petersham, Massachusetts, United States - Inc-BW-C-12-O ... | reverse complement strand
GGCATGCTCAGATCCAGCAGCACGATGTCCGGCGCCATGCGTTGCAGCAGAGCATAGGCTTCTTCACCGGATGCAGCCTCACCGATCACCGAGTAGCCCGGCTCCTGCTCGAGAAAACGCCGAAAGCCAGCCCGCACCACGGCATGGTCATCCACCAGTACGATGCGAACTTCAGCGGTCATCTTCGACTCCGTTGGGCATCCACGCGGTCAACAGCATTCCGCCCGTCGGCTGCCATAGTAACTGCAGCTCACCGCCTTGTGCCGCAACCCGCTCGCGCATGCCATCCAGCCCGGTGCCGCCGGAACCCTCCGCTGCCGTTGCGGGTCCCAGCTCGGACTCTTCGACCCGCAGCCGGACCTGATCGTCCGCGACCTCGATCCGGATGGCGATGACGCGCGCACGCGAATGGCGCACCGCGTTGGTGAGGCATTCCTGGATCAGCCGATACAGGGTGATGTTGAGTTGCGGCGACAGACTGTCGATGGGGCCGTCGAAAATCAGCGCACAGCGGAAGCGGTCCGCCAGACGGGCCTGCCAGCCGGATACCAGGTCCTCGAGCGTGCCCCGCAGGCCCACCGTTTCGAGCTCGTGAGGCCGCAATCGCGCCAGCATGCTGCGGGTCAGCGCCATGATGCTGTCGATGACTTCGCCCACGCCGTGCGCGCAGGCAACGACGCCCGGCAGGACACCGCGCGCCTCGCGCTCCATGAAGGCCGCGTCCACCTTGATCGCCGTCAGACACTGGCCGAGCTCATCGTGCAGCTCCCGCGCCAGGCGGCGGCGTTCCTCCTCTTCCACCGCAATCAAGCGCAGGCTCAGCGTGCGGCGCTGCGCGGCCGCCGACTGCATGGCCGCGGCGCAATGATTGAAACTGTCGGAGATGTTGTCGAGGTCCTTGAGCCGAAAGTGCGGCAGGCGGGTCGCCAGCTCCCCCGCCTGCAGCTGGGCGAGGGCCGTCTGGATCTGCCCCACGGGACGCAGGCCGCGCCGCACCGTGAAGTAGACGGCGCCGGCCATGGCCAGGATCACCATCACCAGCAACAGCACGTCCGACTCCACGCGCTCCTCGATTTCACTGACCTCGGAACGGGGATTGGCGCTGACCTGCAGTTGCCCGAGCGGGTCGCCGGCCCAGTTCAGCGGGTAACTGAGCTGCGCCCGTCCGCTGCCATCGGCCAATTCATTGGCGAGCCAGCCGCCCTGATCCGCGTCCAGGGCGGTTGCGGCAACCGCCCGCCCCGCCGCATCCTGCAGCGTGATCCGGACATGGCGCAGCGGCTGCGACTGACGCACGGCGGCCGCCGCGGCCGCCAGGGCCGCGGCCGGATCGGACGCCGCGCGCACGCGGTCCTCCACGGCGACCAGCAACGTGGACAGCTGCAGCGTCGAGTCGGTTTCCCGGTTCACATCGGGCCGCACCGAACCCAGGGGAACCAGCACGCTGAGCAGGAGCGCGGCAAGAGTCACCGCGGCGATTCCCAGCAGCAGCCGGGTGTGCAGATACATGGTGGTGAAACTCCCCTTGCGCAGCTCGGCAAGCATAGACCAGGATAAGACAGCGGATGTTAGGGGGCATCGTGGTCAATAAGAAAAGCTGCGCCGTTGGGTCCGCAGAGGCGATCCTGCTGGCGATCACCGTGGTCTGGATGGTTCTGCCGACGAGCGCAGTGGCGGCGGCCGGTTGTGACCGATCCTGCCTGAAGTCACTGCTCGACGGTTATCTGGCGGCGGTCGTGAAGCACGATCCATCGGCCGCGGCACTCGCGGGCAGCTACCGCCATACCGAAAACGCGATCAACATCCCCCTGGGCAAGGGCGTATGGCAAAGCGTCACGGGACTTGGCCCGGTGCAGCGTCGCTACCTCGATCCCGTCAGCGGGCAGGCCGCCTACTACGGCATCGTCACCGAGGGCGACAAGCTCGTCATCGTCACGGCGCGGCTGCGCATCGAAAATCGGGCGATCACCGAAGCGGAGTGGTACCTGGTACACGAGAGTGATCCCGGTTTGCGCGGCGCAACCCCACCCAGCTCGTGGAACCCGCAGAATCTCATCGCGACGCCGCCTCCCGAGCGCGTCATTGCGCCGGCGCAGCGCCTGCCTCGCGACACCATGATCGCCATCGTCAACAGCTACTTCGACGGCATCACTTCCCACGATGGCAGCGTCGTGCGCGCCCATCCCGGCTGCAATCGCTATGAGAACGGCACGCGGGTCACGGGCCGCCGTGGCGGAGTCAATGATGACTGCGCTTCCGGTCTTGCCAATTTCAATCTTGCCAACGTCGCCGGTCGTCGCGTGGCCTTTGTCGATGAGGAGGCGGGCGTGGTCCTCGGAATGGGCGTTTTCATCCGTCGCCCGGGCTCGGCGGTGCCGCGCAATGCCTTCAGCGAATGGTTCTGGATCGAAGACGGCAAGATCCGCAATATCTGGACCGCCATGTATTACCCGGGCGCGGAGCGACCGGTGCCGAACTGGCCGCCCTTCGACGGCAATTTCCCCCTGCCGGTGTTCACCACCAGCGCGCCGGCGCCGGCGACTGCGTCGAACTCGTATGCGGCGGATCTCGCCGCCATCTCCGCCTTCAACGTGCGCTATCTGAAGGCCATCAACGATGGCGACATCGACGCCCTGAGCGCATTGACCGACGATGACCACATCGCGATTTCGCCGAACGGGCCGCCGCTGATGGGTAAGGCGGCCAATGTGGCCACCAATGGCCGGATATACCAGCAGTCCCGAATCATCGAGAACTGGACTCCCGAGGAAACGGTCATTGAGGGCAACCTGGCTTACCAGCGCGGCAGCTTCAGCGCTTCGGGGATACCGAAGGCCGGTGGGCCGACGCGCACGATCAGCGGCAGCTTCCTGCGAATCTATCGCCGTCAGCCCGACGGCTCCTGGGTCATGACCCGCGACATGTTCAACGCCGCGGGACTACCGAACGCGCGGTAGCGGCGGTGGCCGCCGCGCATGACTGGCCTGCTCGTAGGCGTAGGCGATACCGATGAGTTTCGGCTCGCTGAAGGCGGTGCCGATGATCGACAATCCCACGGGGAGGTCGTGAATCTGCCCCATCGGCACCGTGATATGCGGATAGCCGGCGATCGCCGGCACAGCGCCGATGCCACCGCTCGCGATGTGGTCGCCGTTGACCAGGTCGATCACGAAGGCCGGTCCATAATTGGGCGCTACCAGTGCATCGAGATGGTCGTGCATCAGCGCCGCATCTATTCCTTCGGGTCCGGCGAGTCGATGCAGTCCGTCGCGCAGCTTGACGTACGCCGCCTCCGTGATCGGTCCCTTGGCCTGGGCGTTGACGAAGTGCTCCTGCGAAAACCAGAACATCTCGCGGGCCGCTTGCGCCTTGTTCCAGTCAATGAGCTGCGCCAGCGAGCGCGCCGAGGTGCCGGCTCTCGTGGCCAGATAGCGATTGATGCCGTCCTTGAACTCATAGAGCAGCGCGGTGTATTCATCTGCGGATAACTTATCGGCATTCGGCAGTGCAACCGGATCCACGATGATGGCGCCCTGTGCGCGCAGCACCTGCACGGCGCGATCGAACACCCGTTCGACCTCAGGGTCGAAGCCGGCGAGCTTTCTGACAACCCCGATGCGCCTGCCTTTCAGGGAACCGGAATCCAGAAACCGGCGGTAGTCCGGTGGCGGCGCATCCTTGAGTGGAGCCGTCGCGGGATCGTCCGGATCGTAGCCGGCGATGACCGTCAGCAACGCTGCGGCATCCGCCACGCTGCGCGCCATCGGTCCGGCGGTGTCCTGCCTGGCACTGATGGGAATGATGCCGGAGCGGGAGACCAGTCCGACCGTGGGCTTGATGCCGACCAGGCCGTTGAAGCTCGCAGGACAGGTGATCGAGCCATCGGTTTCGGTGCCGACGGCCAGCACCGTCAGATCAGCCGCGACCGCCGCGCCGGAGCCCGAACTGGATCCGCAGGCGCTGCGCGTGGTGTCGTAGGGGTTGCGGGTCAGACCCCCACGGCCGCTCCAACCCGAAGTGGAGCGATCCGAGCGGAAGTTGGCCCACTCGCTCAGGTTCGTCTTCGCCAGCAACAGCGCACCACTGGCGCGCAGGCGGCGGACGATGAATGCATCGCGTTCGGGCTTCGAATCCATCAGCGCCAGCGACCCCGCTGTGGTCAGCATGCCATCGGCCGTGTCGATGTTGTCCTTGAGAACCACCGGCACGCCGAACAGGATTCCGGTGCGATCAGCTGCTGCATCCAGTTGCGTGGCCAGTGCTGCCGCATCCGGGTTGAGCTGGATGATGGAGTGCAGCGCCGGACCGTGTGAGTCGAGGGCACTGATGCGCTGCATGTAGTGCTGTTCGACGGCGCTGACAGTGGTGCGGTGCGACTTCAGGGCCGCTTGTAACTGCACCACATCCGCTTCCGCGGGCAGGGCGGTAGCGGAATCTGCTGCGACTGCGGGGGTGGCGATGATCGCGAGGAAAATCAGGCTCAGGCGCATGGGGTCCCTTTGCATGCATTATATTCGGCTGCTGATTCTGCCCCCGGAGCGAGCTTTATGCCCTATTCCCGTGAACCCCGCGTCCACCCGGTACCCATGGCCGCGCTGCGGCCCACCCAGATCACCGTCGGCATGCGCGAAGTCAAAGCCAAGCGCAAGTCGTGGCGCGAGCATCCGGACCGCAAGAAGGCCGACTTCCTGGGCTCGCACATGATTCCGGTGGTGTGGGGCCCGAAGGGCGACTACTACGTGGTCGACCACCATCACCTCTCACTGGCGCTTCACCAGGAGGGTGTGAAGGAGGTTGCCGTGACCGTGATGGCCGACCTGCGGCGCCTGCCGCGGGATGCATTCTGGATCTATCTCGACAATCGCGGCTGGCTGCATCCGTTTGATCAGCGCGGCCAGCGTCGCAACTACGATGATATTCCGCGGCGCATCTGGGATCTCAAGGATGATCCTTATCGGAGCCTCGCCGGAGAATTGCGCCGCAGCGGGGGATTCGCCAAGGACACCACACCCTTCAGCGAGTTTCTGTGGGCGGACTTCCTGCGGCGGCGCCTGAAGCCGAAACTGCTGGATGATGACTTCTCGCAGGCGTTGGTGCGGGCGTTGAAACTCGCGAAAGGCCCGGACGCCGACTTCCTGCCCGGATGGTGCGGACCGATTGTCGGCTAGCCAGCGATGAATATCCGACGCTTTGCGGACCTCGCCGATGTGCTGGCCGCAGTGTCCATCGCCGGTCTGCTGCTGCCCGAGGCAGTCGCCTATTCGGGACTCGCCAATCTGCCGCCGCAGGCGGGCGTGATCGGTCTGTTCGCGGGCCTGCTCTGTTATGGCCTGCTGGGGCGCAGTCGCTTCGCGATCGTCTCGGCGACCTCGTCCTCGGCCGCGGTCATGGCCGCGGCGACCACGGCACTGGGCGCGGCGGGCGTCGCCACTCGCGTCCTGCTCGCGAGCCTCCTCGTGCCCTGCACCGGATTGGCCTTTGTCCTCGCCGGCAGCGCACGCCTGGGCGCCATTTCGAATCTCATCGCCCGGCCGGTCCTGCGTGGATTTGCCTTCGGCCTGGCGCTGGTCATTGCGGTGAAACAGATTCCCTCGCTGGCCGGTCTCACGACCCATAGCAGCGCATTCTTCGAGCTGGTCGTGGAAGTACTGCGCACACTCCCCGCGGCCAACAGCGCGGCGTTGATCTGCGGATTGGTCGGCCTGGCCGGCCTGTTCGCGCTCGAGCGGGTCAAACGGATTCCCGGCGCCCTGGTGGTCATCGTGGGCGGCATCGCCGCCTCGAACTGGCTGGTCGCGCACGGCGTCGCGCTGACCGGTGCCATTCGGCTATCGCTGGATCTGCCGCAGTTGCTCCTGCCGGCCCATCTGAGCTGGCCGCAGCTCATCGAGTTTGCGCTGGCGCTGATGTTCATTCTGTATGCCGAGTCCTATAGCTCCATCCGCACCTTCGCCCTCAAGCACAACGACCCGATCCAGCCGAATCGCGACCTGGTCGCACTCGGCATCGCGAATCTGGTCTCGGGCCTGTTCCATGGCACCCCGGTGGGCGCCGGCTATTCCGGCAGTTCCGCCAACGAAGCGGCCGGTGCCCAGTCCCGTGCCGCCGGCCTCCTCGCCGCGGCCATCATCCTGGTGTTGGTGCTGCTGTGTCTGCCGTACATCGAGCGCATTCCTGAACCGGTGCTGGCCGCCATCGTCATCCACGCGGTCAGCAAGTCACTGCGCCTGGAACCCCTGACCACCTACTTCCGATGGCGCCGGGACCGGCTGATCGCGGTGATCGCGGTCATTGCCGTGCTGGTCTTCGGCATGCTCAACGGGCTGTTGTTCGCGATCGCCTTCAGTCTCGCCATGCTGCTGCAAGCGCTCGCGAAACCCAAGCTTGCGGAACTGGGACGGCTGGGCGCCCATGACTTCGTCAGTGTCGAAAGATTTCCCAATACCGTGCGGACGCCCGAGGTGTTGGTATTGCGGCCGGAGGAACCGCTGTTGTTCGCCAACGCCGATCCGGTGATGGCGCTGGCGCGGGCCAAGGTGCAGCGCGTGCCCTCCGTCAAACTGGTCGTGCTGAGCCTGGAGGAGTCCCCCGATCTGGACGGCTCGTGTCTCGAGAGTCTGTCCGAGTTCAGCGCCTGGTTGGGGCATCACCGGGTCGAGTTGCGGCTCGCGCGATTGAAGGACAATGCGCGCGACGCCTTGCTGCGCGCCAATCTGGCGCAGTTGCCGGCGGCAGCGCTCGACTATTCGAGCGTCGATGATGCGGTGAGCGGCCGACCGACCGCAGGACCCTGAAGATCAGGCGCCGATGAGGTTGATGGGACCCAGGAAGTCCATCTTACCCACGTCCACGCCATTGGTTCGTAGAATCGCGTAGGCCATCGAGAGGTGGAAGTAGGCATTCGGGATCACCATCTGCAGCAGGTAGTCCTTGCCGCTCATGATCTTGCCGGGCGCCCAGGAAAAGCTGACCTTGCGTTCGCCGGCGCCCGCGTACTGATCTTCCTTGACGCTTTGCGCGAAGGCGACCGTCTTGCGGATTCGCGCCCGCAGCTCCGCGAACGTCGTCTCGTTGTCGTCGTACTTGGGAGGCGTCTGGCCGGAGAGCCACGCAGCGGCGCCCTTGAGATAGTCGCAGGCGCTTTGGATCTGGTAACTGAAGGGCTTCATATCGGGCGCGAGCCGGCTCGTCACGAGCACGTTGACGTCGAACTTCCTGGCGCTCGCGTGCTGCTCCGCCTTGTCCAGGCAGCCCTCGAGATTCTTCACGTTCTGCGTGCACTGGGAGACGACTTGATAGTACATGGGATTCGCCCGGATGTTGATGGTGTGAATGGCCGGGACTCTACCACGCAACATGCGCTTAGAATCGCGGGCTCGAAAGAAAGTAATACAGTCCGCCCGCTATCAGAATCGTCACCGGCAGCGTGAATACCCAGGCGAGGAGGATCCGCCCGATCATCTGGTACTTGAGGCCGGCGCCCGAAGTCACCATGGTGCCGCCGATGCCGGCGGTCACGATATGAGTGGTGCTCACGGGTAACCCGGTGAACCCCGCAAGACCGATCAGTATCGCCGATACGATTTCGGTTGCGGCTCCCTGCGCCGGTGTCAGATGTACGTTGCCGAGCCTTTCCCCCAACGTCGTCACGATGCGCCGGTAGCCAAACATGGTTCCGAGCCCGAGGCAGACCGCGCTCAACATGCGCACCCACAGCGGTGCGTATTCGACGAACTGGCCGAGCTGCTTGGCGACCTGCTTCGCCTGCTTCTTGTCCTGCTCGGATGCCTTGGAGTCCTCGGCGACGTGTTTCAGTTCCGAGATGACCTGGTAGACCACATCGCGCAGTCCACTGCGGGACGTACCGTCGGGACTGGTCCGCGCCGCCTGCGCGGCCTTCCCCTTTTCGTCATCCCCGTACTGGTCGATGAGGGGTAGCGCCTGCTGCATGAGCTGTGGGAGCGCGGTCGAGCGCTGCGGCACGGGATTGAGCGCATAAGTCGCCGGAAACAGCCCGATGATGGTCAGCATGATGAGCCCGATGCTCTTTTGTCCATCATTCGTGCCGTGCGCAAAGCTGACGCCAGAGCAGGTCAGAATGAGGATGCCCCGCAGCCACCAGATCGGTGGCCGCGCTTTGGCCGGTTCGTACAAATGCCTGTCGTGCAGGGTCCTGCGGCAAAGCAGATAGAGCGCACCGGCGAGAACAAGGCCCAGCACGGGCGAAAGGGCAAGCCCCTCCAGCACCTTCCAGACCTCGGCCCAGTGCACGCCCTCGACGAGGCTGCGCGAACGCGCCCATGCATTGCCGATGGCGATTCCAATCAACGATCCGATCAGGCAGTGCGAACTCGAGTTCGGCAGGCCGAACCACCAGGTACCGATGTTCCAGCTCAAGGCAGCAATGAACAGCGACACCAGCATGGCGACCGCCGGGCCACCGCCCGGTGGCGACAGCACCTCCGCCGGCAGCAATTCGACCAGCGCGTACGCGACGGCTATCCCGCCGATGAGGACCCCCAGAAAATTCAGCAAGCCCGACAATATGACCGCCTTACCGGGCGTCAGCGACTGGGTATAGATGACGGTTGCGACGGCATTCGCCGCATCATGGAAGCCATTGGTGGCTTCGAACATGATGACCATGAGCAGGGAAAAAATGAGCAGGCCAAAGGCAAGTGATGAGGCCGGATCGAGATTGCTGAGCACACCTTTCCCCTTGATCGGGCGACAGCGCCGATTCACCGGGATCATTGCAGACCCATGTGACGGGGGCTTAGCGGCTGCCGCAGGGACGTGTAGGCCAAAGCCGCAAAGCACTATCGGCCCCGAGCGCATTCTGCTGCTGCGCGAAATTTCCTACATTTGGAAGGCCACTCGGTCCATTTTGCCAGACCGGCCTTCTCCGTCATGGTGTGCACAACAGCATCGCCTTGAATTTCGGGTTGGTATGGATGAGTTTCTGCTTGCTTCGGCTTACTACCCCTGGGCTTTGTGCCTGTCGGGCCGGTGTCTGAGGGTGTTCGCGCGAAAGTCGACGGAGGTGTCCTATGGCGATTGATGCAGGTCTCGCCCAGTCTCAGCTGGCCTATCAGGCAGCGGTGGAACGATGGATTTCGGCGATCAGGACCGAGGAACGACTCGCCTCCGCCACTGATTCAATACCCCAGGTGGACCAGTGGGAACGGGCCCACTTCCAAGAGGAAGAGGCTCGTGCCAGAGCGCTGACCGCCAAAAAGAACTATGAGTCCGCGCTGCGGCAGAGGTTTTTTCAGTTCAGGTGACGCGCGATTTTTCATTGGATAGAACATTGGCGCGCAACTCATCCAGCCGGGAAAGGAATGGCTTCAGCACCGGCGAGGTGTTCGCACTGCTGTAGCCGGCCACAAGGTCGATGGTTGGCGCTTTCCCGGCCAATGGCCGGCTGACGACGGACCAGGGCAGCAGGGTCCTTGCATAGGCGGGCATCAGCGCAAGTCCGCGAGTCGATGCGACCAGTGACATCGCCATTGTCGACTCCCTAGTCTGGTTTGATGTCCATACCGCAGCTGCGCAGATTGGCCTGCGTCACATCCCGCAGCGCGGCGGCCTTGTTTGAGGCGCAGATAAAGGTCTCGCCGATCAGTGCCCGAGGATGAGTGCTCGCTTCGGCGGTGAGTGGATGGTCACTCGGCATCAGGACGATGGTCGGCTCTCCAGCCACCACTTCGTAAACAAAATCAAAGTCAGGCTCGGCAGGGGCAGCAGCGTCGTGTTCGTCTCCTCGAGACGGATAGGTCCAATTTCACCAGGACGGTGGCGGGTCGGGATGTCACGCTTGGCATGCAGGCGTTGAAACGCACTGCACAACCCGAGGATATCGGGTCGGCCGTGGCTTTCCTTGCCTCCGATGCAGCGCGCTGGATTACGGGCGACACGCTACGTGTCGATGGCGGTTCGAGGCTATAGTTGAGCGATCGACCCAGGCGCCGACCCTCGGAGGGGATCATGGACAGTATCAAGCCGCTCTTCACTGCCGTTGCCTCCTGCACCGGAGGTCGCAATGGTCACGCCGAGGCCGAGGATCACTCGGTGGCCGTCGACCTGTCGGTACCCAAGGCGATGGGCGGACCCGGACGCCCGAATACCGCGACCCCCGAGCATCTCTTCGCCTGCGGGTACGCGGCATGCTTCGGGGGTGCGCTCGACTACGTCGCGTCGCAGAAGAAACTCAACGCCAAGGCGGCGACCGTGACCTGCAGTGTCTCGATCGGGCCACGCGATGCAGGCGGTTTCGGGCTCGCGGTGAAGCTGCACGTCAAGGATCCGAGCCTCAAGCAGGCTGAACTGGCAGCCCTCGCCAAGGATGCGCACGAGAAGATCTGCCCGTACTCGCATGCGACGCGTGGAAACGTCCAGGTGGAACTCTCGGTCGAAGGCGCCTAGGCGGTTTCGCCCGATGCGGGTCAACCAGAATGTCCTGGCGCGCAGAGCCGTGTGGGCCGCCTACGTCGGGTTCTTCGTGGACATGTTTGAGGTCTATCTGCCCATCGCGGTGCTGGCTCCCGCTCTCGTGTATTTCGTCCCCGGGGGCTTGAACAGCGCAAGCCGCGCGACACTTTTCTACCTGGTCTTTGCCGCTTCGCTGGTCAGCCGCCCGGTGGGCGCGGTGATCTTCGGCCATGTCGGGGATCGGCTGGGCCGGCGCCGCACCATTCTGATTTCGGTGGCTGGCTTCGGCCTGACCACCCTGATGATTGCGGCGCTTCCGGGTCATGCAATCTGGGGCGACTTCGCGATCGCAGCCATGATCCTGCTGCGCTTCATGGACGGCATTTTCATCGGCGGCGAGTACACGGCGGCCAATCCGCTGGCCATGGAATATGCCCCGCAGGACAAGCGCGGACTTTATGCGGGCCTGATTCACATCGGCTACCCCGCCGCCCTGGTGTGCATTTCCCTGCTCACGGCGCTGATGCTCAAAGTAGCACCCGCGGGTGGTGCCGACTCTCCTTACGCCCTGTGGGGCTGGCGCATTCCCTTCGTCATTGGTGCATTGCTCGCCGCCGTCCTCTTTGCCTACTGCTACTTCCAGGTTCCGGAGTCTGAAGTCTGGCACGCATCGACGAAGAGCGCGGCGCCCGTGAAGGACCTGTTTTCGGGAGACGATCTGCGACGAATGGCGCAGCTCTTCATCGTCATGAACGGCGCATGGCTCACCCTGAACTCAACCGTCGGGGCCCTCCCCGGAGTCATCAATACCATTCTGGGCGCCGATTCGGCTGATGTGAACGCCGGCGTCATGATCGGCGCCGCAATCGCGATACCGCTGCTGCCGCTGGTCGGCATGCTGAGCCAGAGGACCGGGCGCCGGCCGGCGATCGTGGTGTTCGGGGTCCTGAGCCTGCTGCCCGCAAGCTCGCTGTACTATCTGCTGGTTGCGGGAGGCTATCGCAGTGCGCCGAGCATGATCGCGCTCGTCGCGGCAATCGTGGCCCTGACCATTCCCATGTGGGCGGTCCTGACGCCATACCTCGCGGAAAGCTTCCGTACGGCGATCCGCTCGTGCGGATACGGCATCGCTTATAGTCTGGCGGCGCTGCTGCCGGGGCTCTATTCCTTCTACATGCTGGGTCTGGCGAAATGGATGCCGTACGAGTTCGGCCCGGTTGCGCTGCTCGCGCTGGGTGGTTTGCTGCTGATCGTCGGCGCCCTCGCCGGGCCGGAGACCAAACACGCCGATTTCACACTGGAGCCGCTGCCCGCGGTGGCCGGCTGACGGGAGAGCTCGACCCATGGGACTCATCAACCAGAGAGTGGTGAACCTCGATGCCCTGAAGCTCGAGCACATGGCGAAGGGCGACAAATTCGAGTCCCACTGCGCCCGCATCGGGCCGCTCATCGGTGCGAAGGAGCTGGGATACTCCTACGATGTCGTGCCCCCCGGGAAACGCTCCTGTCCTTTCCACAGTCACCGTGGGGAGGAGGAAATGTTTTTCATCGTGCGCGGCGAAGGCACGCTGCGCTACGGCGATGAAACCCGCAAGATCCGCGCGGGCGATGTGATCTGCTGCCCGGTTGGCGGTCCGGAAACCGCCCATCAGATCGTCAATGACTCGAGTTCCGAGCTGGCCTATCTTTCCGTCAGCACCATGATGCCGGCGGAGGTGTGCGAGTACCCGGACTCAAACAAGGTCGGCGCCTTCGGGGGTGGTCTGCGCCACATGACGCGTTCGGATCAACCTCTTGACTATTGGTTGGACGAAATCTGACCCGCGAGCTTCAAACGGCCAGCAATACGTCCAGTTCCTGCTGACACTGGGTCGCATTGTGGAAGCGGATGGCGTGCAACCCCACGGCCAGCGCGGCATCGACATTGGCCTGCATATCATCGACAAACACTGATTCATGTGCCGCGAGGCCAAATCGCTCGAGCAGATGCCGGTAGATCTGCGGCTCAGGCTTCATCATCTGGATCTCGCCGGATACGACCACTCCTTGAAAGACATCCCAGAAGGTATGCCGGCGCCGCAGATCTTCGTACATCGGGATCGGCATGTTCGACAGGCAGTAAATGTCGAAGCCACGCTCGCGCAGCGCCCGAACGAGCTTTACGGTTTCCGGCTTTTCGCTCAAGTGTCCCCGCACGGCCGCGAAGATGGCGAGCACTTGACTGTGCGACAACCCGGCGCCGAGCTGCAGTCGTTCAACCAACTGCGCCTCGGTGAGCATTCCCCGATCAAACTGCTGCCAGTCATGCGAGAAGATCCGCGCCCGCAGCTGACGGCGCAGCTCGGGATCCGGTTCGATGGGGGTCAGAAGATGATCCGGATTCCAATCCAGCATCACGCCACCGAGGTCCATGATCACGTTGCGTACTGAACTCACGATGCATCCCGGTTGTCGATTTACGACGAGCAAATTCGTCTAACGGTATTAGACACGGAATTTCAGTTTGTTAGACTGTAAATCCATACAGGAGACGCCATGAGCAGCAACACCTATCTCGCCGTGTTCCTCGGCAGCAAAACCAGTGCGGCCGCCCAGGCCTGGAACGCACTCTCCGAGAGTGAGCGCCAGGCGAAGCAGAAAGCGGGTGCCGACTCCTGGCGGGGCTGGATGCAGAAACACCACGCCTCCGTCCTGGAAATGGGTGGGCCCCTGGGCAAAACCAAAGCCGTCACGGCCAAGGGCATCGAAGACACGAGCAATCACATGAGCGCGTTCGTGCTGGTGCGCGCCGAGTCGCATGAGGCCGCCGCCAAACTTTTCGAGAAGCATCCGCATTTCGCGATCTTCCCGGGCGATGGGGTAGAGATAATGCCGGTGATGCCAATCCCGGGTGCTTGAGGGTCAGACCTCGATACCCTGCGATTTCAGGTATTCATCGTAGGTGCCGTGGAAGTCGGCGATCTCGCCACCCTCGCGCAGTTCGATGATGCGCGTGGCGAGACTGCCGACGAACTCGCGGTCATGCGACACGAACACCAGCGTACCGGGATATTTTTCCAGCCCGATCTGCAGGGACTCGATGGTCTCCATGTCCATGTGATTGGTGGGCTCGTCCATCAGCATGATGTTCGGCCGGGTCAGCATCAGCTTGCCGTAGATCATGCGGCCCTTCTCACCACCCGAGAGGACTTTCACGGACTTCTTGGTCTCATCCCCGGAGAACAGCAGTCGGCCCAAGGTGGCGCGCGTGATCTGCTCATCATCGGCCTTGCCGGTGAAGTTCGACATCCAGGTAAACAGATCGATCTTCTCCTCGAATTCGGCCTGGGGGTCCTGGGGCATGTACCCCACTTCGGCATTCTCGACGAAGCTGATGGTGCCGCCGGTGGGCTTGAGATCTCCGGCCAGGCAGCGCATCAGCGTGGTCTTGCCGATGCCGTTGGCGCCGATGATGGCGATACGTTCGCCAGCCTCGACCGTGATGCTGACATTGCTCAATACCTGCACGTCAGTGCCCGGATAGGCGAACTTCAGCTTCTCCACGGTGAATGCCGAGCGATACAGCTTCTTCGCCTGCTCGAAGCGGATATAGGGATTCTGGCGCGAGGATGGCTTGATGTCCTCAAGCTTGATCTTTTCCAGCTGGCGCTTGCGCGAGGTGGCCTGCCGGGACTTTGAGGCGTTGGCGGAGAAGCGCCGCACGAACTCCTGCAGGTCCGATATGCGGTCCTTGGCCTTGGCATTTGAAGCCTCGACCCGCGCGCGGGCCTGCACCGACGCCAGCATGAAGTCATCGTAGTTGCCCGGATAGATCGTGAGCTTCTGGTAATCCAGGTCCGCAATATGCGTGCACACCTGGTTCAGGAAGTGACGATCGTGGCTGATGATGATCATCGTGGCGTTGTAGTCGTTGATGATCTTTTCCAGCCAACGGATGGAGTTGATATCCAGGTTGTTGGTGGGTTCATCCAGCAGCAGCACATCGGGCCGCGAAAACAGTGCCTGGGCCAGCAGCACCCGCAGCTTCAGACCGGGCGCGACCTCGCGCATTGGTCCATTGTGCAGGCCTTCCGGAATCCCAGCGTCGGCCAGGATGCTGCCCGCG
>Ga0210391_10002944_pt1 | contig 14536 bp, 10 predicted proteins | sample IncBWC12OmetaG_FD_160573 | JGI IMG/M metagenome (GOLD analysis project Ga0210391, IMG submission 160573) | Forest soil microbial communities from Barre Woods Harvard Forest LTER site, Petersham, Massachusetts, United States - Inc-BW-C-12-O ... | reverse complement strand
CAATTGCCTTGGCCTTTGCCGGCTTCAATAGGCAAAGCCGCCATTCGCGCGTATCACTTGGGAATTGACCCACCCACCGTCGGAGCCGGCAAGGAATGAAACGACGTTGGCGATGTCCTCCGGCGTACCCAGGCGTTCGAGCGGATTAAGCTTCTTGAACTCCTCGATCTGTGCCTCACTCTTGCCCCTGAGGAACAAATCCGTTCCCACTGGACCGGGCGCAATGGCGTTTACGGTTATGTTTCGGCCGCGTAGTTCGTTGGCAAGGACGTGGACGAGGCCCTCGACACCCGCCTTAGACGCGATATAGGGACCGTAGGTCGGGAAGGACTTTGCGATGACGCTGCTTGAAAAGGCGATGATGCGGCCGCCGTCCCGAACGTGCTTGGCCGCTTGCGCAAGCACCAGGAAGGTCCCGCGCAAGTTGGTCGTGATCACTTTGTCGAAAGTCTCCACATCGCCTGCAGAGATGAGAGACAGGAGCATTACTCCCGCAGAGTGAACGACCACCTCGGGGTTGCCAAAAGCGTCAATCGATTCTTGAAAGAGACGCTCCACGTCGGGAACACTTGCCACATCTGCTTGCACGGAGATGGCTTGTCCGCCCGCGGCCTTGAGTTCGGCTACTACCGCTTGCGCCGGGGCTGGTTTGCCGGCGTAGTGCACGACGACTCCGAAGCCGTCTCTTACCAACCGCTTTGCGATCTCGCCTCCGATCCCGCCCGAGGCGCCTGTGACGATGGCGCTCTTTTTCACTGGATTTGTCATCGATGGTTCTCCATTCTTACTTCTTGATGTGCAGGCGGGCGGCAAGTCGAGCCGCCGCCGCGATCGTTACCAGACGCCAATCAGGAATTGCTCCTCCAACCGGCCAATCTATCGACTCAAACTCCTCCACCCAGTCTTCAATTGATTGGCCAACGTGCGCACAACCGAATAGCTTGTTTACTGCGTGAGCGAATGCTCCCATTTCCTTCTCAGCTCGAGGCAAAAGGCGGTCGCTGATTTCAAGGCAATCATCTGTCTTGCCATGAATGGAGATCGTTTTTTCCTGGTAGATGGCTGCCTTCACCGCTGTTACCTCTGAACGTTCGGCATGGTGTCAGAGTAGTGAAGTTGCGAATATTGAGGAACCTCAGGAACTATAGAATTCAGCCTAGATTTTTCTGCAGGTCTAAATCGTTTTTCGTGGATAACTCAGCGCGGAGGCTGATCCGGGTTGGGCGTTCAGCCCATCCTTCTCAAGAGCGCCTTCATCTTTTCAAATAGAGTGGCGGTGTTCTTTTGGAAGACGATGCCTCCGGGGACGACGACCGTTATCTCGGTTCCGGAGTTTGCAGAACTGACCAGCGTAAGTTTGCCTCCGATGCGGGCAGCGCGCTCGCGCATTCCCCGTAGCCCGAAATGCCCGTCCTTTCCCAGCTCCGCCGTGGAAGGATCGATACCTATACCATTGTCGCGCACGCGCAGAGCGAGATCCTGTGTGTATTTGAGCTCGACGTCCAGTCGACTTGCTCGCGAGTGCTTATAGGCGTTGCCGATTGCTTCATATCCAATGCGGTAGATCTCATCACGGACGATTGGATGCATCTCTTTAGCATCGCCCACAACGGAAAATGTAGCCTGCATTGACCCAGGCATTAAGCCGTTTTCCGTCGCCCGGTGGAAGGCTTCGGCAAGATCGTTCTTCTGAGTGGTTGAGGTGCGCAGAGAGTTCAACGCAGCCCGCCCTTCGCGCGTGGCCTGTTCGAGCCAAGCTGACAACTGTTCCATGGCGTGACGCATGCGGACGAGGTCGGTCGAGGGATCCAGCGCATCATCGGCAACCAACTTGCTGCCTTGAATCGTTTGCAGGAATGTATCGTGAAGTTCGCGTGCCATGCGGGTGCGTTCCGCTAATCGCTCGTCGAAGCGGGCACTGATTACTCTCGCAATCCGGCGCACGCGGAGCCGGTAGATCGCCCACGCCACAACGGCTCCGATTATGACGTACAGGAGCCGGAACCACGTGGTCTGGAACCAGGCCGGTGCGATGCTGAAGTCCAGAATTGCACCTTCTTCGTTCCACACTCCGTCGTTGTTGCAAGCTATCACGCGGAATCGGTAATTTCCCGGATGAAGATCACTATAGAAAGCTTGTCGCCGGGTTCCTGGCTCCTGCCAGCCCTCATCGCGGCCCTCCAGTTTGTAGCGAAAGCGCACTTTCTGTGGGGCGACGAAACTCAATGCTGAGTAATCAATTTCAAGATCTCGCAAGAGCCTCGGGAGACGAAGTCCTGGACGCGGTGAATACCTTCTTCGGTCGGCAACGACCTTTTCAATATGAACCGGCGGCTGAATTCTGTTCTGAAACGTCTGCCTAGGGTCGATCATTTGCACAACCGCACCAGCCACAAACCAAAGGCGCCCATCCGCCGTCTTCGTAGCGGACGGCTGCATTAGGAATGGGCCACGTCCCGAGCGAGCGCCATCAAACGTGTCGAAAACGTCCATTGCCGGTTTGCTGTCACTTTGGTGCAGCCACTTGTCGAATTCCGACGCCGAAATCCGCACCAACCCTTTCTGGCAACGAACCCAAATGGCGCCGTCATTGTCTCGCAGCACAGAGTAAACGAGGTTGCTTGGAAGACCGTTGCGGCTGTCCAGCACTTGCCAACGTTGCTCATCCCAACGAAAAAGCCCTTCTGTTGTGGCCACCAGCAGAGCATCATCCGAATCGACGATGATCTCTGAAACACCGAAAGAGCTATCGGGCCGGTTCATGGAAATCGTCCGCGCACTTCCATTTTTGTAATAGGTCAAGGTGTCGTTTTGTGATGCGATCCAAATGCCACTTTGGTGATCTGGCGCCAGCGCACCTGAAATACGGCTGTCGCCGCTTGCGGTCAACACAAGTCGTAGATTGCCGTTCTCAATTCGAAAGACATGATGGCGCTCCGTCAGCACCCAAATGTTTCCAATAGCGTCCTCGGTGACCTCAACAATTCTCTGTTCAAGATTGGATCCGTCCGCGCGCTTAAATTCGCGAAGTCGGCCGTGCTCGAAGGCAAACAGCCTTTTGCTACAGCCCACCCAAACAATTCCTTTGCGGTCCTGAAACAACGCCGTCACATCATCATCAAACCTGCCCTTGGCGGGCAGGACGGAGTGATGGCCGTCCTTGACGATATCGATGACGCGTCCGTTCGCAATCCACAATGACCCGTCCTGCAATCCAAGAACCGACAGAATCTCGGCATCCGACAGCCCCTCCCGCTCGGAGTAGCTGACCACGGCTGTATCGCGGAACATATCAATTCCGCCATCCGTCACCATCCAGATGTTTCCTTCATGGTCTTCGTAGATAAGATGGATTTTCCTGCCTGACAGACCATCCGCGGTTCCGTAATGTTCGGCGATCCCGTTGTTCACACGATAAAGGCCGTCCATCTCGGTCCCAATCCAAAGGGAGTGCTCCCGATCCATTAAAAGGGTGTGGGACGCAACCTTACTCCCGTCAAAGCCCGGAATAACGTAACTGGCCCACTTTTGACCCGAGGAAGAAAGAACGCCCGCTCCCGGAGCCACAACTTCGGTCGTAGCCCAGATTGTTCCAGACGGTCCTGCAGCGACATCGACCACGCCGACGCCGGCATCCGAACGCTTGCTTATTTCATTCAGGTACGTGCTCACCGAACCCGGTCGCCATCGACAAAGTGCGCTGGACCCAAACCACAGATTTCCTTCACTATCCCTGGCCAATCCAACGCCATATTTAACCGGTATTCCGTCTGCTTCACCGTAACAGTGGAGTCCATCTCCCTGCACTCGACATAAAGGACCCTCACCGCGGGGAGCGCGGTAGCGAGTTAGCCAGATTATCCCTTTCGGGTCTTCGAGAATGGCACTGATTCCGCTGTGTTGGGCTGGATCCGAAAACCACTGCAATTTACCGTCTTTCAGTCGGGCGAGCCCGTCTCGCGTTCCGATCCACAGGCTGCCGTCGCCTGCACCCAAAAGGTAGTTGAAGCTGCGGAGCGGCGGAGTGATTGGAGGGAGATCGTACGGAACAAATGTCACTCCGTCGAAGCGCAGCAGGCCATTCGATGTACCGAACCAGAGGTAGCCATCCAAAGTCTGTGTAACGGTGGTTCCAACCTCGATTCCGTCCTGAACTCGCCACGCGGTATGCGCGTATTGTGTGATCTGCCGGTTGGGATCAACCGCCCAGAGGGATGTTACGCAAAGGAGAAGGGAGAGCAGAACCAAGCGCGGAATGTTCAACTTCTCCATCGCGATAACAGAGTTCAACCCACGTTTGAAGTTACTCTCTGCGCGGCTCTCGCGGCACACCAATATCTCCAGTTGCTGTCCTGTAGTTTTCTACAGGTAGTGACGAGATCAGATCTGAAGCAGGCCTCGCCTGATCGCGATGGTTACCGCATGGGTCCGATCATTGGCCCCGAGCTTATCCACGAGATTCTTTATGTGGAAATTGACGGTGGTTTCCGCGATAGCCAACTGATCGGCAATTTGTTTGTTTCGGTGGCCGTCTCGAATGAGGCGAAGGACTTCCAGTTCTCTGGCCGTAAGATCGTCGTCGCCCAGATGCTCGGCAAGTCGGGCCGCTACCTCTGGTGGGACGTGCCGCTTGCCGGAATGAACCGAACGAACTACGGCCAGCAATTCATCCTTCGGCATGCTCTTCAACATGTAAGCCGAGGCGCCCGCTCTCATCGCTCGCTGGATCTCGCCATCGCTGTCCGATGTCGTTAACATGATGATGCGAGCCTTAGGGAATTCCCCTCGAATTGCGATCAAAGCATCTGTCCCATTGGTACCGGGAAGTTGGAGATCCATCAGAGTGACGTCCGGCCTAAGGTGACGAAACTCTGCGACCGCTTCAGCAGCGTTGGCTGCCTGAGCAACCAGAACCATGTCCTGCTGCGACCCAATGATCGTGCTCAGTCCTTCGCGGAAAACAGGATGGTCTTCAACGCTCAGAATGCGAATAGGCTTTGGGAGAGCCATCGCCATCACCCCAGACCGATCAATTGTAACGGAATCGCTCGTTTGGAGTGGGCGCGGAAACGTACACGAAGCAAGACAGACGATCTTCCCGAACGAGACGAGCGGCGACGGCAAGGAACTCCTGCTGGCGCTCATATGCTGGGTGGCCTTCGATTTCGCACAGATCAACAATCGGCCGTTCTGGTGCAGCCCATCTCGCCTCTGCTACCTTGGCCACGTTCCAACTTACGTCTTCACATTTCAGCAAATGTAATCGCACTTTGCGATTGACGCTTTCACCGTAGCCCTGTGTCACCAGCTGCTGCGCCAAAATATCGAGAGTAGCCGGATGCGCCGTCGCTGTGGTATTCGTGATTGCCGGGCGCAGGACGAGTGCGGTCTTTGAATCGTCCCCACGTCGGAGTGTAGCAGTTGGCGAACTCCTCGTCGCTTCCGTTGGGGTAAGCAAGGTCTCCGACAGCAAAGACAATTCCCGGAATCTCGTCGATTAACTTTGCCGTCGCCTTGGCACCAGCCAAATCATCGCAACTGGCGATGTCACCCGCCCCTACTAGAACGACATCCGCAGCTGCATTCGGTGCAGCCTTGACAATCCCGGGTTTCTGGGCCTCCGAGTTGGCATAGCTAATCTTGGCATGGGCGATCACAGGCAAGCTCAGAACCAAGGCTGTGATCGTCAGTGCACGATTTCCCATCGAATTTGAGCTATCCGGGGTGCTGATAATACTTAAGTTTAAGTTATTGATTCCAGGAACTGCTACAACGGCTAAAAAGGTCCGGGGATGCACTGCACCATAATCGTCAGCGATAGGAAAACGCTCTTGCGGTCTCCGCTAATGTATCGAGTGCAAAAAAGATTTTTTGGCGGTGATTGAACCGAGTAGAATGTGAGTCCGTGCCGCAAGGTAGAAAGAAGTCGTAATACTGTGCCGATTGTCAATAATTTGATCGTAGCGTGAACGCTGCCCAGTCGTACCGAACGTTATCTAGCCTGGTACTTAGTATAGGCAAATTCGACAGGTTGTGAAGCTTGCAAAAGCATGACCAAATAACGAGCCCACTCTGAAAAGTCATACCGACGAACGTCAGCACTTGCACTCTTGATTTATCTTCAGACCAAATTGCTGCTTCTAACAAGCACCATGAAGAAAAGAAAATTGACGGGTGCTAACGAGACATGGAGCGATTTTCATGAACGCTGCAAATTTAAAAAAAACGTTATCGGCGGTTTTGTGTTTCGTCCTAGTCAACTATTCATCAAGCGCATTGTACGGATATCAGACTCAATCTTCGGCTGCCTCGACTGACGCCGCGCCTCCGACGGAACCGGCTCCGCAGACCGCAGCTGAGCTGGATGCATTGGTTGCGCCGATTGCCCTTTATCCGGACAGTTTGGTGGCACAGATTTTGGGTGCTGCTACGTTTCCCGATCAAGTGGCGATCGCGGATTACTGGGTGCAGCAAAATAAGAACCTTACGGGAAGCGCGCTAGGCGCGGCTGTGGATAAGCAAACGTGGGACGCCAGCGTGAAAGCGCTCGTACAATTCCCGGATGTGCTGGATAACATGGCCAAAAATCTGGCTTGGACATCGAGCCTGGGCCAGGCCTTTCACGATCAGCAAGCGGACGTGATGACCGCAGTGCAAGTGATGAGGCAAAAAGCGCAAGCAGCAGGGAACCTGAAATCGACTCCGCAAATTCAAGTGCGACAGCCTGCGGCACAAACGATCGTGATTCAGCCGGCCAATCCGCAGGTGGTATACGTCCCGCAATACAATCCGGCAGTGGTTTACGGAGTGCCATACGTGGTGCCCTATTACACGCCGCCACCGCTGGCCTATGTAGGCGCAGGAATTTCGTTTGGAGTGGGCATTGGGATTGGCTTAGGAATCGGGGGTGGTTTTGGATGCTTCGGCTGCGGGTATCCCTGGGGCTGGAGCGCATGGAATGTCGGTTGGGGCGGTGGATGGGGCGGCGGAGGTGGAACCGTCATCTTCAACCACAACACGTACATCAGCAATACCAGTTGGCATGGCGGCTACTATAACGGCGGCTATCACAACAGCTATGGTTACAACAATTCTTACAACCACAACAACTACAACCGAAACGGCGGCAATACCTATAACAGAAACATCAGCGGAAGCACACGGAATTTCAACTCCGACCGCTCCTCGGCCTCGAACTCCTGGTCACATCGTGGCGGCGGTGGAAGCTCGGGCGCGTTCGGCGGCATGAGCGGACATTCTGGTGGATTTGGCGATTCCGGTGGCGGTGGCTGGTCGTCGAGGGCGCAGAGCAGTCGCGGCTGGGGAAGCATGGGTTCCAGCGGGTTCGGCGGCGGACGATTTGGCGGTGGCGGGTGGGGTGGCGGCGGATTTCGAGGTGGTCGGCGCTAGTCGCGAAATGGCGTAGCGAGGGAAACAATGGTGCGTTTTGGAGGGTTGAATATGTTCCACCGAGTTCGGAATCGCAAAGGCTTCGGGACGATTTTGGCGCTGTTGTTGGTGTTCGGCTCGCTCGCCGCGTGTAACAAGCCGGAGAAGGCCGCATCCGAAAAAGCCGAGCAAAAGACTTTCGCGTCCCCAGACGACGCGGGCGCCGCATTTTTGGACGCGGCAAAATCGGGTGACCAGAGTGCGCTGCTGGCTGTCTTTGGTTCCGATGCCAAAGATGTGTTGTTTATGGGCGACCCGGTAAAGGATAAGGACGCTCTCCAAGACTTCGTCGCCGCCTACAACCAAATGCATCGTTGGCGCGAGATTAAAGTAGGCGGCGAGATGCTTTACATTGGCGCAGACAATTACCCCTTCCCAATTCCACTGGGAGAAAAGTCTCAGGGCCAATGGGCATTCGACACTGCAGCCGGCAAGGATGAGGTTCTTGCACGCCGTATCGGCAAGGATGAACTGACCGCGATCGCAGCATGTTCCGCAGTTTCCGATGCACAAAAGCTCTACTTCAGCCAAACTCACGATGGCGACAAAGTAAAGCAATATGCCCAACGATTTGTCTCTGATGGAGACAAGCAAGACGGATTGTACTGGCATGTGCCCGAGGGCCAGTCACCCAGTCCGCTTGGCTTGCTGGGCGACTTCGCGAACGCTGCTGGCTATACCAATGCAGGCGACAAGCCGCAGCCCTTCGATGGCTACTTGTTCCGGATACTCACAAGACAGGGAGATAAAGCTCCGGGAGGCGCGCAAGATTTCATCGTGAGCGGCAAAATGACCGGCGGGTTCGCCATTTTAGCCTATCCTGCCGAGTACCGGAATTCGGGAATCATGACCTTTGTTATCGGCAAGGACGGAATCGTTTACCAAAAGGATTTGGGAGAAAAAACGACTGATGTCGCTTCGGCCCTGATGGATTACGACCCCGGTGACGGCTGGGCTCCGGCAATCTAAAGCACCACAATCTAGGGGAACGTGCAAGATGACTTGCGCGCTAGTCGATGAGGCTGATGTGAGAAAAGGTCGAAAGAATTGGATATCACCAACCGCCGCCTAACGCTTGATAGAGTTGCACGTAGTTCTGCATTTCCGCAAACCAGGCTTGTTGCAACTGCAATTCGGAGTCGAAATATTGTTGCTGGGTCGTCAAAACCTCCAGAAAGCTGGTGACTCCCCCGAGAAAGCGGACATTCGCCAGACGCGAGGTTTCTTTGTACGTCGCGGTCTGTTCCTGCAGCTTGATACGGAATAATCGGGATTGGTTATAGCCGACCAGCGCGTTAGAAACGTCTGCGAATGCTTGTTGCACGGTTTGCTTGTAAGTCAGTTCGGCTTGGTCCCGTTGGGCCCAGGCCAAGTGATACTGGCTGGTTATTCTTCCACCGGCGTAGATAGGTTGCGCGAGCTGCGCGCCTATGGCCCAAAACGCGGTTGGCCCCTGCAAAAAACTGGAGAGTGCCGTGCTCTGTGATCCTACATTTGCCGTCAGCGGAATCTGCGGGAAGTAAGCTGCCTTCGCTACGCCGACGTTCGCGTTCGCGGCGACCAGCGCTTCTTCAGACTCCCGAACGTCGGGCCGGCGCTCCAGAATCGCCGAAGGCAAACCGACGGGCACCTCCGTCAGATGCGGTTGACCCAGAAGAGCCACTCCACGCGCAATCGGGCCCGGGTTTCTACCGAGCAAAATGCTCAATTGGTTTTCCGTTTGTTCGATCGATTGCGTGAGCGAAATGACTTCAGCCTCCGCCTGCTGCAAGAGTAGCTGGGCCTGGTAGACGTCGGTGATTGCGTACTCGCCGCCTTTGTAATTAATGGTGTTAATCCGCACGCTCTCCTGATCCGACACGACGGTCCGTTTCGAGAAATCGAGTTGTGCATCGAATTGACGCAATTCGAAGTAAGCGGTCGCGACCTCGGAGATCAAGGTGGTTTCAACCAGGTATGCAGCGTACCGGGTTCCAAGAAGATTCGCGCGAGCCGCTTCGGTCGCTCGCCGGAATTGTCCCCAGAAATCGAAGACATAGCTTACCGTCCACGCGCCGGCATAGAAGGTGGGAGCCACTCGCGTTCCCGGGATTCGATCGTTCTCAATTCCGAAGCTTCCGCTCAAAGCCGGGAGCTGGTTTGCTCGTGCGATTCCAACGGAAGCTTCGGCTTGCACAATGCGGCTAGCCGCAATGCGGATGTCGTAATTGTTGGTGATCGCTTCTTTGATCAGACTCTGCAGCGCTTCATCCTGGAAAACGGATTGCCATTTCATTTCCGCAAACGTTGGGTTCGCCGATTGATCGCCAGAACCGGGGACAATCCCGCGATATTGGGCCGGCACGTCCGTGGAGGGACGCTTGTAGTTAGGACCCACCGCGCAACCGGTGAGGGTGAGCGCCAACGCTCCGGCAATGAATCGACTCGCCTTCATTCGGCCGTTCCTAACTTCGGTGCGGGCGCTGCATTCGAGTCCTTCTTGTCAAAAAGAAAACCGAATTTCTCGACCACATCGAACGAGACCGGAATGAAGAAGATTGCAATCAGCGAGGCCGCAAGCATTCCGCCGATCACAGCTGTGCCCAGCACTCTTCTGGCAATCGCGCCGGCTCCAGCCGCGGACCAAAGCGGCACGCAGCCAAGAATGAATGCGAATGCCGTCATCAAAATGGGCCGTAGTCTGAGTTTCGCTCCAGCGAGTGAAGCATCCAGCAACGATTTGCCACTGTCGAATTCCCCTTTGGCAAATTCAACGATTAAGATCGCATTCTTCGCCGAGAGCCCGATAAGCATCAGCAGACCAATCTGTGCATAGACGTCATTGTCGAGACGTCGTGAGTACAACGCAAGAAAGGCCCCAAAGACGGCGATAGGCGTTCCTAAAAGTACGCTGAACGGCAGCGTCCAACTATTGTATTGGGCCGCCATAATCAGGAATACCACCAGAAATGACAGGCCAAAGACGACCGTGGGGCTCACCCCCTGTGCTGCTTTTACTTCCTGATAAGACATCCCCATGAAGTCATATCCCATCTGCGGCGGCATGGATTTCTTGAAGACATCTTCGAGAGCTGCGATGGCTTGGCCCGAACTGTAACCTGGCGCGGCGGCGCCGTTAATTTGCACACTCTGAAACTGATTGAAGCGCATTAGAAATTCTGGGCCGCTGCGCGTATCGATCGCGGTAAGAGCGGCCAAAGGAACCATTAATCCATTGGCGTTCGTCACGTGGAATTTGCCCAGGTTTTCTGCCGAGGTTCGATAGTCTCCTTCTGCCTGCACGTATACTTGCCACTGGCGGCCGAAACGATTGAAGTAATTGACGAGAGATCCGCCCATGAAAGTCTGCATCGTCTGATATACGTCCGTCAGAGCGACTTGTTGAGTAAGCACTTTCGCGTTGTCTACTGTAACCCCGACCTGCGGAACGCTCAGAAGCGCCGTGGTCATTACTCCCGCTAACTCCGGTCGCTTGTGCGCTTCCGCTAGAAAAGTTTGCGTATTGGCCGCGAGAAAATCGATCGTTCCCCCCGAGCGATCTTCCAGCACGAACGTAAATCCTCCCGACGTGCCCACGCCCGGAATAGCGGGCGGAGAGAAGGAATACGCAATTCCTGAGGTGACCTTCGACAACTCCCGGGCAAAGTGAGATTTTATTGCGTTGTACTGCTCTCCAGGAGACTTGCGATGCTCCCAGTCCGTAAACGACACAAAGAAAAACGAACTGTATGTGGTGCTCACGCCACTTAACAGACTGAACCCCACCACCGAACTCACATACTGCACGCCCGGTGTATTGAGCAGGATCTTTTCCACTTCCTTCGACGCTTCGGACGTGCGTTGCAACGAGGAGGCTGCAGGCAATTGCAAGCCCACAAACATGAAGCCTTGATCTTCGTCCGGGAGGAAACTGCTGGGAACTTTCTTGCCAAAGAACACCGCGCCGACAACCAAAATCAGAAGAAGCAGAAAGGCGAGGCCGGATTTATGGATCAAATGGCTGCACGCGCGCACGTAACCGTCGGTCGCCCTGCCGAATACGCGGTTAAACCAACGAAAGAATACGCCTAACGGGCCGCGAGATTCCTTTCTGGGCCTCAACAACAAGGCTGACAGTGCAGGACTCAGCGTCAGAGCGTTGAAGGCTGAGAACGCGACCGAAACGGCAATCGTGACCGCGAACTGCTGATAGAGTCGTCCGGTAATTCCCGGAATGAAAGCGGTGGGGACGAACACTGCCGCAAGTATCAAAGCAATGGCCACTACCGGGCCGCTGACCTCCTCCATGGCTTTTATGGTCGCATCGTGCGGCGTCATGCCTTCTTCAATGTGATGTTCTACCGCCTCTACCACTACGATCGCATCGTCGACGACTAACCCAATCGCCAGGACTAAGCCAAAAAGCGAAAGTGTGTTGATCGAAAATCCGAGTAGTGGAAAGACCAAAAACGTTCCGACGAGCGAAACCGGAACCGCCAATAGAGGAATGAGCGTCGCCCTCCAGCCCTGAAGAAAAATAAAGACCACGATAATCACGAGGATTAGCGCTTCTACGATGGTGCGTTCAATCTCTTTCATTCCGGAAGTGACCGCCAGGGTGGTGTCCAGAGCGATGACATATTCGAGCCCCTGGGGAAATCTGTTTTTTGCTTCCGCCATCACTTTGCGGACCGTGGCTGCCGTGGCCACAGCATTGGCCCCGGGCGTTTGGTAGACGGCCAGCAGCGCCGCGGGCTTGCCGTTGAATCTTCCAATGATGCTGTAGGTTTGCGCACCCAACTCAATCCGTGCAACGTCTTTCAGACGTAGCACTCCGGCACCGCTTTGCGCCCGCACGATAATTTCCCCGAACTCTTCAGCCGTGGGAAGGCGACCGGGAGCCTGCACCGAATAGGTGAACTGCTGCCCCGGCGGAACGGGTTCGCCGCCAATCTGGCCAGCGGGGTTCACCGCGTTTTGGGATTGGATGGCCTTGATTATTTCGGGAACCGTTATGCCGAGGTTCGCCAGCTTGTCGGGATTGACCCAGCAACGCATCGCATACTGGCCCGCGCCAAAGATCGACACCGATGCCACGCCCGGAACGCGCGTTAGCGTGTCATTCAGATTAATCGTTGCGTAGTTCGCCAGGAAAATGTTGTCGTACTCGTTGCTACTCGAGGAAAGGTCGATCAGCATGAGTGGCGCTGCCGTGGATTTCTGTACCGTCACGCCATTGTTCACCACGGTGCTGGGCAGTTGTGAATTCGCCTGCAACACCCGCATCTGCGACAGGATCTGGTCCGTATTGGTATCCGTATCAATCGCAAAATCCACAGTAAGGACCATCTGCCCGTTACTCTGGTTCTGCGAATACATATAGTTCATTCCATCCACACCCGCCATCTGCTGCTCGATGGGAGTTGCGACCGACTGGGCGATGGTTGTGGCATTCGCTCCGGTGTAGTTCGCGCTTACCTGAATCTGCGGATCGGCGATGTTCGGGAACTGCGCAGTAGGAAGGCGCAACAGAGCCACGATCCCGCCGATGACCATCAGAATGGAGATGACAATCGCGACGATCGGACGATTGATAAAGAACTTTGACATCGTCAGTTCCGGTCCACGGAAGCGGCGACAAATGGTTTTGGATTTACCTGCACGCCGTCGCGAAGTTTCATAAAGCCTTGAACGACCACCTGCTCACCGGGTTTCAATCCATTTTTGATGATCCAGTCTGTTCCGACGCGATTGCCAACCTTCACCACCCTGAAATTGACTTTGTTGTCCTCGCCAACCACCGCCACCTGATAGATCGACTGCACTTCGATGACTGCCGCCTGTGGTACGAGCAGCGCTCCGTCGTTCATTCCCGTCTGAAATCGGACCCGGCCAAATCCGCCTGGGCGCAACGCCGTCATTTTATTCGGGAATTCAGCGACCAGCTGGATCGTACCGGTTTGGCTCGCTATCTCGCGGTTCACCAGAATGATTCGGCCTTTCTGCGGATACGTGAGACCGTTTGCCTGAATGAATTCAACCGCGGGACTGGCGATCGATTTTCCGTTGGCTATTTGATGAAAAATGTCGGCTCGGCTCAGGTAGTCGCTTTCGCTGATGCTGAAATACGCCCACATCGGGTTTACCTGAGAAACCGTGGTCATGTTCGTCGTGGTTCCCACAAGATTTCCCACTTGGGAAATCGTCAGGCCGGCGATTCCTTCGATCGGTGAATACACTTTTGTCCAAGAGAGGTTCAATTTGGCCTGGGTAAGTTCTGCTTCCGAGGCATCGAGCTGTGCCTTGCTCGCGGCTTGCGTAGCCAGATCTGTATCGAGTTGTTTTTGCGGAATCGCACTCTGTGCCGCCAGAGGGCGATCGCGCGCAACGTTCGTGTCGGCGTTCGACAAGTTCGCTACGGCCACCGCCACTTGCGCATTGGCTTGTGCTAGCGCTGCTTCGAAGGGTGTGGGATCGATCTCATACAAAAGTTGTCCCTTCTTGACGAAGAAGCCGTCGCGATAATCCTGCCGGAGCAGATAGCCTTGAACCCTCGGTGTAATTTGCGCATTGTTGGGTCCGTTGAGCTGGGCGACCCATTCTGTATAGATCGGGACATCGCGGCGCACAACTTCCGTCACCTCAACATCAGGCGCTCCTGGTGCACTAATTTCTTGCTTGCTTTCGCATCCGGTCAGAAATGTGGCTAAAAACAAGAAGGTGAGAATAGTTCGATGGTGTCGCAAGCCAGGAATCTCAGTCCGTTCGTGCCCTGGACGAGTCTGATGGTTGCACTCTGTTTGATCAAATACAGTTCGCATCGGCTCACCTCGTCGGAGCTGAACGCGCCATGCCGCGTTCGTCGTGCGAAGAGCTTTCGCTGGCGAACCTAAGTCAGAGCGGAGCGACGAATGTTACCACAATAACCAAGGCACGGCGACGGCGGGAAACCAGCCAGCTGATTCCCCTGGGAGCAACTTCAGCTCGGCGAGACGTATTCCAACCAGTAAATGCAGCTCATGCTAACCTCCTTGTGAGAACTTGTGAGAACTTATAAGCGGACTAAACCGCGCTGCAGTGCCGTAACAACAGCTTGGGTGCGATCGTT
>Ga0210391_10002943_pt1 | contig 14537 bp, 12 predicted proteins | sample IncBWC12OmetaG_FD_160573 | JGI IMG/M metagenome (GOLD analysis project Ga0210391, IMG submission 160573) | Forest soil microbial communities from Barre Woods Harvard Forest LTER site, Petersham, Massachusetts, United States - Inc-BW-C-12-O ... | reverse complement strand
AAAGCGAGACCTGGGCCACCCACCTTTCGTTCAGTGGAAGAATAATTACGCAGGACAAAGCTGCTACGGGCCGTACTCGGCCGCGACCGTCTCGGGCACACGTAACCAGCTGTAGAGCGGGAAGGTGTCGGCTAATTCGAGCACCTGGGCGCGGATACTGCGCAGGACCTGAGGATCATTGCGGTGATCGATGGCTTGCGTGATCCACTTGGCGATGGTGTGCATCTCCGGCTCACGCATACCGCGCGTGGTCAGGGCCGGGCTGCCAATGCGGATTCCGCTGGGCTTCAAAGGCGGATTGGTGTCGTAAGGAATTGCGTTCTTGTTCACCGTGATGCCCGCCTCATGCAGCGCGAACTCGGCTTCGCTGCCAAGAACGCCGCGGGAAAAAACATCTACCAGCATCAGATGGGTGTCGGTTCCACCGGAAATCACGCGGTACCCCTCGGCCGCCAGAGTATCGGCCAGAGCCTGAGCGTTCACGACCACTTGCTGTGCGTACTGTTTGAACCCCGGTTCCAGTGCTTCACGAAAAGCCGCGGCCTTGCCGGCGATGACATGAACCAATGGTCCACCCTGCTGGCCGGGGAAAACACTTCGGTCGACCGCGGCGGCAAATTGCTGCTGGCACAGGATCATGCCGGCGCGCGGTCCGCGAAGCGTTTTATGCGTGGTAGTGGTGACCAGGTGCGCGTGGGGCACAGGCGAAGGATGAACGCCGCCAGCCACCAGGCCAGCAAAATGCGCCATATCGATTAAGAGAAACGCACCCACCTTATCCGCGATCTGGCGCATGCGGGCAAAATCAATAATCCTGGGATAAGCGCTGCCTCCGCCAATGATGAGCTTCGGCTTCTCTTGCTCAGCAAGGGCTTCGAGCTTGTCGTAGTCGATCCGCTCCGTGTCCTTCTCCACGCCATAAAAGACTGCGCGATAGAGCTTGCCGGAGAAACTGAGCTTGTGCCCGTGAGTCAGGTGACCGCCATGCGCCAGGTCAAGACCGAGGATGGTATCTCCCGGACTCAGGACAGACATATAGGCGGCGGCATTGGCCTGCGAACCGGAGTGCGGCTGCACATTGACATGCTCTGCGCCAAAGAGCTGCGTGGCCCGGTCCCGTGCCAGGTTCTCAACTACGTCGGCAAACTCGCATCCGCCGTAATAGCGCTTGCCCGGGTAGCCCTCTGCGTACTTGTTGGTGAAGACCGACCCAACCGCCTCCAGAACCGCCTGGCTGACGAAATTCTCCGAGGCGATCATTTCCAACCCTTCGTGCTGGCGTCGGATTTCGTGGTCAACAGCCGCGGCGATCTCTGGATCGGCCTCGGCGAGCGGGCGGCGCATACGGTCAGACATAAAGCGATTTTAGATCATGGCTATTGCCCTGCAAAAAAGTGCCAAAAACGCGCAAAAAGCGCAAGAAGTTACTTTTGGTTACCATCGCGCGTGTAGTCACCGGGCTTGTTTGAAGGCGGAGTAGACAAAGGAACCGATGTACCAGCCGTCCATGAACTTGTACGGTGTTTCGCCGGTTGTGTAGTGCCCGCAAGGCAGTACTTTGGAAACAAAATCGATTCCCCGGCGGCGAAAGTTCTCAATCACCTGCTGGGAGTACTCGCGCAGGAAGGTGAGATCGTAGGTGGCGTGCACCAGGAGAATCTTTCTTGGATTGGCAGCAAACTGATCCATGTAGTGCGAGGGGCTGATGCAGGCCCAGAGATCGCGCAATCGTTCATGGGTCACACCGATGCCTTCAAAGGCAGCGCGAATGTGCCTGGTGCTTTGTCCGGTCCACACCACGTCTCCGAAAGACATGGAGGCGTGATTGAAAGCAGCGATGCGGATACGGCTGTCGAGCGCGGCGGCAAGAAAGGCATAGCACGAGCCAAGACTGGTGCCAAGGATTCCAAACTGTTCGTAGCCCTGCTGCTGCAGCCAATCGATGCAGCAACGGATGTCGACTACCGCCTGGCGGCAGGAAGCGATGGTGCGCCCCAGGTTGGCGCTGACCGCATAGTCGGCGCGCGCCAACTCTGCCGGACGGCGGATGTCGTGGTAGGGCTTGCTGAGGCGCAGGGCAGAAATGCCAAAGCGGTTAAAAATGGAGCAGAGAGCATTGTGGCTGAAGGCGTCAGCATTCCATTGCGGCATGACGATGATCGCCTGTTTGGGCTTGCCTGCCATCTTTTCGGCCGGCGCGGGGAACCAGCGGGCATTGACTAAATCATTTTCCGGATAGGGAGTGCGCACCGGCGAAGTGAAGCGAAGAAACTCCGCCTTGGGAAGTTTGCCCCGGGCCGCGCGCTGGCGAACCCTGGCATCGTGTTTAAGGGTTTCCGGCCGGACATTGGTGGGAAACAGTTGCGGGTGACGCTCTTCCAACACAAAGTCGGACGGAGTCTGATACGCGAAAAACTCCGCCCGATGGCGCAGGATGAAGTCGTTCAGCCGGAGCATCGTCTGCTCCGCCTCGGCATCGTCTGCCGGAGTGGAAAAAGCGAAGCCGTAAGACCGGGCAAACTCCTCCAGCCAATCGAATCCCCACTCTACCGGGCGCACAATACGGTTGGTGTCGCGGGTGGTGAGGTCAGTCTCCCAGCGATACATCCACCGGGCATAGAGTTTGCCCAGCGCCCTCACCTGGTGCTGCCGGCCCGGATACGGAATTGCTCGACCACTGCGGACATATCCTCTTCCCCTTGGCCGGCGGTGATGGCATGCTCGAACACGCGCAGAGCCGCTCTGCCCATATCCAGATCAAGGTCCACATGGTCAGCTTCACTGACTGCGTAACGAAGGTCCTTAGCCATGAGGCGGAGCAGGAATTGGGGCTCATATTGGCGCTGGGTCATGCGGCCGCTGAGCAGCTTAACGATCGGGCTGCCGGGAGCTCCTTCGGTGAGCACGCCCAGCGCCTTATCGACGTCCAGCCCGCTGCGTTCAATCAGAGAGAGGGCTTCGGCCAGGGCCGCAGCCTGCGAGCCGGAAAGGAAGTTATTGATCAGCTTCAGGCGAGCACCACTGCCCACCGGGCCAACGTGAACGACATCCCTGCCCATGGCCTTGAGGATGGGGGTGATCTTGTCCAGGGTGGAGGCTTGCCCACCGGCCAGGAAGAGCAACTGCCCGGCCTCAGCCTGCCCTTTGCTGCCAGTGACGGGCGCGTCTACCAGCTCACAGCCGTGATCCTTAGCCGCGCGGTCGAGTTCTTCAATCCACTCTACGGTGACCGTACTCGATTCCACCAGGATGGTTCCTGGAGCAACGTCGACCAGAGCCTCGCCGCGTCCGGTCCACACGTCGCGGCAGACGGGGACATCGGCCAGCATGCTGATCACTACCTCCGCGTCTTTGGCTGCGGCACGGGGGGATTGCGCCACCCTGGCTCCACGGCCAGCCAGGGCCTGCGTTTTGTCTGGGGTGCGATTCCAAATGCTGAGTGGGTAGCCTGCGTCGAGCAGGCGGCCCGCCATGCCTGAACCCATTAGTCCAAGCCCCAATAGAGCAATCTTCGTCTGTGCCATAACATCTCCTGCCAAGGCTCTAGAATAGAAGGGTTATGGGCTTTACGGAAAGCTACGACGTTGTAGTAGTGGGTGCGGGGCACGCAGGTTGCGAGGCGGCGATGGCGGCGGCGCGCATGGGGCTGCGCACGGCGCTGTTTAGTTTCAATCTGGACCTGATCGCGCAAATGTCCTGCAACCCTGCGATTGGAGGCATCGCCAAGGGCCACCTGGTGCGGGAAGTGGACGCACTGGGCGGCATTATGGGCGAGGTGGCCGATGCGGTCGGCATCCAGTTTCGCCTGTTGAATACCTCGCGCGGGCCGGCCGTCTGGTCGCCGCGAGCGCAGTGTGACAAGCGCCAGTACCGGGTGAAAATGCGTCAGGTGCTGGAATCGCAGGCGAATCTGCACATCAAGCAGGCAGAAGTCGTGGATGTGGTACTCGATGAGTCCCGCGCGGTGAGCGGGGTGAGGCTGCGGGATGGGCGCACGGTGTTCGCAGGTTCGGTGGTCATCACCACCGGCACGTTTCTGAATGGTTTGATCCATTGCGGCGAAGAACGCTACCCCGCCGGGCGCAGCGGCGAACCACCCAGCGTACTGCTGGGGGAGGCGCTCAAGCGGCTGGGGCTGCGCGGTTGCCGGCTCAAGACTGGAACCCCTCCGCGGCTGGACGGCCGCAGCATCGATTGGAGCCGTTTTGCAGAACAGCCCGGAGATGCTGATCCGACTCCCTTCAGCTTGCGCACGGTCGAGCTGCCACAAAAGCAGATCTCCTGCCACATTGCCTACACCACGCCGGAGACCTTGCGCATTATCCGCGAGAATGTCAGCCGCTCGCCCATGTATTCCGGACAGATAACGGCTGTAGGCCCGCGCTACTGCCCTTCGATTGAAGACAAGGTGGTTCGCTTTCCTGATAAAGAGCAGCACCAGTTCTTTTTGGAGCCAGAGGGTTTGGATACCAACGAGGTTTACGTCAATGGCATGTCGACCTCGCTGCCGATGGAAGTGCAGTGGGAAGTGGTGCGATCGATTCCTGGTCTCGAAAATGCGGAGATGCTGCGGCCTGGGTATGCGATTGAATACGACGCCATCGATGCCACGGAACTCGATCGAAGCCTGGCGGTGAAACAGATTGGGCGTCTGTTTCTTGCCGGGCAAATTAATGGCACTTCGGGTTATGAGGAGGCCGCATGCCAGGGCCTGATGGCCGGCATCAACGCGGCGCTGCTGGTTCGTGGCGAGGCGCCCTTCACGCTCGATCGCAGCGAAGCGTATACAGGGATTTTGATTGACGACCTGATCAGCAAGGGCACCAACGAACCCTACCGCATGTTCACCTCACGGGCAGAGTTTCGGCTGCACCTGCGCATAGATAATGCCGATCGGCGTTTGACTCCCTATGGGCACAGGCTGGGCTGATCTCGAGCGCTGCCTGGCAGGACTATGAAGAAAAGCAGGAGCGTGCGGTGGCGTTGGAAAAGCTCTTGGCTACGCGCAAAGTGGACCCTTCAAGGCTGAGCACGCTGTTCCCTGATCTGGGGAACGTGGCTGGTCAAACGTATGCCCAGCTGCTGAAGCGGCCGGAGATTTCGCTGGAGGCGCTGCTGCCTGTTCTGCGGCCGGAATGGGAGGACGACGACGGCCCATTGGCGTTCTTCAGTGGTGCTGTGAATGCCAGGGTACGGAATGAGCTGAAATCGGTGGAGACGGAGATCAAGTACGCCGGCTATCTGGACCAGCAACGCAAGGCCATCGATAAGCTCAAGAAGGCGGAGCAGCGTTCCATTCCCGCAGGGTTTGAGTACGCCGGGATTAGTGGCTTGTCACGGGAGATGCAGGAGACTCTGAGCCGGGTGCGGCCGCAAACCCTGGGACAGGCGAGCAGAATCCCCGGAGTTACTCCGGCTGCGCTTTCGCTGCTGCATGTTCATCTGGAAGTTGGCGAAAAGCGCAAAGCGGCGGGACTGGTCTGATGGAACTGCGGAAATAGTCCTTAGCGGCTTTTGGCAAGCAGCTGGTGCGGCATTGTGTCGTCCCTACGGGACTCGTCATGAAACGTTCTGCTACCCGGCACTGACGTGCCGGGCTACAGGTTGTTCCGTCCCTGCGGGACTCCTTCGTGAAGTGGGTGGCCCAGGTCTCGCTTTTGAGACCTGGGTGTTTCGGTAGGACCAATTTCTGAGGAGAAACCCAGGTCTCCAAAGCGAGACCTGGGCCACCCACTCAATATTCGTCCGCGCTATTTTCGTTTTCTCAGGTGGGCCGCACCCAGATCAGAATCCTGGTGGGGTTGGGGGAGGCGGAGCGGCTTCTACTGGCTGGGCATCTGATCCGGCGCCGACGCCGATGCTGCCGGGATATTGGGCGGGACCCGGGTCTTGAGCCTGGTCTGGCATCGGTTGAGCTGGAGCGGGCGCGACGTAGGGCGGGCGCGCCGGCGAACCCCTGCCGGGCTCAAAACGGTCACCAGAGAAACGCGGGATACCAAAATGACCCCGCAGATGTAACAAATCCACGGTGCTAATGTCCCCGTCAAGGGCGACCAGGTTCAGATCTTTGGGGCCTGAGATCAACACCATCATCCCGGTCACGTCCATGTGGGCAAAGTTAATCCAAAGGTCGGTTTGACTGGGATTGAAGGGATCGCCCTTGCCGTGGGCAGCAACCAGGTGCCTCCAACCGGATGCTTCAAACTGGCGGCGGATCATGTCTAGTGCGGCAGGATCATAGAGACCCGGCGAAGCATAATGATAGCTATGTACCGAAATGCCATTCAACTTGGCGATCGCGGCGCGCGCCTGCGGGTCGGCATCGCCGACAAAGTAGCTGGCAACCTGCAGCATCGACCGGTCAAAGGTGAAATCAGTGTGGAAGGCGGCGCGCTGGCCCAGAACCTCAAATCCCTGCGGAACCCAGTTCAAGGGCGGCTGGGCGCTCTGCGCATTTTGGCCCACGAGGGCAAGCGGAGTCACTAGCAAGAGCAAGACGACAGCAAAGAGACCGGGGGGACGCAGCATGGCTGGTTTAACTCCTGCAGGTTAAGACGTGAAGGTGTGGAAAAAGTTGTGGTTTTGAGACCTCTCTGCCAGCCTCGCTCTGCCGATAACGGTAGCGAGACTACCAGAGTGTACTTTCATGCGAGCAGGGATAATTCCGTTGATTGCATTGACGTTCGTCCTAGTCGCCTGCAGCAATCGCGGCATCTCGCAAGATTTTGTAAGGGCGGCTTCCCCTCCCGCCTTGCCCAGAAACTATCCCCCATTTTCCAGCCTGGGCATCGGCCTGTATGGCGGATTGGGAGGCGCCGGCGTGGATCTGGCAACGCCACTGGCACGAAAATTCAACGTCCGCGCGGGAGCTGAATACTTCAGCTATTCCACCACGTTCCAGGATCAAGGGGCTAACGTCGCCGTCCAGTTGCGTATGCAATCTGGACACGCGTCGCTCGATTGGCTTCCCTTCGGCGGCAGGTTTCGACTAAGTCCCGTGGTCGTGTTCGTCAATGACAATCGCGCCCGGGCAACCGCACTGGTGCCGCCGGGCAGCACCATCACCTTGAATGGCCAGGATTACATCAGCAGCTTGACAGACCCATTGCACGGAGCCGGATCGGTCGACTTTCGAAAAGTGTCGCCCGGCTTTACGCTGGGTTGGGGCAACATAGTCCCGCGCAGCAGCGGCCACTTTAGCTTTCCGGTCGAAGCAGGGTTCTACTATGTTGGCCAGCCCGGGCTAAAAGTCTCCTTTACCGGTAGCGCATGCGATCCCACTCAACCGCCGGTAATCGGGTGTGAATCCGTAAACCAGGACGGCGGCTTTCAGCAGAGTTTGTCGCAATTCATCGCGCATAATAACCACAACCTCAGCTACGCAACCTTTCTGCCTATTTTCCGTTTCGGCTTTGGCTATTCATTTAACGGAACGAAGTAGCCCATTTCGGGGCATCGCGCCTGCGCCGGAGAATGCAGGTGAATTAGCAACCCATACAGTTGCTATTATCTTGCTGGCGCGCTGGCCGCGCGCTTACTGGCCTTGTGGTTTGCCGTCAGGTGGTTTCCGAGCAACTGGTTTTTTTCCCGTGGGCTCGAGTTGGGGACGCTGGCCCAATCGCTGGCCGCAGGCCAGGGCCTTAGTTCGCCGTTCGGTGGCTCGACCGGACCCACTGCGCTGTTAGCTCCTGGATACCCCGCCCTCATCTCCGTGCTCTTCCGCATCTTCGGGTCATTCACGTTCACTGCGGCGATCGCGGTGATCCTGATGCAACTCTTGTTCAGCGTAACGACCGTGCTGTTAATCATGATGGTTGCGCAAAGATGCTTTGATAGCCGAACGGCCGATCTGGCGGGAGTGTTTTGGGCGGTATCGCTGCCGCTGCTCTGGATGCCGGAGATCTTTTGGGAGACCTGCCTGTCTACGCTGTTGCTGGTGGGCATGATTGCTTTGGCGCTGCGCTGTGAGCAAAAGCCAAGCAGGTCTCTATGGGCACTGATGGGCGCCTACTGCGGTGTGGCTGCCCTGGTGAATCCGGCTCTGCTGATGGCTTTGTTGTCGTTGCTGGGATGGGCGGCGTGGCAGACGCGGAAGACTCTACGCTATTCCCCTCTGCTGGGCTTGCTGGTTCTGTTGCTGGTGTTCGCTCCGTGGCCTATCCGGAATGCATGCGCGCTGGGTGCTTTCATTCCACTACGAAGCACAGTCGGACTCGAACTATGGATGGGAAACCGCGCCGGAGCAACGGGCTTTTTGGACGAATCGGTGATTCCAATCGCTAACAGAGGGGAATACGACGAGTATGTTTCGAAAGGCGAGGCCGGTTACACGCGAGACAAGTCGGCACTTGCCAGGGCTTACGTTCGCGCCCATCCGTCTGAGTTCCTTCGACTGGACGGGGTACGATTCATCCGGTTTTGGACCGGGGCCGGCAGCAGAGATGGTTCTGTGATCTTCATTCTCCATGCTGTATTGACAACCGCTCTTGGGGTGACGGGTATCTTGCGTTTGTGGCAAAGACGCCGCCTCAGCCTGGCAGCCCTGTTCCTCCTGCCGCTGATGCTTTTTCCGTTGCCGTACTACATTACCCACGCTGAGTTCCGTTACCGGCTGGTTATCGATCCCTTGCTCACGATCCTGGGTGCGTATGCAGTGAGCGGCGGCTCGATTGATAAGGTGTGGGGGGAAAAAGCGTGAGAGCCATCCTCTTTTTGGCTTTGGTGCTGCGGTTGGCCGTGGTGTCGATGGTGCTTTTCCGGTATCCGCGAAACTGGCTGTTCAGCAAATCGCCGGACCTGGTGTTCCTGGCCCAATCCCTGGTTTCCGGCCGTGGACTCTCCTCGCCTTTCGGGGGATCGACCGGCCCCACGGCTTTTCTGGCGCCCGGATATCCCGCCGTTCTTGGCCTCGTATTTCGTCTCTTTGGCGGTTACAGTTTTGCCTCGGGTGCGGTGATGATGGGGCTGCAGACGTTGTTTGCTGTGCTCACGGTCGCGACTATGATGTCCGTCTGCTCAAGACTCGTTGGCGCGCCCGCGGCCAAGCTGGCGGGAGCTTTCTGGGCGGTTTCGCCGCCTCTCATTTGGCTCCCCGCCGTGCTTTGGGAGACCAGTCTGTCCATCCTGCTTTTGATCGGAATGGTTGCTCTCGCTCTGCGCTGCGTAGACCAACGGGGCGCCACCCTCTGGGCAGTCATGGGAGCCTACTGCGGTGTGGCGATGCTGGTGAACCCGTCGCTCATGCTGTCGCTACTTGCCATCGTAGGCTGGACGATCTATCAAACCCGCCCTGGATGGGGCTACGGGCCATGGATGTGTCTGCTTGTCTTCCTCGCCGTTTTCGCTCCCTGGCCGATTAGGAATGCGCGTGTTCTGCACGCGTTCATCCCCCTGCGCAGCAACTTCGGATACGAGGTATGGCAGGGGAATCACCCCGGAGCTACCGGCATGTTCGACAGGACGATCGAGCCGCTGGGAAACAAACAGGAGTACACGAGCTACGCGGCAAAGGGCGAGGTGGAGTACATGCGCGATAAAGGAACACTCGCCAGGGACTATATCCGCACCCACCCGGGCGAGTTCATCAGGCTGAGCGCGGAGCGGGTAGCGCGCTTCTGGACGGGCGCCGGGTTGGCGGTGAACTCCGGCGTGATCGAACTACACGCAGTGTTGACTTCACTGCTGGGCCTGGCGGGACTTGTGGCGCTCTGCAAACAGCGCCGGGTCGAAGATCGCGGGAGGGCCGCGCTGTTTCTGCTGCCACTGCTTGTTTTTCCTCTGCCCTACTACATCACGCATGCTGAATTTCGTTTCCGGCTGGTGCTGGATCCGCTGTTGACGATTTTGGGCGCCTACGCCATCACCCAGGTGGGATCTTATTGGCAAAGCACGCGCGGCGCATGACGAGCTACGTAAGGTTCTTCCACATCGAGACCCATCACTGGTCATTTCTTGGTATCGAGACCCTGGTGACGGTGATGATGCTCCTTCTTTTCACCCTGCTTCCCGTTAGATATCTGGCGTTCTTTCCCAACCGCGGCTTCCGTCGCTTTGCGCAGAAGCGCGGGCGCGCCTGCGTGCTCATTTTCCTGTTGTCCTGCCTGGGCCGGCTGGCGTTGTTGCCCATAGAGCCCTTTCGCGCTCCCAATATTCATGACGAGTTCAGCTACTTACTGGCCAGCGATACTTTTGCTCATGGCCGGTTGACGAATCCTACTCCGCCACAGTGGCGTCACTTTGAAGCATTTTATGTGCTGATGCAGCCGACCTTCACTTCGAAGTATGGCGCAGCCCAGCCTCTGTTTATGGCGTTGGGGCAGCGTTTGCTGGGAACACCGCGGGCGGGGATTTTGTTGAGCATGGCACTGGCGGCGGCCACTTTGTGCTGGATGCTACAGGCTTACCTGCCAGCGGAATGGGCACTTCTGGGTGGACTGTTAGCAGTCGTTCGCATCAGTTGGTTCAGCTATTTCGGCAATAGCTACTGGGGAGGTTCGGTCGCGATGTTGGGCGGCTGTCTGTTATTGGGCGCAGCGGCCAGGCTGGCTCGCAAGAGTAAGGCCCGCTACGGACTCCTGATGGCGCTCGGCCTGCTTCTACTGGCAAACTCGCGCCCGTTTGAAGGCGTTCTCGTGTCCCTGCTCATCTGCCTTTCCACGGTCTGGATTCTGTTTAGTAAGCGAGCGCGTGTTCGCATCTGGATGCCCGGCGTGGCCTTGCTATTGCTGGGAGCTGCCTGCACCGGTTACTACTTTCACCGCGTGACCGGACACTTGACCTTCCCCTGGGTGGTGTACTGGCGGCAGTGGAGCATCTGTCCGCCCTTTCTATTTGGCAAACCGAACTATGGGATTCACTACCAGTTCCGCGACCAGCTTCTGTACAGCCGCGATTATGAGCTGCTGCCTTACGTGAATTTGAAGACGGCGGGTGATTTCTTTGTAGTAGTGGCGGTCAAGAGTATCAATCAATGGCGTTTCTTTTTCTTTCCCGCCTTGACGCTGACGCTTATCGGCGTGATTCCAACATTGCGCGCCAGAAAATCACGCCTGCTTGTCTTCGCACTCATTTTTGCGTGTCCCGGCTTTGTTTCGGAGACCTGGCTTCAGGCACACTACGTGGCCGTGGTGTCAGGCATTTTGTATCTTATCCTGCTAAACGGCCTGCGCTCTATGAACGCGGGAGCGCGCCGTAATGTCATTTGGCTTAAGTTATTGCGGGGCACATTGGCGGCTGTGATCGTCATGTTGCTGGTCAGGTTGATGGTGGTGCCAGGAAATACGTTCCCGCCCAACTGGGCCTCGCAGGCCGGGGACATACCAGGCTATCAGGACATCAACAGGATCATGGAATCGAAGCCGGGCAGGCAGTTGGTAATGGTCCGCTATCGTCCCGATCATTTTTGGGGATATAGCTGGATCAATAACGGTTACGATATTCCAACGCAGCATGTCATCTGGGCGCGAGATACGGAACCCGGAGAGTCGAACCTATTGCTGTTGTGCGCGTTCAAAGATCGCCAAGTGTGGCTGCTTGTTCCCCCAGAAAAGGAATTCATACCGCCGCCGGACAGGACTGCTCCCTGGAACTCTGCCGCGGCTGAGCGGTTTTTGCAGCCGTATCCTGTAGCAGTGTCTACGTCGTGTTATTCGGGATCAATCTTGCCGTTGTCAGATCGGCCGAGATTGCACTGAAGATGGCGCTCAGCGAGGTGACCGGTTGGCCGGCCACGCAGACACTGCCGGACCCGCTTTGGTGGTAATCGGAGTAGAAATACTGCGCAGCGGAGGCGATACTGGCCATGGTGTCGCAGGGGGAGATGTTGGGATAGGAGCCACCGCTTTGATCGCTGGCGCAACCCGAAGGCTCAGAACCATAAGCGACCGAGTACACCAGGGTTCCCTGGCTGGTAGCATATTTCGCCGCCACGACCGCCTGCCCGCACTCGCCAACCCAGGATGGGTATTGCCCGCTGCTGGTTGCCGGCGACCCCATCACCGTGTTGTTGCCATTGTTCTGCGGAGCGGTGGCGTCGCCATCGCTAAGAAAGATCAGGACATTCTCGGTCCCTGGATTGAGTGCCTTTTCGGCCACCAGTGCTGATTGTGCCGCATAGATCACGCCCGCGTAGTAGGTTCCAAAGATTCCGTCATAGTTGGGCGAGGTCATGCTGCCGCAGCCGATGACTCCTCCGGCTGCCTTCACCAAGGTTGAGTTAGAGTTCAACGTGGTAGCCGCGTTCGACGTGCGATAGTCGCTCAAGAACTGAGTAACTTGATAGGTTGCTGTCCCCAGGGTCATAGGGTAAGTGGCAAAGTCCGATTGTGTTGGGACGTAGGACGATGCTCCCACAGCGGGAAAGGAGTAGGCCATCGCCGCCGGCAACGATGACCAGGGGGTGACCGGCGTAGTCCCGGTATTCGACATCGGCATCACGAAATTGATAGTGGCTCCGCCGTTCGCCATGCTCCAATAGAGATTTTGCGGGGTCGGCGAGGGAACGGGAGTGGTGCAGGTTACGTCTCGCGCCGTGGTCGTGGTTGAGACATCAGGAAAGGTGAACAGGGCGACCCGATCGACCGCACTGGCGGCAACGCCATTGGTGATGGAGCATTTCGCCAGGCTGGCCGCACACGGGGTGAGCGTTTTGAGCAGCACCTGGACGCCGTTCATGGCGCAAGCGATCTCCGTGCTGCCGCAGTCGGCGTCGGGATAGAGCATCGAGAGGCTGGTATCGACGACCACCGCCACGTTATAGGGGGTGGCCGCGCCACCTCTCGAAGCCGCGGTCGCGCCGGCGGTGACGGTCATGGTGTTTATCCCAAACAGTGCGGCGAAGTACATGGGCACCACAACCTGCACCTGGACCTGGAGGGCATTGTAGGGAACCGCACCCACGCAAGCGAGGCCCTGGTTCTGCAGAGTGGTCAAGCATTTCAAAACGGGGAAGCCGCTCGCCATGGTGACATTGGGTAGAGTTCCTTGCGCGTTGACCGAACCCGGGACGGCGCTGAACGAGGTTGACGTCGCGATCACCGCCGCGCTGGTAGTGGCGGTGCGCATGTCCCCCGCGCCCGCCAGCGCGGCCGCATCCGCGTACCCTTGCAAGGCGCGTTCGCAATAGTAAACGTGGCCCACATCGATGGCCAAACCAGCCATGCCGAGAAGCACCACGAAGGCTACGGCGACCAGGGGCAGCACTTGCCCGCACTCACCACCCAGCCAACTGCGCGCATTGGACGGCGTTCTCATTGAACCAATTCTGAGATCTGCGATTTGCAAAGAACAATTCGGGGCGTAATCGGTCCCGTATACAGCCAAGCTGCACGGGTAGCTCACCGTCACACTGGCGTAGGCTCCCTGCTTCAGGTTACCTGCCGCGCCGGTGGTGCTACTTCCGCTGTTACAGGATGCGCCTTTATAGGTCGTTCCGTTGAGTACAAAGGTGAACGTAAGATTGCCTGGAACGAGCAGCGGCGCTGCCGCGTACACTGCGGCAGCCGCCGTAGCGCAGGGGTTGGTGGTTTCGCCGCGGCTAATGGCGAGGGTTCGCGCGCCCACGCTGGTAGCCTCCGTCAACAGTATGTAGTTATTGAATGCGAGCCCGAAGGTTAGAATGCCTGTGACCACCAGCAGCAATACCGGCAGGACGAGCGCCATTTCGACCAATGCCTGGCCTTCTTGCTCGAGGCCGCCCAGCAGCCATACACATCGCTTTTTGCACGACACAATTGTTTATCGGCAATAGTTAGCCAAATCATAATCGACCAAGGCATATTCCCGGAATAGAACAACATCTGTGCTGTTATTTTCAGACCTCCTATTCGACGGGTGGAACATGGCTTTAATGCTGGCACTTAGTGCATACACATCTATGACCTATGTAATTTACTCTCTTTGCGCGCGCGTTATGATCTGATTGACATCCACACTAGTAACCATTAACCATCTAAGTTAATAGTGCTCAGGTCTTAACAAGGAGAACGATGATGACTAACTGCAAGCCATGGATTAACCTCCGACAAACCCTATCCGATCTTCTCAGGGACGAGTCCGGCCAGGATCTTATCGAGTATGCGCTGGTTGCTGCGATCATCGCCCTTGGCGCCACCGCGGCGATGACCACCGTAGCGACCGATATCAAGGCTGTGTTTGCCAAGATTGGAACCGGCCTAACCACCGCTGCGTAATTGCAATTCTCAAGTTATGGCTAACTCGACGCGCACGAGAGGTAATGACGCCAGCTCTGCATTCACCAGCGTTGGAAACCTACCGGGCTGCGGAAAATGGCCGGTGAGAGGGCCGGAAAAGCGTACCTCAGCGGCTAATGCTCGCTGCGGCGAGGTAGCCGGGTATGGCCGTGTCATTTACGGCACGGCTGAAGCCGTGCCCTTCCGGGACCGAGTTCTCACGCAGGCGATAAGAATTCAGCGTACTTTCAACTATTTGCGGCACGACCAAAGTTGTGCCCTATACGAAACAAAGTTTTCAGCACCCTGCTTGTTAAGTTGCGCACGGATGACTGCACTGGGAAATAT
>Ga0210391_10002941_pt1 | contig 14538 bp, 10 predicted proteins | sample IncBWC12OmetaG_FD_160573 | JGI IMG/M metagenome (GOLD analysis project Ga0210391, IMG submission 160573) | Forest soil microbial communities from Barre Woods Harvard Forest LTER site, Petersham, Massachusetts, United States - Inc-BW-C-12-O ... | reverse complement strand
AGAGAGGCCACCTTGTTGTAAGCGCCACGAATCTTGAATGCGCCAATTGGTTGCAGGCTCTCGGGCTTCAGCCACAGCTGTCCGCGCGATTCCGTGTGATCGGCGGCAGGAGGGAAGTAGGCGATGAGGGGAGTACGCACGGCCACGCCGCGAATGCGTTGTTGCGCCTTTTGAATGTCAGCAAGTGTCACCATGACATGAACCAGCTGCCTGCCGGAAGATTCTTGAGCCCACCACTCGCCGCGCTGCTGCGAGCCGTGTGGATCATCATCGCCATCCAGTGTACTAGCGCTAGTCGATCCCGCCAGCTGCTCTTGGCTCCGATGTCGACGTGGCCCAGCACTGGGCTTTCGAGGGCATCGACGAGATTGCCGGATGGGATGTCGCGCTTAAGCCAGAGCATTTCGGTCGGCGGAATGATGGTGTCATCCGATCCGTGCAGGAGCAAGACCGGAGCTTGCAGGAATCGTAAATGTCCGGCGGGAGAAGCAGCGGCGAGTTCTTCACTCCGCTTCTGAATCTCGGCCAGAATCGCGGGCGCTAAACTTTCGCGCTGCTTGTGGTAGAGGTCCTGCATAATCTGCTGGCCCGGCGGAGACATGGTTCGCATCAGCGCCTCAGAGCCCTTGCCGTCGTCGTGCAATAGCAACTTCAAGGATTCGTGCGCAATAGACGCGTCCTGCGGCGAGAAGAAATCCTGCGGCTCGTCGTAGATGACGATGAGCGGTCCATACTCATGAGCTTGAAGATGTTCAACGCTTCCGTCTGGCCGGCGTGCATCTCCAGTGGCGAAGAACCGAAGCACATGCCCGAGGTCGTAGTAGCCACCGATGGAAGCCACCCATCCGATCGAGGGCGCATACTGGGGGTCGCTAGCGGCAAGTAGCGCAAGCCCTCCCGAGAAGCTGATGGCGAACACTCCAACCTTGGGCACATCGAGCTGCTGCGCGAAATCTCGGGCGGCAGTGCCAATCACGTCGGCCGATTCAGCTTGCACCCGATAGTCGGCGATGCCGGGCACCAGTGGCGTCATGACGAAGAAGCCGCTGGCCGCCAACGAGCGGGCGAAGCTCACCAGCCGAGGTTCATCGATCCCGAGTTCGTGCATGCCGTGAACAACGACGATTCCGGGCGCGAAGGCGACGCCTCGGGGGAGATAGGTTCTCGCCGGTATGGTTTTTCCGCGAAAATCAAAGGTCGAATCCGCGACCTCCACCGGATGAACATCGTAGTTAGCGATCCATCCAGATGCGTGCGGGTCGGAGACTCGTTCCAGTAGGGACGCCGCGCGCAGATAGTTCTGCGCGACGGGATAAATCAGGGCAACAACAATCGGCAGCAACAGCAAGAGCCACGCCAGCAGGCGCGTCTTCCGCGTTGGGGTGCTCTTCTGCCAAGGTACGATCGTCATGCGTGGGTGAGCGTCTCAGACTTAAGGCGTGGCTTGAGCAATACAACTCACATCCATCATAGCCATCCGCACCTCAAACCAATCTCCTTCGATGAGCTGCGCTCAATACTCTTCTCGACATTGACGCGCAGGAACCGGATTTATCGCTGATCCAGCAACTCGATAGTCTCCATGACGACGTCAGCGCTGATAGCCAGCGACTGCGGGCTCAGCTTGTCGATCGTATCTTCGGGGGAATGATGGAAAACATTGTCGTAGCCGTAGGTGAAGTCAATCAGGTCCACCACCGGCACGCCGATTCTCGCGAAAGGAATGTGGTCGTCGTCCATGCCGACCGTCTGCTGGAAGAAGTGCGACTGGTAACCCAGGTTGGTCGCCGCCTGTAGAACCAAGTCAGTGAGCCAGGGAGTGGAATTGCTGTCGCGCTGAATATCGAGATCGGCATCCCCGATCATGTCGACAAGAATAAATGCCTTGATCTTGCCGGCCGTGCCGTCACCCTTCCATTTCTGCGCCAGCTGTTTTGTGCCGTACAGGCTGTCGCTTTCCGTCCACTTCACGAAGGCTTCTTCTGCGTCGGTCCAGACCAGCCATACGCTGTAGCCATCGCGTTCGTGCCCGCGAAACTGATCGGCAAGCGCGAGAAGCAGAGCCGTCGACGAACCGCCATCGTTAGCTCCGACGTAGGTTTTGGGTAGCGGGTAGTTGGTGTCGTAATGTCCGGCGACGACAATGATGCCGTTTTTCTTACCTGGAAATTTCGCAATGATGTTGTTAACAGGGAACTGGCCTGCCGGGGTCTGCGCAGTGAATTTGTCCTGTTCAACCTCGACGCCTTTCAACTGAGAGACGATGTACTGCTCCAATTTCACGTGGGCTGGGCTTCCGGGCGGGCGCGACCCGAAGGCTACCACTTCCTTGGTGTACTGCATGATCTTGTTGCCATCGAGGTTCGGCTTCGGAACATTGTTGGAACTCGCCGACGGTATTGCGGAACTGGCCGCTGCGGGTTGAAGCGCTGCTGAGTTGTCGGATTCCGATGGTTGCGATTTATTGCAGCCGACAAGAGTGCCGGACAACATCAGAGCGAGCGCGATGCCGAAAATCGTCAGGGGCGGCTTCATTGTGCACATCATTGTAAATGGCAATCTGGCGTAAACGGTTTTTTGCTGGTCAGCGCTGATCTGACCCGTATTGCATTTAGAATCATGGAAAAGCAGTTCACGTTTTGTGAATTGTGGGGCCCTTTCATCCGCGCGGTATCTCGCGCCAGCAGCTAAATAGAAATCGGGAGAGTCTTGACATGCGGAAGACCTTGACCAGCATCCTCGTGCTTTACTGCCTCTGTTCGGCCTTGAATGCAGAACAAGTCACGCTAAAAAACGGAGACAAGATAACCGGCACGATCGTCAGCGTGGGAGACAAGAAGCTGACGGTTAAGACCGATTATGCCGGACCCATCACGATCGACCTCGCCGCAGTAGCTGAGTTCACTTCGGCCCAGCCTATGGTGGTGACGCGCAGCAACAATCAGGTGGTGTCGGGCCCGGTCACCGCGCAAGACTCAACCGTGGTGGTAAACGCCGCCAATGGCGAACAGACGATCCCTGACAGTGACATCATTTTCATTCGCTCGACGGCGGATCAGGCCGCGTACGAGAAATCGCTGCACCCAGGGCCGCTTCAGGGGTGGGCGGGAGGAGGTAATTTTGGAGTGGCACTGGCGCGCGGCAACTCGGATACGACAAACATTGCGCTCGGATTCAACGCCGATCGCAAGACGACCACCGACGAATGGAACATTACGGCAGCGCAGTTGTTCTCAACCAGTACTGTTAACAATGTGACCAGCACGACAGCGAACGCCCTGGGTGGAACGGTTCGATACGACCGCAACATCACGAAGAGACTTTTCGCCTTCGGATTGCTGACCGGAATGTACGACCACTTCCAGGACCTTGACGCTCGCCTCAGTCCGAACGGCGGTCTTGGATACCATGTCATCGCCACCAAGACGACGACCTTCGACGTGCTGGGCGGTTTTGGTTACACGTATGAGAGCTACTCGACTGGTTTGGTGAATAACTTTGTGAACGCCAACGTCGGTGAGGAACTGACGCACAACTTCACCGCCAACACCTCAATGTACGAGCGATTGTACTTTTTCCCGTATCTCAACGACGCAGGAAATTATCGCGGCACATTCGACTTCGGACTGGCCAGCAAGATCTATGGCGCGCTGACTTGGAACCTGGTCTTCGGCGACATCTATAACAGTGCCCCCGTGGCGGGAAAGAAGAACAACGATCTTGTGTTGACGACGGGTTTGGGCATCACCTTCGGTCAGAAGCCGAAATAGTAGGCGTGAACTTGGTATAGGTTGTGCAGGGGCGCGCCGGCGCCCCCTTTTGCTATGCGTCGGCGGGCGGGAGCTCTGGACCCGGATCCCCGGGCGGCAGCGGCTCAGGAGAAATAATCTGCTCGGTCGCTACTGTCGTCTCTACCACGGCAACGACGGGCATTGGCTCGGCATTCCGCTGGTACCAGGTCATCGCGCTGGAAAGTTGCCATAGGCGGGTCAGCAACTCGGCGAAAATGATGAACTCGAGGACAAGGAACGTCAGAGCGGTAGTCGTAGGCGGAAGATGCGCCCAAATCACCATGCCGACCGCTAGGGCGACCCACGCGACCAGGCTGACGCAAAAGTAAATGCGATAGAGATGGCGCAAGCTGCGCCACGTGATCCTCCATGAGCGCCAGGTGTTGCGCCACATGCCGCGTTCATTCAGGACCACCGCGCGAACCTGAGCGATGTCGAACCACAGGCGCACCCACAGTGCCAGCAATAGGAAGACGATGAAGGCCGCCAGGCTAAGAAAAATTCCTACCTGATCCGCAATGGCGCGGTCCCCAACATGATCAGCGGCCTTGGATAACGCCTTATAAATCATGCTTACAGCGATGAAGGGGATAAGTGACAGCAGCGTCAGCCGTACGAAACGCCAGAAGAATGCTCCTGAGGCAGCGAAAAACTCGCCCGTACTAAGACGTCGGTCCTGCTGGTAACTTTCCAGGATCCCGCCGCTGACGAACAGCATGAACAACAGGAACAGGATGGCCATGATGTAGACGGTTACGGTCGAGCGCATGAGATTCACGCTCGGCACTCGTATCAATTCGCCCATCATGCCCAAATCGAATCCTTTGGTGAGGGTCTCGCCGGCCAGTGAATGACCGAGAACCCGGCTGAGCGTGACCATCGCAGGCATCGCGCCCAGGGCGCCGCATACCAGGTTCACCACGAATATCCACCACAAAACACTCTGCCGCCGCCACAGGAGGCCGAATCCGGCAGCCACCACACCCTTCTGTTCGTCTGCCATTTCCGTCTCCTCAGACCAGCCAGCTCAACATTTGACCGAGCAATTGCGTGAAGAACATCCAGTACATCCCGACCTTGTGCACTGCGCCGTGCTGCGATTCGGCGACACTGCTGTTGTTCAGGTAATCGTTGTCCATCGTCACCTGGTAAAGAGGATCGATCTGCACCGATTCGACCTGCGCCTTCTTGCGGTACACGTAGCGCATCCATCGCTCTTTGCCGTCCCAATGCTGATAGACCGTTTCACCGTTGTCGAACTTCACGACGGCATCGACCGGGAAGACGAAATCGCCTTTGCGATGAAGGATGACCTGCGTCTCGTACTCGGTCTCGCCTTTCTTTTCGTTCAGGTTCGGGTCCCACCAATTCACGGGGTTAGAGTCAGCCCGCAGCACCTCATAATCCAGCATCTGCGTTCCGTAGACAGCCTGGTTCCAGTACCAGCTCAGGTCCTGGCCGGCCACCTCGCTGATCGTCTTCATGAAGTCTTCCTGCGTGGGATGGGTGAAACGATAGCGCATGAAGTAGGTATGCAGGGCGCGTTGCATGGTCTGCTCGCCGACGATTTTCTCCAAGGTGATAAGCATGGTCGCCGTCTTGCCGTAGGTGATGTCCCCGTAACTGCCGACGCTCATGTTCTGGTAGCTCATCTTCGCCAGGGGATCGATGTCCGGCGATCCGAGATATCCCATGCGCTGGATCTCGCGCTCGCTTAATTGCCCGCCCAGCCAATTAATGACGCTGGCGTTTGGGCCATAGAAATTGTCCAGGACCTTCACTTCGGTGTAGCTGTTGATGCCCTCATCCAGCCAGCCATTTTCGAATTCGTTGGTTGCCACCATGCCGTACCAATATTGGTGTCCGAACTCGTGCTCGGTGACCAGATCGATGAGGTGGACACCACTAGGTATGAACCAGCCGCTGTCGCCGGTGATGAACGTGGGATATTCCATGCCCCCGGCCTCGCCCGCTCCGTGTGGCGGGTCGACTACCGTCAGCTGCGCGTAGGGATAAGGCCCATACCAGTCGTCGAAGCGCTTCATGCTATCGACGATGCATTTGATGTAGGGCTGCCACTCGTGCTCGTGACTGTCGTAGCTGAGCAAGCGGACCTTCACCGGACCAACGCTTCCGTCAAACTCGGCATTGAGGACTTTGAAATTGGGATCAGCAGTCCAGGCGAAATCGTGAACGTCCTCGGCGTGATAGCCGACGGTCTTGGTGCCATTCCCGTTGTCCTCCTCGGAGACCTGCACGCCGGTTGCGCCGATGACGTTATCCTTAGGCAAGGTGACCTTCACGTCGTAGGTCCCGAAATCGGCGAAGAACTCGGTCATGGCGTGAAACTGGTGACAGTTCCACTGACCGTGCCACCACACACCAACCTTTGGGAACCACTGGCCCGCGAGCAAGAACGTGCGTTTGTAGCCAGTTCTTGCGATCACTTCGGGGAATGTGGCCTTGAAAGAAATCTTGAACGTCACGTCTTGACCGGGCGCTATGGGCCTCGGCAGCTTCACCTGAAAGACTGTCTTGTCGTCGGGATTGCCGTCATCAGGAGAGATGAAATGCATCTGGTTGGTCAGGTCGCCCATGCCGACGACCTCAAACGACGACACTACATTCGAACCGAAGTCCGATTCCTTCCACTCTGCCAGGCTGCTGGAGCGAAAGTTGCCGTCGCGATGGGCCTCGTGCATCCAGGTTGACTTGGGCTGGAACGCGTTCAGGTATAGGTGGAACGGGAAGGTATCCAGAGCCTGGCCGGTCAGGTTGTGGTAGGTGAGCGTTTCGGTGGCCTCTACCACATGCTTCGGCGGATCGTACTTGGCGTCAATCTGGTAAGCGACTACCCGCTGGGAAAGTGGACCGCTGACCTTTGGCGCAAACGGGCTTTGGGCAGTTGCGATTGTCGATAACGATAAGATAAGCAGGCCAAACCGGATAACCAGGCGCTCTGTCATTGGCGACCTTTCGGAGATTTTGCGCCGCATGCGTGCTCTGAGGAGATAGGTTCGCGAAACCGCTGAATGCTGGCTCGGCAGTCAGTTTACACTCTGACGCCAACACTGACTACGCAGCCCAACCCGCCAAAGTTCCACTCGTACCAAGTAGCGAACTAGCGGCGAGCCTGCGTACCACGGGTAGTTACTGCCGATTTCACTGCCATGGGCAGATTCTCCTGCTACACTCGCCCCAATGCGAGTTCTCGGCGTCGACTGCGGAGGCGAATACACCGGCTACGGAGTAGTGGAGCAGGACGACCACGGCTCGCTTCATCATTTGTGTAGTGGAGCCGTCCGCTTGTCGCCGCGCGAGCCCCTGGAACTACGTCTCAAGCGAATCTGCGAAGGCCTGCATGAGATCATCGCCAAATATTTGCCGGAACAGGTCGCAATCGAAGATGTCTTCTACGCGGTGAATGCCAAATCAGCCCTGAAGCTGGGACATGTGCGCGGCGTCGCTATGTTGGTAGCGGCACAGGCTGGGCTCGAAGTCATAGCCTACTCGCCGCTCTCCATCAAGTCGGCCGTCGTGGGTTACGGCAGAGCTGAGAAGGTGCAGGTGCAATTAATGGTTGCGCGACTACTACACCTGCCGGAGGCTCCGCAGCCTGCTGACGCGGCCGACGCTTTGGCGATCGCGATCTGTCACCTGCATACTTCTGGAACCCTGCAACGCCAGGCTGCCGGTCGCTGATAGAATTTCTCTCCAGAATGAAGCGGCTGTTCCTCCTGGTTATTATCTTCGCGACGTCATCACTGCTTGCTCAGCAGCCGACCGCCGTTAATACTCCCACTAAAGGTGGAACGAAAGTCAGCTACAGTTTTGACTGGCCGCAAGGCGTTCCCTGGACTAGCTTTTCAATCAGCATTCAGGCCGATGGCACAGCCAGCTTCCAAGGCACACCTCATCCGGAGGAGAACAACAGCGATACCGACCCGGTCACGCAAGAGTTCACCATCTCACCCTCGAATCGCGAGAAGATTTTCCAGCTGGCGGAGACGCTGAATTACTTCCGAGGCGATCTGGATTCGCATTTGAAGCACATCGCTCAAACCGGCAAGAAGACTTTGCGATATAACTCGTCTCAGATCGAGGGCTCGGCGACGTTCAACTGGTCGCAGAACCCGGACGTGCAACAACTGGTCCACCTCTTCACGGGAATTGCCACGACCATCGACTACGGGCGCAAGCTGGCGTTCCAATATCGGTTCGACAAACTGGGTATGGACCAACGACTGAAAGAACTGGAAGAGCTCCAAGCTAGCCACGATGCGGTCGAACTGAGGTTGATCGCGCCCATGTTGCGCAAGATCGCCGCCGATCCCAACCTGATGAACATCGCACGGCAAAGCGCCAAGCACCTGCTGGAGAACATGAATGAGCCGGCAGGGTCCGCGACGCCTGGCCAGCAGTGATTTGTGGCAAAGCTTTGACAACATCAACGCCTCAATTTTCGCGAACTTGCTCGCAAATTGGTGTTTAATAGACGTAACGGAGAGAGCATCGACGAGGCTCATCCAGCCGGCAGTCGTGGCGTCTCCAGAACCGCACCGGGGCCCAGGGAGTACATATCATGCAAAGGCACATCGGACTCGCCCGCGTTGTCGTAACGGCAATGGTGATCGCCGTTGGCTCGATCGCGGCTTCCGCTGACTCTCACGTCAGGATCGTTCGCCTCAGCTCCGCCGAAGGACAGGTGCAGGTTGACCGCGCCGGCCAAGGTCTGGAGCGCGCAATTCTAAACACTCCGATCGTCGAGGGAACGCGGGTTGTTACGGGGAACGATGGCCTGGCTGAAGTCGAGTTCGAGAATCAGAGTGCCGTGCGGCTCACCGAGAATTCGGAAATCAAGTTCTCGCAGCTACTAATGAATGACGCGGGCATGAAGATCAATCGCATCCGCGTCGACAATGGGCTGGTCTATATCGATACCGCCTCAAAGGGGAATGACAGCTACATCCTGAGCGCAGGTGATCGCAGCGTGATGGTGCCACGAGATTCACTGGTGCGGCTAACGGTTGATCCGGCGCACGTTCAGGTCGCGGTCTTCAAAGGAGAAGCGCAACTGGAAGGCCAGGCTGAGCCGGTCATTATCCACAAGAAAGAGACTTTGACGCTCGACCTTCAGCGGAATTCTAACGGTTACGACGTTGCGAAGGGAGTCGAAGAGGTCCGCTACGACAGCTGGAATAAAGAACGCGAGGCCTATGGCAAGGCCTATGGAGAAAACCAGGGTTACGGAGGACCGAACTCTGCCTACGGCCTACAGGACCTCAATTATTACGGTGACTTCTTCTACGCTAACGGTCTCGGATACGTTTGGCAGCCTTACGGATTCGCGGGCTCGATGTTGAATTGGGACCCATACAGCAACGGTGCGTGGATGTTCTATCCCGGCTTCGGATACTCGTGGGCATCGGCCTACCCCTGGGGATGGCTGCCGTTCCATTACGGCTCGTGGGCGTTCGTCAACGGGGCCGGCTGGGCGTGGGTCCCTGGTCGCTTCGCGGGGCAGTGGTCGACGAACGGATATCAAATCGTTCCTCGCGTGACCAATGCTCCTCCGGGTTGGACGGCTGCGACGCCGCCAATGTCGACTTCGTCGGCGACGTCCTCTCCTACCCTGCTAGTCGGCAAGGGCGGCGGGTTGCCATTGTCGATCCCAGGCGGACGCATTCCACCGAACTTCGCTAGCGTGGTTCGCAGCAGCGCAGTACTTCACGGGTCTACCAAGCCAAACTCAACGGCTGCGAACCGGGCTGCTTTCGCCTCGCCGCAAACAACCGCCGGTAACGCGCACGCCAATCCTGCAGGACACGTGTTTGCTTCTCCCGCATCGCGCTCCATCTTCGCTAGTGAAGACATGCATTCGATGTACGGGGGCAGCCGATCAGAGGGTGTATCCACAAGCAACACACACGGGTCTTCGGCCAGTCTTGGCCACGGAACATCGGCCGGAAGCTCAACGGGAACTGCCGCCCACAAGTGAGTAACGTAATAATGAGATTTTAGGGCGGCCCGCGCGGCCGCCTTTTTGCTGGAGCGACTGTAGCTGGCGTCAAACGTCCGGCTGCGAAACGCGTGTTACCATCGATTTTATCCAGCGCCTAAGGAAACAAGACCCTTGCGAATTCTCTTCGTCGGAGACATCTTCGGCAGGCCAGGCCGCACCATCGTGCACGAGCGCCTGCCCGAACTTCAAAAAGAGCACGCTGTTGATCTCACCATCGCCAACGGGGAAAATGCCGCCGGAGGCTTCGGTATAACTCCGCAGATCGCCGAGGAGTTATTTGAGCTCGGGGTCAACGTGATCACCACCGGCAATCACGTCTGGGATAAGCGCGAGATCATCGATTACATGAACTCTGCCGACGGCAACGAAGCTTCGCTGGCCCGCCGCGTTCTGCGTCCGGCGAATTATCCCGCCGGCTCTCCGGGATACGGTTGGTTCCAGGGGCGCACTAGAGATGGTGTGCCGTACGCTGTCATCAATCTGCAGGGCCGCGTCTTCATGACCAGCAATGACGATCCGTTCCGGCTTGCCGACGAGCTCCTGAAACAGATCACCGCGAAAGTGATCTTGGTCGATTTCCACGCTGAGGCCACATCGGAAAAGATCTCACTAGGTTGGTATCTGGAGGGGAGGGTAACGGCCGTTCTGGGTACGCACACGCACGTCCCTACCGCCGACGAGCAGGTGCTGGCAGGCGGCACAGCCGTGCAGACCGACGTTGGAATGACCGGTCCTTATGACGGCGTGATCGGCGTGCAGAAGGACCTTATCCTGCAACGATTCCTTACCAACATGCCCTCGCGCTTCGAGCCGGCCACGGATGACGTTCGCCTCTGCGCCACATTGATCGACTGCAACCCCGACACAGGCCGTGCGACGGCGGTGCAGCGGATCATGCTGCGACAAGATTAGACTGTCCTCGGCGGTTGGCTAGGCGGAACCATATACCGTCGAACGTACAAATCTCCGAACTGAACCTCATACGCCTTACCGAAGAATGACCGCTTTGACTGCTGTACCTTCTCGGCTATATTGGCGAGTTGTTGAAATCTGTTGGCTTACGGTTTTTGCATTTGCCAGCTGAGATCCGAAAGCGCACAGCCCATGGCGAGACCCGACGAGCTCTGGATGGAAGAAGCCCTCCGCGAGGCGCGGCGGGCGATCGCGCTCGGAGAGGTTCCGGTGGGTGCGGTGGTTGTGTATGAGGGCAGAGTCATTGGTCGCGGATGTAACCGGCCGGTCAGCGCTCATGACCCTACCGCTCATGCAGAGATTCTCGCACTTCGCGAAGCCGGTCAGACCATCGGCAATTATCGCCTGCTGCACTGTGATCTGTATGTCACGGTTGAGCCGTGCACGATGTGTGCCGGAGCTATCACCCACGCGCGGATTCGGCGGCTGGTGTATGGCTCCGACGACCCAAAGGCGGGAGCAGTGCACTCCATCCTGCAGATTCTGAACCATCCCAGGCTCAATCATCGGGTTGAGATAACGTCGGGGGTTCTGGCGGCGCGCTGCATGGATCTATTGCAAACCTTTTTCCGCGAGCGTCGCAATGCCACGCCTCAGGTGTAGCAGGGAATCGCAGCTACCGAGGGGCTAAACGTCGGCTCTGCATGACGCACTACCGAACCTTTGCTACACTGAGAGGGCTGGCAGCACCGGCCAGTTGCAACCGCGCGCGGAGAGGTGCGTGAGTGGTTGAAACGAGCCGCCTCGAAAGCGGCCATACCTTGACGGGTATCGGGGGTTCGAATCCCTCCCTCTCCGCCATCCCTCCTGTTCCTTCCGGCTGCACAGACCTTTCGAACATTCCTTTGTAAAGCCCGCAGCCAACTGCTGTTCGCTTTCGCACTTACTTTTCTACCTCGCCCCACTTGGCCGGCCCTTCGATAGGTAACTTACTATATATGGACAAGTAAGGTTACTAATTTACCCAACACATACGTCCTTCTTTCTAATTGTCGTTGAAAAGCGTGTGACCAATACTTGCGGCTTGTTCTCGGTTATATTCGTTACTTGGGGAACCGCCATAATCCCTAAGATCTATCGTTAATGAAATGTAAATAAACAAGTTAATTATTTGGCTTGAAAGGAGTATCCGATGTAGTAGGAGGGATGAGCCGTTGTATTTGTCGGTGCCAGAAGTAACTAAATAATTCCGCGAAAAGTAACATGTATCAAAGTTACTTTCGTGTCCGTAGAAGTCACTTTCCTTTGTTCACCCCGCCGATCCCGCGACGATACTGAGTCATCCCTTGCTGCCGAAGCTACTACCAGGTAACTGGTTCGAGAACGTATTGGCTACGTGCAGCATTGTTCCGCTTGAACAAGGAGAAGCACATGACATACGGACGCACCATCTTGGATTGGTTTCGCGTCGCGATGGCTCGGCGGCGTGCGCCAATGCTCCCTCTGGTGTTAGCCGTTATCGGAGTCTTTAGCGCCACTCCGCTTTTCGCTACCATCGATTCCGGGGAGATTTATAACGTCTCGGCCGTAGTCAGCGGCACGTACGATCCTATCAACGGGTACTCGGTCACCTTTACCTGGAGCACCAAGCACCCCGGCAACTCGATCGTAATCATCGAGAACTCGGTCGATTACTGGAGCAATAACAACACGCCCACCCGCCAGATCATTCAAAACGACAACACCATGACGCATACCGTGGTTGTCGATCATTTTCCTGCGTATAGCCCTTATGCAACCTGGGGATACTACGTCGCCAGCAATGTGGGAGTGCCACGCTGTTCGGTAAAAATGGCGATTTGTCCCGTCTTCGCTACCTACCCGGGACCGGTCACGGGTAGCGGCTACTACCTGACCTTCACTCTTCCGACTTCGCCCACCAATCCGAATGGACCACTCGCATTCACGATGTGGCCGATCGGCGGGATCAATGTCTACCAGGGCGATCCGACGCAATCTCCGGCCTGCACCCCGACGTCGAAGAGTTCGCGCGAGTGCAACGACCTTTATGTGAACCTGCAGGCGAACCTCATGAGTGGGCCGACCAACATGATGGTCGAGATGCAGAATGTCGCGATCACCAATACAGACAACGGTCAGGTGGTGAACGACAACAGCATTACCGCCCAATATCTTTGCGGATATGACGCGCCTTCGAATCCTCCGCCCAGCGGGTGGGACGGCGACTACGATCCCCGCAATCAAGACTGTTCGAACGGAACGTTGTACAGCATCAACGAGGCTCTTCGCTTGAGAGTGAACTCAGCCGCCGTCCCGGGGCACTATCAGTTCACTGGACAATTCCAGGCGGAGTACGGTGGCACGAATTACGGCAGCCCGTTCCCGGTGACGTATAACTTCGTCGTATTGCCGACCGCCAGCTTCACGCCGACTCCGCCCACGATTTTCCCGGCCATCGCCAACCAGGCCGCCTGGGAAAGCAACATGGTCAATGCGAATCCGTATCAGAACCAGGGCTTGCCATATCGTTCTGCTAATTGGTGGTGCACCAACAACACCGACACCAACCCCTGGTGGAGTCTGGATAACGGAAACTTTAGCGGCTACTTCGACCTGCCTTCCTCCAACTACTTTGAGGCATGGAATTACGACGGCCTCCGCGTCTTCCAGCAGATTGCCGATTACGACTGGAACGTGCAGGACTATCACAACCAGAACAATCTCACGCAATGGCAGCGCTGCGGTGAGCTGGCCATGGATCCGTATCGCAATACGATTCTCGGCACAGCCGGCAGCTTCATTCGCGAGCCGAACCAGTTCCCGTACGGAATGGAGATGAACCAGCTCCGCACAGGTAACCCTGCGAACCAGGCGGCCATCGACATCATGCAGCACGTCCCTGGCTACAATCTGTTTTTCAGCGGCAGCGCCTACGCCACCAGCGTCCGCCTGAGCGCCTATATGATGGACAACCGGCTAGCCGCAGAGATCCTGGGCGAGCCGCGGGACACCGCCTTCATCCTTCGGCAGGTCGACGTCATGCTCGGTTATCTTGACCAGAGCTACAACCTGAACCTGGCGAACCCGAACCAGCAGCAATACGACGTCCATCCCTTCCTGGTGGGTACCGCGATGGAGGCTTTGATCAACTACTACGAGCTGGATCTGGCCGAAGGGAACACTCCTGACGCTCGCATTCCGCTCGAAATCCAAAAGGTTCTGGACTGGTGGGAAAATACCCAGTACATTCCTTCGACCCATACCCTCTCTTATCAGCCTTATGACCTTCCGGTGAACCCGGGCCTGGTTTCGGGACTCTACAGCGCGACTGAGCTGAACGATCTGGTTGCGCCGGCCTATGCCTGGTATTGGAGCAAGACCGGCAACGCTACCTACCTGAACGAAGGGGATGATCTTTTCAACCACGTCTTCGACAGTGCCGGCACCGCCGGATCTCTTGTGGGCAATGGCTGGACGTGGTCAGTAAAGGAATTTAATCAGGTCTACAAGTGGAGCTTCGATTACGTGCGGTGGAGAACCGGACATAACCCCGACGGTTCGTCGCCCGCGATCCCAACTGTTCTGGCAGCAGCGAATCCGTGCGGAAACAATTCGAATCCCTGCAACGCTCCATGGACGGACTACACCACCCCAGTTACGTTTGAATGGTGGCCGGCGACTGGCGGCAGTCCGACAACCATTTATCCCAACACCATCAATGCCCCGACGGTTACGGCAACCACCGCGACCTTCTGGTTCAATGCGTTCAAACCGAACACCACCGGTACGATC
>Ga0210391_10002940_pt1 | contig 14539 bp, 16 predicted proteins | sample IncBWC12OmetaG_FD_160573 | JGI IMG/M metagenome (GOLD analysis project Ga0210391, IMG submission 160573) | Forest soil microbial communities from Barre Woods Harvard Forest LTER site, Petersham, Massachusetts, United States - Inc-BW-C-12-O ... | reverse complement strand
GAGTAAACGAATTTCTCGGACTGACGCACGTACAAACAGTCCGGTCAGAGAAAAAGGGAGGTCCACAATGTTGGATTTTTCGAGTGTTTGGGTCATGGCCGGGTTGTTGGTGTTGGTGATCCTCGTAATTCTAGTGACGTTCGCAAAGATGTTACGGAAGGCGGGACCTCACGAAGCGCTGGTGATTTACGGCATTCGGGGACCGCGGACGATTACCAATGGTGGCACGATTATTTTGCCGATGCTCGAACAGTGCCGCGAACTCTCGCTGGAGTTGATGTCATTTGACGTGGCTCCGCAGCAGAGCCTTTACACCAACCAGGGCGTCGCCGTCACCGTCGAGGCGGTCGCTCAACTTAAAGTGAAATCGGACCCTGTGTCCATTCGAACGGCAGCCGAGCAGTTCCTTACAAAGCGGCCGGAGCAGCGCGAAGGATTGATCCGGCTGGTGATGGAAGGGCATCTCCGCGGAATCATCGGCCAGCTCACGGTCGAGCAGATCGTTAAAGAACCGGAAATGGTCGGCGACCGCATGCGGTCCACATGTGCGGCCGATATGAGCAAGATGGGACTCGACGTCGTGAGCTTCACCATTAAGGAAGTGCGCGACAAGAACGAGTACATCACCAACATGGGCCGGCCAGACATCGCGCGCATCAAGCGCGACGCGGAAGTGGCCGCTGCCGAAGCCGACCGCGACATCGCCATCAAGCGGGCCGAAGCGACACGCGCCGCGGCCGTTGCGAAAGCGCAAGCCGACCAGGAACGCGTTGCGGCCGAAACTGCTTCGCTCGCGAAGCAGGCCGAAGCGGAACGCGACCTCGACATAAAAAAAGCCAGCTATCTGGAAATGACCAAAAAAGCCCAGGCCACAGCCGATAAAGCGTACGAAATCGAGACCAACGTCATGCAACAGCAGGTCGTTACCGAAGGCGTGCGCGTACAGCAAGTGGAGCGCGAGTCTCAAGTGAAAGTGCAAGAAGCGGAAATCGCGCGCCGCGAACGTGAACTGATTGCCACCGTGCTCAAGCCTGCGGAGATCGAACGCCAGCGGATCGAAACGCTCGCCAACGCCGAACGCCAGCGCTTGATGAGCGAAGCCGAAGGCCGCGCCTCTGCCATCCGTGCGCAGGGTGAAGCCGAAGCCGAAATCATCTTCAAGAAAGGTGAAGCGGAAGCCAAAGCCATGAACGTTAAGGCAGAGGCCTTCCAGGAGTACAACCAGGCCGCCGTAGTCGACAAACTCATCAGCAGTTTGCCGGAAATTGTGCGGGCACTCTCCGAGCCCCTCGGCAAAGTCGACAAAGTCACCATCGTCTCAACGGGAAATGGCGACGCAGCCGGCGCTTACAAGCTGACCGGCGACATCACAAAGATTGCCGCACAAGTGCCGGCGCTCTTCGAAGCCCTCTCCGGCATGCAGATGTCGGAGTTGCTCGGCAAGGTAAGAATGATCGGCGATAAAGCGGCGAAGCCAGAGAAACCAGCAGCGCCAGCGTCCAAGGCGTAACGTTCGCTTCCGTCCGCGGTGGGTTCGAATGAACTCACCGCGGACGCTAAATGGAGGTTGGGGGACCGCCATGTCGTGGAAAGACGAGTTACTGATGTTGTGGATCTTTTGCGCCGTAGTGATTACTTTCGCCGCCCGTCATTTACTAGCAGGAGCGGTTTACATAGTGGAGCAATTGGCGGCATTCAGTCTCGTTCACATACCCGGCCTGTTGCACGTAGTGGTTGGGCGTCTCCGCTAGCCGACGCTTGCTTTAGCACGCTGCGGTGTAGCATCGCATTTCGAGTTTCGCGATTCGAGTTTCGTATTTCGAATTCTCAGGCAGTTTGAAAGGAGAAATGTCATGGGACTTTTAGAAAGGGTGAGCACGTTAATCCGGGCCAATCTGAACGATATGATCGATCGTGCGGAAGATCCGGAGAAAATGATCAAGCAGGTGATGATGGACATGGAGAACCAATATCTGCAGGTCAAAACGCAGGTCGCGGTCTCCATTGCCGACCAGCACATGCTCGAAAAAAAGCTTCGCGAGAACGAAGATTCAGGGAAGGACTGGATGCGCAAAGCGGAAATTGCCGTTGATAAAGCGCAAGACGATCTGGCGCGTGCGGCTCTCGACCGGTTCCACACGGCGCAGCGGCTTGCATTGAGCTACCGCGAACAAGTCGATGACCAGAAAGCGCAAGTCGATGCGCTGAAGAGCGCGCTTCAAAAACTCGAGCAGAAGCTCGATGAAGCGAAGTCCAAGCGCGATTTGCTGCTGGCCCGCCATCGCCGCAGCATTGCACTCGGCAAAGCGGCGCGCGCAGGCACCGCACTCGGTGACAATTCGAAAAGCGCCACGTTCGACCGTTTGAAAGACCGTGTGCACCACACCGAAGCGGTCGCGACGGCGGAAGTCGAGCTGATCACAGACGACATGGGAGAGAAACTCGTGCGCCTCGATCGAGACAATGAGGTCGAGCGCCTGCCCAACGACTTAAAGTCGCGCCGCGGCCTGCCGGGGTGAAAGGTCCTAGTGCGGGACCAGGAAATTCAATGCAAGGAAGACCACATTGATCCCAGCCGAAATGAGGAAGGCTTGCATGCGCTCGATGCCGTCGACCTCTTCAAACACAAGCATTAGGACTGCGGCCCAGGCGGCGGCAGCGGCATAGATTCCGATGACCGGGATCAACACTAGGACATTTACGAACCAGCCCAGAAACAGAGGGCGTGCCACGCCGACAAGGGTGCCAGTAGCTCCCAAAAAGACTTTTGCAATGGCGTGGCAAAGGCCAATCTGTATGATGGCGATCAGCCCCATATAAGCCCAGACGAATACGAGACCTAACAGCGAGCCCAAGAAGATCGCCTCGGGAGCTCTTCCTTCGCGCGTCAACATACGCGGCAGCCCGGTCACTAGAAAAATAATCGCGGCACTTATCGCGCTTAGAGCGGCTCCATAAACAAGTGCGTTTGGGTCTCTCGATGCCCGGCGGACGGACATATCATCCCAGCGGACAATGTTGAAAGCCATTCGGATGTAGTAGAAGGGCGCGAATTCCGAAGGAGGCGGCGCCACCTCTTCCAGGGTCATGCCCGGCGACAGTCCCGAGCACTCGTGGGAGACGCCGTAGTCAATCCCGCAGACTTTGCAACGCAAGGGGCGCCTCCGGGGAGAATTGCTTGCAGACCTTATTATGCCTGCCGCGTCTATTCATTAAGGAAACATCTGCTCCAACAGGTTCGTATAGGTGATGTGCGTCTTAAAGTGCGAGAATGTTGCCAATGAATCCCTGGTTGATTGCCGCTCCGACTACTTTGGCAGCAGCGGCTGCGGGAATCGCCGCATACGGAGCGGTCTATCCTCGTTCGCAACTCTTTGGCGCCGCTGTTAGCCGCACAAATTCGCCGCGCAAGCTAGCTCTTACGTTTGACGACGGTCCAAATCCCGCGATTACGCCGAAGCTGCTGGATCTGCTGGATCGCTTCAATGCACGCGCGACTTTTTTTGTCATCGGAAAACACGCCCGCGAGTGCCCGGATCTGCTAAAGGAGACCGCTTCGCGTGGCCATGTCATTGGCAATCACACGGACGCCCATCCTAATCTTTTCTGGCTCAAGCCGGATCAGATCACAGTTGAGCTTCGTTGCTGCAATTATTCCATCGTCGCGGCCACCGGCGCTCCGCCGCGCTGGTTCCGCCCGCCGTTTGGCTTTCGCAACCCGTGGGTGGTGCCCACGGCCCGTGAATTGCACCAGCGCGTTGTTATGTGGACACTGATTCCCGGCGATTGGATGGCGACGTCTTCCGAATGGCTCATCCCCCGTATGGAGCCAATTGCAGAGCGTGCGCAGCGCAATCTGCGGCCGTCGGGCGCCGAAGAGGGCACCTCAAATGGCGCGGCCACAGGAGATATTCTCTGCCTGCATGATGGTGGGCATCGCCAACTGAACGCCGATCGTTTGCCGACGCTCGCGGCTCTTGAATATTGGCTGCCACGTTGGCGTGACCTCGGCCTGGAATTTGTTACAATCGATGAAGCGGTGAGTGCACCCGCCACTTAGCCATGGACGAACGCGCGTTTTACACGGAAAAAGAAGAAACCAGGAAGATCAAGCTCGTCTGCCCGAGCTGCCGCGGTGAGTTTGAATTTCCTGTGCGCTGGAAAGTTTCGCGAAAGAAAAGGGAATTGCCGCGTGGCGCCGGCGAAGAAGACCGCAGAAAGTTTGCCAAGGCCACTTCCTTCATGGTGCGGCTTGACGATCTCGTGGCTTGTTTTAAATGCCGCAAACGCTTTGAGCTTACGGGGCAATCCACGGTGCTGATCAACGATAATCTCGGCGATCCTAACGCCGATCCCGAAAATTTCGGCAATCGCTGATTTTTCTCACGAACTTCCAAAATCAAGGCCCGATATTCCGAGATCTAAATCTCCGGATACAATTCAAAAAACGCTGCCACGGATTCGTGGAACGTCGCTTCGATTTCCTCTTTGCTCCCTGAAATCAAGTGCATGGAAATGCGTGCCGTCCGCCCATTTTTCAGAACAACTGTAGCGTCTTTCACCTCGCCGAGTTCTTCCTCTGGTAGCAACCGCATTCCGTAGATCAGCGCCAACTTCGCCATATCCGTCTTCCTCTTTCTTTGTGGCATCTCAAGACGACCTGAGGCTACTCAGTTTCCCTCCGCTCCGTCAACCAGAACGAACCGAGAACAGTGGTGGTGGGCTGCTGGGAGTGAAAATGCCAATTTATGCGTAGACATCAGCAGCAGGGTACTATAGACGGTATCAGGGACCATGCCGTGAAACCCGACTTCGCACAATACGGATTCGCTCATCAAGAAAATTTAATCATGGCGTGTATCGGCGGTTCGCAAGCACACGGCGCAAAATTGGGCGCGACCGACGATACCGATTGGTATGGTCTTTACATTCCTCCACCGGCCCAAGTGCTGGGGCTTGAACGCGAAGAGCATTTCGTATTCACAACTGGTGGCAAACCCGGGGGCAACGGGCCTTCCGATGTGGACGTCTGCCTTTATAGCCTAATGAAATGGGCGGGGCTCGCTGCCAAAGGCAATCCATCGGCTCTGCATTTTTTGTTCGTGCCGCTTGAGTTCACAACCAGTACTTGGGGCCACTTTTCTGCCCGGCCTGAGCTTTTCCTGGCGAAAGGGCATGTAAAGCCGTTCCTCGGATTCGCAGACGACCAGATGAAAAGACTGCTCGGGCAGAAAGGGCAAAAGAACGTTCACAGGGCCGAGCTCGAGACTAAACACGGATATGACACCAAGTACGCCATGCACGTAATCCGTCTGTACGGAGAAGCGAAAGAGTTGATGGAACACGGACGAATCACCCTGCCCCGACCGAACAAGGATGAGTTGGTTGAAATCCGCAAGGGCAAATATTCCCTTTCGGAAATTCGACAGCTCGGCGCGCAACTTGAGTCAGAAGCGTTAGCTGCTGAAGCGACTTCGCCGCTTCCAGATAAGGTGGACCGGGAGGCGATCAGCCGGCTGCTTGCCGATGTCCACATTCGATTTTGGAGCGAAGCAATCAATTAACGCAAAAATTGGGCTGGCCAGATTTGACTCTCTCCGCAGGCATGCTAGCGATATACTCAGACATCCAGTACCCGCCTAGAAGCATCGCACGATGCAGGATGGAGGGATGTAATGAGAGAGTTTCGCCGTCGAACGTTTACTCTGTATCTTCCACTTGCGGCCGGACTGATCGCGCTTCCGCAACTTGGAATTGCTCAGCAGGCCGATGGACCGCAGACTTCCGCGCCCCCTCCAGTGCCCACGGCCCAGCCCGCTGCCAAGCAAGCTCCCGTTTCCTCCGAATTCATCAAGATTCCTGCGGGGACGCACGTGGCCGTCGTTCTTGAAAACGGTATCTCCACCGGCAGCGCCAAGGCTGGTGATTCCGTTTATTTCCACACATCTTTTCCAATTACGCAGAACAATCACATCATCATCCCCGTCGGCTCTTATCTTCGCGGCGAGCTGATCGAATCCAAGCGGCCGGGCAAGGTCAAAGGGCGCGGCGAATTTCGCATGCGTTTAGATACGCTAATCTTTCCGAATGGCTACACCGTTGATTTGAATGCGACGCCGCGCAGCGCGGATACGGGCGGAAAAGAAACCATGGATTCCGAAGGGAAAATCACCAGCGCGGGCGGCAAGGGGCAAGATGTAAAAACCGTCGCCGAAACGACAGCGACGGGCGCGGGGATTGGCGCCATCGCCGACGGGCCCAAAGGCCTCGGCATCGGCTCGGGCATTGGAGCCGCCGCAGGACTCGGCGCGGTTCTGCTGACTCGTGGTCCGGAGGCGCAACTTCCACGCGGTTCGGCACTTGACGTTGTGCTGGAGCATGAGCTGACTTTGGATAAGAATCAGATTCAATACGTTGACACCGGGCGAGCCATGCCCATCACGCCGCCTCCCGCTTCGCAGCATTAGACTGCGCCGCTCAGCGGGAACTCAAAAACACATTGAACTTTCGCGGCAGTGGTTTGATTTTCCTCGCGTGGGAAGGACGAACCGTATTCAGGAATCCTAAGCGCGCGCGCCTTGAGGCGTAGCGGACTGAAAGCGCAGCGGGCTGAAGCGGTCCCAATCCACACTGACGCGTTGTTGCGTAACCCATTCGCTCACGAGACGCGCGGTGATTGGTGTCAAGAGAATTCCGCCGCGAAAATGTCCAGTAGCAATAAGCAAACCGTCTATGTCGGCAGGTCCCAGGATGGGCAAATGATCAGGCGAGTCCGGGCGCAGGCCGGCCCAGGTTTCTTCCACGCGCGCATTTGCGAGGCCGGGCGATAGCTCGATCGCTCCCGCGAGAACTTTTTCAAGACCGCCTGCCGTCAAACCTTTTTCGAAACCGGTGTACTCTACCGTCGCTCCGGCAAGAATCCTTCCGTCATTTCGCGGAACAAGATAAATATTCTCTGACCAAAGAACTCTTTCTATTTTCAGATTGTCAGCGCGCAAGGCAATCATTTGGCCTTTCGCGGGCCGCACCGGAGCATAAGCCGCTACTCCTTCGATGTTTGCGGAAAAGCATCCAGCCGCTATAACGGTCCACGGCGCTTCAATCTTTTCGTTTTTCAGATGCAGACCAACGCATCGTTCGCCTTCACGCCAAATTGCTTCCGCGCCACTCGCGGGGAAAAACTGTACGCCGCTTCGCCGCGCCGCTTCCAGCACAGCTTGAGTCAAAGCTCGATTGTCGACGGATGCCTCGTCTGGGCGTAGCACGCCTGCTTCGAGGTCTTCGCTAAGCGAGGGTTCCAGTTCGCGAGCATCCTCTGCACGGAGCGGCTCCGCTTTTAATCCCAGCCCATGATGCAGCGCAATCACTGTGCTGAGTTCCTCGCGCGCGTCCTGCGAAAATAGCGCTTGTAGCGTGCCCTTAGGGCGGTAGCCCGCGTTCTGGCCGGAGATTTCTTCCACCGTGCGCACGAATTCCGGATAGATCGTCATACTCGCTTTGCCTAATGGCACGAGCGAAACCATGGCCGCGCTTTCCGGCGCAGGAGAGAGAATCCCCGCTCCAGCCCACGACGCCTCCTGCCCTGGTTCCTGACGGTCAAACAACCCGACGCGCATCCCGGCTCGGGCAAGTTCAAGCGCAATTGATCCACCGATCAATCCACCGCCCGCAACAGCGACATCAAACTTCTTCATGCGGTCATCTTAACGCATCTGTGTGCTGGGTTCATGCCAGGGCTACGCTGAAGCCTTTGTCCTATTCAATGTGTTCGATGGGGATCGCACGGCATTTCGTCTCAGGCCGCCAGCGGCAGTTCAATTCGAAACGTGGTCCCTTTGCCAACTTCCGTCGTGAAGTCTATCGAACCGTTGAGAAGCTGCACGATTCGAAATGTGCTGGCCAGTCCGATACCGCTGCCTCCCGGACGTGTCGTGAAAAAGAGTTGGAAGATTTTCTGCCGGTGCTCGGGCGGAATGCCCTTCCCGGTGTCGCCGACGCTAATCTCCGCCATTTCTCCGCGACGGCTCAACACCAGCCGCAGTTGTCCGCCGCTTGGCATAGACTCGCCAGCGTTAAGCACCAAATTCAGCACGGCCTGCTTCAACAGATCGCGATCCACATAAACTTCCGGCACATCGATCGGCAAGAGCTGCGCCACTTGAATGTTGGCTTTTTGCATCTGAGGCTGCGCTATTTCAAGGACCTCTCCGAGTAATTGCGCAAGCTGGGTGGGTTCGAGACGCACGTCCATTGGCCGCGTGAAATCGAGGAACCGTTTTACGACGGCATCCAGGCGATCAATCTCCTTGTCGAGAACTTGCACGGCCTGCTTCGCGCTGCTGTCGGAATCTTCCGGCAAGGACTCTTTCAAATTCTCAAGCCACAGGCGCATCGAGTTGAGAGGATTTTTGACTTCGTGCGCGACGCCTGCCGTGATTCGCCCCAGCGCGGCCAGCCGTTCGCTCACCTGCAGCTGCGTGTTGATGCTCTCGATGGAATCGAGATCGCGCAGCGTCAGCAGCGCGCCCATCCGTTCGCCATCTTCTTGAATCCCTTGCACGGTCACGCTGACGCGCTTGTCCCCCTCTGTCGTCTTCAACTCTATCTCTGCAGCCACTTCTCTTAATTCATCGCCTTCGAGGTGCAGCGCATCGCGCAGCGGATGCCCAATCGGAAATATTTCGGTCACACGACGGCCAAGGAATTGCCCAGCGGGCGCGCCGAGAAATTTCTCCGCGGCCGGGCTGACCATGACCGCCCGCGCGTCTCGCGTAAAAAGCAGCAAGCCGTCTTCAAGCCCAGCCATAACGGAATTCATGTTTTCCCGCATCGTGCTGAAAATTTCGTGCACCCCACGCAACTGCTGGCCGACTTGCGTAATCTTTCGGCTGACTTGGCCCAGTTCGTCGCTGCTCCCCGCGAAACCTCTGACCTCGGGCACAAGAGCGTCATACTGGCCAGCGGATATCCGGTCCAACTGCGCGGAAATCCTCGCCAGGGGCGCCAGTGCCGCTCTGCTGACCACGGCTGCCAGAACCGTGGAAATCACCAAGGCAAGCAATACAATCGTCGCGAGTTTTTTGAGGCTTGGTAAAAGATCTTGCACGAGCCGGCCCGAAGAAACGGCCACTCGCACCTCGCCAAAAGGATCTTCGCCGTTGTTGAATGGATAATCGAATTCATAGATTCGTGGCGGACCAGCCAAAATTCTCACGGCATGGCTCAAACCGCGCTGTGTTAGCTGAGAAAGGGGCGTCCACGGAGTCGCAAATTTTCCTTGCATCGAATCATCGGTTGACACCAAAACCAGTCCTTCTTGATCCGTGATCGAAACCTCATAAATAGGGAAAGTTGACTTGGCGGCATTCAGCTGGGCACGCAAACCCTCATCGATCTCAAAGACATGCCGCACATAGTCATGGATGTCTTTTAGACTCGATGACTCGGGCCGCATTCCTGCATTTGGTGCATCGAGGACCGCGCTATGGGCTTGCACAAACACCTGGCTGGCGATTTCTTGGGCTCGTTTGTCCGTCTGCTGGAGAACCTGATCGAGCAATTGCGCGACGATCACCATGCATACCGCTGCCACTACCAGCAGCACGAGTCCTGTCATCACCAGCGTGAGTTTTGTTCGCAGCCGGAGCTGCATGGCGGGTTCCTACTCTGCCTCGGCGCGTTCGCCGCCGTATTCTTTCAGCTTATTGTGGAGCGTCTTGAGACTGATGGCTAGCAGTTCGGCTGCGCGCGTTTTGTTGTTTCCCGTGGCGTTCAGCGTCTGCAAAATGAGCTCGCGCTCCATCGCATCCACCGTTGTCCCCACCGGGAATTTGATCGACGACAGATCGCTGGGACTTTTCGCCGACGTCTTGCCAAATTCTCCTGGAAGGGAGGACCGGGTGATCAGTTCTTTATCGCTCATGATCGCCGCGCGCTCGAGGACATTCCGCAGCTCGCGAATGTTTCCCGGCCAGGTATGGCTCATAAAAATATCCAGTACTTCGGCCCCGATACCGCGCACGTGCTTCCCGTGCTTGGCGTTGACGTCGCGCAAAATGTGTTCCACCAGCAGAGGAATATCGTCCTTATGCTCGCGCAGCGGCGGCAGATTGATGTGGAAGACATTCAGCCGGAAGTAGAGGTCCTGCCGCAACTCCCCGCTCGACACGGCCTTTTCGGGATCTTTGTTTGTTGCCGCCAGGACGCGCACATCCACGGGTGTCTCGCTCTTGCTTCCTAGCCGCCGCACTTTGCGGTCTTCCAGCACACGCAGGAGTTTCGCTTGTGTCGGCGCGGGCATTTCGCCGATCTCGTCCAGCAGCAGTGTCCCGGCATCCGCGAGTTCGAAGCACCCGATGCGCCGCTCGGCCGCGCCAGTGAACGCTCCTCGTTCGTGACCGAAAATTTCGCTTTCCATCAATGATTCGGGAATCGCGGAACAGTTGATCGGGACAAACGGCCCGTTGGCTCGTGGCGAGAGCTTGTGGATCGTCCGCGCGACGATCTCTTTTCCAGAACCGGTTTCTCCCGTGATCAGCACGGACGCCGAACTTGGTGCCGCCATCTCGACAATGCGCATCACTTCCTGCATCGGCTTCGACGCACCGACCAACTCGCCCAGGCGCCCCGCTTCGCGCAACTGACGCTGCAACACAACAAGCTGCCGCGCATCTCGAGCTTTGCTCAGAGCCCGGTCGAGCAAAGCTCGTAACACCGGTCCCTTCAGCGGTTTTTCGATGTACCAGAATGCTCCGGACTCAATAGCCGCCACAGCACGCTCTTCGCTTCCTTTGCCTGTGATGATCACGGCGGGAACGTCCAGCAGCTCCGGTCCGAGCTGTTTAAGCAAATCCAGACCGTTCATTCCGGGCAACTCGACGTCTGCGATCAATGTGTCCGGCTGATAGCTTCCGAATTTCGCGAGCGCTTCTTCTGCGGTCGCCACTCCAAGCACATCAAAGCCCCAACGTTGGAGCAGCTGCTCGTAGCCTTTGCGTGCGTTATCCTCATCCTCGACAATCAGCACGCGGTCCTTGCGCTCGAGCGGCTCCATCGCGCGCACCACACTTCTCGACTCATCCCCCATGCAGTCACGCCTCTCCCACGCAAAAAGCCTTATTTTCGCAGTTTCTGGTGCAGGCTGGACACTTCGACTGTAACAAGCTCACGCCACGCTTGCCAAGCAGTCATAGTTTTTGGCGAGAAGAACGGGATGACGAAGCAGAATCTGGGTGCGCGACGCCCGGAGATTTGGCTTAGCCCAAACTGCACAAATCAGAGTGCCATTATCTCTAGCCAGGTTCGCGGTCGCACGTAAAGAATGAGCACTCCTGGAGTTGGCTTCCCTCGCTTCATGCCGCACACATTTTCTGCGACGATTCCGTTTGCTAGGATTTCGTCTACTGAGTATTTCAACTTGTTCCCCGCCATCTGATCGCCGGTAGAGCGGCAGTCAACATACCAATTCGGCAGAAAGCGAAGTTCGCGCGGACCCGCATCAGACATTTCCAGTTTAATCTCACCACGCAAGTTTGTCCGAGGGGGAGGGTCAATTGGAGAATTGGCCCCGCCCAACCACACATTTGGGAGCTCCGCCCAGACCGGCAAACCAGTTTTCCCATTCAGTATCCTTAGCACAACCCTTGTCGTGTGCGGATCGTTGTTCTTGGACTGTGGATGTACCGAGGGCGTCGAAAGCAAAAACACGCAGGCAAGTAGACAGAGCACGAGTGCCCTATTTTTGCCATTTGATCTGGCGGTCATGGGTTCTCCTACTCTTTCACCAGATAGAGCGCCCGCTCCAGTTCCAACTCCAGCTTCACGCCCTTCTGCAAATCCAACTCGTGCCCTCGTCCTGACTCCACCAGATACGCTGTGATTGCTCCCAACGCCGCGCCCTCCGCAGCTTCTTTTTTGTCCTTGTCTTTGACGCCCTTCACGGCGCCCAACGCCGCACCCGCGGCCGCCGCTTGCGCTGCGCCTTCCTGCGTGCTGCTTCGCCCCTCAATCAACCCTTCTTGACCGGGCTTGTTCTTTACACTGTGTTCGCCAGGAACGCTTACAACTTCCGCGACGATCGGCAAGCGACCGAACTTCGTATGAATTTCGTCGAAGGTCAGCCAAATTCGCGCGCGCCCCGTCGTGCCCGCCGATTCCACATGGCTCACGTGTCCTTCGATCTCCGCGCCGGATGGCAAGTAAATCCCGCTCCCGGCTTCCAACGGCTCCAGCGTTTTCACCTTGAATTTTGCTCTCTCCGCCGTGCCCTTACTGCCCAGATTATCTTCCAGCGACACCAGAAACTTCGTCCCTGGCGCAACGCCATAAGTCTCCAACGGCAAACCATGTCGCTTGCCATCCGCGACCTTGGCCGTTTGGTCTTCTGGCGAATCGATCTTGTCCGCAGAAACAATGGGTCTTTCTTGCGACGGAGGCTGCACTTGATCCTGCGAAGATTCTTGCGCCTGGCATACCCTGCCAGAACCCAGAATCGCAGCCAGCACTGTCATCCCAAATGAAAATTGTCCCCAATTTATTGTCCGCATGATTACCTCCCGGACCTGCTCTCGGCCATTTCAATATGCAGGCCTAGCGCCATTACCAAATTTCAGCAAGTCCGTAAGTGGCTGAAAAGACAGTTAGTTGGAGGTGAGGCGGGGTAAAATCTGTGGAAAGGTCGCCCACCTGTCAGGAATATGCGCCATTGCACTGCATGGTAGCGCCTACAGTGGAGCAATAAACATCACCGTGTCAGTAGCGTCCAATTGGGAATTTACTTGGAAAGGAACCAGCGAATCCGTCGTAAAACTTGCGAGTACATGGCAGGCGTCACTCGCCCGGTCTGGGTATTTTGCTGGCTTGGGTGGTACACCCCGAAGAGCCGCGCGCCGCCGCCGGGCAGTTCCGTTTCAGCGCCATGCGCGAAGTGAAACGCTGCCCGCGATGTAATCAACCCGCGCTGCTTCAAAATTTCCAGGTAGGCATCCCACGCAATTTTACCGAGGGCCAACACAGCGCGGGGCTGCATAATTTCCAGCTCACGCACCAAGTAGCCTCGGCAATTTACGATTTCCGATGGAAGCGGCTTGTTTGCGGGAGGCGCGCAGCGAATCGTCGCCGCGATGTAAGCATTTTTCAACTGAAGACCATCGTCGCGTTGTACCGATGTGGGCTGATTGGCAAAACCGGTTTTGTGCAGCGCCGCATAAAGAAAATCGCCGGACCGGTCTCCCGTGAAAACGCGCCCTGTCCGATTGGCACCGTGGGCCGCAGGCGCAAGACCCAGAATCAGCAACGCCGCATCCGGATCGCCGAATCCTGGCACGGGCCTGCCCCAATATGTCCAATCGCGAAACGCCCGCCGCTTCTCGCGTGCCACTTTTTCGCGATACTCAACCAAACGCGGGCATTTTCGGCACTCAACGATCTCACTATTCAGAATATTGAGCAGTGCATTTTTCTGAGCCATAGCTGGAAGAAAATTATCAGGAGTGCGGACGCGCCATCATGCGATTCAGTTCGGCATAAGGAACGGTGACCTCCTGCAGTGAGTCATAAGACCCATGCGCGAGCCAATCTTTCGCCACCCGCTGAAAAGCCCCCATCGCCGCACGCATCGCCGATGATCCCGCACTAACACGCGCCACTCCTATTTTTTCAAGCTCGTCAATCGAAGGACAGCCTTGCGAAGCCAAAATGTTCAGAGGAGCGTCCAGTGCTTTCACAAGTTTTGCGATGATTTCGCCATCGCAGAGGCCTGGCACGAACAGGCAATCCGCTCCTGCGTCCCGATACGCGTGTAGCCGCTCCACAGTCCGGTCATATCGAGTGGCCTCCGGGCCGATCGGCATCAAGTAAATGTCCGTTCGCGCGTTGATCACTACTGGCACACCAAGCGCGGCTGAAGTCTCGCGAATGGCGCGAATTTTCTTCACCTGGAGCCCCAGCTCCACATGCGAGCTCTCATCGTCTCCCGTGACGTCCTCGAAATTGAGCCCTACTGCGCCCGCAATAATCATTGCTCTCGTGAAGTCAGCAATTTCTTCTGGAGTTTTTCCATACCCGGACTCCAGGTCGGCAGTGACCGGAACGCGCACCGCCCGCGTAATCCTTGCCACAGCGTCCAACATTTCGCGGCGTGATATGCGCTGCCCATCGGGATATCCGAGCGAGAACGCCATGGCCGCGCTGCTAGTGGCAATCGTTGGATGGCCGATTTCTTCCAGGATTCGCGCGCTAACCACGTCCCACGCATTTGGCAGCGCCAAAATTCGTGGCCCATGATGCAGTTTCCTGAGCTTCTCCGCTTTTTCAGCTTGCGATCTAATATCCACGGCAGTTCTCCCACCAGACTGATTCGTCGAACGCGGCTTTATCTCGTTTTCAATGCATCGGCCAGCACGACAGCCTCGTTGTGTTCCTCATCCTTTGCTCCAAACAGCAAAGTTAGCGTCCCATGCTCTTTAGCCATTTTCTCGAGTTCCGAAATCAATTCTTTCTTTTTAGCCAGCTCGGCTCGGTATTTCTTCTGGAATTCCTT
>Ga0210391_10002939_pt1 | contig 14540 bp, 8 predicted proteins | sample IncBWC12OmetaG_FD_160573 | JGI IMG/M metagenome (GOLD analysis project Ga0210391, IMG submission 160573) | Forest soil microbial communities from Barre Woods Harvard Forest LTER site, Petersham, Massachusetts, United States - Inc-BW-C-12-O ... | reverse complement strand
TTTATCAGGACTCGCAGCTGAACGAACTGGAAGAGCAGATCAACGTTTCCAACCAAACTCTGAAAGCCGAACAGCAACAATTTGCTCAGGCGCGCGCCGCGCTGCGCATCACTCGCTCGAATCTGTTCCCGAATGTCGGCACCACTCCTTCGGTTTCGCGCACGCATCTTGCGCCCAACGAGCCGCTCTTCAATGCTCCCACGGAATCCAAGGACTACAACACCTTCACGATCCCCGTGGACGTTTCCTACGAGCCCGACCTTTGGGGTCGTGTGCGTCGCACTGTCGAAGCCAGCCGCTCGGAAGCCCAGGCCACCGGCGCGGATCTCGCGAACGTCAGTCTCAGTCTGCACGCCGAATTGGCGGGCGATTATTTTCAGCTGCGTGGCCTCGACGCGCAGAAACAACTTCTGGATTCCACTGTGGAGGCCTTCGAAAAGGCGCTCGACTTAACGGAAAGCCGCTTTCATGGTGGCCTGGCTTCGGCTGTGGACGTCGCTCAGGCCAAGACCATTCTTGACACCACGCGCGCCGAAGCTACCGACCTCGGCGTGCAGCGCGCCGCCTTCGAACACGCCATCGCGGTGCTGATCGGCAAGCCCGCATCGCAGTTCAGCCTGCCGCTCGTTCCGCTCACCGCACCGCCGCCGGTCATTCCATCTGGGCTGCCGTCGGATTTGCTCGAACGCCGGCCCGATATTTCCGCCGCGGAAAGACGCGTGCAGGAACAGAATGCGCAGATCGGCGTTGCCCGCGCCGCATATTTTCCGCAGGTCACTCTCGGCGCCAGTGGCGGCTTCGAAAGCGCGGTGTTCACGACCTTGCTCCAGGGGCCCAGCGGTTTCTGGATGCTCGGCGGCCAGGCTGCCGAAACTTTGTTCGACGCCGGCGCCCGCCGCGGCGCATCCGAACAGGCCAAAGCCGCGTGGAATCAGTCCGTCGATAATTATCGCCAGACCGTGCTAGTCGCGTTTCAGGAAGTCGAAGACAATCTCGCCGCGCTGCGCATCCTCGAAAACGAAGCCAATCAAGAGGCCGAAGCCGTAGCGTCCGCGCAGCACTCCCTTTCGCTTTCGATTACTCGTTACCGTGGTGGCGTCACCAATTATCTGGAAGTCACCACGGCGCAAAGCGCCGCACTCGCCGATGAAGTCACCGCCGTAAACATTCTTACCCGCCGCCTGGCCGCCAGCGTCCTGCTGGTCAAAGCCCTCGGCGGTGGCTGGAATGTCTCCCAAATTCCGCGCGTCTAGTTTCTACAGCGATTGGGTCGCTAAAAACAATTTAGGAAAACAGGAGAACAAGAATGTCCAAGAAACTCGAGGGGAAGATTGCACTCATTACCGGCGGCTCACGCGGCATCGGCGCTGGAATCGCCAAGCGCCTGGCCGCGGACGGCGCGAACGTAGCCATTACCTACACCCAAGGCGCCGACGCGGCCGCGGCGGTCGTCAAGGAGATCGAACGCGCCGGCGGAAAAGCAACCGCGATTCAGGCGGACGCCACGGATGCGGCCGCCGTAAACGCCTCGGTAGAAAAGACCGTCGCGACCTTCGGCCGCATTGACATCCTCGTCAACAATGCCGGCACGGCCGTACCCAAGCCGTTTGAAGAGACCACACTGGACGAAATGGACCACATGATTGCTCTCAATATCCGCGGCGCCTTCATTGCGACGCAAGCAGCGCTCAAGCACATGAAGAGCGGGGGCCGCATCATCATGATCGGTTCATGCGTCGGCGAGCGCATGATGACGCCCGGCCTGGTAGCCTACTCCGCGACCAAGGGAGCCATCAAGATGTTCACGCAGGGGCTTTCCAGAGAAGTGGGGGCCCGGGGCATCACGGTCAACAATATCCAGCCCGGACCGATTGACACGGACTTGAATCCTGCCGCGGGCGACTGGGCTCCGCCGCAAAAGGCCAATACCGCGCTCGCCCGCTACGGAACGGTTGCCGAGGTCGCCGCCCTGGTAGCCTTCGTGGCGGGTCCCGAAGCGTCCTACATCACTGGCGCGAATCTCACCGTCGATGGCGGCACAAACGCCTAACGAACCAATGACGGCATTCTCACCGCAGCCCGGGACGGCTGCGCGGCACCGGCCTCCACGAATCGCGTAAGGGGAGATGTGCGTTCCAATATGCACACGGAATGTTTCGCCCTCCTTCAAACATAACCGCAGACACTCTCGCGGCCTTGCAAATTGCGCTGGATTCGTATCCGGTTCGAGCCCTGGCGCGCCGCTTCACGCACATCCCGGCGCTGCAAGACCCGAAGGCGCGTTCCTTTCTTGAAACGGTTACTCTCTGAACACGCACAGCCGGCGAAGTCCTATTGGCTTTATCGTTTCGTTCTCACAACAATTGAGTACACCGTTCGCTGCGCCTGTTCCGGTTTGCATGATCCCGGACGCCGGCCCGCTCCAGCATCGTGCAAGCAATGCCCGAGCGCCGCCTGAGCAACGCCCGGGCCACGGTGGACAGGAGATTGGCGCAATGATCATTCCCGTTGGCCATGAAAATTTGCGCGGCCGCCGCTGGCCCTGGGTCACCACCGCGATCATCTTGTTGTGTTCCGCCATTTTCCTCTTCACCATCAGTCCCATGGAAGAGCAGATGCGGCAGCTCGATCAGACCGAACTCCACATCATCCTATTGAGCGCTATTTATCCCGATGCACCGCTGACGCCTGCCGCATCCGAAATCGTGCGCGCGTATAAGTTCGAGCACATGGCGTTCTATTCCCAGCTGGAGGATCGCGACCGCACCCGTTTCTTCGATGCCTGGGACAAAAACATTCATTCCAGCGATTTTTCGGCGAGCGACGCGAATACTCAGATGAACGCGCTCGGCGCGCAGCTTGCGCAGCAACAGGCCGGCTCCATCGACTGGCAATATGCCTTTCACTCCGTGCATCCTTACGCGCGAACCTACATCACTGCCACGTTCCTCCATACTGGCTGGCTCCACATCACCTTCAACATGTGGTTCCTCTGGCTGGCCGGGACGATCCTGGAAGACCTCTGGGGACGCATCATCTATCCGATCTTCTACCTGACGGCGGGCGCGCTCGCCTGGGCGGTACACGGCGCCGTCTTTCCGCACAGTTTCGTGCCCGCGCTGGGAGCCTCAGGAGCCATCGCGGGGCTGATGGGTGCTTTCCTGGTCCGTTTTCCCACCACGCGCATTCGCCTGGGCTGGGTCCTATGGGTGAAAATTATAAAATTCAATGTTCCGGCGTACGTGCTGCTGCCGCTGTGGCTGCTCATGAATTTGTCTTCGGGCCTGCTGGCTCGACTCGGCGGAGCAGAAGCTGGAATTGCGTACTGGGCGCACATCGGCGGCTTCGCCTTCGGCGCTCTGGGCGCATACGCGCTTCGCGCTACAGGCCTTGAGCAGGCCGCTGATCGCGCGATCGAAGCACGAGTCAGCTGGACCGCCGATCCGTTGATCGTTCGCGCCACCGACTCGCTCGCCGAGAACAATCCCGCAGGCGCGATCGCCTGTCTGCGCCAGCACCTGCAGGAAAAGCCGGACTCCGTGGATGGCTGGGACCTCTTGTTCAAGGCGCAGGAACGCAGAAAGGATCATGCAGGGCAAAAAGAGACTCTTGCCATGCTTTGCCGGCTGCGCGTGACGGCTGGAGAACTGGAAGCCGCCGCGGCCGACTACGAAAAGTATAAGAACCTGGGTGGCGAGAACTTGCCGCGCGGCGTGTGGCTGGAGCTTTGCCGCTACTTTGAGCGCGAACAGCACTGGGAATTAGCCGTCGACGAATACGAAAAGCTCGCCCACGCATTTCCCGCCGAGCGCGCTGCAGCGTCTGCGCTCGTCTCCGCAGGACAAATCTGCGTCGCCCATCTTGCCAGCCCGGGGCGCGCCGAAAAATGCTTCCGAGAAGCGCAATTGTCTCCGGTTCCGCACTCCGATCTCGATCCCGCGATTCAAGCAGGGCTGCAGAAATGTGTCCCGGCCCCCGTTCAGCAGGTGCGCTACCTGCGCTAAAACATGTGCCGCGGTCGCGCCATCCTTTTCCTTCGCAAACGCGCTGCGCCGCCTGCCGCCGCGTGCAACCCGCGCGATATGCTCCGGAATCTCAATTTCCAGCTACAATCGTAGTGACAATAGTTGAGGCGAGCGCAAACCATGAAAAGTCGCAATCTTGCATCCGGCGTCGTCCTGAGCTTGACTCTCGGAGCGCTGGCGTTGCTTGCGGCGCTGGCTCCTGCAGGCGTGCGCGCGCAAACCAAGCCCGCGCCTGATGCGGGAATTGTGGCGCGCGTAAACAACGACGTCATCACCCTCGCGGCTTATCAGAAAGCCGAACAGCAATTGCGCGGCGAAGTAACCCGCGATTGCGCGGATTGCCCGCCGGAAAAAATTGAAGCCCAGTTCAAAGAACAGCAAAAGGATCTTCTGCGCGGCATGATTGACGAATCCCTGATGATACAGCGCGCCAAAGACATGGGCGTCAACGTCGAATCGGACTTGAACAAACGCCTCGACGAAGTGCGCCAGCAGAACGGCCTCGCCACTCTCGACGATTTGCAAAAAGGCGTCGAAGCCTCCGGCCTCAGCTGGGAAGATTACAAGACCACTATCCGCAATGGCCTACTCCAGAAGGAAGTCGTGCGTCGCGAAGTCGGCACGCAGGTGGAAATTTCCAAGGACGAAGTGAAACAATATTACGACGCCCACGCGGAGGAATTCACGCTGCCTGAGCGCGTGGTGCTCTCGGAAATTTCACTCAGCACCGACGGAAAGAAACCGGAAGAATTCGCCGCCGTGCGCAGCAAAGTCGAGGGCCTGCGCACCAGCGTTCTCAACGGAGACAATTTCAACCAGGTCGCCAGTCTTTATTCCGAAGGCAGCACCGCGAAAGCCGGCGGCGGCCTCGGCTCCTTCAAAAAAGGCGAACTCGCGCCGCAGATCGAGGCGATTGTCTTCCAAATGAGCAAAGGTCAGATCACCGAGGTCATCCAGACCCGCGCCGGCTTTGAATTCTTCAAAGTGGAAGATCATCTTCAGGCGGGTTTGCAGCCACTGGAAAGAGTCGAACCCGACATCCGCAACATCGTTCACGCCCGGAAAATACAACCCCTCATACGCGATTACCTCGCCGCACTGCGCGAGCAAAGCAACATCGTCGTGAATCCTGGCTACAACGACACCGCCCTGCTCTCCGGCGCCAACGTCCCCCAGCCAGACAAGTCTCATCTGTGACACACCCCACGAATAAATTCGGGGGCTTCTGATGCTACGCGGCGTTACTGCACTGCGTTAGCGCATCAACGCTCCGTCCGAGCGCACGTTGCAAAATCACTTGAGCCGACACCACGTCTCGCGCTGCAATCAAGCCGCATTCCCTACAGACGTGCTCTCGATTGCAGAGCAGCTTCCGCCCCGCCACCTTATACCCCCCTGCCTGAAGGCGGGGCGTCAGGGCGACTTCCGGTAAAGTTAGAGATTTCCGGTAACCGCATCAAGCGGGCCTGCGGATTATTTCCTATGTACTGTACTCCAGGACGTATCCGCCTCGCCCCCGCAGCGTGGTAATATGACGTTCATTCAGGCACAGAAACCCGCGATGCCAGCGAGGGGCTAGGAATGGCGAGAATGGAATCCGCGCATGTTCCCCTGCCAGCTTGCGTCCCAACTTCCGCCTCGGCCGTAGCAACCACCACGGCTACCCCGCGGCACTCGACTCTTGTTCGCGTCACTCACTGGATCACCACTCTGTGCTTTTTTGCCCTGCTCATCAGCGGATTTGAAATTGTGATCTCTCACCCGCGCTTCTATTGGGGCGAAACCGGAAACGTTTTGACGCAACCGTTGTTTCAACTACCCATCCCTTCCTCCAGGAACCTGGTGCAGACCGGCTACGGCTACGTGCTCCCAGACCAGAACGGTTGGAGCCGCTATCTTCACTTTCAAGCTGCGTGGGTTGCGGTATTTACCGGCTTGCTCTATGTGATCGCCATGGCGTTCAGCGGGCATTTGCGCAAAGACTTGCTCCCGCATAAAGCCGATCTTTCCTGGCGAAGTTGTTCGACCACAATCGCAAATCATCTGCGTTTTGCGCGGCCCAGCGAGGAAGAAGCCTGGTCGTATAACCTGCTCCAGCGGCTCTCCTACCTGTTTGTGATCTTCGTCTTGTTCCCGCTGGTAATCTGGTCGGGCTTGGCGATGTCTCTCGCTTTTGTTTCCGCGTTTCCGCTGACCGTCACCTTGTTGGGCGGCGAGCAATCCGCCCGCACGATTCACTTTTTCGTCTCCTTGTTCCTCCTGCTCTTCGTGCTTGTCCACGTCGTGATGATTTTCCTTGCCGGATTTAGGAACCGCATGCGAGCCATGATCACGGGACGCGCGATCACAACCCAGACCATAACGGGCGAGAGCGCCGCGTACAAAGAGGAGCGCATATGACCGATCTCTCGCGCCGCAAGCTAATCATCGGCGGGCTCGCCGCCACCGCAGGCGTAGCGGGCCTGGGCGTGGCCACGCGCATCGCGCAAAAGTATGGGCTGGTCCCGCCCGATCACGGCGGACTCTATGGCGTCGGAGAAACTCTGACGTACGCTTCCCAGCGGCTGCTCATCCGGCACTCGTTAGCCCGCGAATTCTCTCGCAGCCAGATTTCCAAGCGGCCGTTCCCGAATGAAATGCCGCCTCTCACAGACGCGTTCAAGCGCCTGCAGGCCGCAGGATTCACTGACTGGCGGGTCACGGTCGATGGCATGGTTGACCACCCCTCCTCGTTCTCCCTCGCCCAGCTGAAAAGCTATCCGTATCGCAGCCAGATCACGCAGCTCGCCTGCGAGGAAGGCTGGTCGTATATCGCTGAGTGGATCGGCGTGCCGCTCTCCCACGTTCTGGATGTCGTGGGCGTCCAGCCGCAAGCCAGATACGTTGTGTATTTTTCAATTGATCCAGACTGGTGGGAAAGCATTGATATGGCTGATGCCATGCATCCGCAGACTTTTCTCGCCTACGGGATGAACGGCAGCGATCTTCCCGTCGGCAATGGCGGCCCGCTTCGCCTGCGTCTCCCGCGCCAGCTCGGCTATAAGAGCGTGAAATTCATCACGCACCTCACCGTCACCGACAATCTGAAAAAGTTTGGCGCGGGACTGGGCTCGGCTGCTCCAGAAGGCGGTTATGCCTGGTACGCCGGCATCTGACGCGCGGGCTGCAAGCGGCTGCCGCAGCTTCACTGTCGCGAATTCTTGCTCGGCTTGCTCGAAGTCTCGCGTGACCTAAATCGATAGAGATGTGCGATCCCGCCGAGACTGCATCCCATATACGCACATGCCCGTGCAATCCCACCAACATGATTCTCGCTAACCCATGCGCCAGCAATCGCTTACACCACCCCACAGATGGGCCAGCACGTGCTCTCACTTGTTGTAGTATGCCTACGGAGACGCCCGGATGACCGCGTTCTGGCAAGATATACGCTACAGCCTGCGCATGATCGCCAAAGCCCCCGGCTACGCCGCGATCGTCATCCTGACTCTCGCGCTGGGCATCGGTGCAAACTCCACAATTTTCAGCTGGATCAATTCCGCGCTCCTCAATCCTGTTCCCGGACTCGCCCACCCCAGCGAGGTTGTGTCGCTGACACAGGGCAAGCCCGAGGACTACCTGGGTTTTTCATATCCGGATATCCAGGCCCTGCGCGTCGGCCAACAGAGTTTTACCGGCATCACGGCGTGCATCTTCACTCCCATGAGCCTCACGGGCAAAGGTAAACCGGAACGCGTCTGGGGCATGGTGGCTTCCGCCAATTATTTCGATGTGCTCGGCGTGCATCCCATCCTCGGTCGCGGCTTTCTTCCCGCGGACGATGAAAAGCCCGGAGGCGCGCCCGTCGCGGTGATCAGCTACCGCCTCTGGCAAACGCATTTCGCCGCGAACCCGAACATCGTCGGCCAGCCTATAGAAATCAACCAACGCTCCTATACCATCGTGGGCGTAACGCCGGCGGAGTTTCAGGGCAGCCAGACCGGGCTGCGCATGGAAATCTGGGTTCCGATCATGATGGCGCCGCAATTGATGCCCGGGGACGACCCGCTTCACGATCATCACAGTTTCTGGTTATTCGCCTTCGGACGGCTGAAGCCGGGCGTCACGCTGCCGCAAGCGCAAGCGGAAATGTCGCTGCTCTTGAAACGCGAGGCCAGGAATTATCCCGAGGAGCACAAAGGGCATGACAGTGTCACGGTGTACCCGCTGTGGCGAAACCCGTTTAGCTTTAATATTTTTTTCTCCATCCTGCTTCCAGCGCTGATGGCCATCGCGGGCCTGGTGTTGCTGCTCGCCTGCGCGAACGTCGCCAATCTAATGTTGGTTCGCTCGGTGGGCCGCCGGCGCGAAATTGCTATTCGCATGTCGTTGGGAGCCAGCCGCTGGCGCCTGGTGCGGCAACTATTGGTGGAAAGCCTGATGCTGGCGCTGGCAGGAGGCGCTGTCGCGCTCCTGATCACTCTCTGGACCGCCGGAACACTAATGAAATTCCTTCCGGCGACGGATTTCCCAATCTCGCTCGTCGTGCGCGCGGACCGCTCGGTCCTCCTGGTGACGATGTTGATTTCGCTGCTCACCGGCGTGATCTTTGGAATTCTGCCCGCCCTGCGTGCTTCCAGCGTCTCACCGATTGCGGTATTGAAAGAGGACACCGGGAGCGCCTCGGGTGGACTGCGCAAGGTGCGCTTGGCCAGTGGTCTGGTCGTGGCGCAGATTTCGCTTTCGCTGCTTCTCCTGATTTGCGCGGGATTGTTCATTCGCAGCTTCCTGCGCGCACAGCAAATCAATTTGGGATTCAATCCGCACAATATGCTGATTGCTTCCTACGATCTGTTTCCCGCGGGATATTCCGATGCCAGTGGTGCGGAATTCGATCGCCAGGTCGTCGCTAAACTGGAATCGCTGCCCGGCGTACAATCGGTGGCCCTGGCCAGCCGCCTGCCGGGATTTTCGCCGGGCTCTACGAGCGTGAAACCCGAAGGCTACGTGCCGCAGCCGAACGAATCAACGGAAATGCCGATGGCGATCGTCACGCCCAATTATTTTCAGACCATGCAGATTCCGCTCACGCAGGGGCGCGACTTTTCGCTCCAGGACACCAGGAACTCCCAGCGTGCGGTCATCGTCAGCGAAGCATTCGTCAATCGCTACTGGCCTCATCAGGAGCCGCTCGGCAAGCGGCTGAATCAGGGTGTGACGCATGAATGGTGCACTGTCGTCGGCGTGGCGCGCGACAGCAAAATGACCCGCCTGGACGACGAGCCGACCCCCTTCGTGTATCTGCCCTTGTATCAGGTTTACCAGGCCGCCATGATTGTCAATGCGCGCGTCGTCGGCGATCCCATGAGTTACGGCAAGACGGTCGAGCGGACGCTCCACGAATTGAACGCCGATCTGGTGGTGTTCGATGTGACCTCGCTCGAATCGAGCGAGCGAATCTCCAGTTTCCCCCAGCGCATCGCCGGAACTTTTGTCGGCGCGTTCGGGCTGCTTGCGCTGCTCCTCGCTGGCGTCGGAATTTACGGCGTTACGGCCTACACCACGCGCCAGCGCACTCACGAAATCGGCATCCGCATGGCGCTAGGCGCAAATAAAGACGACATTCTACGCCTGGTGCTGGGGCAGGCATTGCGGCTGGTTCTGGTCGGCGTAGCACTGGGCCTGGCCGCATCCTTCGTACTGACGCGTTATCTCAGCAGCCTGCTACTCGGCGTCACCAGCACCGATGCGCTCACATTCTCGGGGGTTGCGCTCCTGCTCTGTGCCGTGGCCCTCGCCGCCTGCTTCCTGCCCGCGCGGCGCGCAACGCGTCTCGATCCGATGGCCGCCCTGCACTACGAATAAAACTTTCACTCGTGTCTTAGCGCTACCATCGGATCCACGCGTGTGGCGCGTCGGGCGGGGATGTAACACGCGGCCAGCGCCACCAGCGCGAGCAGCACAGCGACCGCGCTCATCGTTAAGGGATCGCTGGCGCGCACATTAAATAGCATCGAGCCCAAATAACGCGTCGCGCCCAGCGCCACTCCAATGCCCGCGGCCGCGCCCCCCAGCGCCAGCGCAATTCCTTGCCGCAGCACCAGCTTCCGTACTCTTTCTGGCTGCGCACCCAGCGCCATGCGAATGCCGATTTCCCGCGTGCGCCGCGAAACCTCGTACGAAAGCAAACCGTACAATCCGATGCATGCCAGCACCAGCGCCAGCACGCCGAAAAATCCCGCCAGCCGCGCCACCAGCCGCTCCTGAAATAGCAGCCGGTCAATTTGTTGCGACTGCGTCGTCACATTGAACAGCGGCAGATCCGCGTTCACCTGCCTCACCACTTCGCGGATCGCCGGAAGCAAGGCCTGCGGGTCCGCCGCGGTGCGCAATTCAAACGTCGCAACTCCCATGTGATGCGGCGCATACATCATCGGGTGAATCTCCCGCCGCAGTTCGTTGTATTTCGCGTCGCGCACCACGCCCACGATTTGGTAGCCGGGGGTCGGCCCGCCAAATGGTCCCGCCACCGCTGCGCCATACGCCTTCCCGATCGGATTTTCCTTCCCCAGATATTTCTGCACGAAAGCCTGATTCACAATCACCGGCGTCGGTGCCGATGTAGGTTTGTCCCCGCCGTTGGCAGCGGCCAGCTCGAAGTCCACAGCGCTGAATTCGCGCCCCGCCAGAAACGGAATGTGTAGCGTCTCAAAAAAATTCGGCCCCACATCCAGAGCGTCCGACTCCGCGGTCTGATCCTCCGGCGTGCCCGGCCAATGGAACACCGTGATCATCAGCCCATTGCTTAACAGCGGCGTCATGGAATAGCTCGCCGATTTCACCCCCGGCGTTTCCGCCAGCCGCCCCTGCAAATCGCGGTACAAATTGGCCGTCTGCGCGCCTTGGTAGCCCGCCAGGGTCGGATCAATTCCGAAAATCAAAATGTTGTGCGCATCGAAGCCCGTGTCCACACGGCGCAGATTCTGCAGCGTCCGCACCAGCAGTCCCGCGCCCACCAGCACCACCACTGCCAGCGCCACCTGCGTCACCACCAGCAAGTTTCCAGCGCTGAACCATCTTGCGCCGGAATGTCCCGCGCTCGCCGAGCTACCCTCGCCCTCCTTTAGCGTCGGCGCCAAATCGATGTGCGTGCTGCGAAAAGCCGGCGCCACTCCGAAAAGTATCCCGGTGAAAAGTGAAACCGCCGCCGTAAATCCCAACACGCGCAAGTCCACGCCCGTCGCAAATCCCAAGGGCCGCGTCTGATTGTTCGACACAAATGAAATAATCGCGTGCGCGCCCCAGTAGGCGAAAAGAACTCCCAACACGCCGCCAAACAGCGAAAGCATCACGCTCTCCGTCAGCAACTGCCGCACGATCCGCGCGCGCCCCGCACCCAACGCCAACCGCACCGCCATCTCTTTTTGCCGCGCCGCTGCCCGCGCCAGCATCAGCCCCGCTACGTTTGCGCAAGCGATCAGCAAAATAATTCCGACGGCGAGCATCAGCGCGTAGAGCGGATCGGAATATCTTGCGCGCGTTCCGACTAACCCAGTCTGCGCGGAAACCAGCATCACTTGCGGGTTATCCTCCTCCGTCGAGAGCGTCTTCGGGACACTCGGCTCTGCAGCGAGAGGCGCGCCGCGCGGCGGCGTCGCTTGCGGCGCAGGTAATATCACCCGCGCGTTCCCCGCGGGTTGCGTGGCCGGCCCACCCGTCGCTTCGCGATGCATCGGAATAGCAGCGTTCCCGGACGCGCCTTGCATCGGCATCGGCGCAGGCATTGGCGCTGGCGAAGGCGCCGGTCCCGCCAGAGCCGGCGCTCCCATCCGCATTGCCAAAACGCCCGCCATCTGATTACCGTGGAACAAAGGAACGGCGCCATGCAGCATCTCGTTGCGGAAAATTCCGCTCACCATCGCTTGCGATTGCCCGGGCGGCGTTCCGGGCTTCAGCCTGCCTACAATCGTCAGCCACCAATTCGCCACATCATTCTGGCGGTCTTGTGCGCCCAGCGGGCCCTGTAATCGATTGACTTTCGGCCCCGCGAAGAGCGGTATCCACACGTCGTAACTACTGCCCGGAGTAATTCCCGTAAATTGCTGCTCGGCCACGCCCACGATCGTGAATGGTACGGCGTTCAATTCAATCGTGCGCCCGATTACGTCGCGCGAGCCGCCGAACGCGCTCTGCCAGTAACCATAATTCAGCACGGTAACCGCCGCACCCGAAGCAGTGTCGTCGCTTGCGCCAATCAGCCGACCCAGCGCCGCCTTCAATCCCATCGTGCGGAAAAAATCTCCAGAAACCAGCTGCCCATTGATCACGCTGGCCGGTCCGTTGCCGGTCAAATCCAGTCTTCCGGTATTTGCGAACGCAGCCGTCCCCGAAAAAATATTGGCCTGCGCAATTTCACGAAACATCGGCTCGGAGAAAGAACACCCGATGGGATTCAGCCCGCCTCCGCCCATATCTGTCGGGCAATCCCCTGAGGACATCATCCCGAACAGATTGGGCGCCCTCCGCGCGCTCCACTTCAACAAAACCAGTTGCGCCGGATTCTCCACGGGCAGCGACCGCAGCATTACCGCATCAATCAAACTGAAAATCGCCGTGTTCGCGCCGATCCCGAACGCCAGCGTCAGCACCGCAACGGCCGTAAACACCGGACCTTTGCGCAGCATACGCAGTCCAAAAAGCACGTCCTGCCACAGCTGCTCCAGCCACACGAAACTCCACACCTCATGCGCGTCCTCCTGCACCCGCGTCACATTCCCGAATTTTCGCACCGCCGCATAGCGCGCTTCCTCGAGCGGCATCCCGCGCGCGATGTTGTCCTGCGTCTCCATCTCGATGTGCGCGCGAATATCCTGCTCCAGCTCATCCATCATGCGCTCGCGCCGCTTCATGATTTACCCTCCTGCTCCGACGGCCGCAGAATCCGCGCGATGGCTCCCGCCAGCTTGTCCCACTTGCTGGTCTCGACCGCCAGTTGCTTGCGGCCCTTCGCCGTCAGCCGGTAAAATTTCGCCCGCCGGTTATTTTCCGACGTGCCTTCTTCCGCGGAAATCCATCCGCGCTTGATCAGCCGGTGCAGCGCCGGATACAGCGATCCCTGCTCTACCTGCAACACGTCGTCGGATTTGAATTCGATGGCCTTGGCGATGGCGTGCCCGTGCGTCGGCCCCAGGATGAGTGTGCGCAGAATCAGGAGGTCCAGCGTTCCTTGCAGCAATTCAATGCGTTCGCGTTGCTCTTTGGTAGACATTCTAGGTAAGTTACAGCGGTCCTACTAGAATGTCAAGGTGAGTCGTTGGGCTCAGGGCTGCCGTCAGTCTGATTTATTCATCGCGCAAAGCCAACAGAGGATTCACCCGCGTCGCGCGCTGCGCCGGTATGTAGCAAGCGAGAAAAGCCACGCACGCCAGCAGCGCCGAGGCCGCAAGAAAAGTGATCGGATCGGAGGCCGGCAGGTTGAAAAGCATGGACTGAAAAAAACGCGTCATCACCGCAGCCCCCACCAAACCCGCAACCAATCCGATCCCCACAATGCGCATCCCTTCCAGCAGCGCCAGGCGCAGAATATCTAGCCTCTGCGCGCCCAGGGCCATGCGAATCCCGACTTCGTGCGTGCGCTGGCTGAACGCATAGGCCATCACGCCGTAAATCCCAATCGCCGCGAGCAGCAACGCCACCGCCGCAAAAATTCCCAGCAACTCCAACGCAAACCGCCGGTCCGCCACCGATCGCGCGATGATCTGATCCATCGAGCTGATGCTGTGCACCGGAACATTGGGATCAACGCTTTCCACCACGTGCCGCACCGCTTCGCCCAGATGTTCCGCATCGCTCCGGCTGCGCAGAAACAGCACCGCGTTGATCGGCGCGAATTGCCCCATCGCAACATATATATGAGGCACGCTGGGCGCTTCGAATCCGTCCGATTTGATATCGCCCACCACGCCGACAATCGTGACGCCTTTGGGACCAGGTCCAAATCCAAATTTTACCTGTTGCCCAATCGGATCCTGGCCCGGCCAATAACGCCGCGCGAGGGCCTGATCAATCACCGCCACCGCCTGAGTCGTATTGGTATCGCCGACGGTGAAATTTCGTCCGGCCATCAACGGAACTTCCATGGTGTGAAAATACCGCGTATCAACGATGGCAATGTCCGCAATCGGGCCGCGCTCGGAATCCGTGGCTCGCCCTTGGATCGAAAAAGGGGAATAGTTTCGCCCGGAATTCATGGGCAAAGTGTCGTTGCCCGCAATCGCGGACTGTTCCACGCCCGGTAGCTCCGCCACGCGACGATAAATTTCCATCAGAAAAGCGGCGCGTTTATCCATCTGTGCATAAGGATCCGTGTCCGGATTGTTAGGCTGCGGAATCCAGATTTGCACGGTCGTCAGATGGCTGGGATTGAATCCGGGACGCACTTGCAGCACGCGCCAGAAACTGCGCAGCAGCAATCCCGCGCCCGCCAGCAAAATAATCGAGAGCGCTACCTCGGATACCACCAGGATCCGCGAGAGC
>Ga0210391_10002937_pt1 | contig 14545 bp, 13 predicted proteins | sample IncBWC12OmetaG_FD_160573 | JGI IMG/M metagenome (GOLD analysis project Ga0210391, IMG submission 160573) | Forest soil microbial communities from Barre Woods Harvard Forest LTER site, Petersham, Massachusetts, United States - Inc-BW-C-12-O ... | reverse complement strand
GCGCTGGCGAAGAAGATCGCTCCGTGTGACGTGAACGTTCTAATTACCGGAGAGACGGGGACCGGTAAGGAATTACTGGCGCGAGCGATCCACAAGATGAGCGGGCGCAGTTCTCGCCCACTGGTCGCGTTTTCCTGCGCCAACCTGCCTGAATCCCTAATCGAAGACGAGCTGTTTGGCCACGAGAAAGGTTCGTTTACAGGGGCTTTTGCGACTCGTCGCGGCCGAGTGGAGGCGGCGGATTCTGGAACGATGTTTCTGGATGAGATCGGCGATTTGAGTCTGGGGTTACAACCCAAGCTACTGCGCGTGCTGCAGGAAAGAAGTTTTGAGCGACTCGGTAGCAATGTGAAGATTGATGTAAATATTCGGCTGGTTTGTGCGACGAATCGCAATCTTGCGGCAATGGTGCAGCAGGGGAAGTTTCGCGACGATTTGTATTACCGGCTTAATGTGGTTCAGATGCATCTGCCGCCGTTGCGCGAGCGCCACGACGATATTCCGCTGCTCGCGCAACATTTTCTACAGAGTTTTGCGGAACGATTCAAAAGGAAGGCCAAGCGGTTTTCACAGCCGGCGCTGCGCGCGCTGGAAGAATACAGCTGGCCCGGTAACGTGCGCGAACTGGAGAACGCGGTGCAGCGCGCCGTGGTGCTTTGCGAAGGGCCGACGGTGGATATTTGGCAACTGCCGGCGACGATTCGCGGCGGCGCGTGCGAAGCTCCGCAATTCAATCAGTCCTATGAGGAAGAAGTGCGCCAATTCAAGCGCAGGCTGGTGCTGCGCACCCTGCGAGAGTGCGGCTGGCGGAAGGCGGAAAGCGCACGCACATTGCGCGTAGCGCGCGGGTATTTACACAGGCTAATCAGTCAATTGGGAATTCAGCAGGTGGCGGAAGATTTGCCGATTGAGAAGAGCGAAGAAGCCCCATCGTCGCGCCAGATCATGTGACGGCAGCCGGACGAGGTCGCGCCAAATGACTCCCGCCGGGGAAAACCTCCACGCCGCGAATCCTTTGAGTGACTCCGCATTCGCGATGAAAGTCTGTTTGCCTTTCATTTGCAACGCGCAAAATGGGGATGGCGGTTGGGGATACCAACCGGGTTTAGTTAGCCGGGTCGAACCGACCAGTTGGGCAATCCTGGCTTTGCGGGCGCTCGAGAGCAGCGCACCGTCAACCGAAATTTCTGCGCGCGGTTTGCAATTCTTACGGAATGCGCAGCTGGCGAACGGTTCGTGGCCCGCGTCAGCGGAAATGAGCAGTGGATGTTGGGTGACTGCGCTAGCCTGCTGGGCGCTCGGCGCGGACGTGCAGGCGCGCGCGGCCGCGGCGGCCGGGGTGAAGTGGATCTGTAACGATTGGCCGCGTGACGGTTCACTGTGGAGACGCTGGCGGGGCCGCTTGCTCTCCCATCACAAAATCACCAAACAAAATGATTCGTACCGCGGTTGGGGATGGACTCCGCAGACGAGCAGCTGGGTGGAACCCACTTCGTTTGCGGTGATCCTGCTTGCAATTAGCCCGATAAAATCTTTGCCGAAGGCCGCCGCGCGGCGGCGCGAGTTGGCGCGACGGATGCTCTATGACCGCATGTGCCCTGGGGGCGGCTGGAATTGCGGGAACCCGATGGTCTATGGAGTTGCGGGTCAGCCGCTGATCGTGCCCACTGTGTGGGCGCTGCTTGCGCTGCATGATGAGCCCGACAAGCCTGAATTCATCAGGAGTCTGGATTGGCTGGAGAAGAACCTTGGGAACGCGCGTGGCGCAGGTTCCTTGGCGCTAGCGCGGATTGGAATGGAAGTAGCGGGACGAAAATGGCCGCGTGGGGCGCCGACGATTGCGGAAATGTACGGCCGGAACGAATTTCTGCAAAACATTGCGGTCGCGTCGTGGGCCTGCCTAGCCGCGTGCCAGCGGCACGAGTGGCTCACGGGCGGCATGGCGGAATGCAGCTGAGCCATGCGCAGACCTGATATTGCACTGGTGCCGTCGTTCCAGCGGGCTACCTCGCGCGTGGTAATTCGCCGCGCGGCCGACTATGAGCAGGACCTGGCCGCGGTGATCTACGAATCACTCCGCGCGTTCGACCTTCCCGTAAAAGACAAAACTGTGCTCTTGAAGCCGAACCTTGTGGGCTTCGATCCTCTGTGCGAAATGAACACGCATCCCTATGTGATCGCCGCCACGCGACAGAGTTTCTTGCGCCTGGGCGCCGCGCAGGTTCTGATTGGTGATGGACCGGCGATGGATCGCGACACTGAGGCAATCATTGAATCGGTGCGGCTGCGTGAATTTACCGGACCGCTGGGGCGGACATTTGTGGATTTGAATCTGGACGATGTGAAGCGAGTGGTGCTGAGCACGCACGCCTCACGATTGGAAGAGCTGTACCTGCCGAAGACAGTGCTCGGCGTGGACTTCCTGGTTTCGATGCCGAAATTGAAGACGCATCATTGGGCAGGCGTTACTTTGTCCCTGAAAAACATGTTTGGCATCGTGCCGGGGAGCTGCTATGGCTGGCCCAAGAACGTGTTGCACTGGGCCGGAATTGACAATTCAATTTTGGATATAAACGCTGCTTCGCGGCCTGACTTCGCGATCGTGGACGGCATCGTGGGTATGGAGGGCAACGGCCCGGTACAGGGAACGCCTAAACCGTGCGGAGTGTTAGTCCTTGGTGACGACCCGGTGGCGGTGGATGCGACGTGTTGCAGGGTAATGGGACTGCGGCCGGAAAAAGTGAAATACCTGAATGCTGCGGGGACTTTGCTGGGGCACCTGGATGCCGCGAAGATTCAGCAGATCGGCGAGACGGTGGCGTCGGCGCGGACCCCCTTTGCAGTGCTGGATGCGTTTAAAGAGCTGCGAGACCCCGAGGCGGGAGTTTGGAATTAGAAGTGCCATACCCCGATGGACAAGCCGCACTGTACGCCCCAGCTGTATCCAAAAGATGACACCTGGGTCCGTAGAAGCGCCCCGGGCGCAGAATTTCATCCCGAGCGGTTGTCGCATCCACGTTAGCTGCCAGTTCAGAGCGCAAATATGAGCGAAGCGGACATCGCGATACGCGGAGAGGTTCCGGGCGGGTCGGCGCACAGCCGAGCAGTCGCTGATGTGCGGTGCGAAGCCGGCTCGGATGTGAGCGCTGCGGCTGATTTGGGTGCCGCGTACAAAGCCAAGATAGCCGGGTGGTTGCGTTGGCTGTGCTCGTTTCCGGCAATGCTGGGGGCGCTGCTGGTGGGCGCGACTTTTACGGTGGTGCGATCGTTCAGCGTTGATCCGGATATGTGGTGGCACATCAGGACCGGCGAGCTGATACTTTCGACGCACCGCTGGGCGACGACCGATCCGTATTCGTACACGGCGGCTGGGGCTCCGTGGATGTCCTGCGAATGGTTGGGGGACGTTTTTTTCGCTGTGGTTTACCGGTTTGGCGGGCTGCGCGGATTGGAGGTGCTGCTGGCGGTGCTAGCCAGCGCGGTGATATTGGCGCTTTATGGATTCGCGACGCTGCGTTCGGGGAATTGCAAGGCGGCGTTTCTGGTTTCGGCGGTGTTGCTGGCGCTGGCGACTGCGTCTTTCAATTTGCGGCCGCAGATGCTGGGTTATCTATTTTTGATTTTAACTTTGATCGCGCTGGAGCGTTTCCGGCAGGGAAAGCAACGCACGGTGTGGCTGCTGCCGGTCTTGTTTTTGGTTTGGGTGAATACGCACGGCTCGTGGATTGTCGGTTTGGCGACGGTTGCGCTGTATATCGTCGCGGGCCTGGTGAGTTTTCAAATCGGCAGCCTGGAAACGCGGCGCTGGACGAAAGCGGAGCGGCTGCGGTTGGAAATTGTGTTTCTGCTTTCGCTGGTGGCGATTCCGATCACCCCGTACGGGGTGCGACTGGCCAGCTATCCGTTCGCGGTGGCTTCGACTCTTCCCATCAGCGTGGCAAACATATTGGAGTGGCAGGTAATGCCGTTCAATCTGGGCGGCGGGAAATTATTTTTGGCTCTGGTGCTGGGATTTTTTTTGGCGCAGATTGTGTTTCGGTTTTCGTGGCATCTCGCGGAATTATTGCTGTTTTTAATCGGCACGGCGATGGCTTGCATGCACTTGCGTTTTCTGATGCTGTTTGTGCCGTTCTTCGCGCCGCTGGCCGCTACGATGCTGGCCAAGTGCGCCCCTGCATACAATAAAGGCAAGGACCAATACCTGCTTAATTTCGCGCTGATGGTGAGTGTGGTTATCGCGATGGCGCATTACTTTCCTTCCAAGGCAGATATGGAAAAGAAAGTCGCAGCACAGTTTCCGGTGCAAGCGCTGGAATATATGCGCGCGCATCCCGTGCCGGGCCCGCTTTTCAACAGCTACGGATTTGGTGGATACATGATCGAGGCCGGGTATAAAACTTTTATTGATGGGCGCAGCGAGCTGTTCGAACAAACCGGCGTGCTCGGCGATTACGTTCACATTACTTTTCTCAGGCCGGGGGCGCTGCAGGTACTCGGCGGTTACGGGATCCAGTCGTGTCTGCTGCAACGCGCTGAGCCGTTCGCGACACTTTTGGCTTCTTCACCGGACTGGAGCAAGGTCTATTCGGATCAATTGAGCGCGCTGTTTGTGAAGCGGAATGCGAGCGATGCTAGGACGCAGGCGTTGGCGTTGGCGCTGGCGGAAAGCGCGCCGCCGGCGACGGCCGCACACTCGAGGTAACGATGCCACAGATGATTTCCATCGTCGTGCCGTGCTTGAACGAGCAGGAAGTATTGCGCGAGACCAACCGCCGGCTGCTCGCAGTGCTGGAGCAGTTGCCGCTGCAGTTCGAAATTCTTTACGTGGATGACGGAAGCACCGATGCGACGCCCGATATCCTGCGCGAATTTCAAGCGCTGGACGAGCGGATTCGAGTGGTGCGCTTTTCGCGGAACTTCGGACATCAGCTGGCGATCACCGCGGGATTGGAACACGCTTCGGGCGACGCCGTGGCCATCATCGACGCCGATCTGCAGGATCCACCGGAAGTGCTTGCGGATTTCATGGCGAAATGGATGGACGGATTTGACGTGGTGTATGGAGTTCGCGCTGAGAGGGAAGGAGAGACGGCGTTCAAGCGGGGGACGGCGAAACTTTTCTACCGCGTGATGGGCAAATTGTCGGATACGGAAATTCCGGTGGACACTGGGGATTTCCGGCTGATGAGCAGGCAGGTAGTAGACGCTTTGCTGGCGATGCCGGAGCGCGACCGGTTCGTGCGCGGAATGGTGAGCTGGCTGGGATTTCCGCAGGCGGCGATACCGTATCGCAGAGAAGCGCGGGCCGCGGGAGTGACGAAATTTTCGCTGTTCAAGATGATGCGGTTCGCGATGGACGGAGTCGTCTCGTTCTCGACTCTGCCGTTGCGTCTGGCTACCTGGGTGGGGTTCGCCGCTTCGGGGATTGCGATACTGGGCGTCCTGATCACGGTGATCGAAAGGCTGCTGGGCGTCGAAGGACTAGTGAAAGGCTGGGCCAGCTTGCTGGTGGCGATTCTATTCCTGGGCGGCGTGCAATTGATCTGCATGGGAATTATTGGCGAGTACGTGGGGCGGATTTACGGCGAATCGAAACGGCGGCCGCTCTATGTGGTGAAAGAACGCATGGGATTTCAGGCGCGCAGTGCTGCGACCGAGATTCTGCCGCGAACGCACGCCGCAGCTGCGGGCAAGCGCTAGCGTCAGGCAATATTTGGCTGAAAATATGGTTTCGGACACAATCACACATCAGCGCGAGGCCGCGTTTCACGACGCATGGGCCGGCAGCACGCCGATTGACGACGTGCGGGTGCGCGAATGTTTCGAGGCGCCCACGGCGCTGGAAAATCGCTTCATCCTGAGCCGCATGGGGGATCTGCGGGGCAAGCGGCTGCTGGATATAGGCGCGGGCCTCGGCGAATCCTCGGTGTATTTCACGCTGCGGGGCGCACAAGTGACGATGACGGACATCTCGCCGGGCATGGTGCAGACCGGGCAAGCACTGGCGCGAAGATATGGCGTCGAGCTCGAAGGCATCGTAATGGAGGCTGAGGACCTCGGTGTCGCGGCGGAGACGTTTGATTTCGTGTACATCGCCAACACCATTCACCACGTGCGGGACCGCGATGCGCTGTTTCAGAAAATCCATCGGGCGCTAAAGCCGGGCGGCTGTTTCTTTTCGTACGATCCGCTGGCCTATAACCCCGCAATAAACGTTTATCGCCGGATCGCGACGGAAGTGCGGACGGACGATGAAGCGCCGCTGACGATTGCGGATTTGAGGCTGGCGCGGAAATATTTCCCCGGCGTGCAACATCGCGAATTCTGGATTTCGACCCTACTGCTCTTCGTGAAGTACTACGCGCTGGACCGCGTGCATCCGAACCAGGACCGTTACTGGAAGCGGATCCTAGGAGAAACACCGGAGAGCCTGCGCTGGTGGATGCCTCTGCGAGCCATTGACGCGGCGCTTACGCGTCTGCCGCTGATGCGCTGGCTGGCGTGGAATATGGTGATGTGGGGCGAGAAGGAAGCATGGCACGCTGCGGCGTCGTCCCGGTAGCTGCCATGCGCAAGCGAATGCAGCTAGACCGCCGAGTTGTTTATAGTTTCATGTTCCTGATGCTCGCCATGAATGCCGCGGTATTTTTCACATCGTGGAGGGACATCAGAGCGGGGAATAACGATTTCCCGGTTTTTTATTCGAATGCGCAGATGGTGCGCGAAGGGCAAGCGGCGCGCCTGTACGATTTCGCGGCCGAAAACAGTTTTGTACATCGCGTCAGCGACTTGGCGCGCGCTCCGAACAACCACCTACCCTATGAACTTTTAATTTTCATCCCCTTGACGTATTTGAGTTTCGGCGCGGCCCACCTGCTGTGGACTTTGGTCAGTCTGGGAATGCTCCTGGGTGTGGCGCTATTGATGCGGAGCATGCCTCCCGCAGAATTAAGTCTTCGCGACACTTTGCTGGCGACGCTGGCATTTTTCCCGGTGTGGTATTGCCTGTTACAAGGACAGGATTCGATCCTGCTGATGCTTTTGTTTGCGCTTTCGTTCTGGCTGTGGAAACGCGGGCGGGATGATGCGGCGGGTTTAGCTCTGGCGATGGGTTTGTTCCGGCCGCAACTAGTGCTGCCTTTTGTGCTGGTGGCATTCCTGGCGGGAAAGTGGAAATTTATCCGTGGGTTTATTCCTGGCGCCGTTCTCGTTTTACTCGTGTCGGCCGCGGTAGTCGGAGTTCACGGCATGGCCGATTACGCGGGAATCGTGATGTCGCAGGGAATGCAGGAATCCGCGGGCGCGCTGGCCCAACAGTGGCAGGTGCATCTAGGCCTGATGCCGACTTTGCGAGGCCTGTTGTGGGTCGTCCTGCCCGCGTCCGTGCCAGGCAATCTTCGCAATGGCATGCTAATTTTCGGAACGTTGGCGGGTCTGCTGTGGGCGGCCGAAAGATTGCGCGGCGTCAAGGATGGAGTGGCGTTCGACATGACGTTTGCCATGGCCGTCGCGGCGGTTACGCTGGTAAGCTTCCACTCCCTGCCCCACGATTTTAGCCTTATGATTCTGCCGCTGCTGATCTGCGCGGGCATTTTTACGCCGCTGGAACGTCGAGAGGAGCTTCGCGCGCAACGTGGTAATCCGTACACATGGGTGACGGTGGGATTTCTGCTGTTTTTCACGCCTCTGTACTTCGTGCTGATTTTTGCGGAAAAGGTTGGGCTGCTGGTGCTCCCCTCCGTCGTGTTCCTGTGGTTGATTGGCAGTTGGGCGCGCAGCGGTCTACCTGTGCTGATGGCCCCGCAACGCCGAGTTGAGCCAATTTCAATCCTGCCATCTTAAGGCCATGCGTTCTTAGCTGAGCCTCGCGCCCAACCGGGGCTGGGTGTGTCTCCTACCGGTCGCGTCATGGCAGAAAGTTGGCCGGGAGGAACGTCAACAAACCGCTTGCGGGCGAGAAGGCAGGTGTTCACAAGCGGTGACGCTTTTGAGGGGAAGCGTGCGCAGGGCCAGAGAGGTTGGGAGTGAGCTGCAGGAAATATCGCTTTATGAAGAAGTTAGGCCACGTTGGCAAAGCCGGCAGATTGGTGTTGTAGATGCATTAAGGGAGTCAGCGGCGAGCACGATCCCGTGCCGTTTACCTTACATCAAGAGAGGCAACCAGAAATGAAGACCCTGCTGTCACGACTTTGGAACGAAGAAGAAGGGCAGGACCTGACAGAGTACGCGCTGCTGCTGGTCCTGATCGCGTTGGCTTCGATGGCCGCGCTTACTCCGCTGGCAACCGCCATCAACACCGTATTCGCACACGCCGCATCGAATCTGACCGCTTCCGGCACCACCTAAACGAAGGCGCGGGTTTTAGCGGATTAGCAGGTATGGAAGGGAAATCGCCGTTGGGAAGACCTCGGACTCCTGGCGGCCGGTTCCGATTCAGATGATTCGAGGGACTCTCTGAAAGGGACGAATATGAAGACAATACTGGCAAGAATTTGGAAGGAAGAAGAAGGGCAGGACCTGACGGAATACGCGCTGCTGCTGGTTCTGATTGCGCTGGCGTCGATGGCGGCACTTACGCCGCTGGCGACGGCGATAAACACGGTGTTCGCAAACGCGGCGTCGAATCTCACGGCATCGGGTACCACGTAGTCGGCGCGGCGGGATTCGCTCTGGGCCGAGCAGCACCGATGACAGCTCACGGCTGCGGGGTGTGCGCGGACAGGGCTCGACCGTACAGAACGTTGAATCAGTCATGAGTGGAACACAAGCCATCTGGATGCTCACCCTCGCGCTGGCACTTTCCGCAGCGTGGACGGACTGGCGCACGCGCAGGATTCCCAACTGGCTCACGGTTCCGGCACTTCTGCTGGGTCTTACCGTTCACGCCGTGATTGCGGGTTGGTCCGGCGCCAAGACTTCGCTCGAGGGAGCGGGCCTGGCGCTGGGTCTGCTGTTGCCCCTGGTGCTGCTGCGCGGGTTGGGAGCGGGCGATTGGAAATTGATGGGCGCGCTGGGAGCTTTCCTGGGGCCGATTTTGCTTTTGTACGTGCTGCTGGGAAGCGTGCTGGTTTCGGGGTTGATGGCGATTGTGGAAGTGATGAGGACGCGTCGCGTGAAACAGACGCTGCGGAATCTTTCTGTGCTGGTTCGGGGATTTCTATCCTTCGGGCTGCGCAAGAATCCTGAAATTTCGCTGGATAATCCGGGACTGCTGAAACTGCCGTTTGGAGTGGCAGTGGCGGCGGCTACGGTGATCTGTTACTGCGCGGCCCGCTGGGCGATATGAAGCTGGGGCAAGGGAGAATCGTTTATGAATCGTAACCGGATGCTCGTCGGACTGGGGATCGCGATCGTGGCCGGATTGTTCCTGAGCACGTTTGTGTACCGCGCTTTCCAGAGCGCCAGCGCCATCAAGCCCGTCACGACAGAGCATATCGTGGTGGCAGCGCAGCCGTTGCAAGTGGGCACGCGAGTGGATGCCAGCAACCTGCGGCTGATTCCGTGGCCTTCTGGTGAGCCTGTGGCCGGAATGTTTACACGGATATCAGATTGCGCGAACCGCGCGGTTATTACGCCGCTGGCGGAAAATGAGCCGATCCTGGAAAGTAAACTGGCAGCAACGCAATCCGGCGCGGGTTTGCCCGCGACCATTCCGGAAGGAATGCGCGGACTTTCCGTTGCGGTGAACGATGTTGTCGGCGTTGCAGGGTTCGTGATTCCCGGAACGATGGTGGACGTGCTGGTGACGGGGAGACTGGCCGACTCCGGCCACGGCGGCGAACAAAATATCACGCGAACGATTCTGGAAAACGTGAAGGTGCTCGCCGCAGGACAAAAGATCGAGCAGGATCGCGAAGGAAAGCCGCAGAACGTGCCGGTGGTTACGCTGTTGGTCACTCCGGATGACGCGGCAAGGCTGACCATGGCCAGCACCGAAGGAAAAATCCAGTTGTCGCTGCGTAATACGGTTGATACCAGGCTGTTGATGCCAGCGTCGGTGCTGCAGGATTCATTGTTTTCAGGAGGAGCGCCGGCGCCGAAGCGCCCGACGGCCGCGAAGTATGTTCCGCCTCCGCCGTCACCGTACGTAGTTGAGGTGATCACCGGGAATAAGCGCGAAAACAAGAGTTTTCCAAATCCGTAACCCATTCCGGCGGCAACGTGGCTGAAAGTTTACAGGGGAAACTAGTGTCTGAGTTCAACCGCACGACAGTTTACAACCGCGGCATCCGAATCGCACTCGTTGGTGTGCTCACCACCGCAGTCATGTTCGCTGGTGTTCACGGCGCGATCGCGCAACAGGTTCAGCAAAACGCGGCGGGAATGCCAGCCATGGTGAACCCCGTTCCGGCTGCGACACTGCAGACCGCGGCTAGTGTTCCGCAGACACAACCAGCTGCGACCGGATCCGAGGGCCCTCAGACGCTGCACCTGCTCGTGGGGCGTTCGCTGGTGATTTCATCACCAACGAAGATAAAGAGGGTCTCACTGGCCGACCCGACCATTGCCGAAGCGATCGTCGTGAGCCCATTTCAGGTGTTGCTCAACGGGAAAGCGCCCGGCGGTGTTTCGCTACTGCTGTGGGATGAAGCGGATCAAAGCCAGGCGTTTGAGGTCTCGGTGGACATTGACATCCTGGGATTGAGCCAGAAGATCCACGAGGTCTTTCCTTCGGAGCCCGTGCAAGTGGAGACCTCAAGAGACATCGTGATTCTGTCCGGCCGGGTCTCGTCCGCGGCGGTGGCCGACAAGATTCTGGAAGTCGTCAAAGCCGCTGCGCCGAAAGTGACCAGCCTGATGGAAGTTCCTGTCGCCCCGACCGGTGAAATTCTGCTGGAAGTGAAATTCGCGGACGTGAACCGGACGCTGGAACGCCAGCTGGGCATCAATATTTTGAGCCTGCCGGGAGCGAAGAATATCGGCACGATCTCGACGCAACAGTTTTCGCCTCCTCAACTGGTTAGTCCATCCACGGGCGGCACAAGCGGAACCGGTTCAGATATTGGTTTGAGCAATCTCCTCAATATATTCATCTTCCGGCCAGACATCGATTTTGCAGCCACTATCCAGGCGCTCGAACAGAACAACGTGCTGGAAATCCTGGCAGAGCCAAATTTGATGACGGAGTCGGGGAAAGAAGCCAGTTTCCTCGCGGGCGGCGAGTTTCCCTTTCCCATATTGCAGGGAACAACCGGTTCAGGATTTGCTGGGATCACGATTCAGTTCAAAGAATTCGGTGTGCGCCTGAACTTCACGCCCACTTTGACGGCTGACGGGATGATTCATCTGAAGGTGAAGCCTGAGGTCAGTTCGCTGGATTTCACGAATGCGCTGACGATCCAGGGCTTCTTGATTCCTGCATTAACCACCAATCGGGTGGAGTCTGAGATGCAATTGCGGGATGGCCAAAGTTTTGCCATCGCAGGCTTGCTGGATAACCGCGTGACGGATCAATTCAGCAAAATTCCCTGGATCGGAGACGTTCCGATTTTGGGCAAGCTTTTTCAAAGCCGGTCGGTGACGAAGAGCAAGAACGAACTGCTCGTCGTGGTGACGCCGCGCATTGTACGCCCGTCAGATGCCGCGCTGCCAACGCCCGCGATGCCGAAGCCTTTCCTCGGGCCGGCCACGCCGGCGACAACATCGTCGAAGTGAGCGAGCCCCAGGCGATGCGAGCAACGTTGCAGAAAGAGACTCAGGGGACCAGGGAAATCGTTTCATGGTAACGGTTGCGATAGCCAGCGGAGAGACGACGAGTTCAGCGCAGTTAGTGGCTGCTCTACAACAGACTGGCATTGTGAAATCGATCAAACAGTGGACGATTCCCTTGGACCGCTTTCCGGATTCCGCGGATGCATTGCCGGACATCGTTTTTCTGGACTTGTCGCGCGATCCCGAAACGTACTTCGCCTTTGGCGCGCAATTGCGGCGCATTCGTCCCTCGATAAAGCTGGTGGCGGTGTCCGCTGTGGTGCCGCCAGGACACCAGTTGATGCTGGAAGCGATGCGCAGCGGCGTGCAGGATTTCCTACCGAAGCCGGCGAGCCCGGAAGTGTTGAATGAAATGCTGGCGCGGTTGGCGCAGGATTCCTTGGAAGCAAAAGACCGGCCATCGCTGGATAAGTTGATTGTTGTAATGGGATCAAAGGGCGGGGTGGGTGCGACGACGGTAGGCGTCAACCTCGGAGTGCAGCTTGCGACATTTGCTCGAAAGCACGTGGCCTTGCTGGATTTTGCCCGGCCGCTTGGGAATGTGCACTTGCTGCTTGATCTCCATCCCCGATTCACGGTTCGCGATGCCGTGGATAATTTGGATCGTCTTGACAGTCACTTTTTTGCAGGGCTGATGACGCAACACAAGACCAAACTCGAGATTTTGGGCGGCGCGCTTCAGCCTGAGGAATGGCAGACCATTCCGGTGCCGCCGCTGGAGCGCGTGGTCAACGTGGCGCAGAACCTTTTTGACGTGGTGCTGTTGGACATGGGGTCACAATTCTCGTCTGAGTGGAGCCCGATCCTGCGCATGGCTCGCATGATTCTCATCGTGGCCGAGGCGAATGTCCCGGCGTTGTGGACGCTCGAGCGTCGTCTGGTGGCGTTGAAGGGCTTCGGAGTCGAGCCCGACCGCGCGCGCATTATCATAAACCGCTGGCATAAAGGCGATGACGAGGTCTTACGAAGCGTTCAGAAAGATATAAATCGCCCTATTTTTGCTTGTCTCCCGAACGATTTTCGCAAGGCTTCGGAATCCGTCAATCTGGGGACCCCATTGATGGAAAACCATAACAATGTGCTGAGCGGGCGCTACCGGCAGATTGCTTCGCAATTGACCGGAACGGAATGTCCGCCAGCTTCGAAGAAGAGCGCGCTGAGCGGTTTCTTTTCATTTCCGACGAAAAGGTAGAAAACGATGTCACCTGTTGCTCCGCCTATCACACGAACGGATTTCGGCGCCGTAAAAACCGCGATCCACCGAAAACTGATTCAAAAATTGAATCTCGATCGCCTGACGGAAATTAATCGCGAAGAGGTTCGGCGTGAAGTCGGTCACATCCTCGAGGCGCTGGTTGTCAGTGAATCCACGCCGATGAATCTGCAGGAACGGGAACGGCTGGCGCAGGAGGTTCTGGATGAGGTCTTTGGACTGGGCCCGCTCGAACCGTTACTGGCCGATCCCACGGTTTCCGACATCCTGGTCAATACCTACAAGCGCGTGTACGTCGAGAGAAAAGGAATGCTGGAACAGACTGCCGTTCAGTTTCGAGACGATGCACATCTGATGAGTATCATTGACCGCATCGTTTCCTCGATCGGCCGGCGCATTGACGAATCTTCTCCGATGGTGGATGCCCGGCTGGCGGATGGATCGCGCGTTAACGCAATCATCCCCCCTCTTGCGGTGGACGGTCCCTGCCTGTCAATCCGCAGATTTGGCCACGAACGATTGACCGCGAACGACATGGTCAACAACCATACGCTGACGCCCAGCATGCTGGATTTGCTGCGTGGCTGCGTAAAGGCCCGGCTGAATATTCTGGTATCTGGCGGTACGGGCGCGGGGAAGACCACATTGCTGAACGTCTTGTCCTCGAATATTTCCAGTCGCGAGAGAATTGTCACGATTGAAGACGCCGCCGAACTGCAACTGAATCAAGAGCATATTGTTCGGCTTGAAACCCGTCCCGCCAATATCGAAGGCAAGGGAGCCGTCCAGCAGCGTCAACTGCTGATCAATTCTCTGCGCATGCGCCCCGATCGAATCATCGTAGGTGAGGTGCGGGGTGAGGAAGCGCTGGATATGTTGCAGGCGATGAACACCGGTCACGACGGGTCACTTACTACCATTCACGCAAACTCGCCGCGTGACGCGCTGAGCCGGCTGGAAACCATGGTGGCCATGGCGAATTTGAGCATCCCGGACTCCGCGATTCGGCGCCAGATCTCCTCCGCGGTGGACCTGGTGGTACAGGTGAGCCGCCTCAGCGATGGAACCCGAAAAGTCATCTGCGTCTCTGAAATTACGGGCATGGAAGGGGACGTCGTCACCATGCAGGACATTTTTGTATTTCGGAAACGCGGGATTCGCGAGAACGGCGAGGTGATCGGCGAATTCCTGCCCACGGGAATTCGTCCGCGGTTCGCGGAACGCCTGGTGGTCACTGGGATCCAGTTGCCGATCGGCATGTTCGAAATGCCGCGGATTCATTAGGGAGCCGAAGATGGCGCTGCTACTTTCCGTTTTGACGTTCTTGACCGCGGTCGCGGTCATGGTGCTGTTGTGGATGTTCATGGGCACTGACGCCAGCCAGGAAGTTGTGAAGCGCCGGATGGAGTCGGTGCGCAAGGCCGAGCGGCGCGGCGACGTTTCTATCAATCTGAAGCTAGTTAGGGACGAAATGCTCAGCAGCGTGCCGACGCTTCATCGGTTGCTGCTGCCGTGGGGCTGGTCATTGCGCCTGCGGGATTTCGTGGCGCAAGCAGGCATGAAGACGAAGCCGGCAAAAATTCTGCTGGTGAGCGCGGTAATTGCGCTGGCATCGTATCT
>Ga0210391_10002936_pt1 | contig 14545 bp, 18 predicted proteins | sample IncBWC12OmetaG_FD_160573 | JGI IMG/M metagenome (GOLD analysis project Ga0210391, IMG submission 160573) | Forest soil microbial communities from Barre Woods Harvard Forest LTER site, Petersham, Massachusetts, United States - Inc-BW-C-12-O ... | reverse complement strand
AGCCGCTCAGGAAAAACAGGCTCTGGACGTTTCCGTCTTGAACCTTTCCGGCTCCGGCGCGTTCGCCGATTATTTCCTGCTCTGCTCCGGCTCCAGCCAGCCGCAGATTCAAGCCATTGGCGAAGCGATCGAAGAAAAGCTGCATCGCCACGGCCGCGGTGCCGCGCATCGCGAAGGCAAATCCAGCGCCGAATGGGTGCTGCTCGATTATGGATTTTTTGTCGTGCACATTTTCAGCGAACGCGCCCGCCAGTATTACGATCTGGAACGCCTGTGGCGCAACGCCGAGCGCATCGAGTTCCACGAACCTGCTGGTGGGCCTTCAGCAGCGCGCCCTAAATCCCACGACGAGCGCCCCAACGAATCCGAAGGCAACGCCACGCAGCAGTGAGCGCGTCACAAAGGCTGTGTCACAGCTGCTCCCAAATCCGCCCTCTGCTTTTTTCGTGGAAGACATCGTGGCAAAGCCCTGCCTGCGGCAGGCAGGCACTCTGGCCGCGCCCCTTGGACTTTTCCTGGAATAAAGCGATGGAAAAATCGCGACCGCACTTCTACAAATTTCCTTTTAGCGCGAGCACTAACCCATGAGCGCTGCCGCGGCCATCCCCTGGATTGCGTTGGACCCCGCTTCCCGGCGCGTTCTCGATCTCGCCGAAAAAGTTGCCAGCGCCTCCACCACCGTGCTCATTACCGGCGAAAGCGGCACCGGCAAAGATCAGCTCGCCCGCTGGATCCATCAGCGCAGCCCGCGGCACGACGCCCCTCTCCTGAAGATTGATTGCGCCAGCCTGCCTTCCGAGCTCGTCGAATCCGAATTGTTCGGCCACGAGCGCGGCGCATTCACTGGAGCTGTTGCGCGCAAGCCAGGCCGCCTGGAAATGGCGCAGAGCGGAACCATCGTCCTCGACGAAGTCGCCGCGCTCGCCCCCGGCATGCAGGCAAAACTCCTGCGCGTCCTCGAAGAGCGCACCTTTGAGCGTTTGGGCGGCACTGAAACCCTGCACATGGAAGCGCGCCTTATGGCGCTGACCAATACGGATCTGACTAAAGCCGTCACCGCCGGACGCTTCCGCGAGGATCTTTTCTTCCGCCTCAACGTGCTGTCCATCGTCGTCCCGCCGCTGCGCGAACGCCACGCCGACATTCCCGAGCTGGCAGCTCATTTTTTGGCGAGGCTCGCTCCGGTGCACGGCCATCCCGACGCCAACTTCGATCTCTCGGCGCTCCGCCTGCTGGAATCCTACGATTGGCCGGGAAATATTCGTGAGTTGAAGAATGCCGTCGAACACGCGTTGGTATTCACGAAGCAGCCCGAATTGCGTGCTGAGGATTTTCCGGAAATTGTGCGCGCAGGCAACAGCGGCAAAGGCCCCGGCGGTCCGTTGCGCTCCCTGGAAGATCTCGAACGCGATGCCATTAAAGCGACCCTCGATGCCACGCACTATAAAATCGGCCGCGCCGCCGAAGTTCTGGGCATCAGCCGCAAAACGCTGCTCGAGAAACGCAAGAAGTTCGGCCTCCTGTAACGCGACGCGCCGCTAGGAAATGAAAATCCGACTGATCATGCTCGGCAAGACCCGCCGCGAAGAAGCCCGCGCCTTGGTGGACGACTACGTCCAGCGCATCCGGCGCTACGCCGAAATCGAAATCAGCGAACTACGCGACGCCGGCCCCGCCGCGCTGCGCAAATTGAAAATCGATCCAGCCGCCACGGTGGTCCTGCTCGACGCCGCCGGAAAGCAATTCACTTCCCAGCAATTCGCGCGCTGGCTGGGCGATCTGCGCGACCGCGGCGCGCGCGAAATCGTTTTCCTCTGCGGCGACGCCGAAGGTTTCCCCGCCGAACTGCGCTCCAGCGCCAAACAAAAAATCTCTCTTTCGACGCTCACCATGCCGCACGAATTCGCGCGCGTGCTCCTCACCGAGCAAATCTATCGCGCCTTCGCCATCCTCGCCGGCCATCCTTACCCAAAGTGATAAGCAGCCGCGGTTTTCAGGGAGTTTTGCGGAAACCAGCAGACGTCTTATGGGAGAATAACCGCACCATGGCAATCAAAATCACGCACGACGCAGGCGCGCCAACAGCTTCCATCGAATTCATGATCACGCACCCGCTGCCGGATTACGATCTCGAAGACGTCGAAGCGCCCATCCCCCGCGACGTGGATCCCATGCTCGCTTCCCAGGGCTTCAAAGACTTGCTCGATGAAACGCGCACCTTCCTCGATCGCGAACTCCCCGCCGCCAATCTTGAAATCGCCCAGCTGACCGGCGCGATATGCCACGACAAATCCGTGCATCGTCCTGGAATCTGGCTAGTCCTGCGCGAACGCAACGCGAGTAAGGAAATGTCCGCCGCGGCAATCAAGCAAGTAGCCCACATTGCGGAAACAATCCGTTCCACGTTCAACCTGTCCTAATCGCTCAAAAAACAAACCGCAGAGACGGGGAGAGCGCTAAGAAGTCTGCCCATCAGTTGTCGGGCATTCTCTGCGTACTCTGAGTCCCTGCGGTAAATGTTGCTCCAGGCCGAAGTCCTGCCGTTACTTCGCCTCCGAAATTTCCACGGAAGCCCGCGTCGTCTCCCAATCCATCCGCAACGACGCCCCATTCCCCACTTTATCCAAAGCAATCGTAAAATTCTCCACCGGCGCCGGCAGCGACGAAACCTTCATACCCGTGCGAGCTAGATCCTGCGCTTCGCCCGCATAGTTCGTGCCCCACAACGGCCCGCCCTTTTCGTTCTTCGTCGTCTTGCTGATAATCAACATCCACTGATCCGCGTTCGGAATCGTGAACAGCGTGTAGGTTCCGGCGGGCACGGTCTTGCCACCCACGGTCAATGCGGTGTCCGTTGTAATCGTCGTCGCTTCGTTCGCGCCGGCGCGCCACACTTGCCCGTAAGGAACCAATCCGCCGAAAATCTTGCGCCCTTTGGCGCGCGGGCTTGAATAATCCACAGTAACGGTCTTGCCGTCAGCGAAATGAAACACTGCTTGCGCCGGCGGACTCGGCCGCTGGCCCTTGTCTTGCTGTGCGCCGCTGCGAAGGGCCAGCACGCCCACGGTCAATAAAATTGCACTACACAACACCAAAGATTTCCGCATCTCATTTCCTCCTGATCAATCGTTGCCAGGTTTGCGATCCATTGGACCTCGCACATCATATCTGAATTTCCGCCGAACAGGCATCGCGAGCGCGCTTGCATGCCCCTGCGTCAGCCTGACACACTTTGTCATTTTGACGCGTCAATTTGAGACTGCCCATCGGTTTCCACTACAAAATCCCGCGATTTCGCTTGTTTTTCGCGCACTTCAGGCCAGCTAACCAATGCTGTGAATTCCCGCCGGGTATTACAGAAGTATTACAAACACCTTCGCCTTCGCCTGCTAGTCTAAGGGGGTTGTGGACACTATAAAGAACAGACCAGAGGCCCCTATGACCCAGTCACTCGAAATCTTGAAGAAAAAATCCAAGAACGATGGCGAGATTAATTGGGTCACTTCCACTTTCATGGGCCTGTTCCACGTGGGCGCCATCGTCGCGCTGTTTTTCTTTTCCTGGAAAGCGTTTTTCGTCGCAATGTTTCTCTGGTGGATCGCCACCAGCCTGGGCATCGGCATGTGCTATCACCGCCTGCTCACGCACCGCGGCTACAAAGTTCCGAAGTGGCTGGAATATGCTCTGACGCTATTCGCGACGCTTGCTCTGGAGGGTGGCCCGATTTTCTGGGTGGCCACGCACCGAATTCATCACCAATTTTCTGACCAGGAAGGCGATCCACATTCTCCCGTGGACGGCACCTGGTGGGCGCACATGGGCTGGATCCTCACCGGCAAGTCCATGCATCACGACACCACCACACTCTCGCGTTACGTTCCCGACCTGGCCGAAGACAAATTCCACGTGTGGATCACCAAATATCATTACGTGCCGATGATCGTTCTCGGCCTGATTTTGCTCGCTGTCGGCGGCATCAAGTTCGTCCTGTGGGGAATTTTTCTACGCACTGTGATCGGACTGCACTTCACGTGGCTGGTGAATTCCGCCACGCACAGCTGGGGCACGCGCCGGTTTCAAACTCGCGATCTATCCACCAATAGCTGGTGGGTCGCGCTGGTAACCTGGGGTGAAGGCTGGCACAACAATCATCACGCGCATCCCGTCTCCGCGCGCCACGGCCTCACCTGGTACGAGGTTGATTTCAACTGGTACATCATCTGGGCGCTGGAGAAGATCGGCATCGCCAAAAAAGTCTACACCGCGAAAATTTCCGAAATTAAACGCGCCAATCAAGCCGTCGTGGCCAAGACGCTCACGCGGGAAAACCCGCGCGCCCTGGCACCAGCCGAGCTGTAACGCACGTCTCACTATTCGCTAATCTTTGCAGGTCGTTGCTTCAGCCACGACATCAACCCCGCAAAATCCGTGCGGCTTTAGCGGCTGAAGTACCGGTTTTGCAGCTGCGCCGCTAGCTCCGTGGCGTCGGTCCTTCTTACGATGTACGATCTCCGCACGCCGTCTCGCACCCTCCCGCTCCTTCGCGGTACAATCGCCGTTAGACACCGTGCATATCGCGAGCCGCAGAAAAACGATCGCCTTCTTCGTCGTGCTGGGCTGCTCTCTGGTGGCCCTGGCCATCGCGCTCACCGTTGGCTGGACGATCCTCAACTGGCGCGAAGGCGTCCTGCTATTTTTCGGCGTAATCTTTTTCGCAGCGATCATCGCCGGAATGATCCTGAACACCATCTTCCTGGTGCGCGAAATCCGCCGCAACGAACAGCACGATGGTTTCATCAACGCCGTCACTCACGAGCTGAAAACTCCCATCACCTCCATTCGCCTGTACCTGGAAACCATGCAGCGCCGCGAAGTGGATGAGCCGCAACGCCAGCAATTCTACAATCTGATGCTGCTCGATACCGATCGCCTGCTCGGAACCGTCGAACAGGTTCTGAAAGCCGGCGAAGCGAGTTACCGCCGCGGCAAGCGCCATCACGTCGAACTGGATTTCACCGAACTCGTCCTTGAATCCATCGAACTCGCGCGCATCCGCCATCACCTCGCGCCCGGCGTCTTGCATTTCGATCCCGTCTCTGCCAACGCTGCTCCCGTAATCCTGCGTGGCGATCCCGCCGAATTGCGCACCGCCGTCTCAAACCTGCTCGATAACGCCGTGAAATATTCCCGCGACCAGGTGGACGTCGCCGTGCGCATCGAAATTCCGGACGACGAGCACATCGCGCTGCGCGTCACCGATCGCGGCATCGGCATTCCCGCGCCCGAGCTGAAACGCATCTTCAAACGTTTCTATCGCGTTCCCGGCCGCCCCAGTTTTCAGGTGAAAGGCACCGGTCTGGGATTGTTCATCGTGCGCGCCGTCGCTCGCGCGCACGGCGGAAAAGTTTACGCCGTCAGCGAAGGCGAAGGCCGCGGCTCGACCATCTCGCTGGAATTGCCGAGGAATATCGCATGAGTCGCGTTTTGGTTGTGGAAGACGAAGCGCACCTCGCCAAGGGCTTGCGCTTTAACCTCGAAGCCGAAGGCCACTCCGTCGAGGTTTCCGGTGACGGCGAATCCGCGCTCGAGCGCCTGGTCGCCCAGAACGAAGAATTCGATGTCGTGGTGCTGGACGTGATGCTTCCGGGAAAAGACGGTTTCGCCGTCGTCTCCACTTTGCGCAAGGTCCACAATTACATCCCTGTGCTGATCCTCACCGCGCGCGGCCGCCCCGAAGACGTCTTACAAGGATTTGCCGCCGGCGCCGACGACTATCTTCCAAAGCCTTTTCAGTTGCCGATATTTTTGGCGCGGCTGCAAGGTCTGCTGCGCCGCAGCCAGTGGCTCGTCGCCGACAAATCTGCGGCAAAGGGCCGCGCCGGCAATGGGAAAGATGCGGCTGCGACTTCTGGCGTCGCGACAAACTCCGGGGCCGATTCCGAAGTTTTTTCCTTCGACGGCAAGATCATTGATTTCGGAACGCTCGAGTTGCGCGCCAACGATGACACCATCCAGCTAACGCTGATGGAAGCCAAGCTCCTGCGCCACCTGATCCGCAGCAAAGGCCGCACCGTCTCCCGTAAATCCATCCTCGAAGACGTCTGGGGCTTGCACGAAGACACCGACACGCGCGCCATAGATAATTTCATCGTCCGCCTCCGCCGCTACATCGAAAAAGACCCCTCCAAACCCAAGCACCTCCTCACAGTCCGCGGCGTCGGCTACCGCTTCCTCGCATGATGGATCTCTGTCCTGGGGGCCTCGGCTTCCTTGCCGGGCCGCGCTTTTTCGCATAGAGTCCATGTGTATGAATTACTCCGGCATCATCACGATGGAGCCAGGCAAACGGAGCGGAAAACCGTGCATTCGCGGCCTGCGCATTACTGTCTATGACGTGCTGGAAAGTCTCGCCAGTGGGATGACGAATACCGATATTCTGCGAGATCTCCCACATCTAAGGGAAGAAGCTATCCGCGCTCGCCTCGCCTTTGCCGCCGATCGCGAGCGAAAACTCAAGATGGTCAACGCGTGAAGCTGCTCACTGCTGCTGAAGTCGCCAAGTCGTTTGATTTTTACAAGAACGTCGGCGACGAGTATGTTCACTTCGACGACGACGGTCCCTTTTTCACTCATCCGGAAACCGCCTGTATTGATCTGGAATATCCGCCGAAGCTTGAACGCCTCCCGTTCTTCGCACGCTACCTTGCCACCATCGGCTATGAGGAATGGGATTTTCGAGGTGCGTTAATTTGGTTTCGCGAATGGGGCATGTGGAATCAGCAAGACGAAGGAATTGGCTATCGCGTAATCGATCGCATGAACATTGCAGCCGGCCAACCTATGTCATTCGAAGTGGCTCGCGGCCACCAGTTTCGCGCCGATGAGCTCACCGATGCCATTGGTACATTGATGCAGCCTATGATATTTGGCTGGGACAGTTTTTATCTTCCGCAATGGTCCTACGGCACAGGCGAATTTTTCTTGTTTGTAAGCCATGATTCTTTCGTATGTGTGGTGACCCGAACGAAAATATTTCATGATCGAATATTCGAACAATTGCAAAAACTGGAGCTGAATCCAGCTCGTGGAAACGAGTTGCAGTTCAAGCGTTTCTGCCGCAGGCCTTAGCGCTTGGCCTGCTTGTCCGTCTCGGTTCTCCGGCAGCGCACGCGCGCGACGTCTCTTGACATTTCCACACGCCACGCTCACTATTCTCGACTATTCTCACGAGGACTTTTCGCATGCCTGAAGGAAAAGGACTGCTGATCGTTTACACCGGGCCGGGCAAGGGCAAGACCACTTGCGCGCTGGGCACCGCTTTTCGCGCCGTTGGCCAGGGGATGCGCGTGATGATGGTGCAGTTCATCAAGGGTTCGTGGCACTATGGCGAACTGGACGCGGCGAAAATGCTCGGCGACGATAAATTCGAGATTCGCCCGATGGGCCGCGGCTTCGTGAAGATCGGCGGCGCGGAAACCGATCCCGAAGACGTGAAAATGTGCGAAGAGGCCTGGGAATTCGGCCGCGCGCAGATTTACAGCGATAAATACGATCTGGTGGTGCTCGATGAAATCAATTACGTGATCGGCTACAAAATGCTGGACGTCGAGCGCGTCGTCGAAGCGCTCACCCAGCGTCCGGAACGCGTGCACGTGATATGCACGGGCCGCAGCGCGCATCCCAAACTGATCGAAGCCGCCGATCTGGTCACCGAAATGCGCGAAATAAAACATCCGTACACGAAAGGCATCCTCGCCCAGCGCGGAATTGATTACTGATGCCGGCGGCGCAGCCGCGCCATTTTTTAGCTTTCAACTTTTAACTCTGAACTGTTAACTTCTTAAGGGGCCTTCCAGCCCCAAAACACCTCGACCCATGGCCTGGTTCAAGCGCGAAAAAAAACCGATCGAAAATCCCACGCCGGCCGAACAGCGCCGCGTCCACACCGAAGGTATGTGGACCAAGTGCAATTCCTGCCGCGCGATCATCTGGAAAAAAGATCTCGAAGCGAACTGGGAAGTCTGCACCAAGTGCGAACACCATTTCCGCCTCAGCTCGCGCCGCCGCCTGGAAATGCTTCTGGACGAAGAACCGTGGATCGAGCTGGATCCCGATCTCGCCTCCAGCGACCCGCTGCAATTCACCGATACCAAGCCCTACGCGCAGCGCCTGAAAGAAGCGCAGCGCAAACTGAACATGAAGGATGCCATCATCACCGCCGAAGGCCGCTTGAATGGCCGCCCTGTGATCTGCTGCGCGATGGAATTCGGATTTATCGGCGGCTCGATGGGCGCGGTGGTCGGTGAAAAAGTCGCGCGCGCGATAGACCGCTCTCTCGACCAGAAAGCGCCGCTCATCGTCGTCTCCTGTTCCGGCGGCGCGCGCATGATGGAAGGCGTCGTCAGCCTGATGCAGCTCGCGAAAGTTTCGGCGGCGCTCGGGCGCATGGACGAAGCCAAGCTCCCTTTCATTTCCATCCTCACCGATCCCACCACAGGGGGCGTCACCGCCAGTTACGCGATGCTCGGCGATCTGAATATTGCCGAGCCTGGCGCGCTCATCGGTTTTGCGGGCCCACGCGTGATCGAACAAACCATCCGCCAGAAATTGCCCGAAGGTTTTCAGACCGCCGAATTCCTGCTCGAGCACGGATTCCTCGATGCCGTCGTCCCGCGCAAGGAATTGAAACCGTACATCGCCCAGGCCCTCGACTTCTTCGTCGGCTAGCCGCATGACGTACGAAGAATCCGTCCGCGCGCTATTTTCGCTGGGAAGGGAACTGGCCGCTCCGCAACAAGCTCGCGTTCAGAAATTCGGCCTCGCGAATATCTCGGTTCTTGCAGAGGATCTCGGCCAGCCGCAGCGCTCCTCTCCTTGCGCCCATATCGCCGGAACCAACGGCAAAGGCTCCACGGCCGCGATGCTCGAATCCATTTTGCGCAAGGCGGGATTGCGCACCGGCCTGTACACCTCGCCGCACCTCGAACGCATCAACGAACGCATCCGCATCAACGGCGAAGATATTTCAGACCAGGATTTCGCCGCGGCCTGGTCGCGCGTTCATTCTTCCGTTGAATCGCTGATGGCCTCGGGAAAGCTCGCGGCGCACCCCACCTTCTTCGAATGCGTTACGGCCATGGCCTTTCACGCTTTCGCTCTGCACTACGTGGATTTCGCGATCTACGAGGTCGGCCTCGGCGGCCGCCTCGATGCCACCAACATCGTCGAGCCGGAAGTGGCCATCATTACGCCCATTGATTTCGATCACGAAAATTTTCTCGGCCATTCCATCGAGGAAATTGCCGCGGAAAAAGCCGGCATCGTCAAGCCCAGCGCTTGGGTGGTCAGCGCCAGCGAACGATTGGAAGCTCGCGCCGTGATCGCCCGACGCTGCACCGAGATGGACGCGCGCCTGGTCGAAGTGGATGCCGCCGCCCGCGTGGACAATGTGCAAGATAGCGACGGCCTGTATCGCGCTATCGCGGCATTCACTCATTCGCGCAAACAACTCGTCCTCGCTCCATCCTTGCCCGGGCGTTTTCAGATTCGCAATGCACTCACGGCTGCAGTCGCCGCCCGTCTGCTCGCGGAACGCAGTTTCCCCATACCCGACGCCGCCATCGAGCAGGGTATCGCCAGCGCAAATTGGCCGGGACGTTTGGAACGGCTCTCGACCCAGCCCGATCTTTATCTCGACGGCGCGCACAATCCCGCGGGAGCGCGCGAATTGCTGAAATTTTGGCAGGAAAATTACGCCGGTCGCCGCATTTTTCTCGTTTACGGAGCGATGCGCGACAAAGCAGTGGACGAGATCTCCGGCCTGCTTTTTCCGCGCGCTACCGCCGTCGTACTCACCGAACCCCGTCAGCCACGAGCCATTTCCGCGCCGCTGCTCGCCGAAATGACCAGTCATGACGCCAAAGAAACGCTCGTCGTGCGCGATCCCAGCGAAGCCCTTGAAGCTGCCCTAAAATTGGCCCGCGCGCAGGACGCTGTATTCGTGACCGGCTCGTTGTACCTGGTGGGGGAGCTGCGCGCCTATTGGAGCAAACACGTGGCGGACCGGGGTGCGGTCACTGGCAGCAATTCAGCCTCCGGGAGTCTGTAGTTTTCTCCCGAACTGCATAGGCTGATTCCCGCAATTTGTAACATCCTCGTAAAAAATACGGATTTGTAACGTTCGAATTTCGCGGGCTCCCAAGAACGCCCACCGTTTCCGATTGCGAACACCCCGCGCGTCCCATCGTCGAACAGAGATTCCCACGCGCGCACGCCTGATTTCTTGCAGTTGTAAAATTTGCGGTTTTAGTGAACAAGTCGTCCATTTTCTGCGTTTATCTATGTGTTACCGCGAGGCAAATACGCAGTTCATACGTCTAAGCATGGTTAGTGGGAGGGTCCTATGCGGCAAGATTTAAGAAGGCAAAAACTGGAATCTTTTGGTCGCGCGCCGGCTCTGTTGTCGGCCGCGCTCCGGCAATTTCCTAAAAAAATGTGGATTTATAAACCGGCCAATGAGCGCTGGAGCATCCACGAAATCATCCTGCATCTCGCCGATAGCGAAGCCAGCGCCTATGTGCGTTGCCGCGCTTACATCGCGGAGCCCGCCGCCGGCGATGCGGCAAAATTCAACGCCTCGCGCTGGGCCGGTTCGCTCGGCTATTTTCACCAAAGCACTCGCGAGGCACTGGAAATTATCCGCCGCCTCAGAAAAATGACCTATCAATTACTCGTCGCCCTCCCCGAGGAAGTTTGGGACGGCACCGTCACGCATCCGCGCGATGGAGCCATCAGCCTCGATCGCTGGGTGGATTTGCAGGAGCGGCACATCCCGCATCACATCGAGCATATGCGCCAGAATTATGAGACCTGGCTCAAGACGCATCCCCCGCGCCGCCGTCCGTCAACATCGCGCGCGCCGGGAATTTCGTCAACCCTGGTCTCCATGACCGCCGGCATCTGCTAGCAGCAAGCGGCGAGGTGTATCGTCAGTCAAACAGCGGCTCCGCCGCACGATGCACCTCGCCGTCCCCTTCGGTCATCCGTCATCGCACCATTCCTTCGTAGCCCTTGCCCCTGCTCGGCCAACGAGAGAGAATGAACCACGCTGTGGTGTTCGGCTCTTAGCTATACCCAGCCTAAGTCCGGGGAGGATTGCCGTGGCGGAAAGCCAAATTGCAGAACAGAAAAACAATTTAATCATCCGCGTGCCGTTGTCGTCGGATGGCTACGTCTCAATTTATTTCTCGAGCAACGATGGCCACATGATGTCCGAGCGCGAGTGGTGGCACCTGAAACAGGTCATCGAACTGGCCAGCAAGGCTTTCGTGAAGCCAGAAGAGCGCGCACAAGCCGCGGCAGCCGGCGCTTAAGTAGCGTAAAATGGTGTGTTCGCGGTTCATCCGCGACGCGGACCCGCGTTGGTCCGTCACATCACGTTCTCAGATCGGTCAAGGAGTTGCGATGTTTCCTGATGAATTTGTTCGGCCCATGCGCGAAGAACTCACTCGCGTAGGTTTTCAAGAATTGCGCACGCCGCAGGAAGTGGACGCCGCTTTGCAGCAAGAGAAGCGCACCGTCCTCGTCGTGGTGAATTCCGTTTGCGGTTGCGCCGCGGGGAAGGCCCGTCCTGCGGTCGCCATGGCTCTGGCGAACCAGGCGCGCCCGGAAATTCTTACGACGGTTTTCGCCGGTCAAGATCTCGCCGCAACGGAGCGCGCCCGCGGATATTTCACCGGGTATGCCCCGTCGTCCCCTTCCATCGCCTTGCTGCGCGATGGCAAGCTTGTCTTCATGATGGAGCGATCAAGCATCGAAAGCCGCGATGCACAAGCTATCGCCGCTGATCTCGCGCGCGCCTTCGATCGCTTCTGCGCACCCGCCACTGCGCGCGCGACCCAGTAGTCAGCTGGATCCTGAATCTCGCGACTCGCGAATTCTTTCGCCGCAGTCCGTCGCTTCGGTTCGGCGCCCCGCCAAACTCCAGTAACTGGATGGTTACTAAAAGGTGGAAATTCCAGCGGCCGCTGTTTGCCGGAGTGGATAGCAACTTACCCTCTTATATTAGGAGACGGTAATGATCTGCCCTGCGTGCGGAGCAAACACAACGCAAGAGAATCCCTTCTGCAGTTCCTGCGGTCGCCCGCTGGCAGGCTTTTCCGTCGGTCGAGTCGCTGGCTGGCCTCCCGCGGCAAATTCTGCACCCGCAATATCACCGGCAGCTCCCGCACCCCGACAATATGCCGGTTTCTGGCTACGTGTCGCCGCGGCAATAATTGACTTGATTATCCTCGCGATCCCGCTCGCCATGGCCGTCTCGTACTTGTCAGTGGCGATGGGCAGTTGGCGCGCTTACCTGGGGCTGCACCCGGGGATATCGCCAGAACAAATTGTCACGGCCTTCGGCAGAACATATCTGTTCATGATTCTGTGTTTCTTCGTGTTCTGCAGCTGGCTTTATTTCGCGCTATTCGAAAGCTCCTCATGGCAAGGGACACTTGGGAAGAAATTTATCGGCCTTAGCGTGGCTGATCTGCACGGCAATCGCGTAACGTTCGGCCGCGCGAGCCGCCGTTTTTGTGGGGGACGCATGCTGGCTCACGTTCCGTTCATCGGCTCCCTCTACTTCGCGGTTGATTGCATCTGCGCCGGGCTGACGTCCCGCAAGCAGGCCTTGCACGACATGCTCTCCGGCTGCCTGATCCTCCGCAAAAATGACGGCCTGCTCTATCGCCCATAGCCAGCCACGGGGAAGCCAAAGCGCACTGGCCTTCGAACCAAAACGATCGCAGGACGCGCAGCGGGTGTGTGATTCCGACTTCGTAACCCACGAGATGACGGCGCGCTGTTACAAAAGTTCTGCAAGGTAGGCGCGCGGCGCAAAAGCTTTCTCGCCGACGAACTGCCCCCCAAGGATTCGGACCTTGCAGCCGAGGTCCGCGTTAGTCGCGTCGAGGATTTGCGCCCTTGTTCCGCAGTTGATCAGCAGCAGTTTTTCAGAAGCCACCAGCAGTGAAATCCCCAGATCGTCCTTGGCCTTTTCGCAAGCGCACATCTCATGAAAAATTTCCTCGCTGGCGGGGAGCAACACGAAGTTGCGGCCGGTCTCGTCGCGAATGGTCGCAATCTGTCCCACCCATTCGGATCGAGCTGCGTCAGACGGTGCGACTGATGCCGCGGCGGATGCGGCGGCAGCGGTTGGCGACGCGGACTGCTCGGCGGGCGCGGCTACCGCAGGCGCCCCTTCTACGGCAGCGATGAAGCGGTAGCCCCGGCGCGGAAGCGTCTCGATAAATCTCGGATTCTTGTGCGAATCGCAGAGCGCGCGCCGCAGCGTCTGGATCGCCGCGTTCACGCCGTGTTCGAAGTCCACGAAGGTGTCGGCAGACCACAGCCGTTCCTGCAATTCCTTTCGCGTGAGCAGTTCGCCGGGGCGCTCCAGCAGCAGCGCGAGAATCTGGAAGGGCCGTCCGGCCAAACGAATCTTACGGCCGTGCTTGCGCAGCTCACCGGTGCGAAGGTCAACCTGGTAGGCATCGAAGCGCAGCCCACCCTCGGAGGGAATGTCGTAGCCCATAGAAGTAGCCAATGAGCGGATATTACTGCGCGCGCTTTGCGAACTCAAGCCCTGACGCCAAAACCACAATAAGGCTCACGGAATGAATCAGTTACGACTTTACCTCGCTTTTACCTACAAAGGACCCCCCTTGCATTGAACGAATCGTCGTTTGGGATGAAACTGCGCGGCATGAGGAACGACATCAACCCGAACTCAAAGATTCGAACGAAAAAGGAGACGACGATGAAAATGACGACTCTGGTAAAGGCCTCAATGTTTGCCGCAACACTGGGATTTATTTCCATGCTGGCGCCCGCCGCGCGCGCGCAGGCTGATGCGATGCCCAACCCCGACGAATTTCCGTTCGAAGCACCGCAAGCTACCGCTGCGCAGCCGGTGCAGATTGCCGCCGCGCAAGTAGCAAACGCCGATTTTGAAGGCAAAGTTTCGCTGCCGTTCAACGTGAAGTGCGGCACCACGAATTTGAAGGCCGGGCAGTACCTGCTTTCGGTGAAGTCGCAAGGAACCAGCCGCGTGGTCACACTTCGCGGCACCGACCAGAACATGACGATGCGCGTTCACGAAGTCTCCGCGCATCACGGCACGAGCCAGAGCGCATTGCTGGTCCGCAAGTCCGGTGAAGGCCGCAGGCTCGAAGCAGTGTACGTCGCAGGACTCAACGCTACGCTGTACCTCAACACCAGCTCCGATGAAGCCCACACCCGCGTGGAACACCTACCGATTTCCTGAGCCCAGCCTAGCCCAGCCACTGCGCCACGCCCCGTCGGCACCTCGCCGACGGGGCGTTTGCGTTTATACCGGCGATCGTTCCTCAAAAGTTTTCGGCGCTAGCCGCAAAGATCAGAGGATTGCCGCACCCGCCACTCAATGGTAGGATGACATTTCATGAGCCCCGCACCCGCCCAGAAGATTCGCGTTGGCATCCCATATCGCACTAAAAAAGAAGAACTTGGCAACAAGCGCGGT
>Ga0210391_10002933_pt1 | contig 14552 bp, 9 predicted proteins | sample IncBWC12OmetaG_FD_160573 | JGI IMG/M metagenome (GOLD analysis project Ga0210391, IMG submission 160573) | Forest soil microbial communities from Barre Woods Harvard Forest LTER site, Petersham, Massachusetts, United States - Inc-BW-C-12-O ... | reverse complement strand
GACGTTGCACCCAGATCGATGTCACGCGAAATCGTTTGCTCGAACGGTTGGCCGATCAGCGCTTTCACTGCCAGCTCTTGAGACGCATCCAAATATTGCGAGTAGCCCGCCTCGGCCAGCTCCGAGCCGAAAAGGGACTGAGGCTGCAAGACTTTGTCGGCGAGTACCCCCAACGCCCAGGCTCTACGTGCTTGACCTGCGCCGGGACGCTGCACCTCGCATATTCATACGGTCCCCTACCCACCAATGCCCACAGCCATAAGCCAAAACTTCCTGCTCGGTCCGGATGCTATGCTTTGGTATCGGTTGAGGTGGCAGTCGTGACCGTCAACAACGAAAACAAACATCTGTCGGAGTTTGACGTTCACTCTCTCCTGAAATCTCCGACCGTTACCATACGGGACACGTACTGTCGAGGAACTTGCCGCTATCCGAGCCCAGAAGAGTGCACGGTTACCACGCAACTTGTGTTTCCTTACCGCGGCGTCTACGTTCGACATGTCGGACAGAACCAGGCCGTCGCCGAAGCGAACCAAGTGCTCTTTTTCAATGCGATGGAAGGTTACCGGGTCAGCCATCCTGTGTCCGGTGGCGATGCCAGCGTAACCTTGGTCATCGAAGAGTCGCAACTGCATGAGCTCGCGCCGCTCTCTCTCCTTCAGGATGGACCGAGAGTGGCCTTTCGTCAGTCGCGTCTGAGAGTTGACGCTCGGACTCAAGCGCTGGTGGCGCTGCTCCGGCACAGCCTGCGCGAGAAAACTGCCGAACCTCTGGAAGCAGAGATCCTGGCTATGACGCTCGTGCAGCGATCCCTTGGACCACGTACCACGCGCGCCGCGGGCGCTACCTACGGCCGGCAGCGTCTCGTGGATCGTGTGAAGCTCGTGCTGGCGAGCGATCTGGCGCGGCGTTGGACTTTGGCTGACATTGCCGCTGAAGTTCGCGGGTCCCCAGTTTATCTCACACGGGTTTTTCAGCAAGTAGAAGGCCTTCCCCTATATCGTTATCAATTGCGCCTGCGGCTGGCGCGTGCACTCGACTGTCTCGGAGAATACGAAGATCTTACGTCGTTGGGCCTGGATCTCGGCTTCTCAAGCCACAGCCATTTCAGCGCAGCATTTCGGCAGGCCTACGGTCGCTCGCCATCCGAGTTCAAGCAGTCTGCGTTCCGCCGCTGATCCAACCTCCAGCAAATCGGTAAAGATTTTGACAGCGGGTTCGCTGCCGGCCATGGCCTACTTGTCTCACCGGAGCTCGGGTAGCAGAGGAGAAAGTTATGGCTGAGAAGACGTGCGCGGCTTGTGACTGCAAGCTGGAGGGAGATTCCATCAAGGTAACAATCGGAGGCAGGACAGTTGAGGTGTGCTGCGACGATTGCGCGCAGAAGTTGAAGGAAGCCGATGCTTCCGCCAGAACGAGGAGATGTTGAGCCTTGGAACAAAACAAAGCAGTTGTCATTTTTCGTGAGTGTCGGAGCGTTGCCCGAGAGTGTGCGTTATCGATAGCTACTGTCGCGGCGATAATTCTCGGGAATTGTGGGGCTTTCGAGGCAACAGCCCAGGCGGAGACATGGATGGTTCGATATAGCGTAGATACTCCCTCAGGACGGATCAGTTATCTGGAGCAGGGGAAGGGACCGGTTGCGTTGTTTGTGCATGGCGTTTTGTTGAACGGATATCTGTGGCGGCACCAACTCGCGGATTTATCCGATATCCGACGGTGTATTGCGGTGGACCTTCTGGCGCACGGCGACACAGAAATCGATCCCAATCAAGACGTTTCGGTGACTGCCAACGCGAAGATGCTTAAGGAATTCCTCGATGCTCTCAAGATCGATCAAGTGGATCTCGTGGGCAATGACAGCGGTGCGGGCATCGCGCAGATTTTTGCGGCCTTGTATCCGGAGCGTATTCGCAGTCTCACGCTGACCGACGGCGACACGCACGATAACTGGCCACCAGAGGCTTTCAAGCCGTTTCTGGCGATGGCAGCATCGGGAGGATTGCCGGGAACACTGAAGGCCATGATCGCGGACAAAAATGTTTATCGCTCGCCACAAGCTCTCGGACCGGCGTACGAGCATCCGGAACTCGTTAGTAACGACACCATCGAGCAGTACCTTTGTCCGTTGGTGAGGAGCGAGCAGCGCACGCGGGACTTTCAGCGTTTCCTGGCGGCCTTCGACAACAAGCACACCCTTGGCATCGAGGACCGGCTCAAGACTTTGCGGGCGCCAACGCTGATTGTGTGGGGAACCGACGATGTGTATTTCGATGTGAAGTGGGGCCGCTGGCTGTCTGAAACCATCCCGGGTACCCGTAAATATGTCGAGCTCAAGGGCGCTAGGATCTTTTTTCCCGAAGAACGCTGGCAGGAGTTCGACAAGGAACTCCGACTGTTTTGGGAATCGATCGATCAAGCCGCAAACGCGAAACTAACCACCGTACCGGCGTTCTCTGCAGTTGTTGGGCAATGGAATGAGATTGGTCGAAAGCTGATTGCAATTGCCGAAGACCTGCCCGAAAACGAATACGATTACAAGCCGAACCCCCAATCTCGCTCGTTTGTCCAACAACTACTCCACGCCGCCGGATCGATGTATTACTTCACTGACGTAGCTCAAGGAAAACAAGCAAGATATGGCGACGACCCGCAACGCAGTGAATGGGCAACGAAGAACGATGTTGTGGCATTTGTCAGCCGCAGCGTGAAAGACGGTGCGGAGGCGCTGGCGGCAAAGGGAGACGTTGGCTTGAACGACGCCGTAAACGATGGGTCGCCGCACCTCGTTCGCTTGGTCGATCTCGCCTATCGAGTGATCGAACATTCCGGCGAACACTACGGCCAGCTGGTGGCCTATTACCGGATCAACGGTACAGTTCCTCCCGAATCGCGAGAGAAATAATCACCGCAACCGTTGGATCTTCGAGACACAGCAACCGAGGATAAAAACTCATGAATCGCCGAGAGTTCGTTTGCTTGAGTGCGGGCGCAATCGCGATGTCGGCCCTGGGCGTGCGCGATCCCGAGTGCCACGCCGCCGGAGCCACATCCGCGCCTGGTCTGCACGAAATGTCCGTAGCGGAATTTCATTCAGCACAGAGGTTCATGACCACAGACCAAGGCCGCATTGCATACATCGACAGAGGAAACGGACCGGCCGCACTATTCCTGCACGGTTTTCCGTTGAATAGCTTCCAATGGCGGGGCGTAATTCCCCAACTTTCAAAATTAAGGCGTTGCATCGCTCCGGATTTCTTGGCGCTCGGCTACACCGAGGTCGCCGGTGGACAAAGCGTGGCACCTCAGGCGCAGTTGAAGATGTTGGTGCAGCTTCTGGATAAGCTGTCGATCTCCTCCATTGATATCGTTGCAAACGATAGTGGGGGCGCAATCGCACAGCTGCTCGTGGCGGATCATTCTGACCGGGTTCGCTCGGTGCTGCTGACAAACTGCGACACCGAGCCGGACAGTCCGCCTGCAGCGGTTTTGCCAGTGATCGAATTGGCGCGTGCGGGAAAATTCGCCGACGAGTGGCTCGTTCCATGGCTTTCAGACAAAGCACTCGCAAGGTCGGCAAAGGGCCTCGGCGGGCAATGCTATGCAAATCCGGCCCACCCCAATGATGAAGCCATCGAAACCTATCTTGGACCTCTAGTTTGTTCCCCCGAGCGGAAGGCGCTCACAAACGCTTATGCAATCGCGCTGGCTCCGAATCCGTTGGCCGGGATTGAATCCGCGCTCAGGAAAAGTCATGTTGCGACGCGGATGGTGTGGGGAACTGCCGACAAGATCTTCTCCCAGGCAAGCCCAGATTATCTGGCTCGCACGGTTGGCAACTCGCTGGGTATACGCCGTGTACCCGGAGCGAAACTTTTCTTCCCAGAGGAAATGCCCAACGTGATTGTCGAGGACGCGAGATGGTTATGGAGTCTGAACTGAACACGAAAGGACGGTGGGTAGGTATGCGAAAATTTCGGCTTCAAACATGGAATTGGTGGTTTGTTGGACTGGCGATGGTTGGGATCCTGATCACTATCGAGGTTCGCTCCGCTTTAGCTTCGGACCACTTGGATACCCCCACAGTTATCGCAGATCCTGCGGCCGACATCGGCGACATCTTCGCCTGGACCTCGTCTGACGGAAAGCGCCTGAATCTGGTGATGGACATCGTTGCCCATCAATTCTCGGACCACCTGCAATATGTATTTCACGTGGACAGCGGCAAGAGCTTCGGCGAGACAACGGCGACGACATTGATTGTGTGTCGTTTCGACGCAGCGGGCGTCGCCGAGTGCTGGGTCGGCGACGCGGATTACGTTCACGGCGATGCCAGCAACACCGCTGGTATCGAAGGCAAAAACCGGCGGTTTCGACTGTTCGCTGGCCTGCGCGACGATCCGTTTTTTAACAACGTGAAGGGCACTAGAGAGATGTATGGAGTGGCGGGGGCGGCTCTCCAGCATGGAACCCCAGTGGACAAGGCTGGCTGTCCACAGTTTGATGAAGTGACATCCCATTCGATTCTTGATACATGGCGACATACCGGCGGAGGGCCAGCCCAGAATTTTCTTGCGGGCTGGAAATCTTCGTCACTGGTGATCTCCATCGATCTCGATGTGCTTACGAAGGGCGGGGATCTTCTCGCAGTGTGGGGTGCAGTCCACAAAGTCCAGGGTGCGGCACCATCCCATGTAAAAAGCGCAGCGGACAAGACGCCACCAATTCCGACACTCGGCCAGCCCATTGAGCGCACTGCGCGACCATTGATTAAGACCGCCCTTGTTGGGGGGCCTCTGGCGCCTGATAAGGAGAGCGATCAACGGAAGGAGGCGTACAACCGAGTCGCCCGAAACGGCTGGGCAAAATTTTCGTCTGACATCGAGAAAACGCTTGGACTTTACGACGGATTTGACGGCAAGTGCGGCAATCAATGGCTCGCTGACGCCAAAGGAGAAGGGTCTCATCGTTATGGACGTCTCGCCAAGATGCTTGCTGATGATCGTGTTTGGGTGAACAGCAAATCGGCAGTTTGTACCCAGTTCCTTGCGGTTGAGTTCACATACTTCCGGACACCCGGCGCATTGGGCAACGACTGTGGCGGGAGGACTCCAAATTACGACGCCAGCAACATATTTCGGGCATTGCTGGTAAATGGCACGATGACAGGCGCCATGGATGGTCTCGATCACGATGACAAAGTGCATTCAACCACGGACTTTCCGTATCTGGCGGCGCCATGAAAATGCTCCGAGTCTTGAAAGTGTTCTTTGCAGTTGCGCTCGCAGTGACGGCCTGTAGCGCGAAGAATCGCTCAAACATCATCGATTCCACGATCGACACAACAAGTAGTGCGATTGCAATCGCGAACCTCGATCAACAGATTCGCCAGGCAGGCAATGAAGCCGGCGTGGAGGAATTGTTGCTCGTCCGATCGCGGTTTTTAGCTGACTACGAAGCCTTGGATCGGGCGAGCGCGCTTGGTGAGGGACGGTTCGCGACCAGCCGGGAGCTTTTGCTACGTGCCCGAACTCGCTCCGCAGTGCACCGATTCGCAGATGCTCTTGCCGATGTTGAGGCAGCGGAGCGCACTGGAGCAAAACCGGACGAGATAGCAGCGCTACGCGCATCTATCCTCGTGGCGATTGGACGTGGAACGGAGGTGATTCCACAGCTTGAGGCGAACCTGCTCCGTCACCCGGGGTTCGCCTCGCGTAGTGCGCTGGCGGTGGCGTATGCCTCGGTCGGGCGCATTAATGATGCCGATCGCTTGTATGCAGAAGCTCTTTCCAGTCTCGATACAACTCTTCCATTTCCTTATGCGTGGATTTACTTCGCCCGAGGTCTCATGTGGTCAGAGCAGGGCGGCGATCAAGAGCGCGCTGAGCTACTCTACGACCAGGCACTCAAGTACGTGCCGGAGTTTGTCACAGCGAACATTCATCTGGCGGAGATCGAAGCGCTACGGGGCGACAGCGAATCGGCGATCAAGCGACTCGAGAACATTGTCCAATCGAGTCATGAACCGGAGGCACGGGCGCTACTCGGAGTATTGCACCTCCGAACCGAGGACTCAGAGCGTGGCCGCGACGAGGTTGCAGAAGCCCGAACAAGCTATGAGTTGCTGTTGAGTCGTGATCCGCTGGCGTTCGCAGACCACGGCGCGGAGTTTTATCTCGGACCCGGAGCAGATCCGGAGCGCGCCTGGGTCCTTGCGCAGCAGAATCTTGCCAATCGCCAGACGCCACGCGCAGCCGCCCTGGCCATCAAGGCCGCGGAGGCGAGTGGACACTATGCAGACGCGTGCGCTCTCTTGCGAAAATATCCGGACTCTGTAAAGTCCGTTCAGCTGCAAATCTGGAGTCCATCTACAACAATCAGTCCATCAGTCCGGCCATCGGGAGGGGAAGGTGCCTTTGATCCGCCTCACACTCATTGAGAATGTGTTCTCGCAAGCACAAAAGCAGGAAATGATTCAGAAATTGACCGATGCGATGGTCTCGATTGAAGGAGAGAAACTGCGTTCCTTGACCTGGGTGGTGATCGAAGAGGTTAAGGACGGCAACTTGGGGATTGGCGGGAAGCCGCTATCGAGCGAAGACGCTCGTGAGCTAAAAGCGGCCAGAGGTTACGCAGTTAATGACAACGAACTGGTGTGAATCGAAAGGGAAGCGCATGACGACTTGCAAGGATTCTACGCGGAGTACAGCTAGCAGCGGGGATGAAACTCGAGCCGAACAAAAGCGTAAGGCTGAGACATTCCACAAATTGCACATTCGAGGAAATCCAATCGTGCTCTTCAATGCCTGGGATGCAGGCAGCGCCAAGGCCGTCGCCACTGGTGGAGCTAAAGCAATGGCGACCAGCAGTTGGTCAGTTGCCGCCGCCAATGGTTTCGCAGATGGCGAGCGGATTCCGCTCGATCTCGCGATGAACAATCTGCGCAGAATTGTGAATGCTGTGGAAGTGCCGGTCACGGTCGATCTAGAAAGTGGCTATGGCGATGCACCCGCCGCGGTGGGCGTGATCATCCGTATGGCCATCGAGGTTGGTGCCGCAGGTTGCAATTTGGAAGACAGCTTTCCAGCCAGTGGGGAACTCCGCAAACCAAGCGATCAAGTGGATCGCATCGCCTGCGCTCGACAGGTGGCCGATGAAGCGAACACCGGGTTCTTCATTAACGCCCGGACAGATGTGTTTTTCCAGCGGCCTTCAGAGCACCACGACAATGCGATGCTGGAAGAGGCCATCGAGCGAGCACGATTGTATGCCGAAGCCGGCGCGGACGGACTCTTTGCTCCTGGCCTTGTAGATATCGACCTCATCAGGCGCCTGGCGGACGCGTCGCGACTGCCACTCAATGTCATGGTCGTTGACGAGAGCCCATCTGTCAGCGTACTCGCGCAAAACGGCGTAGCAAGGGTAAGCTACGGACCTCGCCCTTACTTACTAGCAATGAAGGCGCTCGAAGAGGCGGCGCGGGCGGCAATGGGAGCAGCGAAACGGCCTACCTAAGCGGCGAACCGAATGCGCTCAACTACTACGCCTCGGCATCGCGAACAAGGAGTTTCGCCTCGCCGTGGCGCGGCCGTTTCTTGAGAAGGATTGAACGTCGGCGTGAGTACGATGATTGCCAGCGGCTGGACGGGCAGACCACCGAGAACTTTGCCGTTGCCGACCTCTATGGGCAGGGAAAGTGGGGTGATAAGTCGGCTTATGGGAAATCGCCATTGATGTCCGCGAAGCGTTTCTGGATAGTCTCCTCTTGGCCGACAACACCAGAATCGCCGCACGTTCTCTAACGTGCGCCGCAGGCTATGATTGCGCCCGCGCATGGCTCTCAGCCTTGGCACGAGACTTCATTCGCGCATTTCAACGGATTCATTTAAGCCACAAGATCGACTTGACTCAATGTCTCGGCCATACGAGTCGGCAAGGTGAGGTGAAATGTTGCTCCTCGTCCGTCGTTGGCGGTTGCCCACAACCGGCCGCCATGCGACTCCACAATGGAACGGCTGATCGTCAATCCCATGCCGCTGCCCTGCGGCTTGGTAGTAAAGAACGCAGAAAAGATCTGTTCCATCTTCTCCGCGGGCAGCCCCACGCCCATGTCGCTGACCGAGAATTGGAGCTGACCTTCCCGTAGCTGCGACTTCACCGTAAGGTCTCCGCCTGAGTCCTTCATCGCTTCGATGGCGTTGAGCATGAGGTTCATGAACACCTGCTGTAGCTGCACAAGGTCCACCATGATTTTGGGCAGGTCGGCGGCGAGTTCCGTTCGCATAGCAACCGCGGATCGCGTAGCTTCACCTTTCAGCAGCGTGAGCATTTCCTGGATAGTTCCGTTCACGTCGACCAACTCACGTCGTGGAGGAGATTTCCTGTAGAACGAACGTATACGGTCGATGATCTCAGCCGCACGATTCCCGTATTTATCGATTTTGGCTGCCGCCGCACGGGCCCGATCAAGATTGGGCGGCTCGTGTGCCAACCACTCAACGCAGCTGTTGGCGCTGGTGATGGCGGCGGCGATGGGCTGCTTGATTTCGTGTGCCAGCGACGCCGCCATTTCCCCCAACGTGCTCACACGATTGATGTGCGCCAGCTCGGCCTCCAACTGGCGCAGTCTCTCACGCTCTTGCTCAGCCCGTTTTTGTTCGCTCAAATCGAGCACGAACGCGACCCCTTCGTTCCTATTTCCTTCAAACAGTGCACCGGCGAGCAGCACCGGCACGCGGCTACCGTTTTTCCGGAAGAACTCCTTCTCGAAAGGTTGAAAGATCCCGGTCGCCTTTAAATCAGCGACTGCCCGATCGTCGCAGTCGCGCCATTCGGCCGGCGTGAGGTCTGTCCAGCTCACACGACCGGAGGCGAGATCTTCGCGGCCATATTGCATCATGTGGAGGAATGCTTCATTGGCCTCGATGATCGCACCGTCGAGAGTCCACATGACAACTCCCACAACATTGGCCTCGACCAGGCGGCGAATCCTCGCTTCGCGATCTTCGAGATCGCGATAAAGCCGCGTATTCTCGAGTGAGATTGCCGCTTGCGACGCAAGCACCTTCAACACCATGACCCGGTCAGCCGTGAAAACCTGCGGTGCCAGATTGTTCTCAAGGTAGAGAATGCCGATGAGTTTGCCTTGGTTAATCAATGGCAAACCAAGAATGGAACGGGCTCGACGCTGAACGATGTAGGGATCGGCGGAAAAAGGATTCTGACGTGATGCATCATCGAGAATCACGGTGTCTTGTGTGCGCATTGCACATCGAACAAGCGAATCCGGCAGCGCCGCTGCAGTGTGGGCGTCATCTCGCAGATGAACTATTACGCCCTTTCCACTCGCGGTCGCTTCCGCCTCTATCTGCAGCGCATCACCTCGCGGAACAATCAAGACACCTCGCTCGGCGCCCGCGTGCTCGATCGCCGTGCGCATGAGCCTATCGATCAATTTCTCCAGGACCATCTCGCCCGACACTGCCTGCGAGACTTTGATCACGGTCGCCAGATCCAGATGTTCGACGGATGTGGCGATCATGCCCGTGGAACTAGCGACCGGCTTGTCCTGTCTGAGGTCCGGATATTGCTCATCGAGTTGCCGCACTTTGCCTTCGGCGCCCCACCGGAGATAACCGTAGCGCGCGTCTTTCAAATAGGTATTTGCTATCTTGTCGAAACCACGCGCCGCGTAGAACCGTGCGGCGAGTTCGTTGGCGAGCGCCTCGTTGTTGATAAAGCCATTTGCATGCGCGGAGCGAATTGCCTGTTCATAAAGCGTCTCGGCATCAAGTGTGCGCCCTTCCAGGCGAGCCATCTCGGCGCCCACGAGCGCTGCCCGGTCTTCGAAATTGTCGGGACAGTTCTCCGCCCATTGCACAAGCCGCTTTTGATGTTCGGCCAGAGCGTCGAAATGCTCGCGTCGTTCATCCGGCGTTGCAGAATCGCAAGCGGCCGCTCTTGCGAGCGCTCCGTAGAAATGGTATTCGGCCTCTTCAAAGAAAGCGGCCATTGTGTAGAGAAGCGGTTGTGCCTTAGCGGCCGCGGCTACCGCCTGCCGGTAGTCGCCCGCATAAAAGCGCGCCTGCAGCTTTCGAATCCAATACCAGGAATTGGGCCATAGGAGACCTTCCAGATGCTGCTCGAAGGGGCCCTCGTCGAACCCGTCCTCGCAAAACGAGCCGAACACCGGCGTCAAACCCCTGATAGTCCTGATGAAACTGAGTTGCCCTTGCAAGACGTCAACGACTAAGCCGAAGTGCACTTTCTGTGCGAATTCGAGCCCGGACTCAGCCTCGCGCTGCACCTCTTCGAGTGGAACGCCACTGGCGAGAAAATTCGAGACGAGACTGCTGTAGCCATAGGCTCTGTACGTCTGGTCGCCGGTCTCCAATGCTGTTTCTAAGCTACGGCGAATTATCGGAACGCCCGTCCGCACATGCTGGGTCCAGGGAGTAACCACAACTCCAGAGGCGTAGAATGTCCGGGCTTTGAACCGGTCTAGGCCCTTTTTCTCGACCAGATCGAGACTGAGTTGGCAGAACCGGAACCCCGCTCGGTACTCGCCGAAACGCGCTCCCACTACCATATTTATGAAGCCATATGCATAGCACGATCCATCACAGTTGCCATCCTTGATGCTCAAGTTCGCCATTCGCAGCAGGGCAAGGCCCCACAGATTCGCGTCAGTAAAGTAAGCCGGCGCTACGAGTTCCGAGAGGACTTCCATCATGGCCCGAGAGTTTGGATCGGACATCAGCGGCAAGTCGAAGAGTCCTTCGATCGGACGACTACCAAGCTGCTGCCAAAGGCGGTCGAACTCTTCACGGATCTCCTGGTCTGTGGGGTGCGGTGACCAGGCGATGTAGGCCTCGCGCAGGTATTCGAGGCAGATCTCCACGGCGCGGTCGGAACGATAGAGCGTTGTATAAACGGTTGTCCGTAAGCACGCTGCAGCGGCCTTATCCACAAGATTCGTAGCCCGACTGGACAGCGTCGCGAGTCGCTCCTCAGCTGCAGTCAAATCGCCGGTCAGGAATTCGCATTCGGCACGATTGATCTCGATCGCAAACACGAGGCGATAGCACCGCTCCCAGGCATCCTCGGGGAGCGCCGCAGCGCCAGCCGCGAGGTAGGTCAGGGCGGGGCCGTAGGCGGTCGCTGCTTTCGCCCGCTTGCCTGCGATGAGATTGAACTCAGCTAGGTGCTGACGTTCCTCCAGCGAAGTGACTAGCACGGCGCCACGATTGAGTTGATTGACGATTTCGAAGATCGCTTCCTCTCGTTGCTCTGGCGGCGTGTGCGCCGCGAGTAGCCGTCCGATTCGGAGGTGCGCCTCGGGGCGAAGCGATTCCGGTACCAGAGAATAAGCTGCTTCTTGAATGCGGTCGTGGATAAAGCGATACGAGTCGTTTAGACGTTCGATTAGTTCGGCGCGAACCGCTTCTTCCAAAACCGAGTGAATATCGGCTTCTGTTGTACCGTAGACGAGGCACAGCGTGCCGACTGCAGCGGTATTTCCCAGACACGCCAACTGCTGGACCGCCGTTTGGGTGGCGGCCCGCAACCGTCCCAATCTACCGACCATGAGGTCCACCACATTGTCGGTGTACCCCTTGGCGTGAATGCGATTGAGATCCCAGGACCATTGCGCCGTGTCATGAGCGAACGCGAGCAGGTTCTCTTCGACGAGCACACGAAGAAACTGAATCACGAAAAACGGATTGCCGCCTGTCTTCTCGTGAACCAGTTGCGCGAGGGGAGACGCACGGTTAGGTTCCGTGTGAAGCGCGTCAACAAGCAATTGCGTCACGTATTTCTGGTCGAGGGGCGCAAGCCTGATTTCGTGAACCGCGGCTTCGGCGGACCGAACCGCTTCGAGCTTCCGCATTAGGGGGTGGGACGAGTCGACCTCATTGTCGCGGTACGCGCCGATCAACATCAAGTAATGCACGTCCGGCTGCGTCAACAGATCCTCGACTAGGTCGAGCGTCGCGGCGTCAAGCCACTGCAAATCGTCGAGGAACAATGCGAGCGGGTGCGAGGGCTGTGCGAATACGCTGACGAATCGCCGGAACACAAGCTGGAAACGTCTTCGCGCGTCCTGTGGCGGAAGATCCGGAACGCGCGGCTGTGCTCCGATGATAAGCTCCAGTTCCGGAACGAGGTCGATGATGAGCCGTCCGTTCGGGCCGAGCGCCTCGCGGAGGGCTTCCCGCCAGGGCGCCAAGTCAGCTTCGCTCTTTCCTAGAAGTCGCCGGATAAGGCTCTGAAACGCCTGAGCAAGCGTCGCATACGGGATGTCGCGCTTGTATTGATCGAACTTGCCCGATGCAAAAAGCCCCCGTGGGGGAACCAACGGTTTATGGAGTTCATTAACCACCGACGATTTACCAATACCGGAGTAGCCGGAAACAAGAACAAGTTCGGGCCTGCCGACCCCGACAACCCGATCGAACGCAGCGAGCAATGTGTCGATTTCTGACTCTCGCCCGTACAGGTTCTCTGGAATCAGCAGCCGGTCTGGCGTGTCGTGTTCGCCAAGCGGAAAGTCATCAATCCAGCCCCTCGTTTCCCATTTAAAAAGACAGCGTCGAAGATCACTCTCCGCGCCCGCCGCTGTCTGGTAGCGCTCCTCAGCCGTCTTGGCGAGCAACTTCATGATGATCGCCGAAACCGTGCGCGGAATACTCTTCAGCTTCTCCCATGGCGGTGTCGGCTGCCTTGCGATATGGCAGTGCACCAACTCCATCGGATCCGGAGCCGCGAATGGAAGTGTTCCGGTCAGCATCTCGTAAAGCGTGACGCCAAGAGCATAAAGGTCGCTCCGCGAATCGATCGAGCGATTCATTCGCCCGGTCTGTTCGGGGGCCATGTAAGGGAGTGTTCCAGCGATGAACTCGGGAGGTTCGGGCGCCTGGCGCTCACGCGGAAGGCGCGAAGCGATCCCGAAACCCATAAGCCGGACCTGACCCGTCGCGGCATTTAGTAGAACGTTGCTCGGTTTTACATCCTTATGAATCAGATCCCTTTTGTGCAACCCACCGAGTGCCGTTGCGAGACCGGAGGCGAGGCACAAGAACTGCCTGATCTCCATTGGCCCTGAAAGGAATCGATCGAGAGTTTCACCGCCAGGGTCTTCGAGCACGAGCGTCATCTGCCCACGTTGCTCGGAGAGGGCCAGGGACCGAACCGCCCAAGCTGAGTCGAGTTCATCCCTCAACAAGTATTCGTACTCTATTTTTTTTAGCGTCTCCAACGCTGGCTGTGTCGAGGCAGGAGCCAGCAGGAGAATCGATGGCAACCCCGAGTGGCTTGAGTGCGCGCCCCGGTAGAGGACGAACTCCTCGTCCCTACGGAGTACCTCGAGCACGTATTGAGAGACGTCCGCGATCATTTTCTCATACTTCGGGGTGGTTCGTCTGTCTACAACCGCGATTGCAGCCCCGGGTAGGCCTCGAACATTTGCAAGCAGTTAGTTTACAGCGGATTCCTGGCGCCGGGGAAAGATAGGACACGCGCATACGGCCGGCAGCAACCCCACCAGGTGCAGATACTGGATCGACTGCCAGTCGGATACATCGCTCTTGGGTCCGGCGCACACTCTTGAGATAGTGCGTATTGACTAAATAAGCTTTGAGCCCACATTCTTCCAGTATCCGAAACAGCGGGATCAGATACACGCTTGTCGACTCCGTTGCCACGGTCTGAATCCGGCATCGGCCGGGCCAATCTCCGGCCGTCTCGCCTCTCCTGCGGGAAGGAAGCTCCGGCAAGAATAATTGCGTGAGGTCTGTCGATAACGCGCCGCCTTGCGGATGCCTATCGGGTACCTGCCAGGTATTCGTGTATGTAGGCGATAGACATGCTGCCTTCGCCAACACTGCTGGCAACGCGCTTGACGGAGCCGTGGCGTACGTCGCCAGCGCAGAAGATACCGGGTACGCTGGTTTCAAGCGCGAACGGCTCGCGGTCGAGTGACCAAGTAGTGATGTCGCGGCCCGTGCAGATGTAGCCGTTGGCGTCGCGATCGAGTGCCGCGGGCAGCCACTGGGTTTTGGCGACGGCACCGGTCATGATGAAGAGAGCCTTCGCCTCGCGGGTGCAGGCGAATTCGGCGACCCCGGGTGGGCGCGAAGTGGTCGTAATTTGCTCGAGATGGCCTTCTCCATGGACGCCGGTGACCTGTGTGTAAGGTTCGACGCGGATGTTGGTCTTGTCGCGGATCTGCTGGATCAGGTATTGCGACATGCTTTGTGTAAGTCCGGGGCCGCGTACGAGCATGATCACTTCGGCAGCATAGCCGGAATAGAAGACCGCGGCCTGTCCAGCCGAGTTGCCACCCCCGACGATGAAGATGCGCCTGCCTGAGACGGCAACACCGTCAAAGCGAGACGCGCCGTAAAGGATGCCACGGCCTAGTAGCTCATCATGGCCTTCAAACTCAAGGCGATGCCAGGAAACGCCAGTGGCCAGCAGCAGGACGCATGCGCTGATGCGGTCGCCGCCGTCGAGGGTAACGCAGTGGCCGCCGTCCAGCATTGGACCTCTTC
>Ga0210391_10002932_pt1 | contig 14552 bp, 14 predicted proteins | sample IncBWC12OmetaG_FD_160573 | JGI IMG/M metagenome (GOLD analysis project Ga0210391, IMG submission 160573) | Forest soil microbial communities from Barre Woods Harvard Forest LTER site, Petersham, Massachusetts, United States - Inc-BW-C-12-O ... | reverse complement strand
GGCGGCGGCCGAGGTGCTGCGCGCCGGCGAGAATCCGGCCGAGGGGCTGAAAATCCTGGGTCTGGCCGCCCTGGGCAGCAGCCTCGCCAAAATTGCCGCGGCGAGCGGCTTCAAGCTCATTCCGGACACGGCCTACCTGTCCGGTTTCGTCGGCAAGGCGGTGGCCTATGTAGGCACCAACCTGTCCGCGGCGCTCCTGGGCGTCGGTTATATCGTCGGGTTCAACATCGGCGTGGTCACGGTGGCCGGCAGCGTCATCTCCTGGAACCTGGTCATTCCGATCTACATGAGCCTGTTCCTGGACGGCAACCCGACCCTCGCGCATGCCGTCGCCGGCCAGAATGCCGCGGATGCGGCCGGCATTCTGTGGTCCCAGCACATCCGCTACCTCGGGGTGGGCGCGATGGTGGTGGGCGGTGTCTGGACCCTGATCCGATTGCGCGGGTCATTGGCCTCGGGCATCCGCAGCGGACTTGCGGTCGCGCGTGCCGGCACCGGCGCGATCATTCCGGAGCATGAGCGCGACATCCCGATGAAATGGATCCTGGTCGGCATCGTGCTGTTCACCATTCCGCTGGGGCTGCTGTACCACAGCATCGTCGGCTCGCTGGCCGTGAGCCTGCCCATGACGCTCATCATGATCGTGGCCGGCTTTCTGTTCTGCTCGGTGTCCGCCTACATGGCGGGCCTGGTCGGTTCCTCCAACAATCCGGTCTCCGGTATCACCATCGCGACCATCCTGTTCGCGGCCACCCTGCTGCTCGGTTTGATGGGCAGCAAAGCGGTGATGGGTCCGGTGGCTGCCATCATGATCGGTGCCGTGGTGTGCTGCGCAGCCTGCGTCGCGGGCGATAACCTGCAGGACCTGAAGGCCGGCCACATGGTCGGCGCCACCCCCTGGAAGCAGCAGCTGATGCTGGCGATCGGCTCGGTGGTGTGCGCCCTGGTCATGACGCCGGTGTTGAACCTGCTGGCCGGCGCCTACGGCATCGGCGTACCGACGCTCGCCCATCCCAAGCCGCTGCTCGCGCCGCAGGCCACCCTGATGGCCTCGGTGGCGCGCGGCATGTTCGGCGGCTCACTGCCCTGGAACATGGTCGTGACCGGGGGTCTCATCGGCATCGCCATCATCGCGCTGGATGAAATCCTGCGCGTGCGCGGCGCCCGATTCCGGGTTCCGGTGCTGGCCGCCGCCGTAGGCATCTATCTGCCCATGGATGTGACCATGCCGATTTTTCTGGGCGGCGGCATCAGCTGGCTCGCCGCGCGCGCCTTGCGCCGCCAGGCCGCCTCACAGAATCCCGGGGGACCCGCGCCCACCGAGGAGACCATCGAGCGCCTGGGTCGCAAGGGCGTGCTGTTCGCCGCCGGATTGATCACCGGTGAGGCGCTCATGGGCATCGTGATAGCAGTGCCGATCGTGCTGAGCGCCAATTCGGAGGTGCTGGCGCTGCCCGCGGCACTGCAGTTCGGTCAGTGGCTGGGTGTGCTGGTGCTGGCGGGGCTGGGCTACGCGCTGTACCGCGCGGCGACCGCGTCAACGCGGGCGGTTTGAATAGACTTCGAACCGACCGCGCGCGCCGATGAACATCGATCCCAGCCATCCCGTGAGGCTGACGATGAGACTGGCCAGCAACGCCGCCCCAAAGTCGGCAATGTGAAAGCCGCGCAGCAGCCAGGCGGTGAGACCCAGCATGCCGGCATTCACCACCAGCAGGAAAAAACCCAGGGTCAGAAGCGTGAGCGGGAAGGTGAGGATCACGGCAATCGGCCGGATGATCGCGTTGACCACGCCCAGTACCAGCCCCGCCAGCACCAGTGTGCGCGGGTCATCGATGCTGATGCCACTGACCCAGCGCGTGGCGACCCACAGGCCCACCATGGACAGCGCCGCGCGAAACAGGAATCCGACCATCTACGCCTCCTCGCGCACGATCCGCTCGACCAGTACCTTCAATCTCGCCACGGCCCGCTCCCAACCGGTTCGCAGCCGCAGATAGTGCTTGTCCGATTCGCGAGTGGTGGCGAAGCCGGAGCCGAGCAGCCGCAAAATGGTCTTGCCGGGGCCGGCACCGTCGAGGATAAAGTCCTCCACGATGGCGCTGCCGGACTGCGGCAGATTCTCCGAGGGCAGGTAGATGATGCGCATGCGACGCTGCGGCAACAGCACATCGATATGTGCTTCAAGTTCGGTGACGCGGTCCACGGAGGCGCGGAAGGATCCGCCTTCCCGGGCGACGATCTGCGCATCCGGTGAGCACCACTGGCGCAGGCTCTCGGTCTGGGTCAGGGCCTTCCAGACCTGATCGGCCCCGGCCGCAATATCGATGCGGTGGGCATATCCTCGGGTACGTCCGCTCATGGTGCGGATTTTGCCCTATTCTCCAGACCCATGGTTGCCCGCCCCTCCCCTGAAATCCTGCAGCAGCGCAGCGCCCATCTGCTGGACACGATTGCCGACATGACGGGCCTGGGGGCCTGGGAGCTGGCCGTCGAGTCGATGACCACGCTTTGGTCCAGCCACGCGCGGCGCATCCTGGGCCTGGACCCGGCCGCGGCCGTTACGCTCGAGGACGTCCTGGGGTGCTTCGCCGAGGAGTCCCGGCCGATCATGGCCACGGCCTTTCAAAAGGCTGTCGCCAACGGCGAAGGCTTCGATCTCACCCAGCCCGCCGTGCGCAGTGACGGCACGCGGCTATGGGTGCGCTGCATCGGTAATCCGGAAGTCGCCGATGACCGCACGGTGCGGGTTTCGGGCGTCGTCCAGGACCTCACCCAGGAGCGGCTGGCGCAGGCTGAACTGCGGGAAATCCGCGCGCGCTTTGAACGCGCCGTCCAGGGCAGCAGCGACGGCCTGTATGAATACGATCTGATCGGCGGCGGTTACTGGTATTCCCCCAGCGTGCGCGAAATGCTCGGCTTTGGTCCGGATGACGCCTTTCCCGCCAGCATCCTGGAGCTCACGCCCCCGGTCGAGCGTGCCTCGGTGGAAGAGGCGGCCCGCCGGCATATCGCCGAGAGCACCCCCTTCGATGTGATCTTTCCGGTTCGCCATCGCGGGGGTGAAAACCGCTGGGTGCGCTCACGCGGCCGCTGCGAACGCAATGATCAAGGCGTGCCCACGTACTTCTCCGGCTCCATCCAGGACATCACCCCGCAGCTCGCGGCCCGGGCCGCCCTGGTGGCCGCCACCGAGGAGGCCTCCGCGGCCAATCGCGCCAAGAGTGATTTCCTGGCCAACATGAGTCATGAGATCCGCACGCCGATGAACGGCGTGCTGGGCATGACCGAACTGTTGCTGGATACCTCGCTCAATCCGGTGCAGCACGAATACGCGGAGACCATCCGCACCTCCGCCACCTCGCTCCTCGGGATCCTCAACGACATTCTGGATTTCTCGAAAATCGAGGCCGGGCGCATGGAAGTCGAGTCCATCGAGATGGACGTTCGCGACTGTGTCGAGGATGTGGGCACGATGATGGCGGTGCAGGCCTCCGCCAAACAGCTCGAATTCATCGTCAACGTGGATCCCGCGACACCGCAGTGCGTGCTGGCGGACCCGCACCGCCTGCGGCAGATCCTGATCAACCTCGCGGGCAACGCCATCAAGTTCACCGAAGCCGGCGAAGTGGTCATCGAGGTACACAACCTCGGTACCCGCAGCGACCGGGTGCTGCTGCACTTTGAGGTGCGTGATACCGGGTCCGGCATGACGCCTGAAGTGGTCGAGAAGCTGTTCCAGCCGTTTGTGCAGGCCGATGCCTCGACGACGCGTCACTTCGGCGGCACCGGTCTGGGGCTGTCCATCGTCAAGCGGCTGTGTGAGCTGATGGGCGGCACCATCAGCGTGGCCTCCAGTCCCGGCATCGGTACCACCTTCTCGGTGATGCTGCCCTGCGAGGACGTGCACACTTCCACCGAGCGACTCCTCGAAACGCTCGACGCCGCGGTCAGCCGCCGCATCCTGGTGGTCGATGACAACGACACCAACCGCCGGGTGTTGCGCGGCCAGCTGCTGCCGGCCGGCCATATCGTGGAGACCACCGGCCGCGCCAAAGACGTGGTGGCCCTGTTGAAGACAGCGGCCGCGCACGGCACACCCTTTGACCTCATCATCGCCGATGACCACATGCCCGATGCCGACGGCAGCTGGCTGGCCCACACGCTCAAGAGCGATCCGCAGCTGGCGCAGGTGCCGCTGGTGCTGCTCACCTCGCTCGACCGGCATGGCGGCACCCGGCGGCTCGCGGATCTGGGCTTCGCCGGCTATCTGACCAAGCCGGTGCGCGGCCGTGAACTGCGCGCCTGCGTCGAGCGGGTCATGGACACCAGCAACCAGAGCGGTTCGCACGCCCAGCTGGTCACCCGCAGCTCCCTCGCCGCCGAGAAAACCTACGGCTACTACCACGGGCGGGTGCTGGTGGCCGAGGACAACATTGTCAATCAGCAGGTCACGCGCCGCTTCCTCGAGCGCCTCGGCTGCAAGGTGGAAGTGGCGGACAACGGTCTGCGGGCCGTGGAATTCTGCGCGCAAACGTCCATCAATCTGGTGCTGATGGACGTGCAGATGCCCATCATGGATGGCCTGACCGCGACCCGCGAAATACGGCGCGCCGAGCCGCTCGGACGGCGCGTCCCCATCGTCGCGCTCACGGCCAGCGCCATGACCGATGAGCTCGACCGGTGCCTCGCGGCCGGCATGGATGGCCTTTTGACCAAGCCGCTGCAGCCGCAACGACTGCGCGAAATGCTGGTGCGCCACGGACTCGGGCACGCGCGCGAGAACGCGCGCGATACGGCGCGCACTCAGCCCCTGCGCATCAGCTCACCGGCGGTGGACATTGCGCGGCTGCAAGTGCTGGTCGGGGATGATCCGCAGTTCATGGCGGAGCTGTGCCGGACCTTCATGGCCAGCAGTACGCGCCTGCTCGAGGAACTGCGCCGCGCCATCACCGCCGGGGAACGCACGCAGCTGAAGGCCCTGGCTCACAAGCTCAAAGGCGGCGCCGGCAGCGTCTGCGCCGAGCGCATCACCGATCTGTCCCTGGCACTCGAGCGCACCGCACTGGTCGCGCCGACCGAGGAGCTGGTCGGCCTGGTGGAGCAGATCCGGGCGGCATTGGGTGAATGCGCCAGTGTGATCGAGGTGCATTTTCCATGCTGAATCTGCTGCTGGTGGAAGATGAACCGACCCAGCTGCTGCTGACACAACGCATGCTGCGCCGGGGCGGCTATGCGGTGGAAACGGCCAGCGACGGCGCCACGGCGCTGGAGAAACTCGCCACCGGGCGCTTCCAGTTCCTGGTCACCGACTGGGAAATGCCGGGCATGGACGGCCTTACGCTGTGCCGCAAGGCGCGTGCGATGCGTCTGCCCGGGTATCTGTACATCCTGCTGCTCACCGGTCAGATCGCGACACGCAGCGTGGTGATCGGCCTGGAGGCCGGCGCCGACGACTATGTCCGCAAGCCCGCCGATGAGGCGGAGCTTCTGGCGCGACTTGCGGCGGGCCGGCGCATCGTGCAGCTGGAGCAGTCGCTGCGCGATGCCAATGCGCAGATCCAGCGCCTGTCGATCATCGACCCGCTGGTGAGCACCTATAACCGCCGTTATCTGAACGAGCAGCTGATGCACGAGGTCGAACAGGCGCGGCGCGGGCCCCAGGCGCTGTCGGCGATCCTGGCGGACCTGGACTTCTTCAAGTCCATCAACGACCAGCACGGCCACCAGGTCGGCGATGAAGTGCTCAAACACTTTGTCGGCGTGGCGCGGGGTGCGATCCGTGAGAATCTCGACTGGGTCGCCCGTTATGGCGGTGAGGAGTTCGTGGTGGTGCTGCCGGCGACCGACCTCGTGGCGGCGGCCGGCGTCGCCGAAACAATCCGCGGCCGCTGTGCCGACGGCGCGGTACCGACCGATGCGGGTGAGTTGAAATTCACGGTGAGCTTCGGTGTTGCCGCACTGGAAGGCGGTGGCGGCAACAACAGTGCGGCGGCCGAGGGGCTGCTGCGCCAAGCTGATGCCGCGCTCTACCGCAGCAAGCGCGAGGGTCGCAATCGGGTGAGCGTGGCCGATCCGATCACGGCGGAGCGGCGTTCGGGTCGCTGACCCGCCTTTCGTTCACGAGCGCCCATGCCATCGGCAGCAGCGATACCGCGATGATGCCTAAGGTCACGAGGCCAAAATTGGCCTTGACCAGCGGAATGTTGCCGAACAGGTAACCGCCCCAGATGAACAGCGTGCTCCAGGCGATGGCGCCGGCGATGTTGTAGGCCTGAAAGGTCACATAGCCCATCCGGCCGACGCCCGCCACAAAGGGTGCGAAGGTGCGTAGCAGCGGCAGGAAACGCGTCAGCACAATGGTGAGCGCGCCGTGACGGGCGAAGAAGCCTTCGGTGCGGTGCAGGTGTTCGGGCTTGAGCAGGCGAAAGCGGCCCGAAAAGGCACGCGGCCCGAGCATCCGGCCAATCGCGTAGTTGCTGGTGTTGCCGAGGATCGCGGCCGCGCAAACCAACAGCCACATCAACGGTGCGTGCAGGGTGCCCGTGGTATCCACCGCCGCGAGCGCGCCGATCGCGAACAGCAGCGAGTCGCCGGGCAGAAACGGAGTCACGACCAGGCCGGTCTCGGCAAAGATGATCACGAAGACGATGCCGTATACCCAGGCGTGATACACGGCGACGACCGCGGCCAGGTGCCGGTCCAGGTGCAGGAAGGTATCGACCAGAAAATGCAGTGCGCCCAAGGCACGCCCTTTTAGCAATGCAGACGGACGGTCCGTGTGGCTTTAGCCGCTGCCGACCGCCAGCGCCGCGACCAGCTCCTCATGCCCGGTGTTCACGACCGGCACCGCCGCATTGAGTTGCGGCAGCGACTTGAGGACTTCGTCGAATGGCTCAGCGCGCCCCAGGGCATAGCCTTGCGCATAGTCGACGCCGTGTGCGGCGATCCGCTCGCGGATCTCGTCAGTCTCCACATACTCCGCGACGGTGTCCAGTGACATGGTACGGGCGAGCTGCGCGATGACCTGCACCATGCTGTCGGCGCGCGGATCGCGCAGGACGTCCCGGACAAAGCTGCCATCGATCTTGAGCATGGTGACCGGCAGCTGACGCAGGTACGACAGCGAACACAGGCCGGTGCCGAAGTCATCGAGCGCCACCTCGCAACCCATGCGGCGCAGGCGCCGCATCACGACCTCGGCGCGCGACAGGTTGAGGATGGTGGCGTTCTCGGTGAGTTCGAAGCAGAACACCCGCGGATTGATGCCGCTCTTGCTCACGCTGTCGAACAGGAAATCCGGGAACTCGTCATCGCCCAGCGACTGGCCGGAGAAGTTGATGGAAAACACGCACGGGCGGGAGTTCAGCTGCTCCGCATAGGGCTTCAGCAGGGCGATGGCACGCTTGACGACCCAGCGGTCGATATCCGCCATCATCTGGTAGCGCACCGCGGCTGACAGAAAGGTATCAGGACCCAGCGCGCTGCCGTCGCGATCGATCATGCGCAGCAGCAGCTCGAAGTGCGGCGGCCGCTGCGCCGATTCCTTGAACGGCACGATGGCCTGCGCATCCAGCCGCAGCCGGTTGTGCGTCAGTGCCTCGCGCACGCGCATCACGACATCAATGTCCGAGAACCTGCGGATGATGCTCGGGTCGGCGACCTCGTAGGTCGCGACCCGGTTGCGCCCGCGGTCCTTGGCGGCCTTGCAGGCAGTTTCCGCGGCGGCCAGGGAATGCGCGAGTTCCCCACCGCGTCCATTCTCCAGCGGCGCGACTCCGATGCTGACCGAGATGTCGACCTGCTGGCCCGGATGCAGCGCGCTCAACATTTCCGCACCGACACGCAGCGACTCGGCGAAGCGGCTGGCATCCTCCACTTCGGTGGGCAGCAGCACGGTGAAGCGGTCGCCCGAAATACGCGCGGCCAGCGCGTTCGGTGGCAGACGGCTGCGGATCAGTTCGCCCAGCTGACCGATGACGGTATCGCCGACGTGCATGCCATGATTGTCGTTGATGACGTGCAGGCGATCGCAGTTCACGTACAGCGCGCTCCAGGGCGTGCTGGTGATGGTGCGCTCGCTCACGATGGAGCGGACGCGTTGTTCGAATGCGGTACGCGTGTACAGGCCGCTCAGCGCATCGTAGTGGCTCGCGACGACGACCGCGGCGCGACGCGCGAGAATCTCCGCGACCCGGCCATCGCGCGCCCGAAATCCGCGCACCAGCGGATCACGCAGCAACGCCAGCACGCCCATGCCCCGACCGGCGCCATTCCTCACCGGACACACCAGCGCGCGGCACGAGATGACATTCGCGAGCGGCCCCGCCTGCGGGTCATTGAGGATGACCGGATGGGCATTGGCATTGGCGATCTGCAGCAGCTGGCGATGAGCGCGTGCAATGAGCTGCCCGTCGGCCTTGGAGTCGGTCGCGCCCCGCACCAGCGCGATGCCCTTCTCCGGAACGATCAGCGCCGCCACCGTACAGTTCAGGTGACTCACCATTCGTTGCAGCAGGCTCTTCAGTTCATCGGCGCCGTCGGGGGCCATGTTGGCATTCGTGGCGTCGGCCAGCAGCAGGTCCAGGTCCTCGTCCAGTTCGCTCACCGCGGCCTTGAGGTCTTCAATGGCCTGCAGGGCGAGGAGCTCGCGCCGCAGGCACTCCAGCGCGGGACGCAGCAGCGAGTGGGCGAAGGAGAATCCGCGCGGCTCGGTTTCGTTGGGCATGGGCCGCGTCATGACGGCGACCACCGCCATCAGCTTGTGGTCATCGTCGCGGATCCAGCACAGGTACGCGGGCTGACCCCCCAGCATTTCCAGGGTGCCCTCGCCTGCCGCCGGATCACGCGCCACCGGCAGCATGGCATCCACGCGACTGATCAGATCCGGACCGATGGTCGCATCGCTCGACCAGCGCGGGCGGCCTGCGGCGTTGAATACGGCAATGGTCGCGGCGCGCGGCATCATCGCGCGGAACAGCTGGGCGAACGGTTCAAGCGACGCCCACGCCTCGTCGCTGTCGTCTTTGGATGCGGCTCCCGTCATGGCGACAAACATCGCAAATGCGCGGCGGTCGATCCTTGCGCCAGTTGGCGATTTGCATAATGGTTCGCGACAAGTTTCGCGCCCGCCCCGTGCGACGGCATTGCCGGAGCAAAAAACCGCTGCGCCGGTGCGCCCGGCGCACCAGTAACGGGCACATGTTGCGCTGCAACAACTGCTACGGGCTGACGGGCGCGGCCTGGTGGAACCAGGGACCCGGGTCGACCGGGCGACTGCCCTTGCGAATTTCGAAATAAAGTTGCGGTCGGCTGGTCCCGCCGCTGTCGCCGCTGGCGGCAATCACATCCCCCGCGGCCACGGTATCGCCGACGCCCTTGTAGAGGCGCTCGTTGTGGCCGTAGAGACTCAAGTAGCCGTCGCCATGATCGATGATGGCGAGCAGGCCCAGTCCCGGGAGCCAGTCCGCATAGATGACGCGGCCGCGGTACACCGCGCGCACGTCAGCGCCCCGGTCGGTATCGATCAGCAAGCCGTCCCATTTGAGGCCGCCGGCGCGTATCTGGCCGAAGCGGGCGGCTAGGTGGCCGCCCACCGGCCAGGCGAGCCGGCCGCGCAGGGTACCGAAAGCACCATTGGCGTCACTCGGAAAAGGCTCGAGCGCGCGCTTCAGATCGCGCAGCAGCGCGGTCAGCGCGGCCTGCTGGCCCTGCAGACGCTGCAGTACCTGTGCGCTGTTGCGGGATTCGGCCTTGATGGCGATGAGCGCCGCATCGCGCTGGGAGCGCGCCGTCTGCAGCTGATTCACCTCATCGGCGGCCGCGCTCTGCAGCGCATCGAGTCGCTGTTCGTCGGCGGCCAGCTGCGCATCCAGACCCGCCAGTGTCTGGATGTCGGTGTCGATGGCGGCGATCTCCCCCGCGCGCGCCCGACCAAAGTAGCTGTAGTCGGCAAACATCCGGCCGGCCCGCGCGGGATCCTGCTGGTTGAGCAGCAGTTTCAGGGGCTCCTCGCGCCCGATCAGGTAGGCGGCGCGCAGCTGTTGGGAGAGGCCCGCGCGCAGTGCGGCCACGTCGGCGGCGCGACTGCGCTGCTGGGCGGCCAGGGCGGCGCGATGGGCAGAGCGCTCGGCGCGCTCCTGGCGCAGGTCCGCGAGCTTCGTCCGGGCGGCGGCCACCGACACTTCGGCCGCCTGCAGTTCGCGGGCCAGACGATCAGACTCCACGGCGTCCTGATTGACCTTGTCACGGATGGCGGCAATCTGGGCCTTCAGGGCCACAAGCTGCCCTTCGGTCTGGGCCTGGCGGGTGGGGACGGCCGCCGCCGTGAGGAGGCTTGCGGCAAGGGCCGCGAGACCCGCCCTGCGCACAATGCGACGCGATTCACCCATGCTCGTTATACTACGCGCCCTTTTTTGCAGGTGTGCCTGTGGGACGTGCTGGATGGAGAGGCTGATCGAATACGCTGGACATCACCCCCTGCTGGTCACCGCCGCGGTGGTCGCCGGGTTGATTGTCTTCGCCTACGAGTACTACCTGCGGATGCAGGGCGCGAGCGCGATTTCCCCGCAGGAACTGATCCGGCTGATGAACCAGGGCGCCCTGGTGCTCGACATCCGCAGCCTGGATGAGTTCGCCGCCGGGCATATCAGCGGCGCCCGGCAGATGCCGTCCGACCAGGTGCCCAAGGCCGGCGAAACCCTCAAGAAACACCGCGAGAAGCCGGTCATCGTCTACGGCGCGGATGAGACCAGCGGCCCGGTGGTGGTCCGCAAGCTGACCTCGCAGGGGTTCACGAAGGCCTTCTGCCTGCGTGGCGGCCTCGCCAGCTGGCGCTCCGAGAACCTGCCGCTCGCCAAGGGTTGAATGGCTGCGCCAAGAGTCGAGATCTACGCGACGAGCTGGTGCCCATACTGTTCCCGGGCGCGCCAGCTGCTGCTCTCCAAGGGCGTCGCGATCGAGGAGATCGATGTCGACGCACGTCCCGGAGCCCGCGAGGAGATGACGGCCCGCAGTGGACGGCGCACGGTGCCGCAGATTTTCATTAACCAGACCCATGTCGGCGGCTGCGATGATCTGATCGCGCTCGAAGACGCGGGTGGCCTGGATCCGCTATTACAGGAGACTGATCCATGAGTGACAACAATGACGGCACCGCCGCCCCCGTGCTGGGCGATCCCAACGCCACGGGCAGCCAGCTCGCCCTGCAGGCGGTGTACCTGAAGGACTGCTCGTACGAGGCGCCCAATGGCCCGCGTGTCGACGGCCAGTGGAACCCGCAGATCAACCTCGATCTGCATACCGGGGTGAACATCCTGACGCCCGAGATCCGTGAAATCATCCTCACGGTGACCGTGTCGGCCAAGCAAGGCGAGACCACCATGTTCCTGGTGGAGGTCAAGCAGGCCGGCGCATTCCTGATGCGCAATCTGTCGGACGACGATGCCCGGCGCGCCATCGGCACGATCTGCCCGAACGTGCTGTTCCCGTTCGCCCGCGCCGCGGTGTCGAACCTGGTCACGCAGGGCGGCTTTCCGCAGTTCCTGCTGCCGCCGGTCAACTTCGAGGCGCTGTATGAGCGCGCGCTGGCGGATGCCGGCAATCCGGCCTCCGTCACCAAGAACTGATCGGGTGATGGCGCAACCTCCTGTGGCGCCGGCCGGGTCACCCATTGCGGTGCTGGGTGCCGGCTCCTGGGGAACGGCGCTCGCCATCCAGTTTGCCCGCAGCGGCAAGGCCACCCGCCTGTGGGGACGTGATCCCGGCCAGGTGGCGATGATGATTCGCGAACGCGCGAACCGACGCTACCTGCCGAGCGGCGCTTTCCCCGATTCCCTGAGCGTGGGGGCGGATCTCGCGGCCCAGCTGGCCGGGGCGCTCGATGTTTTGGTCGTGGTGCCCAGCGATTCGTTCCGCGCGACCCTCAGCCAGTTGCGCCCGCTGCTCGCGCCGCAGATGCGGCTCGCCTGGGCCACCAAGGGTTTTGAAGCCCAAAGCGGTCTGCTGCCCCACCAGGTCGCGCGCGACATTCTCGGCACGGGCCGCGCGTTCGCGGTGTTGTCAGGCCCGACGTTCGCAGCCGAAGTCGGCGCGGGCCTGCCCACGGCCATGACGGTGGCGTCCCCGGATGCCGAGTTCGCGGCCGCCCTGGCGCAGGATCTGTCTTCGGCCAACTTTCGCGCCTATACCTCCACGGATATCGTCGGCGTCGAAGTCGGCGGTGCGGTGAAGAACGTGCTGGCCCTCGCCGCCGGGCTGTCCGATGGGCTCGGATTTGGCGCCAACACCCGCATTGCGCTCATTACCCGGGGGCTGACCGAGATGGTGCGGCTGGGCGTCGCGCTCGGCGCCAGCCGCGAGACCTTCATGGGCCTGGCGGGCCTCGGGGATCTGGTACTGAGCTGCACCGATGATCAAAGCCGTAATCGGCGCTTCGGGCTGCTGTTGGCGCAGGGGCGCACGGTGGAACAGGCCCGTGCGGAGATCGGCCAGGTGGTCGAAGGCGTGCACGCCGCGCGCGCCGTGCGTGCCGTGGCGCTGCGCGAGAATGTCGACATGCCGTTGTGCGAGGGCGTGTACCGCGTCCTGTACGAGGGGCTGCCGGCTGAAGAAGTGGTGCGTGCCCTGATGCGCCGGCCGATCCGGGCTGAGGCTGAATGACCGCTAGCGAAGCGGCGCAAATCGCTGCTGACGCCAGGCCTCGTACACCACCACGGCGACCGCGTTATTGAGATTGAGGCTGCGGTTTCCCGGGCGCATCGGAATGCTCAGGGTGTGTCCGGGCGCGATGAGCGCGAGCACCGCGGCCGGCAGGCCGCTCGATTCGGAGCCGAACAGCAGCGCATCGCCGGGCTCATAGCGCACCTGCGCATAGTTCGCCGGCGCCCCGGTTTCGATTGCAAACAGCCGTGTGGGTCCAATCGTCGTCAGGCACGCCGCGAGCGTTGCGTGCACGCGCACGTCTGCGACCTGCGCGTAGTCCATGCCAGCGCGGGTCACCGATTTCTCATCGAGCTCGAATCCCAGCGGCCGTACCAGGTGCAGCGTGCACCCGGTGTTGGCACACAGCCGGATGACGTTACCGGTGTTCGGCGGGATTTCCGGTCGATGCAGAATAACGTGAAACACTTACTTTGATTCTTTAGGGAAACAATCTCGGGTCTCTAAGTTGCATTTGTATCCCCGGTGAACTTTTTGGGAGAACGATGCCCCTGAAAGATCTGCTCGATCGGCAGTGCGAACAGGGCCGCGATGGCGAACGCCAAGGACAGACTGGGCTCATAGCGGCCGGTTTCCACGGCATTGACGGTCTGGCGCGAGACAGCCAGCTTCGATGCCAGATCGCCCTGGGTCCAGCCGTGCTGCGCGCGTAGTGCGGGAAGGATGTTGATCATCGGGCGCGGTGCCGGACCCACAGCATCAGGACGATGAAGAGCGACCAGCCGCACAGGTTCAGGACGCTCATCGGCAGGTAAGGGTGGCCGAGTCGCTCCAGGCAGAAGTCCGCCACGGCGGCGAATGCAAGCACGACCCCGGCGAAGGCCGCACATTTGAGGACGCGTTGGCGCAGGTATTCATCGCTCGCGCGATACACCAGATACGTCATGCCGACATGCAGCAGCAGGGTGAGCAGCGGCACTGTGATCACCACGACTTCACGGACACTGCCCGGCATGAAGAACCGGGAGACCACCGCTGCGATGCCCAGGCCGACCAGAAACGTCCAGTAGCTGAGGAGGATGGTTGTCGTCGGCCAGGTGTAGAAGCCGTGCATCCTGCCGATCCTGGCCAGCGCGGCCTCGTCCATCTTGGCCAGCCGCCCGTGCGAAGAAATGTTCATGACGACCTGCCTGTAAAGCTTGCTTTACTCTAGCGCTCGCAGGCCGGAAAGTAAAGCATGCTTTACAAGGGCCGCGGGCCGGTTCAGCTATGGGGCAAGGGGTCCGCAGCGGCCGGCAACGGCGCCTTGGTCGGCATCGGCACCTGTGCCGGCGTCGGGAACTGCACGCCCATTTCGCGGAACGTCGCCATGAGCGCGATCATGATGCCGTGCTGCACTTCGGCGTAGACCGACTGCTCCGGCGCGCGCACGAAGTACACCACTTCATAACGCAACGCGGTCTCGCTCAGTGTCATCAGGCTGCAGCGCAGAAACCGGGCGCGCGGTGAGGCCTCGATGACGGACCGGATGGCATCCGGCAAAGCGCGCAGCGTCGCCATGGGCGTGTCGTGGATGACCGGAATCTCAAACGACACGCGCCGCTCGCTCATGCGTCCGAAATTGCGGATGCGGGACTTGGTGATGTCGGAGTTTGAGACCACGATCTGCTCGCCGGTGATGCTGCGGATCCGGGTGCTCTTGACGCCGATGTATTCCACCGTGCCGGTGATGGTGTCCAAGGTCAGCAGATCGCCGATCACGAACGGTTTGTCCATGGCGATCGACATCGAGGCGAGCAGATCCCCGAGCACGGCCTGCACGGCCAGGGCCACCGCAATCCCGCCGATCCCGAGTCCCGCGAGCAGCGGCCTGATGGCGACACCGAGATTGT
>Ga0210391_10002931_pt1 | contig 14555 bp, 10 predicted proteins | sample IncBWC12OmetaG_FD_160573 | JGI IMG/M metagenome (GOLD analysis project Ga0210391, IMG submission 160573) | Forest soil microbial communities from Barre Woods Harvard Forest LTER site, Petersham, Massachusetts, United States - Inc-BW-C-12-O ... | reverse complement strand
CTGTAGGTGCGCTTGCCGCACTCACGGATCTTAAGGTGCCTCCACACGAGCCAGGTCCTGCGGGACCTTTTATGGGGCTGCAGCTTATCGCAATGCCAACTGCCCCGCCGGATATTGCACCGCGGCTACTCACCCGTGATACGCAATCCCACGACGACCCTCGGTCAGGGAATGCTCGCGAATCTGCAGATGCTGCAGCTGCAGCAGTTGGCGGTGAGCGGTTCGAACGTCACGATCCTTTACTGAGGAAACTTCACTGAGCGCACCGGCGTGGCACGAGATCAGTCACTGCCGGCACTTACCGAGGCGAATACCAGCTTGCCGTCGGGTTTGCTGATCGGGAAGCTCAGCTTGATCGGCTTGCCGGTGCGGGCCGCTGTCTCGACGCGGCTCCACGGGATCTGGCTCAGGTGGACCTTGATACGACCGGGCGCCGCACTGAAGGCGCCGTCGTTCACCACGACCCAGTTCAGATAGATGAAGCGCTCGGTGCGAGGGCCCTGCGCAAACGGACCGAGGAAATTCGCCGAACCGTCGGTATGCCTGCGAACACGCAGTGCCGGGCTGAAAACCAGCCGCTTGCGATTGACCGGTGTCAACTCCTGCACCTCGTTGCCTTTCTGAATTCCCAGGCAAAGGGTTCCGGCGGCCCCAGCCCATCCACCCTCCGGCGGGCTCGTACAGGTGATTTCGATCGTCACTTCCTGTTCTTGTACCGTCATGAATTCGATCCAAGCGTTTTTATAATCGACCGCAAGTATACTCTTGCTCCTTTTCTGTGAAGCGCGGATGGGCGAGAAGATGGCTGAGCCGACACCTTCTGATGCGCAGGACCTGAAGAAGAAACTACGCGAGAAGCTCGATAAGCTGCTCGCGCAGCCTGCATACAAAAGCGAATCCAGTATCTCCCTGGGTGGGCACCCCGTGAACTACCGCGCGGTCGCGGAGTTCATCCCGGTACTGGCCGGTGGCCTGGACGAGAAGCGGGGCGAACCGGACGCCGCGGTGTTCATGACTGCGTACCTCCAGAATGATGCGCCCAAATCGCGCCCGATCTGCTTTGCCTTCAATGGCGGTCCCGGCTCGTCCTCGATCTGGCTGCACCTGGGCGCCCTGGGACCCAAACGTGTAGTGGTCGGCGACGACGGCACGATGCCGCCGCCGCCCTATGTTGTGACGGACAATCCCGAATCGTGGCTGGAACATTTCGATCTGGTCTTCATAGATCCGCCGCACACCGGATACTCGGTGACCGCGAGCGAGGAGGTGCGCAAGAAGATGCTGTCGGTGGACGGAGACGCGGCGGCGCTCACCGAGTGCATCCGGACCTGGCTCGGCCGGCATCGACGTTGGGGTTCGCCGCTGTTCCTGGCGGGCGAAAGTTACGGCACGACGCGCGCGGCGGTGATTGCCGAGAAACTCCAGGACATCGGCGTCGCGCTCAAGGGCCTGATCCTGGTTTCTTGCGCGATGGATCTGCAAAGCCTCGTATTCGAGCCGCGTAACGATCTGCCGCATGCACTCTTTCTGCCCGCCTATGCCTGTGCCGCGCAGTTTCACGGCAAGCTCAAGGGGCGTCTGGGTGAGTCCCCGGAAGCCGCCCGCGCTGCAGCCGAGGACTTCGTGGCCAGGGAATACCTCGCCGCGCTGAATGCGGGATCGCGTCTCTCGAATGTCACGCGTCGCCGGGTCACGAATCGCATGGCCGAACTCATCGGGCTCCCCTCGAGCCTCGTGGACTCCAGGAATCTGCGCATCACCAACGAAACCTTCTTTGTGGAGTTGCTGCGGGATCGCGGCCTGCTGCTCGGCCGACTGGAGGCGCGCGTGACCGGCCCGATGGCAGCGGACCGCTCACACGTGTGGGACTTCGATCCGGGCATCGATGCCCTGATACCGCCCTATACGATGGCGGCACATGAATACATGAGTGACGCCCTGGGGATCGACATGCAGCCGCGCTACGAAGTGCTGAACATGGACGTCAACAAGCACTGGAACTGGAATCGTGGCGAGGCGAACGGCAACAACTTCACGACGACCAGCCCGGACCTGTCGCGCGCGCTGCGTCGCAATCCGCATCTGCGCCTTTTGGTGGCCAGCGGCTACTACGACCTTGGGACGCCTTATAGCGCCTCCGACTGGTCGCTTGCCCAACTGGATGTGCCAGAGCCGGTTCGCGCTCGGATCGAGCATCACTATTACGCCGCGGGGCACATGATGTACACACGCGAGCTCGACCTGCGGAAACTCAAGCGTGATCTGGCAACGTGGCTGCAAGCCGCGTAATTACCCGCCTGGAAACGGCAGCAGCTGCCCGGCGACCTGGATGCACGGCGGCTGCGCCGTTCCGCAGGCCTCTATCTTGCGCAGTGCCCAGAATTCGCTCGTACTGAGCGGCGGCCGCATCTCGTAATGCGTAAGGCCAGCCGAGGCACCCATGTCTTTCGATTCAGTGGAGGAACCGTCGGCGAATGATTTGCTGATGCCGCCACCGGCGCTGAAGAACAGAACATATCCCGGGATTGCGTTCTTTATGCCAGGTGTAGTCAGACGCAGGCCAATCCCGGGCCGGTAGTCAATCGTCGACGGTACATCTCGCAGGGTCATTTGAGCGCCACCGGTCGCGCCAGCCGTGTATAAAAAAACGTGGTCAATAAAGCCGTAGATGTTGTTGGAGACGCCTATGAACAGGTGCCGATCATCGACACTCATGCCGGAAAACTGTCCTGCAAGCTCGACTTTCGAGTCCCCCGCGGGAATGTTGGCTGCGCCCGTTACCACCTGATTCGCGGGCTTCAATCGGACTACGTCAATCACATCCACGGTCATCTCTTTGGCCTCGAGGCGCAGACCGAGCTGCTCCTGAAGCGCCTTGGCGACGCTCTCCGCATCGGGCGCGGCGCCGGGCGATGACGACTTCCAGCCGGCCTTGTACTCATAATGCCCCGTGAGTCCGGTTTGATTGACGACCGGAACTTTGAACATCCCCCCCAGAAACTGCGTCAGCGTGTCGATCGGATAGTCGGTCACGTCGATGCCGATGGCCGGCGACATATACAGCGCCGTTTTCCAGGATGGGCCACCCGCGTATGGGGTCAGTTTGGCGCCCGCCGAGCCGACCGAGAGCACATAACCGGTCATCAGCCTGCGCTCGTGCCGGACGACCAGTCCGAAGTTTCTTGCGAGCAAACTGCGCTCCATCGCCGGAAGGTCGCTCAGCGCCGCCGCCAGGGCGTCGCCTTGCTTGTGCGGCCAGGGATCGTCCGCCGTGATGTCGTAGCTCGGGTCATGGCTCCAATCTCGGCCCACGACCTGTGATTCCGTGACGCCGAAGGCATTTGCGATGAAACTGTGCAGGGTGGCATAGGCCAATGTGACCCGACCGCCCGGCCGCAACCAGATGGCCGCACCGCGATCAACTGCAGGCGGGCTCCGCGATGCCGTTGGCGCAAGCTCTATCGCAACATTGTGAAAGGCGGGCTCGTCGCCAGGCAGCAACGGCTGATCCTGTGCCCGATCCGAGGCGAATGCGCCGAGGGCGAGCGGTAGCGCGATGGTCGCGATCGCAGCTAGTCCGAGGATCATCCTGCGGGTTGCGCCCATTCTGTGAACTTTCCGGTTTCTCATGATCGCCTCGATCCGCCGGCTGAGGTTCGCGCCACTGATGCCAGAGATGCTGGCGAGACCGGGCGCAAAGCAGTGCTCACACACTTTGAGAATTCCCTCGGCATAGTCCGTGGGCAAGTGACCTTGCGCCAGCACGTGTTCATCACAAGCGCGCTCGCGCTCGTCGACCAGCCGCGTCCCGACCCACCAGACGAGAGGGTGAAACCAGAACAGAACTTCGACGAGCAGGTGGATCGACGCCGCGAGGTTGTCACGCCATGCGACGTGGCAGCGCTCGTGAGCGAGCAGCGCCTTCATCTCGTCGGCAGACAGACGCTGTTCGATGTCTTTCGGCAGCAGCAGCACCGGACGCAGGACGCCTACGACCGCGGGCTCGAGATGCGACGAGGAGGATCTGACCGGAATCGCGAACGCCAGGCTCATGGCCATCGATTCGTGCAGCGCGTGATGGGCGAGCCGCCAGCGACTGAACCAACGGGCGGCTACGGCGAGCACGCCGAGGACCCAAAGTATACTCAGTGCAACCATCGTGGCTCCGTAGCCACCCACGTGCGCAGCGGACCGCAACGCGCCCGCGCCACCTGTGCCGAGCTGCGTGATCTGCACTGCCGTTTGACCCACCCTCGAAAAGAACGTTGGTTCCAGCGCGCGGCCCGGTGGTAGCGGCCACGGGAAATGCGTTCCCAGGGCGGTCAATGCTGCAAATGGAATCAGGAACTTCGCCGAGGCCGCGAGCCAAAGGCAGTACCGGATGCGTGCGCTGTTCTTGCGCAGCATCAGGCTGAGACAGCCGACTGCCAGGACAAACAGGGTCGACTGCCACAGGTGACCCAACAGCGCGTCAATGGCGTCGCTATTCACACTGGCTCTCCTTCTTCAGCGTCTTGCGGGCCTCTTCGACGTCCTGCAGGGTGAGCTGGCCGGATTCAATGAGATGTGACACCAACGGCGCGGCGCGGCCGCCGAAGAATGCGAGGAGTTCGTCGACAAGCTGGCGCTGGGTGGCGCCACGGGTGATGACGGGCTCATAGATGTGGGCATTGCTGATCTTCTTGGCACGGCGCACGGCCGCCTTGGCTTCCAGGCGCGTCAACATGGTCTGCACGGTGGTATGGGCCGGGCGGCCCTTCAGCGGCAGCTTTTCCTGCAATTCCCGAACCGACGAGGCGCCGTAGGTCCATAGGACTTCCATGATCCGCAGTTCCAACCGGCTGAGCCTTTTCTGCGACATATGTCGAAGTATCTCCTACAACTGTAGAAGAGACTACATTGAATGGGGATTCGGTGCAATTTCCGGCCTAGTCAGTGGCTCCCGGAAACTTGAGTGTAAAGGCGCATCCCTCGCCTGCCACCGAGCGCACCGATATCCACCCGCGATTCAGCTGCACGATCTGGCGCGAAACACTCAAGCCCACCCCGGTTCCATTGCGCTTGGTGGTGAAGAACGGGACAAAGACGCTCTCGAGGTGCTCGGCGCGAATCCCGGGGCCATTGTCGATCACCTGCAGCAGCACCTCGTTGTGGGCATTTCGGGAGGCGCGCAGAATGATGTTGGGGGCGGGAACTGACTCGAGCGCCTCGATGGCGTTGCGAATCAGATTGATCAGCACCTGCTCGATCTGGCCGGCATCGACGCGAATGGCGGGGCTATCGCCGCTGCCTTGAACTTCGACATCAATACCATGCTTGTCGATATCCCCGGACATCAAAAGGCGCGCCCGTTCCAGCAACCCCAGGGCGTCTGCGTCCGCCAGCACCGGCTCGGGAAGCTTGGCGAAGCTGCGATAGGCGCGGACGAAATCCATCAGACCCCGGCTGCGCGAGTGGATCGCGGTCACGCTGCGCAACATGTCATTTTGCTGTGAGGGCTGCAGCGTGCGGACGGTCGGCGGTGCCGTCGTCTCATCGATCATGGTCTCGCGCACCAGTCCGCTCAAGGAGATGATGGGTGTCACGGAATTCATGATCTCGTGCGTCAGGACCCGGATCAGCTTCTGCCAGGATTCGGTTTCCTGCCGGTCCAGTTCCTCGCGGATGTTCTGAAACGAGACCAGCTTGTAGCGCTCACCGAGCAGTTCGAAGGTCGTCGCATACAGCAGCAGCTGCAGGTTGTCATCCTCTCGAGTCACTGCCAGCAGCGTACGCTCGCCGTCGGCCATTTTCTGCAGGATCTCCGGCAATCTTGAGTCGACGCGGCCGAACGTATGCCAGCTGTTCATGAATGGCAGTCCGAAAAGCTGGCGCGCGGGCTGGTTCATCATCCTGACGTAGCCGCGTGCATCCAGGCAGCACAAGGCCACGCTGACATGTTCGACGACGGTTTCGAGATACTGCAGATTCGCGGCTTTCTGCAGATTGAGACGGCGAAACTCCTCGCTCAATAGGCGATACGCCGACTGCAGCTCCCTGAAGATCGGGCCCTTCTCGGGCAATGGGATCGGGGTCGAGTAATCATGGTGCGCGACGAAACTCAGGAAGCTGGTGAATTCCCGGGTGGTGCGCTCCACGTAGTAGATGAGTTCCACTGCGCTGGCGGCGATCAGTGCAAGGCACAGCGCCGGGGTCGCAAGCCAATCGGTATTGAGCCAGCCCCAGATCAGGGTAAGGCATAGGACGATCAGTATCAGGACGCGGACGAGGACGTTGGCGCGAAAGTTATTGAAGCTCATAGCGCATCATTTTGCGATAGAGCGTCGTGCGGCTCAGACCCAGCGATTGGGCCGCCTTGCTCAAGTTTCCCTGATGCAGGGAAATCGCCCTTTGAATGGCCTGCCTTTCCAGCGCCTCGAGATTGAGGGTCGAGGGTTCCGCGGCGCTCGGCGCTGTAATCGGCAGGTCGTCCAAGTGCAGCGTGCCTCCCTCGCTCATGATGACCAGGCGTTCGATGACGTTGCGCAGTTCGCGGACGTTACCGGGCCAGGCGTACTGCTTGAGTTTGCGCACCGCGATCGCATTGAATCCGGGCTCGGGCTTGTTGTACTTGCGCGCAAAGGTGCGCGCGAAGTGGGAGGCGAGCGCGGGAATGTCATCGATGCGTTCCCGCAACGCCGGCATGCGGATCTCGATGGTGTTGATGCGATAGAGCAGATCCTGGCGGAAATGTCCGGCGGCGCGCAGGTCCGACGGGGCGAGGTTCGTGGCGCAGATCAGTCGCGCGTCGATCTTCGTCGGGCGATCCGATCCGACACGGGTGACGGTCATGGTCTCCAGTGCTCCGAGCAGCTTGGCCTGCATGGCAAGACTCAGATTGCCGATCTCATCCAGAAAAAGCGTGCCGCCTTGGGCGACCTCGAAGCGACCGGCGCGCTCCTCGCGGGCATCGGTGAAGGAGCCACGGCGATGGCCGAACAGTTCCGATTCGAACAGTGACTCCGAGACGGCTCCGAGATCCACGCCGACGAAGGGGTGATCGCGACGCAGTGACTGCCGATGAATCTCCCGCGCCACCAGTTCCTTGCCGGTCCCGTTCTCACCCAGGATCAGAACGTTGGCTTCGGTGCGCGCAACCTTGGCGATGCTGGAGAGTACCTGTCGCAGACCTTCGCAGTCGCCGACAATATGGTCTGCATCCGGAGTCGGGTCTTCGTTGCGCGCACGCTGCCGCAGCTGCAGGCTCGCCACTTCCCGATCGGCGCGCGCCAGTCGGGACACCGCGGACACCGTCGCGACCAGTTTCGCGTTGTCCCAGGGTTTGACCACGAAGTCAGCCGCCCCTTCGCGCATGGCGTTCACGGCGGTCTCAATGCCGCCATAGGCCGTCATCAGAATGACCTTGGTGTCAGGTGCGATCGTCTGGGCGATCTTCAGCCAGTCGATGCCTTCGCGGCCCGACGTTGCCCCGACCGTGAAATTCATGTCGAGCAGAATGGCATCGAAAGCGCGTTGAGTTAGCAACTTCCGGATCTGCGAAGGGTCCGATGCAGTGATCACCGTCTGGAAATGCGCCTTCAGGACCAGCTCGGCGGCCAAAAGCACTTCAGTGTCATCGTCAACAATCAGAATGTCGAAGGGCAGGGGTTTCATGGCACTTCAAGTGTCCAGGGTGTTTCATAGTGGAACACAAACTGTTTCATATCTGAACAACGGCTAAGCTGCGGTTCTCGCACCGGCGCAAATGGATTTGCGTAACCTATTGATAAAACAGATGATTGCAGGCCGCTCCTCATTGGCATGCATCTTGATCTATCAGATCCCCATGCATGGATAGGACCATAGAGAAAAAGGGCTGGTCAGCCACCCGCTGGGCCATCAGCGCCGTACTCGGGATCATCGTGATCGTCGTGATCTGGCAGCTCGTGAGCCGGAGCAGCACTACGCGCTTGAGCGTCGATCCTTCGCGCCTGACGACTGCCGCGGTGAGAAGTGGAACGTTCCTCGAGTACTACCCCTTTGATGGCACCGTGCAACCGGCGACGTCCGTCTACCTGGATGTTGAAGAGGGCGGTCGGGTCGACCAGATTTTCGCCGAGGGCGGCCAGCACGTGGAGAAGGGGGACCTGATCCTGCGCTTCTCGAATGCTTCGCTGCAGCAGACGACCATTGGTACCGAGACCCAGGTGCTCTACAACCTGGACATTCAGCGCAGCACGCAGCACGACCGGGCGGTGAATCTGCTGTTGCTCAAGGAGACGCTGCTGGACCTGGACCACCAGATCATCGATGCGCAGAACAAGGAACAGCGCTATCAGAATCTGATGAAGGAGAAAATTCCGGCCATCTCGAAGGAGGACTTCGAGACTCAGCACAATCAGCTGCAATATCTGAAGGAAAAGCGCGACCTCATGGCTGAACGGATCAAGCAGGAAGATGAGGTCAGCGCCCGCGAGATTTCCGAGGCGCAGAAGTCGATAGACAAACTGAATACCAGCCTGAAACTGTTGCAGCAGATGGTGGAGAACCTCAGCGTACGTGCGCCGATCTCAGGTTACCTCTCGACCATCGATGCGCAGGTCGGACAGAACATCAATGCCGGGCAGCGCATCGGACAGATCGACCTGCTCGACAAACTCAAGGTCAACGTCAGCATCGATCAGTATTACATCAGCCGGGTCCAGGTCGGCACCATCGGCCATGTGAATCTGGACGGTCGAATCTGGGATGTGAAGATCCAGAAGGTCTATCCGGAGGTCAAGTCGAATGCCTTCGCGGCCGACGCGGTCTTCGTCGGCGAGACACCGGCGTCGCTCAAACGCGGCCAGACCCTGACCATCGAGCTGACCTTCGGTGCGCCATCGCAGTCGCTGATCGTCAACAAAGGCAGCTTCTATCAGGAAACCTCGGGCCGCTGGGTGTACCTGGTGTCCAAGGATGGCCGCACGGCACGCAAGACCGAGGTGCATCTGGGCCGTCAGAACCCGCTGCAGGTCGAGGTGCTGGACGGCCTGCACGAGGGCGATCGCATCATCACTTCGGGCTACGACACATTCAACAGCGTCGACGAGCTGGAATTCACCGACTCGATCAACTCACATCGGGGCACGTCATGATCATCGAAACGGAAAATCTCAAGAAAATCTACCGCACGGATGTCGTCGAGACGACCGCCGTGGACGAGGTCAACTTCTCGTTGAGCCCGGGACAGTTCGTATCGGTCATGGGACCGTCCGGATGTGGCAAATCAACCCTGCTGCACATTCTGGGGCTGATCGACAGTCCGAGTGGCGGCCGCTACCGGTTCATGGGCGAGGATGTCTCGGGTTACCCGGAGAGCAAGCGGGCGAAAATCCGCAAAGCCCATATCGGTTTCGTATTCCAGAGTTTCAATCTGATCGATGAGCTGACCGTATTCGAGAACGTCGAGCTGCCGCTGATCTACGGCGGCGTGGCGGCGCACGAGCGCAAGGGCCGCGTCGAGACCGTTTTGGAAAAGATGGATATCGGCCACCGACGCGGGCACTTCCCCGCCCAATTGTCCGGCGGCCAGCAGCAGCGCGTCGCGGTTGCGCGCGCCCTCGTCAACCGGCCGAACGTCATCCTCGCCGATGAGCCGACGGGAAACCTCGATTCGGAGCACGGCGATGAGGTGATGAAAATGCTGCTGAAGCTCAATGAGGAGGGCACGACCATTCTGATGGTGACCCACTCGGCCACCAATGCGGCATTCAGCAGCCGCATCGTGAGTCTCCTCGACGGCAAGATCGTCTCCGACAAATCGGCCGGACACTAGCCGATGCGTAACTACCTGCTGGTTCTGCTTCGAACACTGCAGCGTGAGAAGCTCTACGCTGCGATCAATATCGCCGGACTGTCGTTGGGGGTTGCCTGCTGTCTTCTGTTGGGCCTGTTTTTGTGGAGTGAGCTGACCTACGATCGGCACTTCAACAACTATCAGAACATCTATCGAGTCGTGAACGAGTTCAGCGTGGCGGGCTCGCACGATCGCTTTGCCGTCACCTCGCGTGCCCTTGCGCCCATGGTCGCGGCGGAAAATCCCGAGGTTAAGGCGTGGGTACGCTTTCAGAACAATGGCGCCGGCTCGGGAGATTCGGGCGGGTTGGCCATCCATCATGGCAACGACGTCTACTTCTGGAACAACACCTATTTTGCCAGCGATAACGTCTTTGATGTGTTCTCGCACAAAATTCTTTACGGCAATCCGAAAACCGCATTGAAGGACCCGGGGGCCATCGCGATCAGCGAAACGGTTGCCAAGCGCTACTTCGGCAATGCCAATCCGATCGGTGAGACGCTCACGACCGACTCGGGCCTGCCGAACAAGATTACGCTGGTGTTTGCCGACCTGCCGCCCAACACCCACCTCAAGTACGACATGCTCTTTTCGGACAACGGCGCCTTCATGAAGGATCCGGACAGTCAGACGGCGCGGCGCAATCAGCTGTGGAACGTGGGCAACTTCACCTACCTGGCCATGGCACCGGGATTCAATCCCAAAGACTGGCCGCGCTTCAGCGATGAGTTTTATAAGCGGAACATGACCGATATCGGAAAACAGCTCAGTGGCTCATGGAAAAGCTGGGTTCAGCCACTGGCCTCCATCCATCTGAATTCAGACGTGGGCTACGACCTGCCGACGGGCAATCCCATCTATCTGTATGGCTGCGCCGCGGTGGCACTTTTTATCCTGGTCGTCGCCTGCATCAATTACATGAATCTCGCCACGGCTCGGGCCATGCGGCGGGCGCATTCGGTCGGTATCCGCAAGATCCTGGGCGCGAGCCGCCTGACTCTGGGATTGCAGTTCCTGGGCGAAGCCGTGGTGTTTTCGCTCCTGGCCGTCCTCATCGGCGTCGTGATCGTCGAGGTTGTGCTGCGGTTCACGAGTATCAATTCGCTGATGGGGCAGCAGGTCAGTCTGGATCTGGGACAACATCCGGCGCTGATCGGCGTGCTGGTGGGTCTGGGCGTGCTGATGGGGCTGCTGTCCGGAATCTATCCGGCGTTCTATCTGTCCTCCTGGGCGCCGTTGTCCGCGCTTGCCAGCAAGAATGCCGCAGGTAAAGGCAACCTGCGGCTGCGGGAGGCGCTGGTGCTGGTGCAGTTCACGATTTCCGTGGCCGTCATCGCCTCCACGATTCTCATGGCGGCGCAGATGCACTACATCGCCAGCAAGAGCCTGGGTTTCCAAAAGGAGAATCAGGTGATCGTCACCCTGCGAGGAGCCTCGACCATCGAGAAGGTAAACACGATCCGCACGGAGTTGGCCAAGAACGCACACATTCTCGGTTCCACCGAGGCGCGAGCCGTGATGGGGCAGGCGACCGGCATGAATGTCATTGACATGGAGAACAACAGCGGCGTCATGACCCATATCACGACCGCGAACCTGCCGATCGGCGACGATTTCGTGAGCGTCATGGGATTGAAGATTGTTCAGGGACGCGATTTCTCCAAGCGCCTGCTGACCGACGTCGGGTTGAACTGCCTGGTGAACGAGGCCACCGTGCGAAAAATGGGCTGGACGGAGCCCTTGGGCAAACGTGTGCAGGCGGGAGGAGGAGCCTTGACCGGCCGAGTGGTGGGGGTGCTGGCGGACTTCAACTATAAGTCGCTGCATTCGAAGGTCGAACCGCTGTTGTTGTTTCCTCAGCCCGATGACTTCACCGGGATGGCCGACATCATGCGGCCATTCCAGGAGCGCGAGCTGGTGGTGAAGATCTCCGGCACCGATGTGGATCAGACACTGGGGTATATCGAAGATGTCATGGCCAAGGTGGATCCCAAGCACCCGTTTGAGTTCGCGTTCCTGGATGACCAGCTTAACCATCTTTACAAATCCGAGCATCAACTGACCAGGCTGATCGGAATCTTTGCGACGGTTTGTATTTTTATCGCGTGCCTGGGGCTGTTTGGACTGGCGTCCTTTACCACCGAGCAGCGCACCCGCGAAATCGGCACGCGCAAAGTCCTCGGGGCGTCGGCGTGGCAGATCATCACGCTGCTATCGCGCCGCATGCTGTTGCTGGTGGTGGTCGCTTCGGTATTCGCGGCGGTGATTTCCTATTTTGCGATTGATGAGTGGTTGACGGGCTTCGCCTACCGCGCCGGCATCAATCCGTTGATTTTCTTGCTGGCGGCAGCGGTCGCTGTCGTCGTGGCGTTCGTGACGGTGGCGCTGCAGTCGTATAAGACGGCCAGCGCCGATCCGGTCGACGCTCTGCGTCAGGTCTAGGTTTCTACATCTTTATGAAGGGGGATGTCGGATGAGAATTCGCAACAGGTTATTCGCAGTGATGGCGACGCTGGTGGTCGCCGGTTTGTCAATGTCGCAATCGGCACTGGCGCAGGAGCTTGCCGGCACCTGGCAGGGCAAGTTGCAGGTCGATCCGAAGACGAGCATGACCATTCAGTTTGTCTTTGCCAAAAAGCCTGATGGCTCCTTTTCGGCGGTGCTGAATTCGCCGGACAATGATGCCATCAAGAACACGCCCGCAGACTCCGTGGCGGTGAAGGCCGGGGCGGTGACTGTCAAGGTCGCCGCGCTCAGTGGCGAGTTCGATGGAAATCTCAGCGCCGGTAGCCTGAGCGGACAGTGGAAGCAGCCCGGCAGCACGTTGCCCCTCGCACTCACTCCGTACCAGAAGCCAGTCATGTCGAAGGCCTCGGTCGATACGCTGACGGGGACCTGGACCGGTCCGCTGACGACACCGGGTGGCACATTGACCTTCGTTGCAAAACTCCAACCGGATGGCAAGGGCGACATGCAAGGTTCGCTCTTTGTTCCCGAGCAAGGCGTAACGCTGCCGATGCAAGGTATCGAATTCGCCGCCGACAAGCTCACTTTCAAGATTGCGCCGGTGAATGGAACGTTCGAAGCGACCCTGACGAATGGGGCGTTCAATGGCCTGTGGCGGCAGGGCGGTCAACCGCCTGCGGGCCTGCCGGTAGTGCTGAAGAAAGGGGAGTACGTCGCCAAGGTCGTCGTATTGAAGATGCCCACGGACGCATTCGGCAAGGTGGCCGGTACCTGGAATGGGGACCTTCATGCCACCGGACCACAAGGGCCGGTGACGATTCCAGTGATCCTGCGGTTCGAGACCAACCAGCATGCGGACATGGTCGCCTTTATGGACGTTCCGATTCAACATGCGGCGGGAATTCCCGTGACCGAGGCCTCCCTCACGAACGGTAAATTAGTCGTCAAAGTCGATGCGATGCACGGCGAATATGATGCGACGCTTGCGGGCAATACCTTGACCGGACAGTGGACGCAGGGGCCGCAGACTCTGCCGTTGACGATGACACGAAAGTAGCCTACCGACCGCGCTTCGGTGAAGGGTGGCTCCGCACGGAGCCACCCCCAGACTCACAGTCGCGCGCTCCCATCGCGAACGCGACGCTGCGATTCGGGGCGTTGGCCACGGTTTTGTAGGACGGTCTTGTAGGACAGTCTTGTAGGACTGCTCCGCGATGTGTCTCGGGTCCCTCTATTCAACGGATTTTTGTGACATCTGCACGGCCGCGCCACCGGCCGCGCCTGATTAGATTCAGGCATGACCGAAAGACGTGACAAGCCGCACCGTTCGCTGCGCGACCGCATCCGACTGGGCATTGCCGCTCGCCTTTCAATCAGCTTTCTCGGGGTGGCGATACTGATTCTGGCGACCAATCTGCTCGTCGAGCAGGGGATCATGGTCGAAAGAACGACCCGCCTCATCCCGGTTGCCCCGCCCCCGGCGCCGGCACCGGTGGTGATTGCCCGCCCCGCCCCGCCACCCGTTGAAGCGCCCGTGCCGCCGCCGGCAGCCAGTATGTCGCCATTGCTGCTCGAGGAATCCCTGGCTGCTCTGGCGCAATTCGAACAGGTCGCGGACGTGCGCATGAAGGGTCCATCATCTTCAGGCGACGCGGAATACAAGCAGGCCGCCGCCCGTCTGAATGAAGCCGTGAAGCGCTTTGTCGGGAACCCGGACTCACCGATACCGCCTGCCACTTCCGGCCGAATCCGCACCGAGCTTCGCGCCTATACGGCAAACGCGGACACCCTGACCCAAAATGCCGACGACCTCGTTGCAACCGAGAGCAGCCGCACGGCGCTCCTGGAAAGCCTGAGCGCACGTGTCAAGGAGACGCTCGCCACTGCCTGGACGATCTTTGGCCGAGTAGTCGCGCGACAGACCCTGGTTGTGCTCAACGACGATCTCGACAGCCTCAGGGCTCACTCTGAAGCGCTGCAATCGGGAGTCCCCCTCACTGCGGCTCAACTCGCCGCGGTCACCGACGCCGAACAGCGCGTGCAGCAGACCTTGACGAGCAATGCGGCAGGCTTTCGACGCGCGCAGGGCGACCCGTGGTATCAGGCCATGGAATCGGATCTCACCAAACTGATCGCCCTGCGCGAAAAGTCCATACAACTCTCTACGGGTTTGACCGACGGCACCCGCGCACTGGGCGAACAGGGCATGCAGATTCGACATTCCCTGTTCGCGGGCGCACACGCCGCCGCGGCGAGTCCGGTGGTCGCACCA
>Ga0210391_10002923_pt1 | contig 14586 bp, 7 predicted proteins | sample IncBWC12OmetaG_FD_160573 | JGI IMG/M metagenome (GOLD analysis project Ga0210391, IMG submission 160573) | Forest soil microbial communities from Barre Woods Harvard Forest LTER site, Petersham, Massachusetts, United States - Inc-BW-C-12-O ... | reverse complement strand
CCGGCAAGCATGACTGGCGGGCCTTCCGTGCCCCACGGATACAGAAACTCGTCCTGATAGGTGTTTGCCTCGCCGTCTTACAGCAAGCCAGCGGAATCAACATTCTGTTCAACTATGCGGAGGAGGTCTATCGCAGCGCTGGCTACGGCGTGAACGACATACTCTTCAACATCGTTGTAACCGGGACCATCAATCTCATCTTTACAATTGTTGCGATGCTCTTGGTCGATCGATTTGGTAGGCGGCGGTTGATGCTGCTCGGTTGCTTGGGCGTGGGCTTTTCTCATGTCGCAGCCAGCTTCGCCTATCGACAAGGTCTTCATGGCACATGGGTGTTGGTCCTGACGCTATGTGCAATCGCCTGCTATGCCATGTCACTTGCGCCGGTCACATGGGTATTGATCACCGAGATATTTCCAAATCAAGTCCGCGCGACAGCAGTCTCGATTTCAGTCGCAGTGCTTTGGATCGCTTGCTTCGTACTCACCTATACCTTCCCCTTGCTGAACAGCGCGTTTGGGACGGCTGGGACTTTTTTCATCTACGGCCTGATCTGTTTCCTGGGTGCATGTTTCGTCTTCTTTTTCGTCCCCGAGACTAAGGGGAAATCGTTAGAGCAGATCGAAGGCGAAGAAGCGTAGAGCAATTAAAACGCTGATGATGCTGTTGTCTATCCTAATCCGGTCCGCGCTGGATGCCGATGGGAAAAGGGCTTTCTCCTTCTTCAAGGATCCAGTTATATGTCTCGGTTCCGGCGGAAGAGCGCCATGCAGACGGCGTGCGGCTATCAATCCAGTTCAGCGGTTGGCTGTTCGGCCTGTGAGCGCAGAGCTCAAAGGCTTCGCGCATGGCATCAAGTTGCTCTTTCCCCATGGCGCGAGAATCGGCTGAAACCAGGAGAACAGTACCGCTATTAGCCACTGCCTGCAGCCACTGCCGGCTCATCGACCAGGGTAGGTCGGGCGTGAACGGAATGCAGTCGGGATCAAGCGTGAAGAATGTCTTGTGCTGCGGCAGACGAAAGGCGAGCGTGTTCACCCCGGTGCGGCGAGTCCGTTCCCATTCTCTGCCGCTCACGTCGTCGCCAGTCCGTGAGGCATCGAAGAGTCCCACGGACAGGTGGCCTATGGTGTTGCATCCAAGGATGACGCGGTCTTCTCCGCAGCTTGAGCGAAGGCGCGTGTACAGTAACGTGACTATCTCAGCATTGGTGAGCGTGCGATTGTTGAAGTGCCAGTTTCCCTGCGAGGGAGAAGCGCCCATCTGACTTCCCCACAGGCCGAGCAGTTCGAAAGTAGTGAAGTCGTGTTTGATCAGGTCGTAACCCCAGCCACACGCCTGTGTCGCAACAGCGGCGACAGCTTCGAGCCCCTCGGGGACCGTCGGATCATAGGCCAAAGGCGGCGGCTTGCTGCCATCGCTCTTGCAGCGGACGTTGGGTAACAGGAGGTTAGCCGACACTGTAGCGGTAGCGCGCAGTGGTCGAATCCATATTCCGGGGATCACTCCCCTGCTTCGTATGCCGGAAGCAAGTTGTAGCATATCAGGGAACCGAGAATGATTCTGATATCCGTCGTCTATAACGGTGAACGGCATAGGACCTCCGGACGGTGTCAGGGACTTAACCAAGTCCGCATCCCGCAAGATTTTATCCGCGGTATTTTTGCCGTAAGCGTAGTACCAGTCGTTGCTTCCATAGATGACATCCACGAAGGTGGATCCCCGTTTTTCAGGAACTTTGGTTCCCTCTGCCATCAGGCGGCACAAGCGTTGCGTGGCCGAAAAGGCGCTTTCGTCGGCATCTGCGACATACTCGACGATCGTGGCCATATCGAGCTTGCGGTTGCCAAGCCGTACGCCGTTGCCCCCGTTGCGAACGTCGAGCCAAAGTGAGATGCCGGCGGAGTCTACTTGCCAGAAGGCAAACGACGCCGCACCAGTCTTGACACCCATGCCCGCAGTTTGTCCCTCCAGATGGAGCATGACGTACCAGGGCATCGCACGTTCCGCTTGCAAAGGCCTCCACTCTAAATCTCCGTAGCTTCGCTCCCATGCATCACCCAGAGCAAGAACGCCGTCACGAAATTTGCACTTCCAGCGAAGGTAAACACGCTGGATGGGGATTGTTGGGGACTCCAGTGAGATGGTGGAGCGCTGATGCCCGGCGACGAAGCTGATGCGCGTACTGCTGACGCCGCCGCTCGCTGTCCAATCCGTGCCTGACCGATACAATTGGAACCGGTCGGCTTCAACGTCACCAGCGAAGGCCAGCACCATGTCAGGTTGTGAGAGAACCGGCAGTAGGAGCTTGGCTTGCGCAAGACTCGACACCACACCTTTCTGCTCTTGATTCCACAACGTCCGAGGCAGCAGCATTGCGGCGGCCGAAGGCGCTGCGACATTTTTAAGCAAATTTCTACGTGAGATTACTGGCTGCGTGTTCGACCTGCCTCTTCCACCGTCGGTTTCTCGCAACAAAATGCACCTTTCCGCTCGAAGGACCCACCGTCGTTCCGAGAAGCTTCATCATAACCGAACGAGCCTGGGCATGAGATGTTGATCGGCCCCGGTATCTCATCCACGAGTGCTCGGCTGCTTACCCAGTCTGCCATCCGAGCCACCGACTAATCGAGCGATACTGTTGCCGTTCATGGATGGGGCTTGATCCTATCTGTAGGGCTGTGTCCCATTTCAGCACGTACCAAGCATCATGCCCGGTGATGCCCCTGCGCATACTGGCCGGTCACAAATCGGTGTACGCCTTGAGTCACATATTTTCGGTATAGAGAATTTGTCGTCCGCAGCAACTCGTTTGCACTCTACATCTATCAGGGCAAGCTGCGACACAGACGTTGACACTGAAAAGCATCCGTCATATGCTTGCCAAAGCAACAAACGAAAATGATCCACCAAGATCGACAATTCGTGAAGGCTCTCTTCAGCCTCCCCCCGGCTGCTCCTCGCACCGGTTGTTGTTCCTGTTGCCTCTAAATCTGAGTCTCTCTTCCTAAAACATAATTTCGAAGGATAGCTGTACCAGCACGTGCACTTTTCCGTGCAGGACAAGCGTGTCTTTTCCTCACTTCCTTTTGGAGGCTTTGTGTCTTTGCGTAAACTTCTCTTCCTTTCCTTGCTTCTAGTCTCTACGGGCCTGCCTGCATTTGCTCAAGTTGATACCGGTTCCATTGTCGGTACGGTTTCGGATCCGCAGCAGCAAAGGCTGGCGAAAGCCACTATATATCTCCGACAAGAAGCCACTGGGGTCGAGCGCACCACACAGTCCGGAAGTGATGGCAGCTTCACCTTCTCCCCACTGGCAATTGGCACTTATTCCCTTACCGTAGAGCGCGAGGGGTTCGATCGTTTCCTTCAAACTGGCATCTCGATCACGGCACAGTCTTCGGTACGCGAAGACGTCGTACTGCATGTAGGAGCGGTGAGCCAGACAGTAGAAGTCGCTGCGGCTTCTCCATTGCTGGAAACGCAGAGTTCCGCCCTGCAACATTTGGTTAGTCAGCGCAGCATCATTGACCTTCCCTTGAACGGGCGCAATGTGGCTTTCCTGGCGCAGACCGCGCCGGGCGTAACTATCGCCCAGGCAGATTCGCGTGGTCTCGCGGCGAGCGGCTCGTTTAGCGCCAATGGAGCGCGGCGTGGGCAGAACGACTATCTTCTCGACGGTATCGACAACAACGCAGCAATCATGGACTACGTCAATCAGACGCAGTACGTGATTCTGCCGCCGCCCGACGCGCTGCAGGAGTTTGTCGTGCAAACTACGAACTACTCCGCGGAGTTTGGTCATGCGGCCGGAGCCGTGCTCAATGTCTCGACCAAATCTGGAGGCAATGAATTCCATGGCAGTGTATGGGAGTTCCTTCGCAACGATGTTTTGGACGCACGAAACTACTTCGCCACCGCCGCAAAGAAGCCCTCATTCCGGCAGAATCAGTTCGGTTTTGCCATAGGTGGACCTGTGATTATCCCCAAACTGTATGACGGCCGAAACAAAAGCTTCTTCTTTTTCGACTACCAGGGGACCCGCCTCGCGCAGGGCGCGAGCAAGATATCGACTGTGCCGACAGCCACCGAGAGAGCATCTGGGTTCACTAACCTTGGCGACTTGATTACGTTGCAAAGTGGAACCAAGACCGACGTGCTCGGTCGCGTCTTTCCTGTCGGAACCGTCTTCGATCCCGCCACAAGCCGCGCGACCACTTCGGGGGCGACAGATGTGGTCACCGGCCTCAAGGCGACCAGCACAAGCTACGTGCGTGATCCGTTCTATGCGGGCGTTCTGGGCAACCAAACAAATTTCACGACGGCGGCGCAACTAGCGCTTCTTAACCAGTTACCCTCAGCTCGTCTAAATGCGAATGCAATCGCATTGTTGAATCTGTACCCTTCACCCACCGCCGGCAGCGTGACGAACAACTTCACATCGTTCCCGCAACAAACCAACAATAGCGACGGTCTCGACCTGCGTGTCGATCAACATTTCAGCGACCGCGATTCGGCCTTCGCGCGTTACAGCTACCTGGACACAGATCAGGCGAACCCCGGCCCGTTTCAGGGCATCGCTGATGGGCAGTCGAGTCGTCCCGGCACCGGTGCCACGCAGGCGCAAAACGTCGCTGTGAGTTGGACGCACATCTTCGGTCCGCGATGGGTCAACGAAGCGCGCATTGGCTACAGCCGCGTCGCCGACATCCGACGTCAGCCATTCGCGAATCAACTCGGCATCCCCGAACAATACGGCATCGGAGGCATTCCACAGTTCGCCGGTAACGGAGGTCTTCCAACCCTGACCTTCGGCTCGCTATCCAACCTCGGACAATCAGGATCGCTGCCCAGCAATAAGGCAAGCGACGTCGTTCAGGTCTCCGATAATGTCACCAGTTCATACGGGCGTCACTCGGTGCGAGCTGGCGTGCTGTGGCAGAACCTCTCCTACCCTACTTCAACGCCTTCCTCAGCACGTGGCTCGTTTGGCTTCAACGGGATCTACACGTCAGTGTTCGGCCAGACCGACGGCTCCACTGATCGTGCCCAGTTTTTGCTAAACCCCACGGCTACGACCATCACTGGCGGTATCAACAATGTCGGCGGTGCGAACAGCGTCAGCGCATCCAGCTTCCCGCCCATAAGCAACCTGCATCGAACATACTTCGGCACCTATGTACAAGACGACTGGCGTGCAACAGAGCATCTAACACTCAATCTCGGTTTGCGCTGGGAGTACTACGGCGTTCCCAGCGAACGAAGCGATCGTCAGGCAAACTTCCTTCCCGGTCCGAACGACCCGCGAGTAGGAGCCCAGTTCTTGATCCCCATTTCGCAGGCGTCGAATGTGCCGCAAGCATTCCTAAACCTCCTTGCGAAGGACAACATCGCCTTCGTACCGACAACGAACGCCGGTCTGGGCGAGGCGCAAAAGAAGAATTTTGCTCCGCGCTTCGGAGTCGCCTACCAGGTCAACTCGCGACTTGTGCTGCATGCCGGTGTGGGCCTGTTCTATGGTGGTTACGAGAACTACGGTCTCAGCAATATGCCCGCCGCCAACTTTCCGTTCAACATCGCGACAAGTTACTCGGCTGCAAATGCTGTTACTCCTCTCACTCCGAATAACTTCGTCGGCACGCTCAGTAACGGCCTGATCAACGTTCCACTCAGCGCCGCCAACGCTAACCTGAGCAACATCAGTCTTCTGGGTCGCGCCTACAACTGGAAGAGTGCTTATACCCAAAGCTACAATGCACAAGTGCAATATCAACTGAACGCAACGACCGTATTGAAGGTTGCGTATGCGGGCTCAGTTTCACGACATCTACAAAGTAATCTTGGTGCTAACACCTTGAACGCCATTCTGCCATCCACTTCCAATGCGCAGACAAACAGCTTCTTTCCGGACTTTGCGCGTGGTGGATCGTACATCACGCCGTCGGCTGTCACCAACTACAACGGTTTGCAGGTGGACATCACGCGTCGCTGGCAGCACGACCTGACCGTCAACGCGAACTACACCTACTCCAAGTGCCTTGGTAATGCACGCGATCTTCTCGACAATAACATCGGTGGTTATCGCGCTCCGTACGTTGCCGGTGTGGGAATCGGTGCTGACTATGCCCTCTGCGATATCGATGTCCGCCACATCTTCCACGCAAGCGGTACGTATGCTCTGCCGTTCGGTCGCGGCCAGGCATTTCTAACGCACGGCGTTGCATCGCATATCGCTGGAGGCTGGTCACTCCAAGGCATCGCTACTGTACAGGAAGGTCAGCCATTCACGGTTGCTTGCACAACAACCACCACAGCGGGTCTTGGTTGCAACGCGCTCAGAGTCGTTGGCCAGAGTCCATACTCCGGCTCTCACAATGCAACGCAATTTCTGAACCCGGCAGCATTCGCGAACCCCGCATCCGGAGCAACAGGCATAGCCGCGCTTGGTGGGTCGCCCACGCAGGTCACTGGGCCAGCATATCGCAGACTCGACGCCTCCCTCTTCCGTCAGTTTCCACTCTCGGAAGGAACGAGGCTTGAAATTCGGACAGAGGCATTCAACGTCACTAACACAGCAAACTTCTCCGCTCCTGGGAACCTGACGTTTACGTCTCCCTCCACGTTCGCGGCGATCACCAGCACACGCGACAATTCACGACAACTGCAGTTCGCTGCGAAACTTTATTGGTAGGAGCCATTTCATGTCCGGTAATTCAAACAGTCGCAGATCTTTTCTGAAGAGCACGGTAGCCGCCGCAGTCGCAGCGGCAGCACCAACCACCGTCGAGGCACAAAATAAGAGCAACACAGCCAAACCTGCGACTCCACCTAACATCATTGTCTACCTGTCCGATCAGTTCCGTTGGGACTTCGTCGGCGCAAATGGTCGCAACAGTTCAACCCGCACACCCAACCTCGATGCTCTTGCTTCGCGCGGCAAGAACTTCACCCAAACCGTTACAAACCAACCCGTCTGTGCTCCTGCGCGCTCCGTACTCTTCACCAGCCGCTATGCGACCGAGACCGGCGTCTGGCATAACGGACTCGAACTCGACAAGTCGCTGCCCACGCTAGCGGGAGAGCTGCGCAAGGCCGGCTACACGACCAACTACATCGGCAAGTGGCATCTTGCCAATGGCAACAAGTCCACTGGCGGTGGACCCGGCGCCGTGAAGGCGGAAGACCGCAGCGGCTTTCTCGATCTCTGGGAAGGCGCCAACGGGATCGAGAATACGTCGCATCCATACGAAGGCACTATCTGGGACCGCGACAATCAACCCATCACCTTCAAGGATGAATATCGCGTCGACTTCCTCACCGACCGCGCCGAGCGCTTCCTTCGCCAGAAACAGGAGAAGCCTTTCTTCCTGTTCATTTCGCAGCTTGAGCCCCATCAGCAGAATGACCTGCACCAGCCTATTGCACCGAAAGGCGCTGCCCAGCGTTTCCTCAACGTCTCAGTGCCCGACGATCTCCGTGCACAGCCGGGCTTTTGGCAAGCGCAACTGCCTGACTACTATGGTTGCGTCGAGTCAATTGATGCCTCTGTCGGCAGGGTTCGGAAGATTCTTGAAGAAGAGAAACTCGCCGAAAATACAATCTTCGTTTTCATCAGCGATCACGGTTGCCACTTTGGCACGCGCAATCAGGAGTACAAGCGCAGCACGCATAACAGCTCGATCCGCGTCCCTCTGATCATCGATGGTCCGGGCTTCAGGGGCGCTCAGCAGATCCCCGAGCTGGTGGGCTTGATCGACGTCGCGCCCACCTTGCTCGAAGCTGCTGGAGTTCCTGTGCCTCCTACGTGGAAAGGCCACAGCGTTCTGCCGCTCCTCAACGATCCCGAAGCGCGGCAGCAATGGCCGAACCAACAGCTCATCCAGATCAGCGAATCCATGACTGGACGCGCAATTCGAACCCCAGACTGGACATATTGCGTTGCTGACATCTCAGGGGAAAAGGCCGCCGCTGCCAAAACGTATACGGAGTATCAGTTCTACGATCAACGTGCAGACCCAAACGAATTAGTTAACCTCGCAGGACGTCAGGAGTATCGGATCAAAGCAGACGAGCTTCGTGAGCAGCTAAAGAAGTTGATCAAAAGTGCTGGAGAACCAGAACCCGAGATCCTGCCCGCCAAGCTCTACCCATAGACTGAGATAGTGATGCAGGATCGAACAGAACACGAGAGCATTGTGAACAACTCGCCGGAGCACAGCAAGAGCAGCGCAAAACCGCACTCTTGTTGTGCTCCGCGCACGCATCGAGATGAGCAGGTTCCGGAAGAGCTGCACACGGGCTCGCCCTCTTTCGAAACAGAGAGCAACACATCTGATGCCGCTCGCTCTGTTGTTTCATTGCCCGCAGCCACATTCCTGATGGGCACAGATTATGCCAAGGGCTTTCCCGAAGACGGCGAAGGACCAGTACGTCCTGTGTCGCTCTCAGCCTTCGAGATCGACACCTTTCCGGTCACCAACGCGGATTTCGCAACCTTTGTTGAGCAGACAGGCTATCGAACCGAGGCCGAGGCCTTCGGGTGGTCATTCGTCTTCTGGTCGCACATTCTGCCGGAGCGCTTCGAGACCGTCGTAGAAGACACGGCGGCACACACGCCATGGTGGTGTAAGGTTCCGGGCGCCTTCTGGAAGCATCCGGAGGGTCCTGGTTCAGACATCGATCTACGGCTGAATCATCCGGTAGTCCACGTCTCATGGAACGATGCCGCAACCTATGCAGCCTGGGCATCAAAAGAGCTTCCCACCGAGGCACAGTGGGAATACGCGGCACGCGGCGGCTTGGAGCAAAAGCTCTACCCCTGGGGTGACGATCTTATCCCCGATGGCAAACATCGCTGCAACATCTGGCAAGGTCAATTTCCTGTGGACGACACGGCCGAAGACGGCTTCTCTGGAACCTGCCCGGTTGATGCCTTTCCCCCAAACGGTCACGGTCTCTACTCAGCGACCGGAAATGTTTGGGAGTGGTGCGCTGACTGGTTCCACACGGCGTTTTCGGGCTCGATTTGTAAAGACCCTCGGGGCCCGTCAACCGGCCATGCGAAGGTGATGAAAGGTGGATCATTCCTTTGCCATGCATCCTATTGCAACCGTTACCGGGTCGCCGCGAGAACGTCAAACACGCCCGACAGTTCAGCTTCAAATATAGGTTTTCGATGTGTGCGGAATTGCTGAAAGGCTACGGTAAGGCCAAAACTTGCGGCGAATGTTAGAAGCTAGCGTTCTTCGCAGCCGCAGGCATCGCTTTCAAGATGCGGTGGATAGTAGGTTCAACAGTTCAAGAGAAGGATCGATCCCGCGTTCGTTTCGATTCAAAGCGACAACTCATTCAAAACAGGAAGACGGAAGGCGTGAGGGATCCATCTATGGGTCCAATGAGGACAGATCTAAATAGCCTGATACAGCTTCGTATTTTCTATAAGTGATTGATTTCTTTGGTGGAGCTGAGCGGGATCGAACCGCTGACCTCCTCGTTGCGAACGAGGCGCTCTCCCAGCTGAGCTACAGCCCCCACCAGACGTGCATCGCACACTGCTCATGCAGAAGCCACGCCGTCTAACGACTCCATTAAGTGTACCAGCAAGCGCCTCCACGCTCAAACTCCCGCTCGATAGAAGACAGAGGGCTCCAAAACTGCCCCCTCCTGGAATTTACCAGCAGACAAGGATTTCGCGAGTGCCCTTTCGGACTGAATTGGCCTGATTATACAAACTGCGGAAGGCCGAATCCATTTGCGCAGACTTATCTGATAAGCGCTCGGTTTTCCCTAGCAGTCGCGCGGCGGAGCATAGGTTGTCGTTACTGATCAGTGGTCAATGAGCGCATTGGCGATTTGGCACTCGTCGAGTCCCGACGTCATGATTCGGGAAGGTTGCTGGGACGCTGCGCATTGAACGGTGAGTAACAGTAAGTTGTGCTTAATAACTTAATAAATAGTCAGCGATACCTTGCGGGCTGCGATCTACCCTTCGCTTAAGAGTCGATCGAAACCCGGGGGGCACGCATGTTTTAACGTATAGATGTAACCCTGCTCGGCGCGACTTGTCTGAGGACCGGGAGAGGCGCACCTAGCGATGCCCTTTCGAGGTGCGCGGGCGTCCCCGCGCACGAAATGTGTCCACAAGCTCCTTGGGTTGTGAGATCATTTTTCCGAAGCTTCCCCGCTCTCTTCACATCGGACAAAAATTCCCTGGGACAAAAGTTGCAAATTCCAACCTCACCGCAGAGGAGGGATCCATGGCCGCAACGATTGCTGTACGAGAAAGTAGCAGTGCAATTCGTCCGTTTCAGAAAGTAACTGTCCCGGAAGCGGAACTCACCGAATTGCGTAGGCGCATCAACAACACAAAGTGGCCGGAACGGGAAACGGTCACAGATGCAACCCAAGGTGTGCAGCTCGCGACGACTCAAGCGCTCGCGCACTATTGGGGCACGGAATACGACTGGCGCAAGTGCGAGGCAAGACTGAATGCCTTCCCGCAATTCATCACCGAGATCGATGGGCTCGACATTCATTTCATTCACGTTCGCTCAAAACATGAGAATGCGTTGCCGGTCATTGTCACGCACGGCTGGCCCGGCTCGGTCGTTGAGCAGCTGAAGATTATCGATCCACTCACCAATCCCACGGCCCATGGCGGAAGCGCATCAGACGCCTTCGATGTCGTGATCCCGTCGATGCCTGGCTACGGATACTCAGGCAAACCGACCATGACCGGTTGGGGCCCCGACCGTATCGCACGCGCCTGGGTCACGTTGATGAAGCGCCTTGGATACACGAAATTTGTCGCCCAGGGTGGCGACTGGGGCGCAGTCATTGTCGATCTGATGGGCGTGCAAGCGCCACCGGAGTTGCTTGGCATTCACACCAACATGCCTGGCATCTTTCCAGCCGAGATTGACCAGGCGGCTTTCTCCGGGGCGCCGGCGCCATCGGGTCTTTCCCCTGACGAGCAGGTTGCATATGAGCGTTTGCAGTTCGTATATCAAAAAGGAATCGCCTATGGGTTCCAGATGGGGCTGAGACCGCAGACGCTTTACGGAATCGCAGATTCCCCCGTAGGTCTTGCGGCTTATTTCCTCGATCACGACGCGCGCAGCTACGCGATGATCTCACGAGTCTTTGCCGGAGAATCCGAAGGCCTCACGCGCGACGACATTCTCGACAACATCACGATCACCTGGTTGACGAACACAGCGCTTTCCGGCGCTCGCCTCTATTGGGAGTATTGGGGCAAAGGGTATTTCAATGCGAAAGGCGTCTCCATCCCGGTTGCCGTGAGCGTCTTCCCTGACGAACTCTATCCAGCCCCACGGAGTTGGACAGAGAAGGCGTATCCCAAACTGATCCATTACAACCGCTTGCCAAAGGGCGGGCACTTCGCCGCCTGGGAGCAGCCGAAGCTCTTTTCAGAAGAGGTTCGCGCGGGCTTCAGATCGCTTCGATCGAAGATGGCATAGGTGGATTGATTTCGCCAAAGCTCACAAAGCGGTACACAGCACGCGGGAAACGATCTCGGCGCATAGGATGAGTGACCAGCATGAAACGCACATATTTTCCTGGTATCACTGACATTGTCGACGTCACTGATCCGGCAGAGATCCGGACAATTTCAAACGATTCAAGGTTCGACCGGGACTTCGTAGGACATGGTCCTGTTCGCAACGTGCTGCGTCTCCGGAAAATGCTCCGTATTTTCTCGCTCAACGGCAGATTATTCCCAACTATGCTGCCGCGCACCAATCCCAGCCGCGCCGCCGCGCAAGACGAACTGTGGTCGAGACTAAACGTCAAGGCCGACGAGGTGAAAGACGGACCCGCTCAATTGGAGCCCTTGGCCGAATGGGTCAGAGGGATCGGAACTGCGGAGAAGCTCGGTCTGCTTGTGCAGCAGAGCATAGGAAGATTGTTCGTGGAAACGTTCACGGCCACTGAGGAGAGTTCGGCAGCGGCCCGTACAGTTCTTGAAGCTGCAGGCTCTTCCAATGTCCTCAAAATGTTAGGGTGGCGCATCAGCGGCAGGCTGGAGCGGGCCAAAACGCTTCTTGCTTCCATGGTGAATGGCGACCTGGCTGCCGTTATCGCGCTAATTGCAGCTCGGCAGCTCATTGTTGATGGCCTGCATAAAATGCGGCAACTTGCTGCTGACCCAGCGCTTCGATCTTCAATAACGACGGATGCTGTCGTGGACGAATGCCTCTTAGCACCAGCCACCGTTGTACGCCAGGCGAAAACCTCCGGAGAGGTCGGCGGCTGTCCCTTTAGAAGAGGCTCACTCTTCATCCTTGAGCTAGGAAGCGCGAGCAAAGGCGCAGCGAATCGTGACCTCGTCTTCCTCAGTCAGAGTTGGAGCCGCTGTCCCGCCGAAAAGTGGGTGCCTGCGCTATTGGAAGGCGTATGGACGCGTGTCTCAGCTACGTTGCATGAGTCTTAAGAAACCTCGAGGCCCTCATTGATCAACACCTGACCGTGGCGGTCCAAGAGAAGAGGAGATGCGCCATGCCTGACCCTTCGCAGTTCAACACCGATCGCACCTATCCGGGCCTGTGGACGATTACCTTCACCAACCCGCCGATTAACATGTTTGTTCCCTCAACGATTGTCGAATTGGGAGCGCTAATGACCGACCTCGAGGCGGACCCGTCCGTGAAGGTCGTAGTGTTCCGGTCGGCGAATCCCGATTTTTTCATCGCCCATCTCGACGTAGCCAAGGCGGCTGAACGGCCAGAGGTGCTGGGCCTTTGGCGCGACTTTGTGCTGCGCCTCTCGTCCACGCCAGTCGTGAGCATCGCCAAGATTCGCGGCCGCACGCGCGGAATCGGTAACGAGTTCGTGCTGGCCTGCGACATGCGCTTCGCCAGCCGGCAAAGCGCCCTATTCGGCAACCCCGAGGTTGGCGTCGGCCTGGTCCCGGGCGGCGGAGCGCTGGAATGGCTCCCGCGCCTGGTCGGCCGCTCGCGCGCACTTGAGATCGTGCTCAGCGGCGACGATTTCGATGCTGATATCGCCGAGCGCTATGGCTGGGTGAACCGCACGCTGGACGATGACGCCCTCGATTCGTTTGTCGATACTCTCCTCCGGCGTCTGGCTTCGTTCGACCGTGAAACGCTAGGCGCGGCGAAGGCCCAGGTCAATCGGTTCGGAATGCCGACGGCTGCCGAGCTCCAGTCGAGTAACGAGATGATCTTCCCAATGCTGGCCTTGCCGGATGCGCAGGCACGCCGTCCCAAGCTCCGTGGCATCGGTTACGGCGTTCCGGGCGACTTCGAATTGAACTTCGGCCTGTACCTCCCTGCGTTTGGGCGGGCGGACGCCGATCACACAGATACGCAGCCCGGCTGATCGTCGCCCTGGATTTCTGAACTCGGCACGCCGCGACCACAATGCGAACTTTGGCGCATGCATAGCGCGCTCACATCATCGAGACACTTCGCGAGACGAACGGGCGGGAAGAGCGGGCGTGGGCGGCTTTTGACGAAGAGCCGGAGTTTAGCCTGATGCCGAGCATGCCCGGCGATTCGGCTTGAGTCTCTTTTCGTAGATCAAACGAACAGTAAGTAGGTAAGGAGGACCGCCGCATGTGGATCATCAGAGTGGCGCTGAACAGGCCATACACGTTCATCGTTCTGGCGCTGCTTATTCTGCTGGTAAGTCCGGTTGTGATTTCGCGCACACCGGCCGACATCTTTCCCAACATCAACATTCCGGTGATTGCCGTCTCGTGGACGTATACGGGACTAAACCCAGAGGAGATGGAGGGCCGCATCACGTCGGTTTACGAACGCCTCCTGACCACACTCGTCGACAACATCGAGCACATTGAATCCACCACAGTGAACGGTACCAGTGTGGTGAAGATGTTCCTGCAGCCGAACGCCAGCGTCGATACCGCGAACGCGGAGGTGACTGCAGCATCCCAGACCATTCTTCGCCAGCTTCCAGCGGGTTCTCAGCCGCCTCTGATTATCAATTACAGCGCGTCGAGTGTGCCCATCCTCCAACTCGCCCTGTCGGGCAAAGGACTCACGGAACCGCAACTGAACGATCTTGCACTGAACTTTCTGCGCACGCAGCTGGTGATCGTGCCGGGCGCGGCTGTTCCCTACCCTTATGGCGGAAAGCAGCGGCAGGTGATGGTTTCGCTAAATCCTCAATTGCTGCAGTCAAAGGGGCTGTCGCCGTCGGACATTGTGTCGGCGGTGAATTTACAAAATATTGTGCTGCCGTCGGGCACAGCCAAGATTGACAAGTTCGAATATGATGTCGATCTCAACGCGGCGCCACATAAGGTTTCCGAGCTGAACGATCTGCCGTTGAAAGTGGTCAATGGCGCGACTGTTCATCTTCGCGATGTGGCGCAGGTCAGCGACGGGTTCGCGCCGCAGACCAATATTGTGCGGCAGGACGGACGCCGCAGCGCGCTGGTCACGGTGTTGAAAGCCGGTACCGCATCAACGATCGATGTAGTGAACGGCGTGCGCAAGCTCCTGCCGCGAGTCGAGACGACGCTGCCGCCGCAGCTGAAGATTCAGCCGCTCGGCGATCAATCCATCTTTGTACGCGCGG
>Ga0210391_10002920_pt1 | contig 14608 bp, 9 predicted proteins | sample IncBWC12OmetaG_FD_160573 | JGI IMG/M metagenome (GOLD analysis project Ga0210391, IMG submission 160573) | Forest soil microbial communities from Barre Woods Harvard Forest LTER site, Petersham, Massachusetts, United States - Inc-BW-C-12-O ... | reverse complement strand
CGCCGGACGCCGAGGTCGCGAAACTCGTCCAGCGTCGTCTCGGGCCTCAAGACGAGCACGTTCAGGGGCTTGGGCGCCACCGCGCGAACCATCGCCGCGATGTCGTCCTTGTGGGTCACGCCAGGGGCATAAAGGCAGTCTGCCCCCGCGGCAGCCAGGGCGACCAGACGATCGATCGCCGCGGTGACCGCGCGCGGGTCTGTCAGCAGTCCTTCGGTACGGCCCACGAGGAGCGCGGCGGAGCCCGGCTCGCTCGCCGCGTCGATCGCCGTGCGGGCGGCGCGAACACGCTCGACCGCGAGCGCCGTGTCGTAAAGGCCCGCGGGCTTGCGAACGTCACGATCTTCGATGGAAAGCGCCGCGACGCCCGTGGCCACCGCCATCGTCACGTGGCGCGCCACCTCTTCCGGCTCCGTCGCAAAGCCCGACTCGAAATCCGCATTCACCGGAACGTCGACGGCCGCGGCGAGCAGCGTCAAGTGCTGCAAAACGTCATCGCGCGTGACCGAATAGTCTGCCCTGCCCGTCGTCCAGGCATAGCCCGAGCTCGTCGTGGCGATCGCTTCGAAGCCCAGATGCACGAGAAGCCGCGCGCTGCCCGCATCCCACGGATTGGGCAGGACGAAGCATCCGCTTTCGTGCATCGAGCGAAATACGCGCCTTTTCTCCGAGATCGTACGGGCCATCGGACACCACCTTTCGTTCGTCGCGCCGTGTCGTCGTCGTCGCGTTCCGTCGTCGCGTTCCGTCGTCGTCGTCTCGTCGTCGTTGCGGTCGCGACGGCCGAATCGCCTCGATCGGGACACTCGCCGGCTCGCGCCCTCCCGCTGAATCGCGCGATTCGGTGCACCTTGCCACGAACGCACCGCTCGACGATCGATTTCGCCACGCCTGCGCGGGGTTTTTGGCTGGCGCCCGGTTCTTGCAACGGTTGGGGAACAGAATGGCTCAGTAGGCAAGAACGTCCTCCCCGAATACCCGCCTGCGCGCCGAAAGTCGCTTTGGCCGTTTCGCCCTTCTTGCTCTCTTGAAACGACGCTCGGCCGGCGCTCCTCGATTCATCGAGGCACGACCGCGCGGAGCCTCGAGCGCAATCGCGCTCGTCTTCACTTTTCGCCCGGCGCCTCGACGCCGCAAAGGAATCCCGTCCTATGTTGATCCGCGCACGCCAAGTGGCGTGGGTGCACAGCCTCGCCGTGACGCGAGCGCACGCCACGAAGATGCTCGCCAAGGTCGCGATGGCTGCTCTCGGCGCCTCGACCGTCGCTTGCAGCGGCGCCGCGGGGGACGCGTCGCAGGCGTCCGCGAATCGTGCCACGGCCGCTGGCGCGACTCTGACCACGCCCCAGGCGGCGTCCTCGGCAGCCGCCGCCACCGCTCCCCAGAAGTCGTTCGAGCCCGCCTGGGCCAACGTCGCGGTCGGAAGCACGTGCACCGTGGCCCCCGAGGGGGAAACGGATCCCGCGAGCGGCGTCACGGTGCCGGTGGACGAGGACGGTATCGCGCACTTCTCTGCGGTCCGCCCGACGAGCGACGAGGACGTGCAACGCCTGACGCTGGCGTGCTCGAGCCCGGCCGGGGCGAAGTCGTACTCCGTCGATCTCCGCGCGGGCGGGGTCTTCATTCCTCCGCCGGCGCAAACGGGGCAAGCAAGCCAAACTGCGCAAACCGGCGCCACGGCGTTGTCGATCCGCCTGCCGATGCAAGGCGACCCCATGGCCCTCCCCGCGAGCGAGCTCATTCGCCAGGGGTTCGGCGTGCGACCCGACCCCGAGGGCAATCCGACGGGGTACGCGCGATGGCTCGCCGCGACACAGCGCTCGCTTCGAAAGCACTTGCCGGCCGCCGCGCATACGCTCGGCGTCGGAACGACGGCGCAGGCATCGCGCCCGTACAGCGACCGCGGCCACGTGGCAACGCTGCTGCCCGCGCTCGCCCCGACCGCGGCAACCGCGGCCACGACCGCCGAGTCGTTTCCGATCCTGATGCCCGGTGCGTCGCCCACCGCCGACGCGGGGCCTCTCGCGGCGCCCGTGCCGAACAGCGTCTATTGCGACGGGATGCCGCCGTCCTGCTACTGGACGGGCGCCGTTCTCAGCGGTTCGTACGCGCCGAGCCAGCAGCAAGGCTACGCGCTGAACGAAGCGACGTTCAACGTTCCTGCGCTCGTCCCCGGCGGATTCGATTCAGGCCCCACGATCCTGTCGATCTGGACGGGCCTCGACAACGTGTGGCAAGCGATCGTCTTCGTGCAGGCCTCGCCGACCGTCGCGTCGACGTGGATCGAGACGCAGCCCCACCTCACGGTGGCCGCGGACTCGTCGCCCAACGCCGGCGCGAATCCGACGTTCATGCCGAATCTGAACGACACCATCTACGCGCAAGAGTGGTATTGCGACGCGCAAGGCAACGTCGATTTGAACGGCGGCTATGCGTGCAGCTTCATCGAGGACATGCAGACGGGCGACGGCTGGTCGTGCGTGGACGCCGACGCGCCGAAAGGCGAATGCGCGTCGTACAAGCTCGGCCCGTCGGACACGGTCGGTACCCAGGCCGAGTTCATCGTCGAGAACGACTCGCCCCAGGCGAGCGCGAGCTCGGATCTGTGGCCCGACTTCTCGCGGGTCGCGATGAGCGGCAGCGCCGAGGTCGTGAAGAACGGCACCACGTTCGTCGGTTGGTCGTCACCGAGCACCGATACGAACGTGACCCTCGCCGAGGACTGGCCGCCGACGAACTTGCCGTACCTCGCCCAGGAAATCGTGAGCGTCCATCAGGACGGCTCGCTCCAGTGGGAGATAGCCCAGCCCCAGCCCGCCATCGCCGCGCACGCGTCGGGCGAGACGGACATCGTCTACCAGGACACTGACCACTCGCTCGTGTACATGGCGGCACCGGCGGGCGCGGCGTGGGCGACGACGACCATCGCCCCTGCGGGAACGACGTTCTCGGCGCCGGCGGTCTTCGTCCGGACCGACGGCTCGGACGAAGTGGACATCGTGGTCGAAGGCGCGAACCACTCGCTCGACCTCTATTCGAACAAGCCCGGTCAGGCGTGGACCTCGAGCGCCGTCGCCCCGGCGGGCGTCGCGTATTCAGCTCCGGCGCTCTACGTGCAATCGTCCGGCGAGCTGGACATCGCATTCGAGGGCCCCGACAACACTCTCCAATACGCGTTTCTGCAGCCGGGGGGGACCTGGCAGACTGCGCAGATCGGCAGCGAAGGGACCGCGTTTTCGGCGCCCTCGATGCAAGTGCGCGACTGGAGCAACGGGGAAGTGGACGTGGCGGTCCAGGGACCGGCTTTCTCTCTAGGGTACTATTCGGGCACGCCGGCCAAGGGATGGACGACCTCGCAAGTGCAGGGCGCGAACACGGCGTACTCGGCGCCCTCCCTCATCGTGCGGCGCGACGGGACCAACCGGATCGACATCGCCGCGCAGGGTGCCGGCCAGACGCTGCACGACTTTTTCAACGCGCCGAACGGCCTGTGGGACGACGCGCTCGTCGCCGGCAACAATACGACGGTGGGCGCGCCGAGCCTCTTCGTCGACGCCAACGGGAATGCGACGATCGCGACGGAAGGCGTCCGCAACGGGCTCGTATTCTATGCCTCGACCAACGGCGCGCCGTGGGTGGAAACGAAAGTGTCCGGCGACCTGACGACGTACGGAGCGCCGTCGATGGTGGTACGCCCGTCGGGCGAGGTTGACCTCGTCGCGCCGAGCGCGGGAGCCCTCCCCGGCTACTACGTGTTGTCGGCGACGACGTCGCCGTGGGTGGCGGCCTCGCTCTAGGGTCAGGGCCAGCGCGCGTCTCCGCCGACGAGCCAGGCGAGTTGGGCGCGGACTGCATCCTCGAGCGGCGGATCGAACGTGTGGCCCACGGGCGCAAATACCGCGCGGCCGTCGAGGTGGCGTTCGCCGAGCCGCTTCACCGTGGCCTTCGCGGCCTCGTCGTTCACGCGCTGCCCGGTGGCGTAGAGAACGCGCACGCCTCCACCCTCGAGGTACGCATCGATCTGCGCGGGGGTCCACGCGTTCACCGCGCCTTCGACGAGCACGAGGCGCGGGAATCGCGCAGGGTCCTGCACGGCCAGCGCGAGCACTTCGCTGGCGCCGAGGGAGAAGCCCGCGAGGAGCGGATTCGCCGTATCGGCATACCCTGGGTACTTGGCGCGCAGAGCCTCGAGGGATGCATCGATGTACGCGAGGAGCGTGGCGCCCCCGCGGTGCGTGTACCGCGCGTCGTCCCGGGTCGACTCGCCGGGAACGTACGCGCCGCGCGGACATACGATGAACGGATACCCGCCCGTCGCGCGCCTCCATCCACCGCATTGCCAGTCAGGCCGATCGCCCGCGCCGTGAATCATCACGACGACCGGTCGCGGCCCGGTGGCGCCCGTGGGCAGCGAGATCCACGCATCGGGGTGGCGCGTGACCGGAAGCGCTTCGAAGAAGCCTTCGAGCGGCGGGAGCGCGGCGTCCGGGATGCCGGCGTCCGTGGGCGGGTTCGCCGTGGCTTGGGTGCCGGCCTTTGCAGGTTCCTCGTCGAGCCTCGGCAGGAACCCCGTGAGCGGAGCGAGCTTCACGACCCCACCCGTCTTCGTGTCGACCGATGCGACGGGGATCTCGTACGTCGAGATGATTCCGAGAGATCCTCCGCGCGCAAAGTCGATCCGCGCTCCCCAGATCGGATCTCCATGGGCAAGCCGTGAGCGCCGCATGTCTGCCCCATCTCGAGTCATGAGGAACACGTCGTAGGGATCGCCGTACTGCTGGGTGATCGCGATCTCCGTCTCATCGGGGGCGCGCGCGGTACCGGCGATGTAGAGCGACGGAACGGGCACGAAGGGCATTCCCGACGCGAGGAAGAAGAAGCAACAAAGCACCGGAAGCGAGGACCACACGACGAGGGCCGGGCCCTCGCCTTTTGCGTATTCGTCGAGCCCCCGCGCTTCGCGCACCGCCGCGAGGGTCGAAACGAGGGGCACGATGACTCCCGCGATCAGCCTCAGATCGTACGCACCCGAGTGGAAGGCCTGAGATCCATAATTGTCCTCCCCCCAGCCCCACAGGCCAATGACGACCGACGGAAGTGCCGCCCAAAAAGCACCGATCGCGAGCAATGCCACTTTGGAGGCCCCACGTGTGCGAAACCGAATGGCAATCTCGGCGAAGAGGGCCGCATACACTGCGACGAGCCAACTCGGGAAAAAGAGGTTTGCGCCCCACGTTGCCGCGTCCATCGCGGGCACCGCAATGGGGAGGAGGCTCAACGAAAGTGCGCGCATGGCAACCCCCAGGAACAGGGTCGTGAACGCGAGCACGAGGGAACCCCATCGGTGCAGCGAGAACGCCCAACGCGCGAGCCGGTAACGCGCGTACGTCGCCGCAACGTCGAGGGTCAGCGTGATCCAGCCTTGCGCGCTCGTGAAGCCTTCGCCGAGGTGCCAGAGATCCTCGAGGAGGTCGACGAACGGCCCCCACGCGAACGCGATCGGCAAGACGCGCGCGGCCGAGAGCTTCCGGAGGACCATCCCGTGAGAATACGGCCGCGCGTGCTATTTTTGCCGCATGCTGCCCTCCCCGCGTTCCCCGGGCTCCTGTGGGCCCGTTCACCCGCGGCGGTACGCGCCGGGCGTGACCCCGGTCATCGCCTTGAAGACGTACGTGAAATGCGATTGGGTCGCGAACCCGCAAGTGAGCGCCACCTCGGCGATCGAATAGCTCCGGTCGCGGAGGAGGGACTTGGCGCGCTCGACCCGCCGGCGCGTCACGTAGCGGTGCAGCGATACACCGAACGATTTCTTGAAGATCTTGGCCAGATGGTCCGGGCTGCACTGGGCGACACGGGCGAGCGCGTGAATCCCCATGTCCGTGCCGAGGTGATCCTCGACGAAGGCCATGAGCTTCTCCGTCTCCGACAGGGGCAGCTTCGCTTCGGCGCGCTCGGGTTCCGCCGCGCTGTAGTGACCATAGACGTAGCTCGCGAGAGTCAACGACAGCCCCTCCACGTAGAGCGCGCCGAGCGGCTCGTTCTGCACCGCTTGCGACTCGAGCCGGCGCACGAGATCCACGACGTGGGCATCCGTCACGTTCACGCGAAACGCACGTTCGGCGTCGAAGGCCGCCACCGTGCCCCCGAACATGCGCTCGACCCACGTGCGCTCGAGCGATACCGAGATGCAGCCGTAGGCCTGGCCCTTCCACCGGATTTCGTCGAGGCAGGTCCCGCGGGGGAGGAAGTCGATCATCCCTCCGCGCCGCGCGAACTGCAGCGTGCGCCGGTCGGCGGAGCCCTGCCCCGACGTACGCGCTTGGATCGTCACGTCATGGAGGCCGCCGCTCCAGAGGAGCACCGTGTCTTCCGCGGCGACGAGCCCCTCGGTCTTGCCGCTCCCGACCGGGTAGCTTCCGACGCGAAGCGGCAGGCCGTTCCATTCCGGCGTCGTCAGGGCAAAGCCATACTTCGGCACCATGGCGCGCGGCTTCATCCCCCGAGTGTGTCACGGTTCATCCGAGCGCGGCAGGCAGCTCCCGGCCCAGCGCAAAATTGCTCTCCGAGCGAAGCATTCGTCGTTGGCGATACTGCAATGAACCGCTTCTGCTGTACGTTATTTTGTTGAGCCGCCAGGGACGCCGGCGGGACTGTCATTGCGCACGGAAAGCCATCTTTCGCGCCATACGATCCCGAAGCGAGACTCGGGAGTCGAGCTGGTCCGGGCTATATTCGAGGCTTCGCGCGTGCGTACCCACGTGCCCGAGGATCCTTAAGAATCATGCGTCTCTTTCCTGTTTCCGGCGTTTCCGGCGTCGTGCTCCTCACGGCCGTCGCCACTGCGTGCGGCTCCACCTCGAATGACAACAACGGCTCGGGGTCGGGCACCCAGACCCCCACGAACACCGTGACTTCGACCGGCACCTCCACGAGCACGTCGACCTCCGGCACCTCCGGCGCTGCCGGCGCTTCCGGGTCCACGGCCGGCACCTCCGGCGGTTCTGGATCCTTGTCCGGCGCATCCGGCGGTTCCGGATCCGCCTCCACGGCGACGACCACATCGACGTCGACCGGCACGGCCACGACGGACGGCGGCACGGGCCCGAGCGGCGCGCCGAACGCGCTGCACGTCATGGGCAATCGGATCCTCGACGGCAACGGGAACACCGTGGTCCTCCGCGGCGTCGCCGTGCCGGACGTCGGCCTCCTCTACTCGCAGAACAGCAACAACATTTCGGGAGTGACAGGCCGCATCGACGAGATCCTCGGTCCTGCAGGTCTCGCGGTGAAGGCCGTTCGCCTCCCCGTCTATCCGCGCACGGTCGTCAACAGCGGCAGTCCGACGTACTCGCCGGTCCCCTACCCCGTGGGCATGGTGGCCCCCAATGACGCAGGCGGCGGCGAGATGAGCGCGCCGGATTACATCGCCAACATTCTCAAACCCGCCGTCGACTATGTGACGTCGAAGAACCTTTACGCGATCGTCGACTTCCACCAGATCGACAACGTCACGACGGGCACGTCGAGCGCCGATGCGGTCACGTTCTGGACGACCGTCGCGCCGGTCTTCGCGGGCTACCCGAACGTCATCTACGAGGCGTTCAACGAACCGATCGACAACAAGGCGAACGCCGGCGTGACGACGGCCGGCGCGTGGACGGCCGCCTTCACGATGGCCGCGCAATCGTGGGTCACGGCCATTCGCACCGGGGCGCCGAACAACGTCATCATCGTCGGATCGCCGCAGTGGTCGCAGTATCCGGACGGCGCCATGGCGGCGAACCTCACGGGCGGAAATCTCGTCTACACGGCGCACATCTACCCGGGCAACTGGCCCACGACGAACAATACCTTCCTGACGCGCGTCACGAACGCCGCGATGAACGTGCCCGTCGCCGTCACCGAGTGGGGCTACGAAATCGGCACGGCTTCGACGTTCAACAACCTCGCGACGCCCGACGACACCTGGGCGCAGGCCCTTCAGACACTGCTCAACACCGGTGGCGAGAGCTGGACGGCGTGGGTCGCCGATCCGTATTGGGGTCCCGCGATGTTCAACCGCCCCACCGGCACGGGCGGCGTGAACGGGTTCAGCTCCCTCACCGACTTCGGCACGTTCGTCCAGAAGTGGCTTGCGGCAGGCGGCTCCACGGGGACCAGCACCGGCAGCGGCGACGGCGGAACCGAGCAATAGGCCTCGCCTTCGCTTTCGCTGTCCGTTCGCGGTGATAGGGTGCGGGACAAAATGCTGCGCGCGCTCCTTTTCGACATGAACGGCGTCGTCATCGACGACATGCGATTCCACGAGCAGGCCTGGCTCGCCCTCGCCGCCAAGTACGGACGGCCTCTCACCGTCGACGAATTCCGTCGCACGATGAGCGGCCGGCGCAACCGCGACAACGTCGTCCACGTCTTCGGCGACGCGCTCTCCGACGAGCAGTTTCGCGCCTACCAGCGCGAGAAGGAGGAGGCCTACCGTGCGGCGTACACCCCGCACCGCGCATTTCTCCCCGGCTTCGCCGACTTGATCGGCGAAGCCCGTGGGGCGGGCGTGCGAGTCGCGCTCGCAACCTCGGCCCCTCGCGAGAACATCGACTTCATTCTCGACCCGCTCGATCTGCGCCGGCGACTCGATGCGGTGGTCGGCGAAGCCGAGGTGAAGCGCGCGAAGCCCGATCCGGAGATCTACCTCGTGGCTGCCGCTCGTGTCGGCGCGGAGCCGAGCGAGTGCATCGTCTTCGAAGACTCGCTCCAGGGCGTGGCTTCCGGGCGCGCTGCGGGCATGCCGGTCGTCGGCGTGACGACGACGCACTCCGCTGCGGAGCTGGCGGATTGCGCGCTCGTCGTGAGCGACTTCCGCGGTCTCACGCTCGCGCGACTGCAAGCCCTCGTGAGTTGAGGCTCGGCACGAAGCGAGCGTCGATCACCACGTCACGAAGTACGCCCAGGCGTAATCGCCGGACGTCGTCTGAATGCAATAGCCGCCGTTCCGTGCAGCCGGGAGCGACGCCCAATCGTCGTTCGTGCAAGGCATCGTCGCCCCGTTGACGCTCAGCGCGCGGCCGTTCGCGAAGTTGCCGCAAACGCCCCCGCTCACGCTCGCCGTGGTCTCGTAGCAAACCGAACCCGAGCCCAGATTGAATGCGGAATCGCTCGGGTTCGTGAACTCGACGGGGTTCGTACAGAGGCCCGCGCAGGGAGTCTGTGCGACCTGTGAGCTCGCATCGAAGGCCAGGTAATGCAGGTTGATGAGGCCCGTGTCGAAGACGACGCGGACGGCGTGTGACCCGGCGGAGAGGAAGACGTCGGGCACCACCGCGTCCACGAACGATTGCCATCCGAGGCCCGGACCGGGCAGCGGACCGCTGACGTCGGCGCCGTCGACCTCGAGGTGAAGCGACATGGCCGGGTCGCTCGACGCGATGCGCGCCGTGATGTCGTACGTGGCATCGGCCGGGACAACCACGTCGTACTCGAGCCAATCCCCCGGCGCGGTCCAACCGATATCGCAGACCCCCCCCGAGGCCGTATTCGCATCGGACGTCGTCTCCGCGCTCACGTTGGTGGTCGAGCAGCTGGGATCACCCTGGTTCGACGAGGTGGCCACGGAGAACGCGTCGTACGACGTCGCGGCAATGACGACGCCGTCCGCGAGCGCGACCGGAGGAGGCGGCGTGAACGACGGTGGGGGCGCCGCCTCGGTGGGCGCGGGCACCGCGATGACCGCATTCTCCGGCGGAGGAACCGGCAGAATCCCCTGGCCGGCCGCCGTCGTCAGCGCGACGGTGAGAAAGCCGTTTTTCGCGCCGATGTTCTGCGGAACGTAGTCGCTCTCGGAGAAGCTGAACGTCCAGTTCGCCATGTAGGCTTGCGACGAATCGATCGTGTTGAATTCTTCGTCGAGAATCAGCGTCGAAAACGGATTCGTCTGATTGGGCGTATACGCCCACGCTTTGAGGTAGTCGACGAAGTGACCCGTCGGGACGGAGCTCCCGTCGAACGTGCCGGACCACGGGGAGATGCCGCTGCTGGGATCGCCCGGCCAGACGCCGGTGCGAATCTCCATCCGTTCGTTGGCCGGTGTGTTGCCGTTCGCGTCCTGGTCGAACAGCGCGCCGAACTGGCTCGGGTCGGTTTCGCGCCGGATCTCCGTTCCGTCGACGAAAAAGGCGATATATGTCGGGGTCCACTCGATCCGGTAGGTGTAATAGGCTTGCCACGGACGCGACGGCAGATCGAAGATCGCGGCGTGCTCCGTCCGGTAGAGCGGCGGGGTCGTCCCCGGAGTCATGATTTGGGTCTGGCCGTCCGCGCCAGCCAAACCCATTTCGAAATCGATCTCGTGCCACGGCACGGCCGGGGCCGTATCGGATCCAGGCCTCCACAAGAAGAAGGTGCTGATCACGCCGGGCCCGGTGGCTCCAAAAATGCGCGCTTCGAACGCACCGAATCCGTATTGGTTCGTCGTCTCCAGCTCTCCGCTTTTATAGGGTTTCGCCCAAGCCATAGACGAAACAAAAAGGGACAGGGCCGTCCCGCACACGCCGACCGAGCGCGAAAAACTTCTCATGTTGACGTATTCATGAAATCGACATTGGCAATCGTCAATACGTCGCCGAAAGAAGGAGCGACGCGAGTCATCGCCCGGGCGGCGGCCGGCCTGCCCCGCCCGGCGTCTGCGTGAGCCGTTCGGCGCGCTTCGCCGGCGGTCGCGGGCGGGCGTGGCCGGAGCCGTCCTCCGCGGGAGGGCTTCGGCCCAGTCGGCGAACGCGTCGGCCCGCCGGAGAAGAGCCGTCCTCGCGCGCGGGACTGCAGTCCTCGCGACGAACGACATAGTTCTGCGAACGCTGGCTGCCGTTCTTGCGTCGAGAACGGCTCGCCTCACGCCAAGAACCGCTGTCGTCGCCGGAAAACCGCGCCCCTGCGGCGTCTTGGCTCCCTCGCCCGGCCGCGCGCCCTCGCCTCCCGACGAGAGACCCCATCGTCGTGCTCAGCAACGCCCGCCTGCACTTCAGAAGGGCTCTTCTTCCCGTGACGGGCGGCGTCGTCGCTCGGTCAGCTTGGGTCTTCGTCCGGCGGACCGGCCATGCGCGCCAGGTCCTCCTGCTTCACGCGCTCCGTATTGAACTTCGCCGCGCGATCGCGCATCTGCGCGATGACTTTGGCCGCCGGCGGCGGCTCGCCCTTGATCCAGCGGAGCGGATTGATGCGCGCGACAACGAACGAACGCAGGTACGGGCTCGTGAGCCCGCGCGCCTTCAGCCGGCTCACGGCCTGCGCGACGTGCTCTTCGCGATCGAGCACGGCCGTCGCAAGAGACTCGTGCTCCTCGATCGCCTCGGACAACGGCGCGTCGGCGAAGCGCTCCGTGCGCCGCAAGACAGGCCCGTACGCACCGCCGGCGAAGCGCGGCTGACGCTCATAGCAAACACCCAGGGTTACGAGTGCGGGGTCCTCGAGATAGAACGCAAAGCTCGATTCGGGGCGACTGCCATCCTCGGCAAGGAGACCGCGCACAATGCGGATGACCTCGAGAGACCGCTCTTTGAGATTGTGCGCCTTTTCGGTGTTGAGCGCGAGAATCTGCCAGGCGATCGCGCGGTCCGGAACGACGAGCGCGGTAATCGCTTTGGCGCCGATGCGGCGCATCGCTTCGAGGCGGTGGCGGCCGTTGGGGGTCCAGAATCCGCCCGACGGCGCCGTCACGGCGATGACCGGATCGAGGAAGTACCCGGTCTTCGCGATCACCTCGGCGAGGCGTTTGCGGTGCGCCTCGGACAGGTCGCGCTGAAACGGCGTCGGTTCGACGCGATCGATCGGGAGCACGGCGAACACGAGGCCGTGCCCGCCGAGCGGCTCGCGAAACGCCCCGATCGCCGCTCCGCCTTCGGACTCGATGCGCTCGCGAATCGACGCCAAGGACGCCGCCACGTCGGGCCCCACGCACGCCGCCGCCTCGAGGCCGGCGGAGCCTGCTTTCGCCTTCCGCGGAAAGCGTCGCTTCGCCGTCTTGCGCGCCGGTTTCGTGCCGCTCGGGGCGGTTCGTTTTTTCGCCGCCATCTTGGACCTCGCTCGCCCCCGTTCGAACCCGTTCGTCCCGTTCGTTGCGTAAGCACGGCCCGCGCCATCAGCGGAATTGCGCCGCGTAGGCTTTCTCGTCGAATCCGACGAGGACGGCGTCGCCGTCCTTGCCGGTCACGTCCACGATGGGCCGCTTCACGAGCTTTCCGTTCTTCGACAACGCCACGAGCTTTTCGTGTTCGGTCATCGACGGCACGCGATCTTTGAACCCGCCCGCGCGATAACTCTCGCCCGACACGTTGAAGAACCGTGTGAGCGGCAAACCCGAACGGCGAAGCAGCTCGGTGAGCTTCGCGAGCGAAATCGGCTCGGCGACGAGGTCGTGCTTCTCCACGGTGAGCCCGCGCGCTTCGAGCCACGCGAGCGCCTTCCGGCACGTGCTGCACTTCGGATATTGATAAACGCGAATCGTCACGGCGTGAGGCTCCTCGTTCCACCGCAATTGTTCATCGCCGTCGCGATGTCGTCCGGCGAAGTGCTGTACTAGCTTGGTCGCGAATCGGTAGCACAGCCGTACGCCGGCATCGCTATCACTGCGCCCACTGACGTAGCGATCGGAGGCTCGCGGGAATCGCGGATCGCGCCTCGGGCGTTTCGTCTCCGAAGCGGCGCAATCGCCGAACGCGGAGAACCGTCGGGAACCGCGGCGACCCGAGGCTGTCGCAATTCGGGCGTCTGAATCGACGCCAATCGCGAGAACCAAGGTCAATCGAGACCGGCGGCCGCGTCTCGCCCGCCGCCCAGAGGATAAGACGATGAACGTTCGTGGCTTGCTCGCGGCGCGGCGTGCCTTTGTTTTGCTCGCGGGGTTGGCCCTCGCGACGTGCAGCACCGGCTGCATGGCGTCTCCTCAAGGCGCCGACGATCGAGAGGAGGAGACGCGCGAACCGCCGGAAGTGGAAGTGGAGGAACCACTCGACCTCACGGTCGACACGCTCGACGTGGTCCACGGATCGCTCCGCGTGATCGCCACCATGACCGACGGCGCGGCGGATGTTTCCGTGCGACTCGGCGGAGACTGCGAGCATCGCGAAGTCGGCGGCGGAATCTCTACGCCGTCGACGCTCGTCTGGGCGTTCGGCGAAGAGGACGTCGCCGACGCGCTGTCATGCGGGCTCGTCGTGCGGGCGCGGGCGCGTGAAGACAACGCGTTCGTGACGAAGATCGCGACCCTCGACGTCACGGCAGCGACGACCGCAGTCGATGAGACCACTCCCGAGGGCGCGCCGGCGCTCCAGGGCGCCGCTCCGGCGGAGGACGGGATCCACCTCGTTTTCGCACCGCTCTCCCGCGGCGCTCGTCTCACGACGGGCGACAGCGTGCTCGATGCCACCCGCTCCGATCCGAGCGATGACGACCCCGCGACGGGCAGTAGCGGCGAGTTCACCGTTCCGCGGATCGACTTCGCACGATCCGTTCTGCAGAGCCGATCCCTCTATGTGGACGGGACGCCGTTCGTGGCGTCGCTCTCCATCGGAGCGACGGCCCTCGACGGATCGACGGTCGCCACCGAGGGCGACGGCGAGGGGGATCAGGGCGAGGTGGAGGCGCCGGTGCCGACGGACGAGACGTTCAGGCAAGACTAGACCGCGCGCGGCGCGGGCTCGACCGCACTGCATCTTTCCGGCGCCACGACGCAGGGCGTCTCTGCCGCGCACGCACACCGGTCTCGTGCACTCTGCATAGCGCCTACGTGCAGACAGCCACCGGGAGGTGTATCGTCGATTCGGCCTTTTGGGAGGGTCGACATGAAAGTCGGTATTCCGAAAGAGGTAAAACCTGGGGAACGGCGGGTTGCCGCGACCCCCGAGACCGTCGGCCGGCTGCGCAAGCTCGGCTTCGACGTTCTGGTCGAGACGGGCGCCGGCGTCGGCGCGTCCTTCAACGACGCGGCGTACCGCGCGGCCCAGGCGACGATCGTGCCGGACGGGCGGAGCGTGTGGGCACAGGCCGACCTCGTCCTCAAAGTGCAACCCCCGGAGGCGCGGTCCGACGGCGGCCACGAGGCGGACGATCTCCGCGAGAACGGCGTGCTCGTCTCGTTCATTTGGCCCGCGAAGAACCGTGACTTGGTCGACCGCCTCGCGCGGCGAAAGGCGACCGTGCTCGCCATGGATCAGATCCCGCGCATCACGCGCGCGCAGAAGATCGACGCGCTGAGCTCGATGGCCAACATCGCGGGGTACCGCGCGGTCATCGAGGCCGCGAGCTTCTACGGCCGCTTCTTCACGGGGCAGATGACCGCCGCCGGCAAAGTCCCGCCGGCCAAGGTGCTCGTCATCGGCGCCGGCGTCGCCGGCCTCGCGGCGATCGGCGCGGCGCGCGGGCTCGGCGCCGTCGTGCGCGCGTTCGACACGCGGGCCGAAGTCCGCGAGCAGGTCGAGAGCATGGGCGCCGAGTTCCTCCAGGTCGACATCCAGGAAGAAGGCGGCGGAGGCGGCGGCTACGCGAAGACGATGAGCCCCGAGTTCATCGCGGCCGAGATGGCGCTCTTTCTCGAGCAGGCACGCGACGTCGACATCATTCT
>Ga0210391_10002919_pt1 | contig 14614 bp, 15 predicted proteins | sample IncBWC12OmetaG_FD_160573 | JGI IMG/M metagenome (GOLD analysis project Ga0210391, IMG submission 160573) | Forest soil microbial communities from Barre Woods Harvard Forest LTER site, Petersham, Massachusetts, United States - Inc-BW-C-12-O ... | reverse complement strand
CCAAATCCATCTTCGTTTTGCCCTTCTTCACGTTGGGCCCGTCGATCTTCTTCACATAGTTGTGATCGAATACCGCCGCGCGCGGAGTCACGGATGAAAGAAAGGGCTTCAACTGGTCGAGCAGCCGCTGGTCGAGCACACCGGCGTTTGAGGCCGCTTCGTACATGTTGTCCTCGAAGATGTCCCAGCCGGTGAAGACCAAGTCGTCGAGACCCGCGAGTGGCACAAACTCCTTGATCTTGGGGGAGCGGCCATCGGTGCGCTTGCCCAGGCGCACCGTCCCCATCTGCGTGAGCGACCCGATTGGCTTCGCCAGCCCTTTGCGAATCGCCTCCACGCCAGCAACAAATGTGGTCGCTACCGCGCCCATGCCGGGAATCATCACGCCTAACTTCCCTTTCGCGGGCTGGATCGTACCGTTGTGCTTGGAACCGCTACGCGCCTTCGCTTCGGACTTTACGTCGTTTACTTCGACGCGAGATGACTTCGACGCTGCTTTTGCGAACTGCTTCGGGCTCGCCATAATTTTGGCCGCTTCCTCTTAAGCTTTTGGATGATTTATAAACCGAGTATGTTCTCGCAACCCCGTACGATTTGGCAAACTAGCGCGGCTCAAACGTCTAGATATTCCCTTCAACGGCGCGCTCCGGCATTATTTGGATCGGAGCGAACCTCCACTGTAACGAAATCATTGCCGCCCTCACTATATAGGTTAAGGACCTCAATATGACTTCGAGGAGAGTGCACCATGTCTGTCCAGGATCGACGCCGATCACGTATTGGCCAGTGCTCCTTCGGGTGCTGCCTGCTACTAGCAATCGTCGCCATGACAGCTTCGATTGCCTTTGCCCAGGAATCGCAAAACAAAACTGACAACCCCGAGAGATCGGGAGCTACCACGACCTTGCGCCGTGAGACCGTGAAGGACCAAGCGGAAAAAGACACCAGAAAATTTCATACTCGCGAGGGCCGGCTAGCGGCCAAGCCCCTGGATTGGAACAAGACCATAGGCAAGCCGACGCCGCGAACCAAAATGAGTGAAGAAGAACAGGAACGAGCCCGCAAGCGGGAGCCTCAAACCGCCAAGGGCGGCTCACGTGATCCTGCCTCGAAGCGCGAGGCGCAAAAGCTGCATCCCGACGATTGGAAGCGTATCGGAGAGACATCCGGGGGCCATACTTTGGGAATGCGCCCCGATGGCGAGCACGCAAAACTCAGGCTCGCTGCCGGCTCCGCCGACGTTTTCACCCAATATTGCGAGAGCTGCCCAAGCGTTAATCCAGACGCCCCATCGGCAGCCATCGGCAAACTGTTTACGAACGCAGGCACCTGCAGCGCGTCCGTGATCAGCGGTAACAATGTCATCGTAACCGCTGCCCACTGCTGCTACGACCGCAGCGTCAACAACTGGATCGGGGGTTGGAGCTTCTCTCCAGCGTATGACTCCGGCAGCGCTCCCTTCGGCACGTTCGACTGGAGCGGAGCCACGGTCCTGACCAGTTGGATCGATAACGGAGACATCCCCTCCGACGTGTGCCTGATCAATCTGGAAAATGATTCGTCAGGACACGGAGTCGCCTATTACACCGGATGGCTGGGCCGCGCTTGGGACTTTGGCGCCGATCAGGAACTCCACTCCCTCGGCTACCCGGCAAATTTGGGTAATACCCAGACTCTCCAATTGTGCACCGCTGAATCGTTCGGCTCCGATAGTTCTTGCGGCGGGGATGACGTGCTCAACATGGGCTGCTCCATGACCTTCGGATCAAGCGGCGGTCCTTGGATCATGTCCTATCGCGGTGGCGACTGGGTCGACGCCACCGTCCACGGTCCGAGTTGCAGCGGAACCTTCGGGAAGACCTTTAATGGGCCTCGTTTCACCTCGGGCAACATTGCGTCGTTATGCACTGCGGCCGGCTGCTAGAGGCGCAAGGCTCGCGTTCTCCAAGTACGCGGTGGCGCGGGCCCTTTTTGTTTCGACGATTTTAAAATTTTGCACCTACGCATCTTGCGCATGCCAGAGAACCATCTGCCAAGCAAGTGATGTCCCTCTCTTCAGTAATAAGGTGCATAGATATTTTGCGTTGGACTCTAGCGCTCGTATCCCTGATAGTGAAATCACTTCGAAAACCAGCTCTGCAGCCGGCGTTACGAAGCTGATGTTTGCGTGCCGGCCCCGATGTCGGTATTGCAATTCTCCTGACCCTGTAGTTCTCCACTCAAATCTGAGCCCACGCCACTTGGCTTTGCGCCGGTAGTGTGCTCTTCAGACACGCTCTTCCTCGCTTAAAGAGAAGAGAACAGGAGACGCTAATGAAATCGATTCGCAAGTACGTCTACGCCGCGGTTTTGACTGTAAGTGCATTGAACTTCGCGCCCAGCTTGGCTTCCGCTCAAGAGGCGGCCGGCAGCTTCACTCTGGACCACGAGGTGCATTGGCAGAATGCCATTGTGCCGGCGGGAAAGTACCGTTTCACCATGGGATCCCAGGGGCCGTCAGAACTACTGATGGTGCGTGATGTGAGCGGCCACGGAACTGGCTTCATGCTGCTGGTGACCGATACCGAAGTTTCGCATCCTTCCGATGTCAGCCGACTGGTGGTCGTTTCGCGGCCGAGCGGAAGCTTTGTCAGCAGCCTGCAGCTTCCTGAGTTCGGGATGACGCTGCACTTTGCCGTACCGGCCGAAACTCACGAGGTAGCAAAGACGGTCGCAACCACGACCCTATCCGCCGCCCGCTAGTTCGGCCGCTGCCAAGAACCGAGAGCAGATCCCAAATCTGCTCTCGGTTTGTTTGTAGCGAGTAACTAGCAATTGGCAATTAGCGTTTGGCAGCTAGCATTTCGTCATGTGCTAGCTGCTAACTGCCAATTGCTAACGCTGAGAGCTGAAAACATATAGCGGCGTGACATGAAGCCGTCACGCCCTCAGGTCAATTTCGGCGAGGGAGCATTGCCCTTCACTTCGTCGCTGAGCACGATGGCTTCAGCAATTTCTTTCATCGCCTTGCGCTTTTGCCGGCTCTGCCGTTGCAAGGTAAGGTAGGCCTGTTCTTCACTCAGTCCTAGCTCGCGTTGCAGGATTCCTTTTGCGCGCTCCACAACTTTGCGAGTCTGCAATTGTTCCCACAGGTTGGAGTTCGCATCTTCCAGCCGCGCCATCTCGATCTCTGCGCCCACTAGAAATCCAATGGTCGAGATCAGACGAATTTCACGCCGCCGAAAAACGTGCGGCTGCCGATGCTGCAGGTTGATGACGCCCACGACTCGACCGCGGCACATCAATGGCACTGACAAAAACGCTTCGTAGCTATCCTCGGGCAATTCGTGGAAAAACTGAAAACGGGGATCGAGCGCCGCTTTTTCGGAAACCGCGACAGGCTCGTGATGTTCGGCCACCCATCCCGTAATCCCTTGTCCGACGCGGAGTTTGAGCCGATCCACAATTTCAGGATGCGGACTTTTCGAGGCTCGCAGGACGAGGTCTTCGCCCTCGAGAACATAAATCAGGCAGGAATCGCACTTTACCAGCGCGGAAGCGAAATCGACAACACGAGTCAGCACTTCGTGGAAGCCGTCCGCAGTGGCTAGACGAGTACCGATTTCGTGCAGCAAATCTACATGTGAGTCCTCAACCGATAATAAGCTGTCCATGGTTAAGAATATGGACACTAAGCGGGCTCTGTCTAATTCCAAATTTCAATGAGCGCTATAAAGGATTTCCCGGATGATTGTCATCTACTTGTAACATCTTCGGCGAACGAGATGCATCGCAGTGCCGAGCTCTCGCCAGGCACTATTTGTCTAACTCCACCGTTTTCACCGGCAAATCCCAATGCGCATCGAGAATCTCAAAGCGCCGTTGTTCTTCTCGCTGAAAGGTTTCCTGGTCGGGATACATTTGTTTCTGAAGCGCCGCCTCATCGAAGGGCTCGTTGGCTACGGTTGCATTCTTGAAGACGATGGTAACGCGGAAATCCCAGCGGCCGTCTTCCGTAGTGTGGTAGCGCGGTTGATCCATCCAGACCTTGGCAATACGGCCCATCTCAGTTTCTTTCTTGAGAACCGGATAATGATTTTTCTTAAAAAGTTTTAGAAATTCGTCCGCGTGTCCCCACTTGGTTTTGTAGTAGTACTCGACGACGAACGGTTTGTCAGATGACGCGGGAGATTGCGCCTGGGAAACGATAGGCAAAGCAATAGCGAAAAACAGCACGGCGGCAAGAGCACGACGCATGGTGAATGACTCCTTGTGCGATTGGAATGACTTAGCTTGTACACTACTGAGTCGTACAGGTCAAAGCTAGTCGCTTATAAGCCTTGGCGTGATTCGACGGAGAAAGATGGTGCGAGAACACGCGGTCGACAATGCGCCGTCAGCGTTGGTAAGGTAGGGATCCTTACGACTGCGTTGCCGATCGCTGGCGCGACCGGCAACTTCGCTCAGGATGACAATTTGAATATGGCCAATGACGAGCAGCAAATCCTGAAGCTCTTTGAGGACGGCGATCGCGCTCTGGTCGCCGCCGACGTCGCCGAACTCTCGCGCATCTTCGCCGACGATTACCTGCAATACGACGAGACGGGAGACGTCTTCACCAAACAAGACGTGTTGAACAATCTCAAGACCGGAGTGATCCGATATTTGTCAATGACCTCGACAGGCCGGAGAATTCGTCTGCTGAGCCAAGATGTAGCGATTGTGCATGGCTCGGAAGAAGATGATGTGGAGCAGGGCGGGCGCCGCTTCCCTGTTGGCTACATCTACATGGATGTGGTGGTGAAGCGTGATGGCAGGTGGCAGATCATAGGATCGCAGTTGGCGAAGCGGATTTAGCTCTGAGCGTCCGACGTGATTCTTAGAGGGTAAGGCGTTTGGGCTGGTTCTGCTCCAGGACTCCACACTAGTAGCAACAGGAGTCCGACCGCGAAGAAAACATTGACGAGCCACGGCGGGCCAGCAAACTCACTGAGAAGGAGGGCCCACGCTCCGACCATAGTTGCGCTCCAGATCCGCCAAATGTTTCCCGCCCTCCAGCGAGTGAATGGTGTCGAGGCTGCCGAGGGCCCCCGGGATTCTGTTGGCCTGTTGGCGATCCTGTGCGCTAGCACGAAACCGGACACGGCTGACCAGATCGCACCCACAATCATTACGTAATGAGCGGGAGTCAGCTTACCGCGCCATTCGTGCCTTCCCAGGCGACTAGCGCCGACGCACACGAGAAGCATCACGATACACGCAATCTGTAAAAAACGAAGCCGTCTTGCCGCAGTCCCCATCGGAGCACCGTGTTGTCAGAAGTCTACGAACGACTGATAGCTGATGCCTGACGAATTCTATTCTGCCAATGCGTCCAGACAAAATAGATCGCACCCGCCAACAGCACTACGCCAATCACCGCATCGAACTTGTGGAAGTATTTTCCCAGCTCGCGCCAGTTCTCCCCAAGCTTCATTCCGAGATAGGCAAGTCCAAGACACCAAGGCCACGAACCTAGGAAAGTGTAAATGTGAAATCGGCCGCGGGGCATGCGTGCGACTCCTGCCGGTAACGCGATGAACGTTCGAATGACCGGCAGCAGCCGCCCGATGAAGACTGCCAGATATCCCCAGCGCAGAAAGAAGCGGTCGGCCCAATCGAGTTCGCGGTGGCCCATCAGAATCCAGCGACCGTAGCGCTCGACCAGCGGGCGACCGCCATAGCATCCGATTTCGTAGGCCACCAACGATCCCAGATTGCATCCGAGCGCCCCGGCCGTTGCAACCCAGAGCAACTTGAACGTGCCGGTAAAAACCAGGTAGCCGGCGAATGGCATGATCAGTTCCGAGGGCAACGGGATGCACGCCGACTCGATCGCCATGAGCAACGTCACACCTCCGTAGCCGGTTACGCTGATCACGGAGTTGATGAATACGAAGATGATTGCCAGGAGTTTTTCGGTCATTGGGAGAAGCAGTTGTCAGTACCGAGTACCCAGTCAAACCTCTCGGACCAAGAACTGGGTATTGGGTACCAGGTACTAGAATTCAAGTGTAACGGAAATTTGCAACGGAATGCCTTGCCTAGAATGAACCGTCCTGCGTAAACGTGTAGCCGGGCAACGCCGCGCCTTGCGGAGTCTTGGTCACTTTGAGGCGTACGGTAGGAGCGTCGGGAGCGGTGATCCCGGCGGGCCGCAGCATGGCGTATTGCGTGAACACTTCGCTGTAGACCTTGGTGACGAGATAATCCTGGCCATCGGCGTCACTGCGCCAAACCTGCCCGAGTTGAATGGAGCTCACGGCCACCGTTGTTCCCTAAATGATTTGGTTTGATTCAAGACTACCGGGGGGAATATTGGGCGTCAATCCCTCCATGGTTACTGAGGGACTACGCGCTGATTGGCCCAAGTCACGCCTGGAATGAGGCGAGCCGACCTCGTTTCACTCGACTGGGCCCGAAAGCGCCGAGGTAGCGCCGGGCTTAGCGCAAGCCTGCGCCGATTTCTTTTCCAGAACAGAAAAATTCTTGTCAAGATCAAACTCGTTTGGGTCGGGCTCGACGAAAGAGATGTCATAAAGTTCCACGATTTGGTGGATTCGTTGCGATCCGGGCGGCTCAAGAATGGAATCCTGCTTGATGCTGATGCCGAGTTCCCGTGAATTCCACACTTTTCCAGTCTGTCGCTTCGTGCCATCGTCCATTAGCTGGTACATAGGATCGATCGCACAGTCGATGCCGTTGATCGTTTCCTCGCCGAGCGAGCCCTTGGCATTTTGCAGGAAGTCGGGACCTGGTTTGAGCGGCAGGTCCAAATGCGGGATTGCCTCGTGCCGGCGATAGTTAAGGACGTACTCTTTGTGGCGGTCAAAATCAAAAAGTCGCCCCGATTCCAGCGTGGATTTGCCGTTCAGCACAGAATAGCTTTGGGTCAGAGTGGCTCCCTTGGAGTTTCGAAGGTAGGTTTCCAAATTCTCCTGGTGTAACAGGACTTTTCCATTTTCGCCGAGCACGTCCTCGACTGTTCGTTGCTTTGCAACCACGGGAGTAAATTGTGCTGAGCACAACGTTCCACATAGGGCGACTGCGGCGATCAGGCAAAATAGAGCGGATTTCATGGAAAACCTCCTACGTCAAATCCGTACTAGCGAACTGGGACAAACACAAACGGTACACCCTAGGTGCATTGGCAGCAGCCGCCAGCAACAGTGTACCTCGTCCCGTCCTGACACACGTACGTTATATAGGCGGATGCGTGGCAACTCAAGCAGCCGCTGTTGTAACCGCACGTCTCATAGGACGGGGCACAAGTCGGCTGCTGTGTGATGTCGGCCGACGTCCTAAGTGGGGAAAAGGTTAGAGCAACCACGGGATGAGCCAGAATTTCTTCATGTTATAGCTGCCTTTTTGCCAGAGTATCCCCCCCAACGTAAAAGATGTCAAGGAGATTTGAGAGACGGCTTCATCTACTAGCTTCACCTAATTATATGTTGGGTGTCTCGGCTAGAGGCTCGGCGCGCCCTAGTTTGCTAAGATGATTGCTCTATGGCACGAGGAATCACACCTAGGCAGCCTCGGCAGGGACGAATTCCGAAGCGAATCGCTCCCGCACGCCCCGTAAAGATGGCAGACAAATCTCCGGGGCCGCGCCGGAAACCTCGATTGCCTTCTGAGACGGCGGCCCGAACAGGCGGCGCTCGTCGTTACAATCCCATCGCACCCGAGCGCGTCGCCGAAATTCTGAAGCGGCTCGACCAGCTCTATCCCAACGTTGTTTGCGCCCTTACGCATACCAGCGCGTGGGAGTTGCTGGTCGCGACCATTCTCTCCGCACAATCGACCGATGCCAACGTCAACCGCGTTACGCCGGAACTTTTCCGCAAATATCCCACGGTCGAGGCTTTCGCGGCGATCACACCCGAACAACTCGAGCCTGACGTCCGCTCGACCGGTTTTTTCCGTAACAAATCGAAATCGGTTGTCGGTGCGGCGAAGAAGATCGTCGCCGACTTTGGAGGCCAGGTTCCTCACAACATGCAGGACCTGCTCACCCTGCCGGGAGTAGCTCGCAAAACCGCCAACGTTGTGCTGGGATCATGGTTCAAGATTGCGGAAGGCGTGGTGGTCGATACTCACGTGCACCGCATTTCGCGCCGCCTCGAACTCACGACAAACAGCGACCCGCAGAAGATCGAACAGGATTTAATGCAAATCATCCCGCGCGCGAAATGGATCCTCTTTTCTCACCAGATCATCTGGCACGGCCGCAAACTCTGCATCGCCCGCAAACCCAAATGCATAGATTGCGCGCTGGAAAATATTTGCCATGCTGCTGACAAGACCTGGAGCACGGTGGACATGCACAAGGACGCGAAAGCATAACGCCTCATACCTCTCAACGGCCTTGTCATCCTGAGCGAAGCGTTTGCGCCGGCGAAGCTGACGAAAATGCGGAGTCGAAGGACCCCTTTTCCTAGTGCTGTACTACTGTCTCGTCGAGGGATTCTTACTCGTGTTCACAGGTTGCTGTATGAGAACTCCTCTCAAGGTCCGAAGGAAGCAGCAACGTGTTAGGGATCCTTCGACTACAAAAGAAGTGCGCTTTGCGCACTGCTCTCTCTGCCCAGAATGACAAACCGTTTCTGCTAGACTTTTCTTCGTCGTGTTCCGAGGTCTTCGACCCAATGCGCGCCCTTGTACACTTTGCTATCGTCATATTCATGGCCACAGTTTTGACCGAAACCACTGTTGCGCAGATGCTCTCCGTGCCCGCAGCCGTTACTGACCCCAAGCAAGTCGCCTCCAAACCCAACGCACAAGTTGAGCCGCGCAGCCTGACCATCGAGAAGCTTTTTATGACGCGTCAGGTCGGCCGTGCGACGTGGTCGCCCGATGGTAAAAGCATCGCCTTCATCTCCAACATGAGTGGGCGCAACAACCTCTGGCTCGTGCCCGCCGAAGGCGGATGGCCGGTGCAACTCACGGTCAGCGACCAGCGCCAGACCGCGCCCGCGTGGTCTCCCGATGGCAAGTGGATCGCCTATCAATCCGATTACGACGGCGACGAACAGTGGGACATTTTTCTGGTCTCGCCAAAAACTGGCAAAGTCGTGAACCTCACCAGCACACGCGAGATCGCGGAGATGAATCCGACCTGGTCGCCTGATGGACGGTATCTGGCATACGAGGTGAAACCAAAAACCTCGGCGGCCTACGAGATCGACGTCTACGACATGGTGATGCGTGAGATCAAACATCTTACGACCGGCACACCGCAGGATAAGGGGAACTACGGCCTGATCTGGTCTAAAGATGGCAAGTACATCGTCTATACGCAAGAGCAGGCCAAGGGAACGGATTCGAATATCTTCATCGCGGATGTTGCTACTGGAAAGAGCAATCTGCTTACGCCGCACGAGGGTGAGCAGCGCTATTCGGCCGACGACATCTCTGCAGACGGCAAGCATATTCTCTTCAGCTCGAATGCCAACAACGGCTATGAAAATATTGGCTTGCTCGAAATTTCAACCAAGAAACTTTCATGGCTGACCAAAGACAAATGGGAAATTCGCGGCCGCGAGTTCTCTCCCGATGGTAAGAACATTATTTTCAGCGCCAATGTCGACGGCAACGAAGATATCTACTTGTACGATCTTGCAACCGTCAAATCGACCGCGCTACCAATTCCGAAAGGTGTGAATGAGCCGGCGGGCGGGCAGTCTGCCTTCACCAAAGACGGGTCGCGCCTGCTCTACTATCACAATGGCCCCACCGCTCCCGGCGATCTCTGGGTGTACACGCTGGCGAATGGCAAATCGCATCAGGTCACGCATTCGCTCGTCGCGGGAGTGCGTGCAGAGGACATGGTTGAGCCTTACCTGGTGCACTATCCCAGCCGCGACGGCAAGTGGACTATCTCTGCGTTTCTCTACGTGCCCTTCAACATGGCGCGCAATGGGAAGAATGCTGCCATCGTTTACATTCACGGCGGGCCGACTTCGCAAACGATGAATTCGTTCAACCGCTTTATCCAGTACACGGCGAATCAGGGATACATGGTGCTCGCGCCCAACTATCGCGGCTCGACCGGATACGGAAAAGAATTTCAACAGGCTAATTTATTCGACATGGGCGGCGGCGATTTGCAGGACGTGCTGGCCGGAGTCGACTGGATCAAACAGACCGGCCATCTTGATCCCAAAAAAATTGCAGTAATGGGTGGAAGCTATGGCGGCTATCTCAGCATGATGGCGGTGACGAAAGCACCCGATGTTTGGGCCGCTGGGGTGCCCATCGTTCCGTTTGTCAATTGGTTTACCGAGATCGAGCATGAAGATCCCGTGCTGCAGCAGTCCGATCTCGCGACCATGGGAGATGTGGTGAAGAATAAAGCGTTGTATGAAGACCGCTCTCCGATCAACTTCATCGATCAGATCAAAGCACCATTGTTATTACTTGCCGGGGGGCACGATCCGCGGTGCCCGAAATCAGAAACGCAGCAGGTGGTCGATGCGATTAAGAAACGTGGCGGAACGGTCGATTACAAGATTTATGAAAACGAAGGCCACGGATTCGCGCGTGTGGAAAATCAGATCGACGCCTACAAACGCGTAGCCGATTTTTTGCTGGCGCACGTGGTGCCCGCCGATTGCAGTTGTTCGCTCACCGAGTAGGGCCGCGCGCTGACACCCCAGCGACGATAGACGCGACGAGTCCCGGAATGGTGAACTCTTTGGCTGCGATGTCGACTGAGAAGCCCGATGAACGCAAGGTAGAAGATGTTACTGGCCCGATGGAGGCCGTTAGGATTCCATTCAGGCCTTTCCGCTCTCCGCGAGCACCGAACAGTTCCACGAAGTTCTTGACTGTGGATGAACTGGTAAACGTAACAACATGCGGACGCCGCCTCGGATTTTTCAGGGCAGCCCGCAAGCGCGTGCGCGAGGCTTCCGGTACGACTGTTTCGTAAGCCTCCACAACATCGACATGGGCTCCGGCCCGGCGCAGTTCTCGCGGAATCACATCACGAGCAACTTTGGCGCGAACCAGCAGCACACGTTTCCCCTTCACGCGTCGCCGCAGGCTGCGCACGACGGATTCAGCGATGTACTCTTTGGGAACAACATCCACCTTAGTACCGCGCTGCTCGATCGCTTTCTTCGTCGCCGGACCAATGGCGGCGATGCGCAGGTACCCGAGATTTGTTTTCGTCAGACGCAGCTTGTCCATCCGCTTCCACATGGCCTCGACTCCGTTTGTGCTGGTTAGGATGAGCCAGTGGTATTGAGCAAGATTTTTGAGCGCGGCGTCGAGAGGTTCGAACGACTGCGGCTTGCGAATTTCGATAAATGGAATCTCAAGCACCGCCGCGCCAAGCTTGCGCAGTTCGCTGGAGAGCGCGCCGGCCTGATGCCGGGCGCGACCGACCAGCACGCGAACCCCGCTTAGCGGTGAACTCTTCGATGATTTCGCTTTCTTAGTCATGATTAGAGTCAGCGGGCAGGAGTACCCGCCACTCACACGAACTCATTCGCCGTCCTTATCGGGTATAAGCCTGCCGAGGCCCTGCTCTTTCATAATGCGAGATACTCCTGACACAGCGGAGTCATCCGACTTCTCTAGAGATGCGATCACGTTCACCTGATCTTGTCGCGGCCGGTTTTGGCTGAGCTTGAACTTGCCTTCGATTTTGGTTGCAACGATTTCGAAACCCACGATTTGCCGCAGCATGTTGTCGCGAAACGTGGAGCTCAAATCGTCCCACTGTTCGCGATAGGCAGGCTCGAAGGATCCCATCAACTCGCCGAGCATCTGATGCAGCTCTTGCGACGAGGAGAAAATCCGCGCGTTTCCATAAACGTGCACGGCAGCGTAGTTCCAGGTGGGAACGCTTTCACGTGCGATGTAGTTGTTGGGCGAGATGTAAGAGTGCGGGCCATGAAAAATCGTCATACATTGTGCCTGCTGTTCGAGATATCGCCAGTGCGGATTGGCCTTTGCCACATGGCCACGGAGAAAAACCTTGTTCTCTTCAGTCCGAACAAAGAGCGGCAGGTGGGTGGCGTAAGGGCCGTCGGCGGTGGTAGAGACCAGGATGGCGAAGGGATTCGAGCGCATGAATGTAAGCGCGTCGGTGTCGTGGCGCAAGCGAAAATGTTCGGGAATGTACATAGGTCGATTCTCTTATTTTTCCGGCGGCTCGGCCGGTTGCTTCATGCGCACGTGTAATACTTTCTCGACCTCGGCGATCACAACTCCGTCTACATCTCTTACTTCGACCGAGAAAACCGGTTCATACTTTCGGCAGCGTCTTCAGTTTCTCTCGAATGTCCTCAATCTGGCTATCCGAAAGGCGGAACTCCGCACGCACGGTTCCCCGGCCCGGTTTTCTATAGCGGATTTTCGCGGCTTTATCCCACACGATGTAATCGCGGCCGAGATTCGCCATCAGCATGAGCATATAGAAAGCGTCGGTCATGGCAAAGAGCGATCCGCCAAAATGGGTGCCGACGTAGTTGGCATTCCACCAGCGCAGCTTCATCTCGACGTCCACAGCCTTCATGTCCGGAGCAATATACTTCACTCGAATGCCCGCCCCGAGAAACGGTGGCCAGAAGTTGATCCAGCGGCGAAGGGCATGAGAACCTTTGGTGCCACCGAGGAGTTGCTGGAGAACGCTGCCGCTCTTCATTCCGGATCACGGTTGGGGCGGGACGGCGAGACCGCGCCCATAGACGGCTTCAAGGATTTCGTCACCCCCACGGCGGAGCAAAATGTCTCCGACTGCGTTCCCGAGTTGTTCGGGATCGTCCAGATTGCCATCGCGCGATTCGCGCAGCAGTTTCGAGCCGTCGGGATCGGCGACAATAGCTTCGAGATGCAAGATCCCAGCGGCTAAAGCCGTTTCTTTCTCAAGCGAGTGATTGGCACGACTGAAGTCTTGCCCTTCCCGATCTTTCCCTGATCCCGCTCGATGGTTGCCTGATAGACGAACTTCTGCAAAAGCGCCGATTGGAACTTGGCAGCCTCCGCCGAGACGGTTTAGTAATGCCCGTTCGCAGGTGGTCGCGGCGCAGGCAGCAGGGTCGTTCAAGAACTCGATGTGCTGGCGAGTGGCAGCGTCGCCTTCACGAATTTCGATGCCAAGCGCCCCTTGCCCGGCGGCGGGGCACATGATTTCGGTGGGGATGATCTGCTTAATCATCTCCGTCTTGCCCAGACGCTTCAGGCCGGCGGAGGCGAGGATGATGGCGTGGTATTCGCCTTGCTCGAGCTTGCGCAGGCGCGTGTCGACATTGCCGCGCAGGGGGTGAATATCGAGATCGGGGCGAATGGCCTTGAGTTGCGCCTGGCGGCGCAGGCTGGACGTACCTACGCGCGCACCTTGCGGCAATTCCTGAAAACTTGAGAAGCTGCGCGAGCAGAATGCGTCGCGCGGGTCTAGTCTCTCCGTGATGGCGGCGATTTCGAATCCCGGGGGAAGTTCGGTGGGCAGGTCTTTCAGCGAATGGACCGCAAGATCCACGTGCCCAGCGGCGAGGGCTTCTTCGATTTCTTTCGTAAACATACCCTTGGTGCCGACCATCGCCAGAGCGACATCGGTGATTTTGTCGCCGGTGGTGTGGATGATTTCGATTTCAACTTCATGGCCGCGCGCGCGGAGAAGCGCAGAGATATGATTGGCCTGCCAGAGGGCGAGTTGCGAGCCGCGGGAGCCGATGCGAAGTTTAGGCATTAGTAATGCACCGCAAACAGCACATGTATGCTCAATTGTTTATGTTGGGAACGCCCCTCTAAGCCGAACACTGCTCGGATAGAATTAAAGGGATCCTTCGACTTCATATTTCGATGCACTTCGTGCATCGAAATACTCCGCTCAGGATGACAGGACTCTATGAGGGTGCGTGGAAATGCGGGCATTAGTAGCTTGTCCCTATTTCGTCTTTTTTCTTCTGCGCAGCCGCCGATTCTTTTTCGTGCAGATTGAAGAGCCTCCGCACCACATCAATCACAGTGGTTGCTTCCGACTCGCGCGCCGCAGTCTTCAACGTAGTGATTGGCGTGTGCATGACTTTGTTGATGATGCCGCGGGTCAGGGCTTCGACGGCCATTTCCTGCTCCGGCGTCAACACGCCCATGCGGCCGCGTACACGGTCGATTTCGGCCTGGCGGATGGTTTCGAGATGGTCCTGCAGACTAACGATTGTCGGCACCACATCGAGGGTGTGGAGTTTGGCTTCGAAGCGCTCGACTTCGCTGGTGATGATCGCTTCAGCAAGTTCGGCTTCTTTGCGGCGGTCGGCGACGTGGCTGCTGACGGCCTGCTGCAGATCGTCGATGTCATAGGCAAAGATGCCGTCGAGCTTCGCCATTTCGGGCGACACGTCGCGGGGCACGGCAATGTCGATGAAGAACATCGGCTTGTTCTTGCGGCGAGAAAGGAACTGCTCGCCATGCTCACGGCGGAAAATCGCGTGTGGCGCGCCGGTTGAAGTGATGACGATATCGGCCTTGTCGCAGGAGTTGTAGAGATCGTCAAACTTGATGGCTTGGCCGTTGAACCTCTGTGCGAGGCCGATGGCGCGGTCATAGGTTCGATTCGAAACGAAGATGGAGGCGCAGCCGTGAGCCATCA
>Ga0210391_10002915_pt1 | contig 14625 bp, 11 predicted proteins | sample IncBWC12OmetaG_FD_160573 | JGI IMG/M metagenome (GOLD analysis project Ga0210391, IMG submission 160573) | Forest soil microbial communities from Barre Woods Harvard Forest LTER site, Petersham, Massachusetts, United States - Inc-BW-C-12-O ... | reverse complement strand
CGCTGCTTTCCTGCAACGGGTTAACAACTGAACTGCGCGCTGCATGACCATGATTGCCCGTCTCCCCTGGTCCGCTGAGGCCTCTGGCAGGTGCCGCCGAAGAGTCGCTCAAACGATTCACTAGAACCTTCGCGGCATTATAGCCTTCGGAGACAAGACTTGGCTCTGAGAAGTGCAGTGGACCGCGTTACCCTCGCCATTTTCGAGGCAACGGGCTGCAACCCGCCACGACAATGCAGCGAGCGGCTAGTTACTTACGGCTGAACCGTCAGGGTTAAGGTCGCGGTTGCGGGGGAGACTCCACCGGTCCCGGTCGCGGTGACGGTGAGGGTGTAAGTGGATGATGCTGGCTGACTCGAGTTGCTGGTGCTGCTGCATGCAGTGATACCCGTGATAAACGCCGTAGCCAACCCAACAACGAACCTGCCACGCAGGCGCCGGCGACGGAGGAACAAGGGTGCGGCCAGCAGGCTGATAGGCCAGAACATAACGCCGAGGAGTTGGCGATGTTCTCCTGCAAGTGCGGTGGTGGTTAAGGATGTTTGCACGGCAATGGTGACTGGAGTAGAAGTAGTGACTGCGGTAATAGTGGCTGTGGACGGAGCGCTGGTGCAGGTGTTGGTGGCTGGTACGCCGGCGCATGAGAAGGTGATGGCTCCAACGTAATTTACTGAGCTGAGCGCGAGGTTGAAGACAGCCGTGCCTCCCGCGGTTACCGTGGCGGAGAGGCTGCCGGAGGCCGCCGCACCGAGCGAGATACCGGCCGGAGCGATCGTCGCGCTGACTTCGTTGGAATTAGGGCTGGCGCCGTTGGTGTTGGTTGCGGTGAGAAAGTAATAGTAGGTCGCGCCGGCGGTGAGGCCGGTGTCCTGATAGGACGAGGTCGATCCATCGAATGTGGCGATGGGAGTGGACGACTCTTTACCGGACGCGGTGCCGCGATAGAGATCAAAACTGGTGGGCGTGCCGCCCGCTCCGGGCGACCAACTCAGGGACACCGTCGTGTTTGCGGCGGTTGCGGCGAGGGTGGGCGCGCCGGGCGCTGCCCCCGCGTTGTTGTAAACGCAATAGTAGAAAGTATTGCCGCTGAATCCGATGTAGACGGTCCCAAAGACATCCCAACTGGCGGTCATGGTGTTGGGGATATCGAGGATGCCGTAGGGGTAGTAAGAAATGCGATTGAAAGTGACACCGCCATCGATGGACTGGAAAACGCCCCAGTTGGCGTCGCCGTGGTAAAGGCCATAGACGTAGATTGCCGGATAGGATTTGCCAGGGGCGGACTTACCGAGGGCGAGGGTCCAGGCGTAGTCGAAGACAGGACTGCGGGTGAAGGTGTTGCCGCCATCGAGCGTGTGGAAGAGGCCGTGCGAAGAGGCGCCGCCATTTCCGTCGATGAGCCACATATCGCCGGAGACGCCAGGAACTGTGGCGAGGGTTCCATGGTGAGGATCGTTGGGAGCATTCGTAGCGGGTTCCTGCGCCCAGGTGACCCCGCCATCGGTACTCTTCCAGAAACCGCCTGCGGTCAGGTCAGCGTAGAACGTTCCGGGGGTGACGGGGTCAGCGACGAGCAGGTGCTGGGAGAGAGCAAAGATCCACGGTCCCCATTGAAAGCCCATGTAGGTGTACGAGGTATTCGAGGGGCACTCGGTGCGCTGGAGGGCGCCAGGCGCTGCGTTGAAGGAGGTGGTCTGGGTCCATGTAGCGCCGCCGTCTTTGGAGTAGAACGGCGCGGGACCCTGGGCGAAGATGGAAAAGTCGTTGTAGTTGCTGGGAATCCAGACGAGATTGTCGGTGCCGGGCGGATTATTTTCCTGACCTGCGGGGCGCGCGGAGACGGCAATGCTGCCGAAGTAAAGAATGCAGGGATGAGTTCCGGCTGCGATGGAGGGAAACACCTGCCAGGTCTCACCGCCATCCGCGCTGTAGCCACTCAATTGCGATGACAGCAGCGACGGATTGCCCTCGGAAAGGTTCGCGGACACTTCCACCACATACTTAGGCTGGTTGGGTGCGTAGTTGCTGTCCGTCGATGAGGAGAGCCCATCATTATTGGCCCAGAGATCGATGGGGAAATGTTGCGCAGTATAGGTGGATGGATCGGTGATGGTGAAGAGCGTTTCGTCCTCGACGGTAAGGACGGGATCGCCGCCGGGGGGAACGACGCTGGGCTCCGAAACGGCCTCTTCGATTCCTTCAGAAGCGCTGGTCCAGATGGGAGGGTTGGTGAGGGAGTCAGTGGCATCGTTGGGTGTGGTGGTGAGGATGCCGTCGTTGCCACAGGCGATCCACAGAACACCAGCGGGATCCATGTAGAGCGCGCTGACGGAGTCGTAGTGACCCTGAGGACGGAACGAGGAAGGTCGCAGCCACTCGATGGGCTGCGCTGAGGAATATTGCAAGGGTCCAAGATCGGTCCAGCTGGATCCGCCGTTGAGGGAGCGGGCGATGGAACTGCCTCCGGCGGCGAAGATGCGCTGGGCGTTGGCGGGGTCGACCGCGATGCCGCTGTCTCCGCCGTGAGGAGGAGTGGTGGTGGTCCACGTATATCCGGTGCGCGTGTATTGGTAGAGATTGTTGTTACTCGCGTCGGCGATCCACAGATTGCCGAAGTTATCGAGGGTGGCGAAACCCACAGTGGAGGAACCGGAGCTGAGGATTTTCCCGGTGATGTCGGTCCAGGTATTGCCGCCGTCGGCGCTCTTCAACACACCGCCTCCGGTGACGGCGTCCTTGTTGGCCTCGTTATGGGTGATGTAGGTGACGTAGACAATTTTGCTGGCCGTCTGACCGGCAACTGAGGCAGTTGCGGTACCGCCATCGATGCGGGGGAGCTGGAATTCGTAACGGATGGAGGTTGTTGATACGGGAAGTCCGCCGCCGGTGACTTGCGCCCACGTGATGCCGCCGTCGAGGCTGCGCTGGAGGCCGTCGGGATTGCCATTGCCGGCGCCCGCACCCGGCGGGCCGAGGTAAGCCAGGTTGCTGTTGTTGGGGTCGATGACGATGCGTTCGCCGGTGGTCTCCGACGAGAGATTGCCGCTGAGGTTGAGGTTGCCAGCAGTCCAAGTTTTTGCGCCATCGGTGCTGTAGAAGACATTGAGGCCCGAGGAATTGCCGATGTCGGCGGAGCCGTTGAGGGTGAAGACGGCGAGAACGTGATTGGGATTTTTGGGATCGATGGCAATTGCGCCGCCGCCGCCGTTGATGGGCGCGGCGCTGTAGGCTGCGGGAAGTGCGCCTGACACTTTGGTGGGGAACCACTGTTGCGCGGAGTTATCCCAGCGATAGACTTCGTCGACGTCGCCGCGTGCATAGCGGCGGGTGGGGTCGCTGGGACTGACGGCCATACCGCGCATCCAGCCACCGGCGCCGATCTGCACGGGGTTCCACTGATATTGGGAGGTGAGGTTGGCGTCCTGCGCACGCAGTGAGGGCGCGAGGAATGCGCACAGGACGGCGAGGATCAGCGCCGGGAAGAATCGATGCGCGGCGAGGTTTTTCGTTGAGCGGCAGCGATTCGAAGTGCGGGGGCTTTTCTGCACAAGCCACGATAGCCCCTGCCGGTGGAGAAGGGCCAGAGTACCGCGGTACTTCAGGACGCTATGCCAAACTCACTTTCAGAGCCGCGGCGAAATCGACCGCGGGTTTGTACTGCGTGGGTAAGGTGAGGCGCAGGGCGTCGGGACCTTGCTTCCAACGAAGGCGTTCGCCGGTGCCTATGAGCTCGACGTTGGCGATTTTGCCGGGTTGGGTAGCACTGGATGTGCCGAGAGATTCGATCGCGAATTCCCCGGTGGGCCAGCCGAGAGCGATCGCGTAGACGATGTTGCCCGCCTTGTTGCGCGTGAAACGGATGTCTTTCTCGCTGAGTTTGGCGATGCTGTTGCCCTGAAATTCACCGCTGTTGATGGCGTTGGGGCCTTCGCCGTAGACCTTCCATGGGCGGGTTTCGTAGATGGCTTCGCCGTTTACGCTCATCCAGTCGGTGATGCGGTCGACGACGGCGATCTCTTTGGCGTCGATGGTGCCGTCAGGGCGGCCGGGGATGTTGAGGATGAACGTGCCGTTTTTGCTGACGGTATCGATGAGCCAGTGAATGACGTCGCGGGGCTGGAGGTAACCGCCGTATTCGCCAGGTTTGTCGAAGAGGCCGCGATCGTAGTGCCAGTCGCCGATGCAGGTCTCCGACTGCCAGGTATAGGGCATGATTTTGTTGGTGAGGCCGCGCTCGTAGTCGACGACCACGGTTTTCGCCCACTTGTCGGGGACTTCCTTGATGGTGATGACGCCTTCCATCTTGCCGCCGTGGGTTTTGAGGTTGTGGTTGTAGTAGAAGGCGCCGGCGTTGATGCCGCCCCATCCCATGGGGAACAGCGGGTTGTCGAAGTAGAGCAGGTCGGGGTCGTGCTGGGTGATGAGGTCGCAGGTGCGGTCGTAGAAATTCTTGACGAAGGAGGGATCGGGGAGAGCGTTGAATGGGTGCTTGGCGCCGTACATGCGCTGTGGATCGTAGCCTTCCCACCACTGGTTTTTTCCGTCGGCCATGGTCATGCGGCCGTCGTAGGGAACGCCGGCAAACTGCCCGGCCTTGTCCGCACCGTGAGCGGTTTGGAACCACCACCAGTTGCGCGCCTGATGGATGGTGACGCCGAAGCGGAGGCCCTGTTTGCGGGCCTCGGCGGCCCAGGTGCCGACGACATCGCGATGGGGACCGAGGTTGACGGCGTTCCAGGGATGATGCTTCGAGTTCCACGCATCGAAGCTGTCGTGATGGTTGGCGAGAGAGATGAAAAAGCGGGCACCAGCTTTTTTGTAGCGGGTGATGAGTTCTTCGGGCTGCCAATTGAGGAGGGTCCACTGGGCGCAGAGGTCTTTGAAGCCGAAGCGCGAAGGGTGACCGTAGTGGTCGAGCTGATATTTGTTTTGGCGATGGCCTTCGATGTACATCTGGCGGCCGTACCAGTCGCCGGCCTCGGGAACGCATTGGGGGCTCCAGTGGGCCCAGATGCCGAACTTGGCGTCCTGATACCACTCGGGGGTTTCGTACTGCAGCAGCGATTCCCAGGTGGGCTGATAGGGTCCGTCGCCGGCGAGGTTCGGAATGGGGGCGCGCATGGGGACGCCATCCCAGGAGCCGCCGGGGATGGGGAGTTCTGGCGGCTCGCCCCATTCGGTCGGTTTCCAGTCGCTCTCGTTGAGCTTGCCGGCGACAATTTGGCCATCTTGGAGGGAGTAGAAGACGCGCTCGGATTCGGGCGTGGCGCAGTACTGCGCGTAGTCCATGGTGAGTTTGTCGAAGCCGGGAGGTTCGGGGATGGGGTGCGCGGGCTCCTCAGGGAAGACGGGCTTTTGCGATTGCGGGAGTGCGGGGACTGCGGTGGAAGCGGCAGCGGCCGCCATGAGTTTCACAAAATCGCGCCTGCGCATTGAGGACCTCCCGGGGGGGTGGGTTTGGAGCAAGAGGCAGTATAGCCGGGACTGATCGTCCTGGCGCTTCGCGCCGCTCCGTCCCACTATCGCTGCAACCGCTATTCGTCGTAGTGGAGGAGGGAGAAGACGTCGTAGTCCCTGAAGCGGTCGCGGCCTTTGAGGAAGTCGAGTTCGATAGCGAAGGCGAGGCCGGCTATTTCTCCTCCGAGTTGCTGGACGAGTTTGATGGTGGCTTCCATGGTGCCGCCAGTGGCGAGGAGGTCGTCGACGAGAACGACGCGCTGGCCGGGCTCGATTGCGTCGGCGTGGATCTCGAGGGCGTCAGAGCCGTACTCGAGGTCGTAAGTGACGCGAACGGTGGGGCCAGGAAGCTTTTTGGGTTTACGCACCGGTACGAAGCCGGCGTTGAGGCGGTAGGCGAGGGCGGGGCCGAAGATGAAGCCGCGGGCCTCGATGCCAAGGACGAGGTCGATTTCTTTATCGATGTAGTACTGCGCGAGGGTATCGATGAGCTGAGCAAAGCCCACGGGATCCTTGAGGAGCGTAGTGATGTCGTAGAAGAGGATGCCAGGTTTGGGGAAGTCGGGGACGGTGCGAATGAGCGCTTTGAGCGGCTCGCAGTCGGTGATGATGGGTTTCATAAACGTCTACCAGGCTCCTTCAATACGAAACGATTCGAGATTTTCGGCTTCCTTATCGGCCAGATCGTGTTCGATGACGGCATCGACGCGACTGCCCCGCGAACCTTTGCGGAGGGCGAGGGCGAGATCGGCGAGGGAGTCCGGATCGCCCGCGGCGAGGACTTCGACATGGCCGTCTTCGGTGTTGCGGACCCAGCCCTGGAGCGAAAGAGCGGCGGCTTCGCGATGGACGAACCAGCGAAATCCGACCCCCTGAACGCGCCCTTTGACGAGGAAATGACGAACCAAACGGGAAGCCATGGGAAGCAGGGTTAGTGTTTCAGATTGGGGCGCGGGGGGCAAGACGCGGGGAATGGGTTGAAAGGTACCAGCGCTGAACACGTTCGAAAATAAATCCTGAACTTGTTCAAAATCCTCTTGCAACGGAGCGGAGACGGGGGTATTGTGATTCCTGAACGGGTTCAAATATGAAATGGAGGGGCGGGTTATGTACATTGCGGGTTGTTATTTCAGCTATTTAGCGATCAGCATTCTGCTGACGGTGTGGGTGGCGCGGACGCTGCACGCGAGCGGGCGGATTTTCCTGCTGGATGCGTTTCACGGGAACGCGGAACTGGCGGATTCCGTGAACAAGCTGCTGGTGGCGGGTTTTTACCTGATTAACATTGGGTACATTGCGCTCGCGCTGAAGACCCAGGATCCGCTGGTGAATTTCCGGCAGGTGATTGAGCTGGAGAGCACGAAGCTGGGGGTGGTACTGCTGATTTTGGGTGGGATGCATTTCTTCAACATGTTTGTGCTGGCGCGGATGCGTCGGCGGGCAGTGGGAGGATTCCCGCCACCCTACAGCGTGCAGGCTCGCTAGAACCCCGGGACGAAAGGCCGGGAACCAGAAAGGCGATAGCAGGAAAGGCACCTATATGAATCATGAGCATGGGATTTTCCAGACTCCGTACTACGTCACCTATTTGATCGCCTGCGTTGTGGTGATTGGGGGGCTGGCCCTGGTTTTGCACTGGGCAGCCAATGTGTTTCTGAAGGAGTCGTTCGACGATCGGCCGGAGATTGGGCGAGCCGTTGGCAGGCTGCTGGACATCGGGTTTTATTTGGTGAGCGTCGGGTATGCGGCGATGACCAGTTACAGCTACGTGACCTTCAACACGATGGGGGACTTGGTGGATGTGGTGACGACGAAGCTGGGCGGCCTTCTGCTCCTGATGGGATTTCTGCATGTTTGCAATTTGCTGATTCTTGCGCTGTTCAGGGGGCGAAGAGGCGGAATGCGGACGGCGGCCGTATCGTGATGGCTATGGTGAATGCAATGAAAGGCAAGACGACACCGAAATCGGAAGAGACGCGGGCTCGGATTCTGGAGGCGGCGCTGGCGACGTTTCGTGAGCGTGGTTTTGAGCGGGCGACGATGCGGGAGATCGCGGAGGCCGCGCAGGTAGCGACGGGAGCCGCTTACTACTATTTCGATTCGAAGGACGCGATTGTGATGGCGTTCTACGCGCGGGCGCAGGAGGAGTTGCGGCCGGAGGTGGAGCGGCTGTTGCAGGGCGCGCGAACGTTTGAGGCGCGGGTGCGAGGGATTATCGAGGGGAAGCTTGCGTACTTCAGGCCGAACCGGCAATTGCTGGGCGCGCTGACGGCGCATACGGATCCTACGCATCCGCTTTCGCCGTTCAGCGATGCGACGCAAGCGGTGCGGGACGAGGATGTGGCGCGCTTTGAGAAGGCAGTGGAGGATTCGAAGGTACGGCTGCCGAAGAATATCGCGCCGTATTTGCCGCGGCTGCTGTGGCTCTATCAGATGGGAGTTATTTTGTTCTGGGTCTACGATGCTTCGCCGGGGCAGCGGAGGACCGGGGTGCTGCTGGAGAAGTCGCTGAAGATGATGGTGCTGACGCTGCGGGTGGCGGGACTGCCTTTTCTGCGGCCGATTCATCGGCTGGCGGGGGAGTTGTTGCAGGCGATGTACGGGAAGGCGTGAGCCATGCGGATTGTGATTCCGGGCGGCAGCGGGCAGGTTGGGAGCCTGCTGAGCCGGCATTTCCAGGCGGAGGGGCATGCGGTGACGGTGCTGAGCCGGCGGGTCTTCCCTGCCCCGTGGAACGTTGTGGCGTGGGATGGAAAGAGTGCGGGAGCGTGGGCGGAGGCGCTCGAGGGGTGCGATGTGTGCATCAACCTGGCGGGGCGCAGCGTGAATTGCCGGTACACGCCGGAACGCCGCAGGGAGATTTACGATTCACGAATTGAATCGACGCGGGCGCTGGGCGCGGCGATGGCGGGGATGACGGATCCACCGCGGCTGTGGCTGAATGCAAGCACGGCGACGATCTACCGGCATGCTCTGGATCGCGCGATGGATGAGGCGACGGGCGAGTTGGGCGGCGGGGAGCGGGGCGCGCCGGATACATGGAATTTTTCGATCAAGGTGGCGAAGGACTGGGAGGCGGCGTTCTTTGGAGCGGCGACGCCTCGGACGCGGAAGGTGGCGATGCGAAGCGCGGTGATTATGACCGCGGACCCGAGCGGACCGTTTGCGCTGCTGTCGACGCTGGTGCGGCTGGGGCTGGGGGGTGCGAATGGGTCGGGAAAACAATTTGTGTCGTGGGTGCATGCGGCGGATTTTGTGCGCGCGGTGGAGTGGCTGATTTTGAATGAGGGGCTGGAGGGGGCGGTGAATATTGCGTCGCCGCATCCTTTGCCGAATCGCGCGTTCATGCGGGAGTTGCGGGCGGCGTGGGGAAAGCGTGTGGGGCTGCCGGCGACGGAGTGGATGATTGAGGCGGCGGCGTTGGTGATGCGGACGGAATCGGAGTTGGTGCTGAAAAGCCGGCAGGTGGTGGCAGGACGGTTGATGGGGGCGGGATTCCGGTTTGAGTTTCCGGAGTGGCGCGAGGCGGCGCGGGATTTGGTGGGGCAGTGTCGCGCTGCTGCTGCGCATGCTTCGCAGGAAATTAGTGAGCGATAGGCGGCTGTTGATTCATACGGTCGGCAAAGATTTTGGCGAAGGTGTAGATGCTTTGCATGGGGTTGGCGCCGATCGATGTGGGGAAGACGCTGCCGTCGACGATGTAAAGATTTTGGGTGCCCCAGACGTGGAAGTCGCGGCCGACGACGCTGGTGGCGGCGGCGGCGCCCATCTTGTCCGTCGCCTGCATGTGCGCTGACGTGACGATGGTTTGATTGGGGATGAAGCGCAGGCGATGCGCTGCCTGATCTGCCTGCTCGATGTGGGTGAGGACGACTGGCTGGAGCGGAGGCTGCTCGCTCGAAGGACTACCGGCGACGTTCTCCGAGGTGGGCAGGAAAACTTCTCGCGCGCCTCCACGAAACATGACACGAATGGCCTTTGCGACGCCTTCGCGGAAGCGCTCTGCATCGGCATTGGAGAGATGGTAAGCGATGAGCGGCTCGCCGTTCGTGTCGACTGTGAGACGGTTTTCCGGCGAGGGCGTGTCGACCAGCATGACGCCGAATCCCGCGAGATTCCGGAATGACTGGATCATCTCCAGAGAGTGCTTCGAGGGTCCGGGTGACATGACTGCGGCGTAGACGGGAGCTGCGGACATGGATTCGAGCGCGTAGCCGCGATCGATGAGATGGTCGCCGACGTAGACGGAGGCTTCAGTGCCGTTGAGGGCGTCGATGGTGCGATCGAACTTGCCCATGATGGGCATGGAGGGATGGAGGATGACGCCGCGTCCGATGAGAGGATTGGGGACGCCGGAGCGGAGAAGGATGGTGGGAGAGCCGAGGGCTCCGGCGGAGAGAATGACGGTGCGGGCTCGGATGGTGAGCGTGGTACCGGCGGGAATGTTGAGGTAGTTGGGGTCGGAGATGACACCGTCGGCTGCGAGGGGCGCGCGGGTGAGGATTTCGACGCCGACGGCGCTTAGCTGCTCGCCGGTTCGGCTGAAGAGGACGCGGCGGACGTCGGCGTCAGGGAGAAGGCTGAGGGGATTGGCGGAGTCGGTGAGGGCGGCGAGAAGCAGTTCGCTTTCGGACGAGCGCTTGTCGGTAACGGGATACGGGGAGTGGCCGGGGGCGTAGGTGTTGAGGTCGTAGAGGCTGGGGTGCAGGCCTTCGGCGCGGGCGCCGTCCCAGAGAACGCGGTTGTTGGTGTTGATTTCGGATTCGGGGACAGTGCGTGTGCCGATGGCCTGCTTAACCCACGCGTAGGCGCTGGCGAGCTGGGCGGGTGTGAATTCGTCGGGGCCGATGCGACCGTCTGCGAGCCAACTTTCAATTTTGGCCAGGACAGCAGGCGAGGTGGGTGCGAAACAGAGGTCAACGTTGACCTGCGATCCGCCTCCGACGGTCATGCCGTTGTGGATCACGATGCCGCCGTCGGTGGAGGTGCGCTGGTCGAGGAGGTCGTCGGTGATGCGAGTTTGCAGGGCGCCGGGGATGAGAAACGATCCGCGTTCGATGAGGAGGACGTGGTTACCGTGGCGGCGGAGCTGATGGGCGAGGACGGAACCGGCGGGGCCGCTGCCGACGATGAGGAAATCGAATGGGCGATTATCGGCGGAGAGGATGGAGTGGGTCGCGGCATCGTAGCGGAGGCGCGTGGGCGGAAGCTGCGGGCGATGCTGCTGGATCCAGTCGTGCGGGGCGTCGCGGTTGAGTTCGACGCCGGCGAGCTGCTCCTGAAGTGGAGTGTAGGTTTTCGCGATGTAGAAATTGCGGAGACTCATGGCGAGCTGGCGGGGAGGATTTTGATCGCAGGTGGCGAGAAGGAAGAGGACCTGCTCGCGCTGCGGAAGAGTAAGAGCGGCAAAGGGCGCGGGACCGTCCGCGTGGAGAAATGCGGCGAGGCCGCAGGCGGAGCCGAAGGCGCGGAGATCCTGGAAGGGCGCAAGTAGCTGGCGAAAGTACGGTGAGGGCGAGGCGGAAGTCCAAAGGGCGTCGCGCACGGCGAGAAATTGCGGGATCAGTGAAGCCTGGGCCGGAGCGGTGCTGAGAAGCGCGCTTGCATCAACGGGAATGAAGGCGGCGAAGAGCGCGTCGTGCGCGGCATGCAGGGGGTCGGGCGCAGGTGGCGCGGGCGTCGGGGCGCAGGCGGCGAGAGTGAGTGCGAGCCAGAGGCGCAGGAATTTCACGGGGTCCAGTGTAGCGGGTGGGGCTGGATGGCTTGACATCCCTAAACGTCTAGGTCTAGAGTGCGGGATACCAAGTTGTCGATGGGTGCGCGAGGGCGATGGCTAAAAACGATTTGCAGGGGACGCTGGATTTGTTGGTACTGAAGACGCTGGCGCAGATGGGGCGGCTGCATGGATACGGGATTGTGCAGCACATTCATCGAGCGAGCGATGATTTGCTGCGGGTGGAGGAGGGGTCGCTGTATCCGGCTCTGCACCGCATGGAGCAGAGCGGGTGGATTGGGTCGGAATGGGCTCTGACGGAAACCGGCCGCAAGGCGAAGTACTACAAGCTGACCGTGGCGGGGAAGAAGCGGCTGGAAGCGGCGGAGAAGGATTTCGAGGAGTTGGTGCGGGGCGTGCGTGCGATGCTGCGATACGCGTAGGGACTGGCTGTCCAAAGTGGAGCGGCTACGCGGGTGCGCGACGAGCGGCTGGAGACAAAAGAGGCAGAACGATGGGATGGTTGCAGCGAATTCGGAACCTTGGAAGGCGCGACGCGGTGGACGCCGAAATTGCGGCGGAGCTTCAGTCTCATATCGATCTGGCTGTGGAAGAGGCTGTGCGCGCAGGGATGAGCGAGGACGAAGCGCGGCGAGCGGCGCGGCTCAGGTTCGGGAATCCGGCAGCCGTGAAGGAGACGACGATGGAAGCGGATGCGGCGCTGGGGATCGATGGCGTATGGCGTGACGTGAGATTCGCGGTGCGGCAACTGAAAAGGTCTCCGGGATTTGCGGTGACAGTGATCGCTACGCTGGCTCTGGGGATTGGGGCCAACACGGCGATTTTCTCCGCGGTGAAGGCGGTGTTGCTGGCGCCGCTGCCCTACAAGGATTCCGGACGCATCGTCGCGGTATGGACGTCGAAGCCCGCGCGCGGAGAAAGCGAACCATCGGCGAGCAGCCCTGGAGATTTTGCTGTTTGGAAGCAAAAGGCTGGGGTCTTCGAGGACATGGCGCCCTCCTACGACGACGAAATGACGCTGACCGGATCGGGTTCGCCGCAGTTTCTGATCGGCTATGCGGTATCTGCGAATTACCTGAGCATTCTGGGAGTCGCGCCGGCGATGGGGCGTCTCTACACGGATGAAGAAGATCGGCCGGGTGGGCCACCGGTCGTGCTGCTCAGCGATCATCTGTGGCGCACGACATTCGACGGCGATCCAGAAATCGTCGGCAAAGCCATCACGCTGGATGGCAAGCGGTACACGGTGCTGGGGGTGATGCCGCGTGCGTTCAACTATCCAACATCGGTTCAGATCTGGACGCCGTCAGCACTGACGCCTTCCGCGTCCAGCGATTTTAGCCACACCTTTGTTCGGATTCTGGCGCGGTTGAAGCCCGGCGTCAGCGCAGCGACGGCGCAGGCGGCGCTGAACCGGGTGGAAGCGCAGGTGGCCGCGGCGCGTCCGGACACGGACCATGGCAATCGCGTGGTGGTCACTCCGCTGCGCGAACAACTGGACGGCGACATCCGGATGCCGTTGTTGATTCTTCTGGGGGCGGCGGGACTGGTGCTGCTGATTGCGTGCGCGAATACCGCAGGGCTGGGGCTGGCACGAGCGGCGGAGCGGCACGCGGAGGTCGCGGTGCGGCTGGCGCTGGGCGCGACGCGGACGCACCTGGTGCGGCAATTCATGACGGAAAGCCTGGTGCTGGCCATACCGGGAGGGATGGGCGGGGTGCTGCTGGCATGGGCCGGCACGCATTCGCTGCTTCGACTGTTTCCCACCGATGTGGCGAACCTGCGCATTCCGGTCGTGCAGGCGATCCCCGTGGATCGCGGGGTATTGCTGTTTGCGCTGGGGGCGACGGTGCTAAGCGCGGTGCTGTCAGGACTGGCTCCGTTGTGGAGAGTGGCCCGTGCGGCAGATGCCGCTCGCATGAAGGAGTCGGCGCGGGGAACGACGGCGGGCGCTGCATCAAACCGGATGCGGAGCGCGATGGTGATTGTGGAAGTAGCGCTTTCGCTGATGCTGCTGACCGCAGCGGGGTTGATCGTTGCGAGCTTCGAGAAGGCCATGAACGCAGGCCTGGGGTTTGAGCCGGATCACCTGTTGTCGATCGAAGTGCTCTTGCCGCTTAACCGGTATCCGTCGTCGAACCCGCAAAAGCGGCAACAGTTTACGGAGAATGTGCTGCTCGCGATGGTGGCAAAGCCGGGAGTACTGATGGCAGGAGCCACCAATTACGAGCCCCTCAGCGGATTCTGGGGAACGACCAACTTTCTGGTGCGCGGCGACGCGGTCCCGGCGCTGGGTGTGGGCCCGGAGGCGGACGATCGCCTGATTACTCCGGGCTATTTCGCAACGATGCACATTCCTGTGCTGCGCGGGCGCGGCTTTACAGCGGCCGACCGGACGGGCAGCGAGCCGGTGGCGATGATCAACGAGACATTTGCAAAGGAATATTTCCCAAGCCGGGATCCGGTGGGCCTGGAGTTGAATCTGGGCTCGGGGCAGAAGCCGAACTGGTGGCGGATTGTGGGTGTGGCCGCGGACGTGAAGTCCTTCGGGCGGGACCAGCCTACGCACGCGGAAATTTTCCGGACACTCGAGCAGGTTCCGTTCCCACTGATCGCATTCAACGTACGAACACGGGTGGACGCAGCAGCGTTCGTGAAACCAGCTGAAGAAGCGCTGTGGAGCGTAGATCCGGATCTGCCGATTTTTCAGGCGATCCCGATGGAGGAACTGGCGAGCCAGACACTGGCGGTCCGGCGAGCGAGTTCTGCACTTGTTGCTGGATTCGCGGGGTTAGCGCTGGTGCTGGCGTGCATCGGCATCTACGGGGTCATGGCATACGCGGTAACGCAGCGGAGGGCGGAAATTGGCGTGCGCCTTGCGCTGGGAGCGCAACGCGGTGACGTGCTGCGGATGGTGCTGGGGTCGGGCCTCCGGCTTGCGCTGATCGGCGTCTTGATTGGGCTGGCAGGAGCGCTGGCTTCGAGCCGGTTGTTGCACAGCCTGCTGTTTCAGGTGAGCGCGATCAATCCATTCATCTTTGCTGCGGCTGCTGCAGCGCTGATCGGAGTGTGTCTGGCGGCAGCGTACTTACCAGCGCGGCGTGCAGCAGCGATCGATCCGATGCGGGCTTTGCGGGCGGAATAAGAACTGGCTGTCCAAGTGGAGCGGCTACGCGGGTGCGCGGCGAGCGGCTGGAGACAAAAGGGGCAGAACGATGGGATGGTTGCAGCGAATTCGGAACCTTGGAAGGCGCGACGCGGTGGGTGCGGAGATTGAGGCGGAGGTGCGCGCGCATTTTGATTTGGCGGTGGAGGATGGGGTGCGCGCTGGGACGACCGAAGAGGAAGCGCGGCGTTCGGCGCGGCTGCGATTTGGGAATCCGGTGGTGATGCGGGAACGTGCGTTGGGAGCGGATGCGGCGGTGGGGCTGGAA
>Ga0210391_10002913_pt1 | contig 14635 bp, 12 predicted proteins | sample IncBWC12OmetaG_FD_160573 | JGI IMG/M metagenome (GOLD analysis project Ga0210391, IMG submission 160573) | Forest soil microbial communities from Barre Woods Harvard Forest LTER site, Petersham, Massachusetts, United States - Inc-BW-C-12-O ... | reverse complement strand
CGAGAGAGAGGATTTCGGCATATCGATCCCGAACATTCCGCACGCCTTCTCACCTGCCTCATCAAGCTGCCGGACGATCTCCAGACGCACGGGGTCGGCCAGCGCATGAAGCACCTCCCTCAATGAGAGTTCGTTCCGACTCTTTGCCTTGATCCGATTGATCGTCCCCATAGCGGTTCGTTCGATAATACTCGAACAATAAAAGAGTCGGAAATATCATCAGGCCCATCTGTTGTGTAGTTCGAGTTTTATCGAACATACATCGTGGAGAGCATATGAAAAGCTGGCTACTCGAAAGAGGAGGACGAGAGAGCCTTCATCTCGTCGACATCAGCGAACCGAAACCCGGACCGGAGCAGGTTCTGGTGCGTGCCAAGGCGGTATCACTAAACTATCGTGACAAACTGATGATTGAAGACAAATATGTGCACCCCGTCGTGTACCCTCTGGTGCCTGGATCGGACCTGGCGGGCGAAGTGGTCGCGGTCGGCTCTGGGGTTTCTCGCTTTAAGCCGGGCGACCAGGTGGTTTCCATCTTCAGACCGAAGTGGCTCCGTGGAGTACCTTCGAACGAGGCGACACGGGAAACCCTTGGTGGTCCACTCCCGGGCGTACTTGCAGAATATGTCTTGCTCTCTGAACAAGGCGCGCTCGCCTACCCCGATTATTTGACACCGGCAGAGGCGTCAACGCTGCCGGTGGCTGCGGTAACTGCATGGGTGGCATTGTTCACGCACGGCAACCTGAATTCTGAAGAGACAGTTCTGCTTCAGGGAAGCGGTGGTGTCTCGCTGTTTCGCTCTGCAATTGGCGGTCGCGCATGGCGCTCGCGTCTTCATAACTTCCAGAAGCCCAGCCAAGATTGCGCGCCTGAAACAATTGGGAGCCGCAGAGGTCATCGATACAAGTACGAACGCAGCATGGGATGAGGCTGTACTCCGGCTCACCGATGGCCGGGGTGCCGACCATATCGTTGATGTCATCGGAGGGGGCGCTGTACCTCTATCCATTCAGGCAGCAGCGTGGGGAGGACATGTTGCTTTGATCGGCATTATGGATCAACCTACTACGACGATTTCGATTCCGGCCGTGATGGTTAAAAATTTGCGACTTCATGGCGTTAGCCTCGGCTCGCGAAGCGATATGGAGGAATTGCTGGCATTCGTTGAAAACCATCGACTTTCGCCGATCATCGATGCCAGATACAGTTTCGACGCACTGCCCGATGCCCTTGATCACCTCGATCGCGGTCCATTTGGCAAGCTCGTCGTAGAAATCAATTGAGCGGATCACGGGCCTCTAGCGTTTAGGCAGCTTTAGCACAGGCTCCAGGTAGCGCACTAGCATTTGACTCAAGGCGTCGATTGTTCGCGACCGGGCAGATGTCTTGCGACCTGCCAAGGTTGGCAGGAAACCTTTCACGGTGGTCAGGACAATTTCGGAGCTCCAGAGAGCGTCCTGCTTATCCAGTTGGGGATTTCTCGCAATCAGCACCTCGGAAAGATGGTCGATGAAGGTTTGAGAGAGAAGCTGCTTTTGTTCGAGGGTGTCCTTCGAAAGAGGAGCCTCTGTATAAAGCGTATGAAATGCAGCATGCTTCCGATTAAACTCAATCACGACCCCGGTGACCTGCCGGATGGCCTCTTCCAAAGGTGCTGCCACAAGTTCCTGTATGTCCGCAGCCCGCACCTCTTTCGCCAGATCCATCGCGTAACGAGTCACGAGCGCGTCGGCGATAGCTTCCTTGTTTGGAAAGAACTGATACAGCGTTGCCGGGGAAACCTTCCCTTCAGCAGCAATGGCGTTCGTGGTTGCCGCGTGGTAACCAAGGTCTCCGAAGACGCGGCCCGCCGCATCGAGCAGACTTGCCACACGGCGTTCTCCCCGAGCGTTTCGCTTTCGATCTGGGGCAAACACTGACATGTCCTGATGTTCTCACATTTTCCAAGTAAATACTTGCATCCTTATTGCAATACAAGTATCTACTTGTATATCTGCAGTATCGACAGCATGGGACGCACGATCACACTGGAGAACTTCAAATGCATTTCTTCGCACGCCGAATTCCCTTCAGGCCTCTTCTGCTTGTCTGCACCTATGCCGTGACTTTGGCACTCCCTCTTGCGGGATGCAAGCCTGCGCCTGGCAAGGCGCCGCCTTCACCGGCGGAAGTAGAAGTCGCTGCGGTCGTGTCCGGGCCAATTCGTCTGTCTGACGAATTCAACGGCCGTGTCGCATCCATCAATTCCGTAGATGTGCGGGCCAGAGTGACAGGCTACGTGGATGAGGTTGCGTATCGAGAGGGAGACAGCGTAAAGCCCGGTGACCTGCTGTTCGTTATCGACCCGCGACCTTTCCGCGATGCTCTCGACAGCGCAAGGGCAAACCTGGAGCGAGAGCAGGCAGCGGCGGCATTTGCGGATATTCAGGAAAAAAGGGCGCAAAAGCTAAATGCTTCCGAGGCGATTTCGCAGGAAGAATATCAGAATCGCGACTCCGATCTCTCTCAGAGCGCTGCTCGCGTGCATGAGGCCGAGTCTGCTGTTGCAACCGCAGAACTCAATCTATCCTTTACGGAAGTACGATCCCCCATTGATGGAAAGACCAGCCGCGCACAGCTCACGCGTGGAAATCTTGCCCAAGCCGATCAAACGGTGCTGACCACCGTCGTGTCACAAGACCCTATCTATGTGTACTTTGATTGCGATGAGCAGAGTTATTTGCGTTTTCAGGAAAGGGTACAGCGCGGAGGCGGAGTGAGTTCGGCGAACCCCGTGCGTGTCGCGTTGGCGAATGAGACCGGCTTTCCTCACGCCGGTAGGATTGATTTTCTCGACAACGCGGTCAATGCAGCGACAGGTACGATTCGGGCGCGCGTCGTATTAAACAATCCAAACCATCTTTTCACTCCAGGCCTCTATGCGCGCGTTCAGCTTGAAAGCACCGGCACCGTGCAGGCGCTGCTGGTGGATGACAAAGCGATTCTCACCGATCAAGACCGCAAATATGTCTATGTGCTTGGTGCAGGCAACACAGCACAGCGTAAAGATGTCCAGCTTGGTCCCCTCGTCAACGGTTTGCGCATGGTGCAGTCCGGGCTTGGCGCCGGCGATAAGGTGATCGTCAGTGGGCTTCAGAAAATCTTTTATCCCGGCGTGCCGGTGACCCCGAAGGAGTCTGCCATGGAGCTATCGCACGCAACACAACAGCCTCTTCCCTGACCTCGGCGACGGCGCAATAAGAGGAGCCCCTCCATGAAGGATTTTTCCCGCTTTTTTATCGACCGTCCAATCTTTGCGATCGTGCTATCGATCATCATCTTTTCTCTCGGCCTGATCGCAATTCCGCTTCTTCCGTCCGGTGAATATCCCGAGGTGATACCGCCGAGCGTGGTTGTGCGTGCAACCTATCCGGGCGCTAATCCGAAGGAGATCGCCGAGTCGGTGGCGGAGCCTCTCGAAGAGGCGATCAACGGTGTCGAAGGCATTATGTACATGAAGTCCGTCGCCGGCTCCGATGGCAGCCTTCAGGTCGTGGTCACCTTTCGCCCCGGGGTCGATCCCGACACGGCCGCCGTACGTGTGCAAAACAGGGTCAGCGAGGCGCTATCGCGGCTGCCCGATGAGGTGCGCGAGTACGGCGTAACCACACAGAAACAGTCTCCTACGCCGCTCATGTACGTGAGCTTGTATTCTCCCGGCGATCGTTACGACTCACTGTACCTGCGTAACTACGCGGTCCTGCATATCAGGGACGAGTTGTCGCGCCTCCCCGGTATTGGGGATGTCCAGATGATTGGTTCTGGCGATTATGCGATGCGTCTCTGGCTCGACCCCAACCAACTCGCCTCGCGCGGCCTTACTGCCGCCGACGTGGTCAACGCTGTGCGCGAGCAGAACGTGCAAGTGTCAGCAGGCCAGCTAGGCGCCGAGCCCTCGTCGAACACAACCGACTTTCTGATCTCGCTCAACGTGCGCGGCCGCTTGCGTAGTGAGCAGGAGTTTGGCGACATCGTGCTCAAAGATGGCGCGGACGGCCGGATCGTGCATCTCTCCGATGTCGCACGGGTGGAACTCGGCGCCAGCGACTACACCATGGATATGTACTCCGACACCCAAAAAGCTGTGGCGATCGGAATATTCCTTACCCCCGGCGCCAATGCTTTAGGGGTCGCCGATACGGTGTATGCACGGTTGCACGAGTTGTCTGCGGCCTTCCCCGCCGGCATTGCCTACAAGCCGATCTGGGACCCGACCGTGTTCGTGCGCGAATCGATTCGCGGCGTAGAGCACACGCTCTTCGAGGCGGTCATCCTGGTCGTCATTGTCGTTATCATCTTCCTCCAGACCTGGCGCGCCTCCATCATTCCGCTCATTGCGGTGCCAGTCTCTGTGTTTGGAACATTTGCGTGGCTGTATCTATTGGGTTACTCGATTAACACGCTGACACTGTTTGGCCTGGTACTTGCGATCGGCATCGTCGTCGACGACGCCATCGTTGTCGTAGAAAATGTCGAGCGCAATATCCAGGAAGGCTTAAGTCCGACGGCCGCTGCCCACCGGGCAATGAGCGAAGTATCCGGTCCCATCATTGCGATCGCGCTCGTGCTCTGCGCGGTGTTCGTGCCTATGGCGTTTCTCTCCGGCGTCACCGGCCAGTTCTACAGACAATTCGCGGTAACCATCGCGATCTCAACCGTGATATCTGCGGTCAACTCACTGACTTTATCGCCGGCGTTAGCAGCAAACTTGCTCAAAGGGCACGATGCGCCCAAAGATGTGGTCGCGCGCGGCATCGAACGCACCTTCGGCTGGCTGTTTCATCCGTTCAATCGCTTCTTTGAGCGTAGCTCTGAAAACTATCACGGTACGGTGGGGCGCACACTCCGTCACCGGGGAGTCGTGTTCGCCGTATATGCGGTTTTGCTGGCCGCGACCGCACTGTTGTTCAACAAAGTGCCGGGAGGATTCATTCCAACCCAAGACAAGCTCTATCTCTTCAGCGGAGCCAAGCTGCCTGAGGGTGCTTCGCACGCCCGTACCGGCACGATGACCCGCAGGATGATCCAGGTCGCGCACAGTGTGGAGGGTGTCGATATGGTAGCCGCCCTCTCAGGCTTTAGCGCCCTGCAGCAGGTCAATACCCCCAATCTTACCGTGGCCTACGTTATCCTCAAGCCGTTCGATGAGCGCCGTCACAGCGCGGCGCAGATCAACGCAGAACTTAACGCCAAGTTTGCCAACATCCCGGGTGGCTTCACCTATGCGTTGATGCCGCCACCCATTCAGGGCCTCGGCAACGGCTCGGGTTATTCGCTTTACCTGGAAGATCGGGCTGGGCTGGGGTATGGTGCTCTACAAAATGCGTTGAGCACGTTCCAGAGCGCCGTCGCTCAAACCCCAGGGATGACCTTTCCTGTCAGTTCCTACCAGGCCAACATCCCACAGCTCGAAGTCAAGGTGGATCGGCTTAAGGCTAAGGCGCAGGGGGTGGCGTTAGACGATGTATTCGAGACCCTGCAGACCTATCTTGGTTCGGTCTATATCAACGACTTCAATATATTCGGACGCGTCTACCGGGTGATGGCGCAGGCAGATGCCGCCTATCGCCAACGCGTAGAGGACATCGGCAATCTGCGTGTGCGCAATGCGCGCGGTGAGATGGTGCCGATAGGCTCGATCGTGACGGTGGTACCGAGCTTTGGTCCTGATCCGGTCATGCGTTATAACGGCTACCCGGCTGCCGATCTTATCGGCGATTCCGATCCTAAAATCCTCTCCTCCGGACAGGTGGTTACCAAACTGACGGAGATCGCCAACAAGGTGTTGCCCCGCGGCATCGTACTCGAGTGGACAGACTTGAGCTATCAGCAGGTGACACAAAGTCACGCAGCCGCTGTGGTATTTCCACTCGCGGTGATGCTCGCCTTCCTCGTGCTCGCCGCTCTTTATGAGAGCTGGACGCTGCCGCTTGCGGTTATTTTGATTGTGCCCGTGTGCATGTGCGCCGCGCTTCTTGGCGTGTGGCTCACTGGCGGCGACAACAATGTGTTCGTGCAGGTAGGCTTAGTCGTTTTGATGGGCCTGGCCTGCAAGAACGCAATCCTCATCGTCGAGTTCGCGCGAGAGTTAGAGCTTCAGGGCAGAAGCATCGTCGAAGCCGCGCTCGAAGCCTGTCGCATGCGTCTGCGTCCGATTGTGATGACCTCGATCGCCTTTATCGGCGGTTCGGTCCCATTGCTCCTGGGGCACGGGGCAGGAAGCGAAGTTCGCGCCGCGACCGGTATCACGGTCTTCTCTGGAATGCTCGGTGTGACACTGTTTGGTCTCTTTCTGACTCCGGTGTTCTATGTAGCCCTGCGTACATGGACGAAGAAAGAGGTTCGCGAAGAATCGAAAGAGTCTCGCGAAGAGTTGGAGGAGAGCAATGTTTAATCGCAAATCACTTCTCGCGACAGTGCTCTCTGTTTTGCTTACTGCATGTTCCGTTGGTCCGCGTTACAAACAGCCAACGCTCGCACTTCCGCAACAGTTCACCGCCCCCGATGCAGCAACCGTTGACGTCAGTCCCCATGCGGACGCGAGCGATCCAGAGTTCTGGCATAGTTTCAATGACCCAGAACTCATCTCGCTTGTGCAGCATGCACTTACCGCGAATAACGATCTGCGCGCCGCGCTTGCCCATTACGACAGCGCGAATGCCTTATTGCGTGAAGCAAAATTCGACCGCGTCCCCACGGTCACGATGAGCACGAGCGTGGGAAGAGAGAGGTACGGCTCTTTCCAGGCGTTTGGCTATCCGCGGAATAATCGTTTTTTCAACCCAGGGATCAATGCAAGTTGGGAACTGGACTTCTTTGGTCGCGTTCGTCACAGCATCGAAGCAGAACGCCAGCAGACTCTTGCGCAGGCAAGTGACCTTGCTGCGATGCAGGTTACCGTCGTTGGAGACGTTGCGGGCACTTATATAGACCTCCGTGGACGGCAGGAACTTCTTCGGGTAACACGGGAGAATGTTGAGAACCAGGAGAAAACAGTACGGCTGGTTGAGGCGGCTTACTCGGCTGGTAGAGGCACACAGTTTGATACGGCGAGAACACGAGCCCTTCTCGAGACAACGACCTCGCGCATTCCGGAGCTGCTCTCTGCGATCGCGCTCGATGAACACCGCCTTGCCGTGCTATGCGCACTCCCCCCAGATGCTCTCGTTTCTGAGCTTGAAGTGGCGAGGCCACTGCCCGGCCTTCCTGAACGTATCGATCCCGGAACACCAGCTGATCTTGTACGCCGCCGCCCCGACGTAAGCGCGTCGGAACAACGCCTGCACGCCGCGACAGAACGAATCGGTATTGCCACTGCTGACCTTTTCCCGCGTGTCAACTTCGCGGGCCTTCTTGGATTCAACGAGTTTCATGGGGATACGCCGTTTGACGGAGTCAGCGCGGTGAACCTGGCGGCATTGAACATCGATTGGTCCTTTCTTGACCGGGGAAGAGTTCGCGCTCGAATCGCGGCAAGTCGGGCCGATGGCGATGCACAACTTGCTCAGTATCAGCAGTCGGTGCTGCTGGCTCTCGAGGACGTTGAAAACGCACTGGTGAGCTATGCGAGGTCACAGGACCGTGACGTTCAACTCCAGCTCGCCGCCAAGGATAGTAAACTTGCAGCCGATCTCGCCAGTGTTCGTTTTAAGGATGGAGCTACCGGCCTATTGGACCTGCTGGACGCGCAGAGAGTACAACTGCAGGCTGAGGATGCTTATGCGGAAAGCCATTCCAACAGCGCTCTTTCTGCCGTGCTACTGTACAAATCACTTGCTGGCGGATGGCCGCAACATCTTCCGTCGGCTCCGAGAGGCGGAAGACCCTGAGGCGTACCCACTCTTCATGAAAAGAGTGACGGGCTCGTAAGGCCTTTTCGCGAACCAGGCGAGATGAGTCTCCACAAACGCCGATCTGTAAGCGTCGTTTTAGGGCCGTCTTCACAGGCAAGCTTGGTATAAAAATGGGGTTTAAGTGACCATCTACTTTTTAAGTGGACATTGCGATGATGCGAGATATGTTCCTCAGTCGCTCACCTGGGAGAAGGAGACTTTGCGGTGGCTTCTGCATCTCCCAACATATGGTCAAGAGTTGCTCGATCGAACTCTCTACCGCCCAGGAAAACCTCTGAGATTTTTGTCGTGTTGTGAATGTCTTTGAGTGGGTCGTCATCGAGCAGCACGAGGTCTGCCAGTTTCCCAGGTTCCACAGTTCCAAGTGTATCGAGCCGGTTCAACCACTTCGCGGCGTTCAGCGTTGCGCACTGTAACGCTTCCAGCGGAGTCAGCCCACCTTTAACCAGGAAACCCAACTCGTCATGCAGGCTGAAACCGGGAAACATGTTTTGGTTGGAGGCACCGGTGTCCGTTCCCGCCATAATGGCGACTCCCGCCTTGTGCATCAACAGAACTGATTCAAGCGCATGTGAAAATTGTTTCTTGCTGTAGCTCGACAGCAAAGCAGTCTGCTGTTGTGTCAGGGTAGACGAGCTATTTGCACGATCACTCCAAGTCGATAGCATGCTCGGCATAATGTACCTGCGGCGGGGATCTTCGTCCCATCGTTCCACATCTTCGTAGGCAGACATATGGGAGGAGGCGAGCGTCGGAGTTACCCAGGTGTGATTCGAGGCAAACTGGGCAAAGAGCGCCTCGGCAATGTTGCGATCGTAGCCGTCAACAACCGCGACAAAGTAGTCGATACCTGTGATTCGCTTCGCCAACCTATCCGCTTTCAGTCCCCTCTCGTTACGAACACAGCCGGGCAAATACGTCGTGTGCTCAATGTTCTGCCCTAAGTCCGATACCTCCGCCACGGTGACCGTGAGCGCGACATGGCCAGTCACGGGCATGTGCTGGCGCTTCGCCTCATCCAAAAGCGCGAGATAAGCGTCGTGGGGAATATTGGGACTCGAGTCGAGGACTTTCACAAAATCCACTCCCATCGCCTTCACTCGCTTGACGGCTGTTCGCGCCTCCTCAGGTGTCGTAATTGGAATGGACCCTGGAAACCGGGGCTTGGCTCCGTCTAGCTTTGGTCCACAGGTGATGATACGCGGAGCCACTCGCTTACCGCCCTCAACCTCAGCGCGCCACTGCAAGACCAGGTCAACCAGATCGCCCCCCATCTCGCGAACTCCGGTAACGCCGTTCGTGAGGTAGAGCGGGAGCATTGCCTCATTTTCTCCGGCCAAACTGGACGTCGAACCATTGATCGACCCCCTTATGTGAACGTGCATGTCCCACAGTCCCGGAATCAGATACTTGTCTGTCGCATCGATAGTATTTCCACCCGCAGGTGGCTTTACTTGCTTGGCATCTTTTATGTCCAGAATCCGGTTGCCCGAAATGATGACCGTCCGGTCGCGGTCCTCTTCGCCGCTCCGCGTATCGATTACCGTGACATGTGTTATGTAGATTGGACTGCTAACAACGTTTGGACCAGCCGCGCGGATTGGTCTATCCTGCCTACTCAGCCAAGGCGCCAGAGCCAAAGAAAGCATCAAAAATCGGCTTATGTTTCTCGCCATACGGACCTCCTGTTAGCGCGAAGCAATCCTGTAGGACGGGCCGGGTTTCAGTTGTAGCACAGTTGGAACACAATTGTTCCTGGACAAGGGCGTTTCCGCCCGAACACGGGTCGTCTCTCGAAATTAACTCATTGAATCCAAATGAAGAAGACGAATGTAAAATACGGGGCCAGACGGAGACTACCCCCCGTAGCTAACGTTAGGGTGACTCCGTCTGTTCCTTCAATGCCGAAAGGTGCGAGAAATCCGGTGATCACAAGTTGGCTTCCCTCTGCGAATCGGGAGCTTACTCTTTGTTGACCGGCAGGAGCATCCGTCACTTTCGCGCCGACCACTCTCGTTGCGCCGATTCCATCGCGTCGCGATTCACAAGGTAAAACTCGGCCATAGTTCTCAGACGTTCGCGCGTTTTCCTGCTGGCCGAACTTTGGGCGCCCTGCTTAATCAAAGCCGCCAATTGCTCCAGCGATCGTTTTTGTGCATTGATCATTCCGCTATAGTCATCCGATGGCTCGAACAATACCCTGCGCGTGCCACGCTGCCCGCTCCGGCGGACGAGGGTATACATCTCCAGGAGATGCGCCGCAACACTGGCCGTGCTCTTGCTGATTTCGAGGTCAGCCACGATGCGGTCCAAACTGACTGGGGCATCACTGAGCAGCAAGTACCCGTATAGCCGTGCCGCAGTCTGCGGAACCCCAAGGGGCACAAGGAGCTCGGCCATGCCCTGAATAAAACGGTGGCGGGTCTGTCGAATTTCTTTATTTTTCATATTCGGCATATTCCGAATATACTAAATTTATGTTGTTGAAACGATAACTGAGGAGGGTCCCGATCATGAAAAGCCGTTTGACTCCCGCAAGAGTACTTGTCTTCAGCCTCATCGCTGGAACAGTGCAATTCGGGCTGGCGATGATCATCCTCGGTGGATGGACAGCGTTCTTCAGCCATCCGGCACTGATCGCATTAACGGTAGCCACCCTGGGAATGATGTTTGTCGGCCCCTTGAGCAACGTAAACCTGAGCTCCGGCGAAAGGGAGGACCGCGCCAACCGCTGGGTTTTCATCGCCTTCGGCCTGATCGCGTTGACCAGCGCCATCCTGCCGCCCTATACAGATCGCATCGGACTGTGGACCATCGACGGAGAAACAACTCGCTGGATAGGCGTGATTCTGTACGTGCTCGGCGGAGCACTGCGACTGTGGCCGGTCTTTGTGCTGGGTTCGCGGTTCAGTGGGTTGGTGGCCATCCAGTCGGGCCACACGCTGGAAACACACGGCATTTACAGCCTTGTTCGCAACCCCAGCTACCTGGGAATGATTATCAACATGCTGGGCTGGGGACTGGCGTTTCGCGGCTGGTCGGGCGTTGTGATTGCTTTGCTACTGTTGGTGCCGCTCATCCCGCGCATTCACTCCGAAGAGCGCCTTCTGGGGGCACACTTCGGCGCCGAATACGATGCCTATGTCGCGCGAACCTGGCGGCTGATTCCGGGGATCTATTGATTCAGAACTTGCGCCGTCTGGGTTAGAGTTCCGGGTTCCGAGTCGGGCAGGAAAAGCGGACCCTGGGGCATTTTCGAGGACTTGTGGGCTAGCGTTCAGTGAAGATAGAAGCAGCTAGGAGATCGCGAACGTATGCACCCAAGGCAGAATCTTCCATTGGTCCTCTGTGCGCTCCAGTACCACCCATGTCCAGTTCCCGCATAGGGAGCCGCACCACATGCCCTGCTCCACGAGCGCCAGCGTGTGATTTGCATTGAAGAAGACGTCTGTGAACCGATGCAGGCCCGCACCGTCGGCGAACTCAGCAGGCGGTCTGCCGGGACTTTTTTGAAAGTTTTGCTTATCCTCGGCATTTAACAGCCGAACCGGCAGTTCGGTTTTGAAGCTGTGGTAATCCAGCCGGACGACATCATGACAGTGCTGATCGTAGTCTGCTAAGACCTCGTTCCACTCAGTCTGACGATCTGCCGGCGCCTGCACCGCCGTATGCGGGTTCATGCCCATGGAGCTGCCGCCAGTCTCGGGCTGGCAGGCTACATCGAGCGGAATGGCATTTGTGGTGTCTTCGATCAGCCACTGCCTCCTGCTGACGTCCCGCCATTCGATGGGGCCACTCTTCAGCAGTTGTGAATAGATGGTGTAAGCATCCTTAGTCCTCTCCGGCTGCATGGGCATCGGCTGTGCGAAGCGTCTTTCACCAGGCTGTCCGGGCGAAGGAGCAGCCGTCTGGAGGTTACTCGATTGACCGATGCTGAAAACAGGAGGTAGAAGAACTAAGAAAACTAGTAGTGCTGATCGCATACCCACCCCTGACCTCCAAAAAACCTGAAATCGCCCTGCGCCCTGGCTTAGGAGGGACTAAGGGGGACAAACGGAACGTTACCTGCTTCAACGACCATAATAAGTTAGTAAACGTTCCGTCTTTCCCTCCTCTGTCCTTGCGAGATCGTGAAATCTCTCCAATACTTCGGACGCTGCAAGCTAGGCTCGTTTACCGAGGAGGCGTTCGACAGCGTCACGCTGATAGCGAGACATTCGCAACTCCGCTCCGCTCTGCAGCAGGACAATATGGCTGCCTTGAAACCATGGCTGTACTTCGCGGATGCGGCGCACGTTGACAATGGTCGAACGATGAATGCGAATGAATTCCCTGGGGTCGAGCTTTTCCATGAGCGCCTGCAGGGTCTCGCGTATGTCATAGACGCGGCGCCCGACGTGCAACCGTGCATAGTTCCCCTCGGCTTCGATCCAGTCGATGTCCGCAACAGAAATAAACTGAATCCGGCCGTTGCAGGCGACGGTGAGGCGTTGTGCGTAGTCCGCTGAATAACGGCTGCCGAGCAAGGAGAACAGCCGCCGCGCAGCAACCAGATCCTGCCGTCCTAAACAGGCATCACGAGCGCGGGCAAGGGCGCGCGAAAATCGATCCGGGGCAAAAGGCTTGAGCAGATAATCGACCGCGCTTGCGTCGAATGCTTGAATCGCATAGCGGTCGAAGGCCGTGACGAAGATGGTGACCGGCATCTGTTCCACTCCGACGGCGTCCACCACCTGAAAGCCGTCCATCTCTGGCATCTGGACATCGAGAAAGGCCAGATCGGGTTGCATCTGCCTGATAGCGTGAACGGCCGACTCGCCATCGCCGCACTGGCCCACCACGGTGATGTCGCGCTCGCGCTTGAGCAGCCGCGACAATGCTGTGCGAGCCAGCGGTTCGTCGTCCACAATAATGGCGCGCAGGCTCATAAGACAGCCTCAGTGGCGGAGTGGGCTTCTGTCTGCGGGCTCGATCGCGCGGGCATAAAGATGATGGCCGCCGCTCCGCCCCGGGCCAGAGGACGAAAGATCAACGATGCGGCAGGACCATAGAGGTGCTCCAACCGGGCTTTTGTGTTCCGCAGCCCGACACCTCGCTGAAAGAGTCGCTCACTCGCTTCATCCACCACGCTCTTTGAATTCCACACCTCAATTTGGAGCCCACCGCGCTGTTGATTCGCGAAGACTTCGATACAGTCCTCTCCCTTGTGTTTTCCGATGCCATGACAAATTGCATTTTCGACCAGCGGCTGAAGAATGAGCGTCGGGACCAGCAGGCCGAGGGTTGCGGGATCGGCATGGATCTCGACCGAGAGGCGCTCTCCGAAACGCCGCTGCTGGATACCGATGTACAGATCGAGGAATTCCAGTTCCCGCGCAAGTGGAATTTCGTTTGAATCCATCTGGTCGAGGGAGATGCGCAGCAATCCGCTCAGGCGCAGCAGCACATCCTCGGCTGCCGCCGGGTCCTCCTGAACAAGAGTGATGGCTGCCTGCAGCGTGTTGAAGAGGAAATGAGGCTGGATCTGCATCCGTAGCTTCTCAAGTTCGGCGGAAGCAAGGCGTGTCTCAAGCTGCGCCTGGCGCAGTTCACGCTGGCGGGCTTCTTCACGCAACTGCGCAAAGCCCGCCATGATCACGATGAGCCAATAAGCGATGAGGGCCAGCGTGCCCCGGTCCTCAATCCACGCAGCTGCAAGGGTAACGGCGGAAGCCGGCAATTCGTGTGTGAGCGTGTAGATCCGTCCGGCAACGCCGCGGCACACGGCCTGCGTGATCAGACATCCCAGGCAGGCGAGGGCATGCGGAAAGAAGATATAGCGCGCCCAGTTGGCTCCAGTGATGGGATATTGCCGCCCAAGGCCGTAGATCAGTGGGGTGAGCAACGCCAGCGCGAACCAGTTGAACGACGCCCACACCAGGTAATGAGTGGCAGGCAGAATATTTCCACCTGCGGCGTCGGAGACGAACACATAGCTGGTCTCGAGAGCGACGACGCCGCTCCAGCACACGATTGCGAACGGAAGCTGCCCGAGATACTGATGCGAGGCAGGAGGCCGCCAGGACCGCGCCGGATTTGATTCGAGAGGCGAAAGCAACGGCATATCTCCTCACTCAAAGTCTATAGACCTGCGGGAATCGCAGCCACTCGATTTGTGATGGCAAGGCGCCCCGCTACGATTTGCCCCTCCTGCTCTACGATTCACCCCGGCTCATTTCGATCGAGCACCTTCTCATACCTGCTGGGAGATCGATCTGCGTACGCTCACCGGTACAGAGGTGAACAGGTATGCGTCTTTCGATCGCGTTCATAGGTGCTCTCATGATCGGGTTTCTCCCGGTCGCAGGCTCAGCGCAAACCAGCGGCGTGAACACTCTCGCAGCCCAGATCCACGAACAGGAGAAAACGGTGGAGACGAATCCAGGTAAGAGTGACGGTGAAGCGTGGCTGAAGCTGGCGATCCTTCGCCAGGACGTGGCGCAGTACCGCGATGCGGAGCGTGCGTATAAAAGGGCGATCGCACTGCTGAAGCCCGGAGACCGCGCGACGCTTGCCGACGCGCTCGATCACGTGGGAACGATGTACGTGGAGTGCGGTCAGTTCTCAAAGGGGGAGCCGCTCGAGCGAAAAGCCCTGGCGATTCGCGAAGCCGAAAAGGACGTACTGGGAATCGGCCTCAGTCACATGCACCTCGCAGTTCTCCTGCTCGGAGAGCAGCAGATCTGTTCTGCAGAGGCGGAGG
>Ga0210391_10002912_pt1 | contig 14638 bp, 11 predicted proteins | sample IncBWC12OmetaG_FD_160573 | JGI IMG/M metagenome (GOLD analysis project Ga0210391, IMG submission 160573) | Forest soil microbial communities from Barre Woods Harvard Forest LTER site, Petersham, Massachusetts, United States - Inc-BW-C-12-O ... | reverse complement strand
CGCGTGGATGCTGGTGATGGGCGGACAATTCCACGACCTCGCCGCGGGCACAGCCACTCCGAAGGCGTATGAATTCGCATGGAATGACGACGTGATTGCGATGAATCAATTTGCCGGAGTGCTGGGGAGCGCGGCGGAAGCCGTTTCCAGCGCGCTGAATACGACCACCGATGGCATTCCTGTCGTGGTCTACAACCCGCTCAACATCGAGCGCGAAGATTTGGTGAATGCCGACGTGAAGTTTCCCGGTGGCACGCCTGCCGGCGTTGTTGTCACGGGGCCGGACGGGCGTGAGGTCACGGCACAGATTGCAAATGGGAAAGTGCAGTTCCTCGCAAAGGTGCCGTCAGTGGGATTTGCCGTGTACAGCGTGCGTTCGGGCCACGAGGCGGCTGCGTCCGAATTGCATGTGTCGCAAGACTCGCTCGAGAACAAGTACTATCGCGTCCACATCGACAGCAACGGCGATATCGCCAGTATTTACGACAAGCAGATTGGCAAGGAACTGCTGGCGTCCCCGATGCGGCTGGCCATCTCGGCCGACAATCCTGAACAGTGGCCTGCATGGAATATGGATTGGGAACAGGTACAAGCTCCGCCGAAGGCCTACGTGAGCGGACCGGTGACGGTGCGCATCGCTGAGAACGGACCTGCGCGTGTGGCGCTCGAGGTGACACGGCAAACTGCGGGATCGAAATTCGTCGAGACCATTATGCTGTCTGCGGGTGAGGCGGGAAAACGGGTTGAGGTCGGAAACTCAATCGACTGGAATACGCGCGAATCGAATTTGAAAGTGGTATTTCCGCTCACCGCGCACAATCAGGCAGCGACCTACAACATGGGGCTCGGAACCGTTCAGCGGCCCAACGAGGCGCCGAAGAAGTTCGAGGTTCTCTCGCATCAGTGGGTCGATGTGACGGATGCGACGGGCACGTATGGCGCGACGATCCTGACCGACTGCAAGAACGGATCGGACAAGCCGAACGACAACACGATCCGGCTGACATTGGTGCGGACGCCAGGCACGCGGGGCGGCTATGACGATCAGGGTACGCAGGACCTTGGGCATCACGAATTCGTTTATGGCATTGCGGGGCATGCGGGCGACTGGCGTCAGGGGCAGACCGACTGGGAAGGTGAACGGCTGAACGATCCGCTGGTCGCGTTCCAAACGGAAAAGCACATCGGCACGCTGGGCCGCGCGTTCTCCCTGGTTAAGATCAGCAATCCTCGGGTGCGCATTATGGGCTTGAAGAAGGCTGAGCTCAGCAACGACATCGTGGTTCGCCTGGTTGAACTGGATGGCAAACCGGAGCCGGATGTGCGAATTTCATTTGCGTCGCCGATTCGCGCAGCGCGCGAGTTGAACGGGCAGGAGCAGCCGGTGGGTCCGGCGGTCGTCAAAGACGGAGCGCTCGTGACTTCGTTCACGGCGTATCAGCCGCGCACCTTTGCGCTGACGCTGCAGCCCTCCGCCACGCATGTTGCTCCGGTGCACTCTCAGCCGGTGAGTTTGAGCTACGATTTGGCGGCTGCGAGCAACGACGGCGCGGCGGTTTCGGGCGGATTCGATGGCAAGGGCAATGCGCTGCCGGCGGAGATGCTGCCTGCGACAGTGCAATTTCATGGTGTCGACTTTCATCTTGCGCCGTCGCATACCGGCACGCCGGATGCGGTGGTGGCGAACGGACAAACCATTTCCCTACCCTCGGGTGCATTCAACCGGGTGTACGTTCTGGCGGCAGCCATCGACGGCGACCAGGATGGAGTTTTCCGCGTCGGTGATCACGATGCACCGCTGAAGATCGAAGACTGGGGCGGCTTCATCGGCCAGTGGGACGATCGCCAGTGGCAGGGGAAAGACGTCACTCGCCCTGCGCGCCCTGGGCGTCCAGCCGAGACCGAGCACGACGACTATGCGGTGATGACGGGCATCCGGCCGGGATACATCAAGCGCGCCCAGCTTGCCTGGTATTGCACGCACCACCATGACGCGGCGGGCAAGAACGTCGCGTATTCCTACTCTTATCTCTTCGGATATACGATGGACGTGCCTGCCGGAGTGCACACCATTACGCTTCCGAAGAACGACAAGATTCGCATTTTGGCCGTGAGCGTCGCGCAGGAAAACCCGGACCTCAAGCCGGTCCAGCCGCTCTACGACACGCTGGGCCGTTCCGAGCCTGGCCCGGTGCAAGAGCCATAAAGAAGACCAGCCGGGCTACTATGGTGCAATCGCTGTCCGACATCGTTGGCTGAGCCGAGGCTCAGCCAACGATGCGAACGGGACGGAAGGTTGCCGATGAAGCGCGAGATCTTTGGGAGGAAATTATCACTGTGCGTCGGGTCGGCGGTTTGGGCTCTCTCTGCAACGGGACAGCAGGCGAGCCCGCCAGCGCCAGCGCCCAATGCAAGGCCCGATGCAGCAACGACGCAGCAGCCGACGGCTCAGGGACTGACGGGGCGGGAACCGGGCATCCAGTCCTCGCAACCATCTGACCCGATCCTCGCGGAATGCCTGGCCCTGATTGAGAAGCGCCAGTATCCCGTGGCCGCTGACAAGATCCATGCGTACCTTCGCGACCATCCCAATGCGGCAGCGGCTCACTTTCTTCTCGGATATGCCCTGTATCGCCAGAACCAGCCCCGCGAGTCGCTGGCTGAATACACCAGCGCTGCGCGGCTGCAGAAACCTGAAGCCAATGATCTGGCGGTGGTTGCAATGGATTACGTTCTACTGCGCGATTACCCGGACGCCGATAAGTGGCTGACCAAAGCGACTGCATGGAGCCCCGGCAATGAGATGTACTGGTATTACCTGGGGCGCACCAAATACGCTGAGAATCATTTTCAGGAATCCATTGAAGTCTTCAGCAAGTGCCTGACGCTGGCGCCGCGGGATGTCCGCGCCGAATACAACCTTGGGTTGTCCTATGCCGGGCTCGGCAAGAACGACGAGGCCGCGGCGGCGTATCGGACTGCGATCGGGTGGCAGCAGGGTTCCACAGCAGAGGATCCGCAACCGTATCTCGATCTTGGAATGCTGTTGCTGCAGGAGGGGAAGCCGGATTTGGCGCTGCAGCCTCTGCAAAAGGCAGTGGCTCTCGATCCGAAAAATCCGCGAGCGCATGAGCAATTGGGACAGACGTGGGAACAACTGAAAAATCTGCCGCAGGCCGACACGGAAATGCAGGCTGCCGTGTCGCTGGCTCCCGACGTTTCCTCGCTGCACTTTGAGATGGGGCGCATTTTTCAGCGGGAAGGGCTGGGCGCGAAAGCGAAGGCCGAGTTTGACCGCTGCGCGGCGCTCAACGCAACTCACTCGACAGAGTCGGTGGAGACACCGAACCCGGCTCCGCCGCAATGACGCTCGGGCTACGACCCCGTCTCGGCGCGGGATCAAATCCAGGCTAACTCTATTATTGCTAAGCTTTTACTCGTACAATCACGATCTTGCATTGTAATTTGGTGCCGAAGAAGGGACTCGAACCCCCACACCCTTGCGGGTACATGGACCTGAACCATGCGCGTCTGCCAATTCCGCCACTTCGGCACGGGTTGGTCCGGCGCGGGCGCGCTGGACGGGCAGCAACTCCTAGTGTTACAAAGGCATCCACTCGTGTCAAACACGCTGGCTGCGGGCGCGGACGCGGTATTCTGAGCGGAAAGAGAACCCATCGGATGACAACAGGATCCCAGCCCCGGCCTATTCCCGAAGAACAGGCGAAAGAGATACGGCGCCTTTCGCATGACCTGAGCAATGCGCTCGAGATCGTGCTGCAGACCAGCTTTCTGCTGGGGACGGTGCCGCTGGACGAAGACGCGAAAAAGTGGCGAACGATGCTGGATAACGGCGTGTCGCAGGCAGCGGAGATCAACAAGAAGCTGCGGGAGTATGTGCGCGGGAACAGCTAGGGCGGCGGACGACCGCCGGGGCTTGCCAGAAGTGAGATAATGGAGGCTGTCACAGGGATCCAGACCCTGCAGGATGGGGGCGTCACGGTTTCGACGGGATTGCTTGCGGCAAGGAGGCATGCCGGGGTCTGGGCACCCGTAATCGCCTGGAAAACCATAATTGCCAACAATCAACTGGCATACGCAGCTTAATTAGTTAAGTTGCCGTTCTCCGTAGCTTCGCCTGTGGGCTACGGAAGGACGTCGCACAGCAGGCTGGCTGTGGCCGCTCGGTCCGTGTGGCAGCAGCGAGATCATCGGACTAGTTTTCGGCGTTTCTTGTCCGTTCTGAGCGCTGGGAGCGAAACTTTTGAACTGGACTGAGCATGGAGTCTCCTGGCTGACAACAATTTCGGACGCGGGTTCGACTCCCGCCGCCTCCACCATAACTATTCTCACCGACAGCTGAAGCTGACAAATCGATCCGCTGTTCCATCAGCGCAGGACTTCTGCTGGAGCGATGTGATGACGTGAGCGAATTGTTTCTGATTGATCCCGTGCACCAGGTCGAACTGCAATATGGCTGGCCGAAGGCAATTCGAGAGGACAGCGAAGCTGGGCCATCCAACGTGACAAAGAGCTTGCGCAGAACAGTCGATCATCCCTCTGCCAGGAGCCATGCTCACCCATCGGTGGGCCTTTGAGCGTATCGGAAACTTCAACACTCAGGTTTGGTACGGCAACGATTCTGACTGGGTTATTCGCCTTAAGGAGGCGAAGGTTCCCATAGAAGTTGTGGACGAGGACTTTCTTCATCGCAGGATCGATACCACCGACCCATCTCGCAGTCATAATGTGATAGCAAGGGAAAGGGTTCGCATTCTGAAGGCGTTGATGGATCGCACGCGAGGACTTCCCTCGAAAGAGTTCCCCAGCATTCGATGATGAAGGTAACCGGCACATACGGCAGCTGGCGTTGGTTATGGCGTTATGTTCGCAAAGTGCGCCTGGCGATCACAGTCTGTATCGTGCTTGCATTGATTGAGAGCCTCAGCCTGGTCCCGGTGGCATGGCTGGTAAAGTTCGCTTTCGATCGCGTCATCCCTTCTCACGATTCAGCACGACTGATTGAATTGGGATGCGGTCTGCTGGCCCTGGTGCTTTGTTCGAGCGCAATCACAATGACGACTCGCTTTGCATCCTTACGGACCACAAAGCGCATCATCGGAGATCTGCGAAGCGATCTGCTCGTCCACCTTTGCACGATGGAGCGAGAATTCTTTGACACGGCCGATCATGGTGAGCTCCATACCCTGGTGGTGGAGGACACACAGCTGGTCGATGTAATGATGAATGCCCTGATTGCGAACTTCATTCCATCGCTGGTGCTCGGCAGTGTTCTGGTGATCATCCTGGGAGCAATCGATCTGAAGCTGCTGCTCTTTCTCTCCCTGGTGATGCCGGTCATGCTGATTGTGCACCGCCGGCTGGGCACGCGGGCTAAAACGACGGCCAAGGCCAACCGGAATGCATACTTCCGCTTTAGCGGGGGCGTGCAGTCCCTGCTGATGAGAATGAACTTGACCAAGGCTCACGGCGCCGAGGAATTTGAAGTCAGGATTCACCACCGGAATATTGACGACCTGCGATCCATCAGCGAAAAAATGGCGTGGAGTAGTTCGGCTCTGAGCCTATCTCACGCGGGAATCGTAACCGTCGCATCGGTCGCCGTGCTGGTGATTGGCGGCCTTGACGTCGCGGCGAACAACATGTCGATGGGCAGCCTGATGTCGTTTTACGTTGTCATGATGGTTCTCGCCAGCCGGATGCAGCAGCTCTTTTCGACGATTCCGCAGCTCGTTGAAGGGAGACATGCGCTCGATGCATTGGCGAAATTCTCAACCAGCATGATTGCGCCCAACTACACGGGCACGAGGAAGATCGACTTTGAAGGCTCGATCGAATTTAGGGATGTGAGTTTCGGTTACAACTCGACTCCTGTTCTTGAGAATGTATCGCTGCAATTGAATTCCGGATTGATCGTCGCGATTTCTGGAAACAATGGATCCGGCAAATCTACCCTTTCACACCTGATTCTTGGTCTCTACCGCCCACAGCGGGGCGTAATTCTGGCAGATGGAATTCCGTACGATGCACTCGACGTCCTCGAGCTCCGCCGGGCCATGGCCGTTGCCGCGCAGGATCCCCTCATCTTTGCCGGAAGCATTTGGGAAAACATTACGTACGGAATGGATGATTCAAACCCGCATGACGTTGAGGCAGCGTGCTCCGCTGCGCTTTTGGATAGTTTCATCAGCCGTTTGCCTGAAGGCTACGACACACGCGTCGATGAGCGGGGAGGGGTTCTTTCAGGCGGAGAGCGGCAGAAGATATCGATTGCGCGTGCATTGGTACGCAAACCACAAATCCTGATTCTGGATGAGCCGACGAATCATCTCGATCCGGATTCAGTGCGAAGTTTGCTCAGCAACCTGTCGTCGATTGCCGACCACCCAACGGTGCTTGTGATTACGCAGGATCCTCGGGTGCTGGACGCAATTCCGATCCGGTTACATGTGGAGAATCGGACGGTGAAAGGGCACAATGGTTCCACTTCGATGGACCGACTTGTGAATGATCCCTACCGTCCGGAGGATGGCCCATAACGAAATTGAGCGATCGAGGCCGTCTGCCGACGGAAGAGCAGTTGCTCATGCAGCGGGCGACGCATGTGGCGTCGTGAGCTGCTACGGCTCGCGCTGGTAGAGAAGCGAGAACTTCAGTTACAACACCAGGCGAAGCGGACCAGGGAAACGCCCTGGCGCGGCAGCTCAAAACTGACGGTCGCCACTCCGGCATCCAGATCAATCCAGCGTGGAGATTCCAACAGTTGCAGGCCGCCCGTGGCTTTTAGCTGTGCGTACTGGTTGGGCGTGGGGTTTTGGGGCGAGCCCATTGCCTTCCATGCGGTGAACGCGTTGCTGTGCGAGTCGTCGATGCGGAAATGCTGCATCAGCACCCGTGGTTGCGAGCGGGGAAAACCTTTGACCTGTAAATTGACGACGGCCTGCGGACCCAACGTATCGTCATCGTGATAGTTCCAGAGAAGGACGGCCGCTTCGCCGGTGTCGGCTGTGGCGAGCGCATCCACGTCCGGCTGCTGGCGGACGCCTGATTTGAGAATGTCGTCCAGCGCCACGCTGCCGCTGCTCTCCACATGCACACGGTTGCCGGACATCATGCCCGCCATGCGAAAGAGATTGATGACCGGCTTATCGATGCCGTTGGTTGACAGGGTGCGAAAGCCGTCGAAGTACGGCTGATCTTCAAACTCAAAAGCCCAGGTGAGCATGCTGATGAGGTTCACGTCGTAACGGTCGCGCAATGCAAACAGGGACTTCAATGCCGCAGCCGTGTAGGAGGGATACAGCGTGCCATTGCGGTAAGCGTTGTGGGGATTGGTGCGGGAGGAACAGGCGGCGCAGCCCTCAGGGTCGGCCTCGCTCAAGATGATCGGCAGCTTTGCAAACTGCGGAAATTTTCTGACGAGCGCAAAGCCCGTCGCGGCGTTCTGCAGTTCTTTATCAAGTCCCATCTGCACGTGATCGGCAACGATGGTGGGACTGCCTTTCGCATGGAACGAGATGAAGTCGAGGGGAACGGCGGAGCGGGTGGCTGCACTTTTATCCTGGGCGCAGTGGCGCAGAAACGCTTCGAGGAATTGGGCTGAGTGGCTTCCTGGATTCGGCCCGGTGGTCGCTGGGCCTCCGACGTGGGCATTGGGAATTGCACGCTTCACTCCGGCAACGGCATAGTCGTACAGCCGGCTGTAGTCCTCTTCGGTGCCGTGCCAGTAGAAGATGTCCGGCTCATTCCACACCTCCCAGTACCAGCCTGCAACCGTATCTTTGCCGTAGCGCTGGACCATGTGCTCCGCCACCTGGAACACAAGCTCTCCCCAGCGCGCATAGTCTTTCGGGGGAAACGACCATCCTTCGACCGCGCCCTGGGGCGGCGGCCACGGAATGTGGTAAGGCTCGGGATGCGTCGACAGGGCCTCGGGCATAAAGCCCAGCTCGACCATGGGCCGTACACCCGCCTGTGCATATGCATCGAAAATCTGGTCCAGGATGGTCCAGCTATAGCCGGGGTGGCCCTGGGCATCTTCGGTGTAAACGTTACTCGAACTCCACTTCAGTTCAGGCTTTCCATCGCCCGTCGCCAGGAGGAAATGGGCGCGGATGTGGACGGGGACCGGAGTTAGGTCATGCAATTCGCTTAATAGTGCGCGACCGCTTTTCGTGGTCGTGTAATTGGATTCGTCGTATCCGAACCAACTGTAGATCGGGGTGAACTTCCCTTCCGGCGCAGTTAAATCCACCTTGACCTGAACGGGATCCTGCGCTCGGCAACTGAGCGCGACCAGCACCAGCAGACAACCAGCGATTGAGCGCATCGTCACTTCTCACCTCGGGACTTCTTCCCTCTTGTTACTTCGGGCTGAGGCCGGATGGGTGCTGTCCAGCGCCCTCGTTGCCGGGACCTCCGGTGATTTCGAGTGTGGGGATGCGGTCGTCCATGGACGGAAGCGGCGGGAAGGGCATGTGGGGCTCGGTTTGGTACCAGTAGGCGACGGAGTAGAAGTTGTCAGAGCGATCGTTGGCGTGTCCGTGCTCGATGGTGGCTTTCATGGATTTGGTGAAGGTGATGGGCGAGTCGAGATGGAAGCGGTAGACGCTCCAACGTTGGCCCGCGAGTTCTCTGCCGATGACGGGCGCGCCGTAGAGCGGGTAGGCGTACGGGGCGCCGCCGAAATCCCACGCGCCGAGGAAGTAGTCCTCTGAGCCGGTTCCAGTGTGCAGGGGTTTATCGGGATCGTCGATGAAGAACATGGGATCGCCTTCGCCCCACCAGCCATCCTGATTTTGCAAAACGGACATGGTGACGCCGACGAACTGGCCGTGCCCCTGGGCTTCAAAAAAGACATAGTTATCTTTGCCGTCGAGGTTGCGTTTGTAGTTCACGATCGGATCGCCGTTTTCGTACCACTGGTTGGTCCAGCCGTGATTGGGCTGGGCCTGGCGATATTCGGCGTGGAAGTAGAGAGTACCCGCAGGAAGCGGGTGGGTATACGTGCGGTAGTCGATGTTGTAGTAGAGGTTCGAGAGGGATTGCTTGCCCTCGTTGGTGATGGTGATGCGAGCGTGCTTCTGAAAAGGCATGGGAAAGAAGCAATTGAGTGCTTTCGCGCCGCCGACGGAGAGGATTTGCGATTGCCAGTTGAAATACTCGCCGAGGCCGAGACCGAAGAAATCGCCGATGGGGGATTCGACGCTGGGGTTCTCTTCACCGTCCCAATACATGCGGAGAACGATGCGCTTGAGGTGGTACGGCTCGCCATCGCCGAGAGTGAACCAGATGTGGGAGATGACGGCGGGACCGTCCACGTCGAGGACGGTGAAGGTTTGGCCGGGAGTGACGGTGCGGGAGTCGGCATTGCCTCCGGTGGATTCAGCGCTGGAAGCGAGGTGCCAGGTGTAGTTCTGCTGCTGGGTGGGGTCGGGCCACTGCGTGGGATTTTGCGCTGCGAGGGGCAGTGAGGCGGCCGCGATGCAGCCCACAATCCATGAGAATCGCCGCATACGTTTCTCCTTTGGGACTGCCAGGGAACGAGGAACGATGGGTTGGCAGGTCCCCAGCATTTGTACATCGGGGACGGGTTGGCGGCAACGTTCAGGCGGACTGGGATGCGGCGAAGCCGCGGAGAGCGTGGAGGGTTTGGCGGGCGGCGCCGGAGCGGATGGCGGCAGCTGCGCGGTTGACGCCTTCTTTTAGGTCAGAGGCGAGGCCGGCGGCTTCGAGGGCTGCGGCTGCGTTGAGCAAGACCACATCGCGGCGGGGACCTTGCTCGGCTCCGGAGAGGATGGCTTCGAGGAGGGCGGCGTTCTCCTGGGCGGTATCAGCGCCCTGAAGCTCGGTGAGGTCGGCTGGAGCGAGGCCGGCGTCTTCTGGATGGATCACGGCGCGGACGAGCGGCGCGGGGGGCGCGACGAGGATGGAGTCGGTTGCGGAGAGGGCAATTTCGTCGATGCCGTTGCGGGCGTGGACGACGCGGCCGTGGCGGATGCCGAGCTGGGCCATGGCTCCGGCGACCACCTCAAGTTTCTCCGGCGAGTAGACGCCCATGATCTGGGCGGGCGCCCCGGCGGGGTTGGTGAGCGGACCGGCAAGGTTGAAGATGGTGCGGAATCCGAGCGCGCGGCGGATGGGCTGGACGCGCTTCAGGGCGGGGTGCAGAGCGGGCGCGAAGAGGAAGGTAAATCCGGTGGCGCGCAGGCAGGCGGCGGAATGCGCGGGTGTGAGCGCTACGGGGACGCCGAGGGCCTCAAGGACGTCGGCGGAGCCGCATTTTGAGGTGACGCCACGGTTGCCGTGCTTGGCGACTTTGGCTCCGGCTGCGGCAGCGACAAGAGCAGCGCCGGTAGAGATATTGAAGGTGCCGCGGCCGTCGCCGCCAGTGCCGCAGGTGTCGACGATTGCGGCGCGTTCTTCATCCGTGAGCGGAACGGGGATGGACAGGGAGCGCATGGCTTCCGCAAAACCGGCGAGCTCGTCGATAGTTTCACCGCGCTGGGCCATGACAGTGAGCAGTTCGGCGATGGACTGATCCGAGGTGGGGTCGGATGCGGCATCGGGATCGCTGAGGAGGATGGCGTGGAGCGCGGCGCGTGCTTCAGCGCGGGTGAGGGTGCGATGCTCAGCGACGATTTGTTGGAGCAAGGAGTCCAGGGACGGCATGGGATGAGTCCATGCTACTTGAGCATTGGCGGCAAATCCGGAGCGGCGCCGAAAGGGCTGGCCGCTCCGGACTGTTGAGCCCGAAGGCAGGGGTTACGAGCCGGCGGCGGTGCCGGGGAGGGCTTCATATTCCGGTTTGGCGACCACCGCGCGACTGGACGGCTCGGGGATTTCAGCAAACAGGATGCGATAGAGCAAGCCCGCGAGAATACCGCCGAGGATGGGCGCGACCCAGAAGAGCCACAACTGGCCCATGGCCCATCCATGAACGAAGAGGGCCTGGCTGGTGCTGCGCGCGGGATTCACCGAGGTATTGGTAACGGGGATACCGACGAGATGGATGAGGGTGAGGCCGAGACCAATAGCAATGGGCGCGAATCCTTTTGGAGCGCGCACGTCGGTCGCTCCCATGATGATGACGAGAAAGAAGAAGGTGAGGACCACTTCCGCGACGAAACAGGAGAGGAGCGAATAGCCGCCGGGAGAATGGAGGCCGTAGCCGTTGGCTGCGAAGCTGCCGAGGACGAATCCGGGCTTGCCGCTGGCAATGACGTAGAGAGCCCCGGCTCCGGCGGATGCGCCGCCGACCTGCGCAATGATGTAGGGGACAAGGCGAGCTGCGGGAAAACGCCCGCCAGCCGCAAGTCCCGCAGAGACAGCGGGGTTGAGGTGGCATCCGGAGATATGCCCGATGGCGAAAGCCATGGTGAGCACGGTGAGGCCGAAGGCCAGAGCGACGCCAGCGAAACCGATGCCGAGGGCGGGATAGGCGGCGGCCAGGACAGCGGCACCACATCCACCAAAGACGAGCCACGCGGTGCCGATGAATTCGGCGACGAGACATTTGCTGAGGTTCACAGATACCTCCTGAGAATTTGAAGATCGGCAACGGCCGAAATGAAGCAGTGATCGCAAAGATTGGGGCCGAGAGACGGGTATGCTCCGCGCGAGGAGACTGAGTGAGGCGGGGAGAGCGCCAGTTTAGCGCAGGCGGCAACCCAGAGGTAAAGATTTGCGAGATGCCCGGCGGATGGCGCAGTCTTCTTTTCTGCGGCGAGACCTGGTTTGCCGCTCGCCGCGCCGGGACGCTACACTGAACATTCGGCCTTGCAGGCGATTTGTGGCGCGGGCATGCGGCCTGGGCAAACCATTCAAAACAGACCCTTACTGAAAATCTCCTATGAAAATTCACGAATATCAGGCAAAAGACATTCTGGCGAAGTATGGCGTGGCGATTCCACGCGGCGAAGTCGCGAACACGCTGGACGAGGCGCTGGAAGTGGCGAAGCGGCTGTTTAGCGGAGGCGCGAAGGGCGTGGTGGTGAAGGCACAGATCCACGCTGGCGGGCGCGGCAAGGGCGGCGGCGTGAAGGTGGCGAAGACCTTCGAAGAAGCCGAACACTATGCCAAGCAGATTCTGGGCATGCAGCTCATCACGCACCAGACCGGTCCGCAGGGGCAGAAGGTGCAGCGGCTGCTGATTGAAGAGACGGCGGCGATTGATCGCGAGCTGTATCTGGGCATTGTGCTGGATCGCGCGGCGGCGAAGCTGGTGTTTATGGCGTCGCAGGCCGGCGGCATGGAGATTGAAGAGGTCGCGGCGAAGGATCCGCAGGCGATCTACAAGGCGTATATCGATCCCGCGGTGGGATTCCAGCCGTATCAGGCGCGGGAACTGGCGTTTGCGCTGGGGCTGAAGCCGACGCAGATTGCCGAGGCGGTGAAGTTTATGACCGGGCTGTATTCGGCCTTCATCGACACCGACGCTTCGCTGCTGGAGATCAATCCGTTTATCACGACGAAGGACGACAAGCTGTTTGCGCTGGACTGCAAGATCAATTTCGACGATAACGCGATGTTCCGGCACAAGGAATTGAAGGAGCTGCGCGATGTGGCGGAGGAAGATCCGCTCGAGGTGGAAGCGTCGAAGTACGCGCTGAACTACATCAAGCTGGACGGCAACATTGCGTGCATGGTGAACGGCGCGGGTCTGGCGATGGCGACGATGGACATCATCCAGTACGCGGGCGGTATGCCGGCGAATTTTCTGGATGTGGGCGGCGGCGCGAACCAGCAGCAGATTGAACATGCGTTTGAGATTTTGCTGTCGGACAAGAACGTGCAGGCGGTGTTCATCAACATTTTTGGCGGGATTCTGCGGGTGGATACGCTGGCGCAGGGCGTGGTGCAGGCCGCGAAGAACCTCAATGTTAAGGTCCCGGTGGTGCTACGGCTGGAAGGCACGAATGTTGAGGAGGGCCGGAAGATTTTGAAGGATTCCGGACTGAAGTTCATTGTGGGCGACACGATGCAGGATGCGGCGCAAAAAGTCGTCAACGCAGCTACTAGCCATTAGCTCTTAGCTGTTAGCAAGACCAACGTTCGTATTTCAATCGTTGGCGCGGCATGAAGAACAAAATGGCGCAGTCTTTCCAGGACTTGGTGGTATGGCAACGGGCTATGGAGATGACTGTTTCGGTTTATCGGGTTACAAAATCGTTCCCGCGAGAAGAAATTTACGGTTTAACTTCCCAACTGCGACGAGCAGCAGTTTCAGTCGCGAGCAATATTGCGGAAGGCCGAGGCAGAATAACCCAGGGCGAGTTTCGTCAGTTTCTTGGACTCGCGCAGGGTTCGAGTTTTGAGGTTCAAACCCAGATTCTTGTTGCGAAGCAGCTGGAAATGGGCCAGGAAAAGCGACTCGACGAGGCACAGAGTCTGAGCATCGAGGATGGAAAGATGCTGAGTTCTCTGATTGCATCGCTTGGGGCTAAAAGCTAAGAGCTAGGAGCTACGAGCAATGGCCGTATTAGTGAACAAGGAAACCCGCCTGATTGTGCAGGGAATTACGGGGCGCGAAGGAACGTTCCACGCCAAAGGCTGCGCTGAGTACGGGACAAAGGTGGTGGGCGGCGTGACGCCGGGCAAAGGCGGAACGACGCACGAAGGCTGGCCGGTGTTCGACACGGTGCACAAAGCTGTGGAGGAGACGGGCGCTAACGTCACGGTGATCTTTGTGCCGCCGCCGTTTGCTGCGGATGCAATTCTGGAAGCGAATGACGCGGGCGTGCCGCTGATCATCTGCATTACGGAAGGCATTCCGATCAACGACATGGTGAAGGTGTGGAGCGTGCTGAAGCACTCCAACTCGAGGCTGATTGGGCCGAATTGCCCAGGCGTGATTTCACCGGGTAAGGCGAAGGTCGGGATTATGCCGGGCCGCATTCACAAAGAAGGCTCGATCGGGATCGTGTCGCGCTCGGGCACGCTGACGTATGAAGCGGTGTACCAGCTGACGCAGCGCGGAATTGGGCAGTCGACGGCGATTGGGATCGGCGGCGATCCGATTATTGGGACGACGCACGTGGATGCGCTGAAGCTGCTCAACGAGGATCCGGAGACTGAGGCGATCATTCTGATCGGCGAGATCGGCGGAACCGCGGAAGAGACGGCGGCGGCTTATGTGAAAGAGCATGTGAAGAAGCCGGTGGTGGGATTTATCGCCGGGCAGACGGCTCCTCCTGGACGGCGGATGGGACATGCGGGCGCGATTATCTCCGGCGGCCAGGGCACGGCGGCGGAAAAGATGAAGGCGCTGACGGCTGCGGGGATTCACGTGGTGGAGTCGCCGGCGGCGATTGGGGAGACTGTGGCGCGGGCGATTGGGAAGGCTTAAGTTGGCCTACTGCCTCGGCAGGCGCGCTTCCAGGGCTGCGAGGCGCTCGCGGATGTCGATGGCGAAGTCCAGCTTCTGGGAAAGTCCGCGAATCGATTCCTGCATTCGTTCGTTGCGGAGGCGCAGTTCGGTGTGAACCTTTTCGTCGCGGAGCTGCATTTCGACCTTCATGGAGTCGACAGACACGCGCAGGGCCTTCAATTCCGGGACGAGAAGGTCCTGGACCACTTCGCGGAAGGAATCGACGACGTTCTTTGCCGGAACAGCCAT
>Ga0210391_10002911_pt1 | contig 14639 bp, 10 predicted proteins | sample IncBWC12OmetaG_FD_160573 | JGI IMG/M metagenome (GOLD analysis project Ga0210391, IMG submission 160573) | Forest soil microbial communities from Barre Woods Harvard Forest LTER site, Petersham, Massachusetts, United States - Inc-BW-C-12-O ... | reverse complement strand
TCGGACCCGTACGCTGGTGACACCCATCCCATGGGGGCCTTCCCGCATGGACGCGATCGCTTTGATCGTCAATCGACTCACAGCGATTGCTCCCGGTCTTCCGGAAAATTGGTCTACACCGCTTGCGCCCACGAAGCCGCCCTTTCTCTGGAACGCGCCGCAAGGCACGTGGACGCAATGGCGCGGAGTACAACAAGACCCGATCGGGCGCGACTTGGTCGAGACCATGGGTGTGTTCATGGCCATGGACCTCAAGTCCAAAACCCCCGAGGAAGGTTTGTTTGATTCAAATGCCGCCCTCCTCAATCTCCACAAGATCGAGATCCTACTGCGCCGGTTGGCGCCGCCGAAATGGCCGGAAGAGGTCTTGGGAAAAATCGATCGCGAGAAAGCGGACAAGGGCAAGGCGCTGTTCGTCAGCCTGTGCGCGGGCTGCCACAACGTGTGGCCCTACACGTGGACGGAGCCGAACAAATATGGCAAGCGCTTCGTCCGAGTCGGATTGGTGCCACAAACAGAAGTCGGCACCGATCCGGGACAGTTCAACGAGTTGCGACCCTACGCAATCACGGGCCAGCTGAGCCGCTATTTGCCGCCGCCGTATCAGGGCCAGGAAACCATACCAGCTGGCATTCTCTACACTATTTTGCAGCAGAAGATCTTGGCGAAGGGGCTCGAGCGACTCCCGCTAACCGAGGATGAGACTGCCGATCTGCATGGGTTTCGGGAGTTCCCACTACCGACTCCACCGATGGGTGTATACAAGTCAGCACCGCGCGATGGCGTATGGGCGACTCCGCCGTTCCTGCACAATGGGTCCGTACCCAATCTGTACGAGATGCTGATCCCTGCCAAGGACCGTACTAAGAAGTTCTACCCAGGGCGAGAATTCGACCCGGTTAAGGTGGGGCTGGACACCAGTGGGAAATCCGGAACCTTTCTCATGGACACCTCGTTGCGCGGAAATTCTAATTCCGGTCACTCCTTCGAGGACAGTCCACGTGGCAATGGCGTTATTGGTCCACTATTGACCGAGGACCAGCGCTGGGCGCTCGTCGAGTACCTAAAATCCATCCCGGAGGAAGCCGGCCGGGTGACGCCGTTTGGCGGTCCGCTGAACACGCGCCCTGGGGACGAGCGAGCGCAGCCGTGAATTGCACAAGCCCGTGTTGGCTCGGCAGTTGGGTTGCATCGGCATCTCAATCAAAAATTAACTAAGTCGTCCAGCGGTGTCGGATTCCCTGTCCATTGCTCTTCCGAGTCCCGAAAGCCGGCGACGTCTTCGCTTCTCATCGCAAGAGCGAGTCAGGTTCGCGGGGCTCTATGGCATGGTCGCGTTACTCCATGCCATCGGCTGGGGAATGTATCTGCATTTCGCAGCGCATTATCCTGCGCTGATTGGTCTGGGATTCGTTGCCTACCTGTTCGGTTTGCGCCACGCCTTTGACGCGGACCACATTGCAGCGATCGATGACACTGTACGGTACATGCTGCAAAAGGGAAAACTACCGCTCGGCGTGGGATTCTTTTTCTCGCTCGGCCACTCCACAATTGTCATAGGTCTGGCGATCATCATTACATTTGCAGCCACCACCGTCGCGCGGCATCTCCCGCAATTACAAAACGCGGGGGGCCTCATCGGTACCTGCGTATCCGGTGTCTTTCTGTGGGCCATCGGAGCACTCAACCTGCTCGTATTGCTGGACATCCTGAAGGTCTGGCAGCAAGCCAAGACGGGAACGCACAGCCATGCTCATCTCGAGGCGCTGTTGGCGCGACGTGGGCTGTTTAATCGGCTGTTCAGGGGGCGTCTGCAGAAGCTCATGAATCACAGCTGGCAGATGTATCCGCTGGGCCTCTTATTCGGGTTGGGCTTTGACACCGCCTCAGAAGTCGGTCTGCTGGCCATGACCGCAGGGGCATCCGCGGGCAATCTGCCGATTCCGGCGATACTGTCGCTGCCAATTCTATTTACGGCGGGAATGACGCTCATGGACACGACCGATGGCGTGCTGATGGTGAAGGCCTACAACTGGGCATATCTCAATCCCATCCGAAAGATTTTCTACAATGTTACGACCACAAGTCTTTCAATCGGCGTGGCGCTCGTGATCGGGTCCATTGAACTGATGCAGGTGCTCATCAGCACGCTCGGTCTTCGCGGCAGCGTTGTTGACGCCGTGGCGCAGCTCGACTTCGGAAGTCTTGGATACGTCATTGTCGGCGTGTTTCTGCTCGCCTGGGGGTGCTCGGTTGCCGTGTGGAAGTTTGGGCGCATCGAGGAGCGTTATGGCGTAGCCACCCCGCATTGCCACACCCATACTCACGGAGGAGGCATCGAGCACTCTCACGAGCATTTGCATTGACAGTTGTTTGAGTTTCTCTGAAAAACCGCAATATGCAGGCTGCCTAACGACTGCTATTTGCTACAACGGTTGCTCAGGATATGAGCGATGGGACACATCTCACAACTTGGCAACGCGGGAGACGAAGGATCGTTTCGCGAAAAACCAACCGTCGATGACCGGCACGTTGGATGAGCCCAACGGCGCGCTAGAACCTCGATTTGCGTTACAAGGGACGGTGCATTGGGTGCACGCTCTAGCGCTCGAACAATTGCTCATGAGTCTCCATCGTGTGTCCGCGCTGCTTGAGATGCCCCAAGGTCTAATTGCTGCCTGCAGCCTTGCTGCGGAGACTCTGCCGGTTTCACTCTTAGGGAAAGCTTGGTCATGGCTGCAACCCCTGATGCCAGCTTGCTCGCCAGCTGGAACGAAGGTGCCGCGAAATCTCAGATCCTCGACTTTGTTGCGCGCGTGACGCAGCAAGGTGGACCCGATTTCGTGCCACCCGCAGAGCGCATCGCAGTATTTGACAACGACGGGACACTCTGGTGCGAACAGCCGCTGCAGGCGCAGGTGTTTTTCCTCATGGATCGGGTGAAGGAGCTCGCCGCGAAAGACCCGACGCTCAAGGAGCGCCAGCCGTTCAAGGCGTTGCTTGAGCTGGACCTCAAGACGCTGATGGGGCTTGGCAAGCAGGCGATCCTCGAGCTGGTGTTCGCCACGCATTCGGGTATGAGGGAGGAGGAGTTCGAAGCCATCGCGCGCGACTGGCTGGCGAAGACGAGGCATCCGAAGTTCGGGCGGCTGTTCACGGAAAACACGTACCGGCCGCAGGGTGAGGTGCTCGATTTTCTGCGACAGAACGGCTTCAAGACCTACATCGTGACAGGCGGTGGCGTCGATTTCGTGCGCGCCTGCTCGGAGGAGATCTACGGCATCCCGCGCGAGCAGGTGGTCGGCTCGAGCCAGAAGCTAAGGTTCGAAGTGAACGAGGGCCGGGGTGGGGTGATGAAGCTCGCTGAACTGAACAGCTTCGACGATCGCGAGGCGAAGCCGCAGAACATCGCCCTGCACATCGGTCGGCGGCCCATTCTCGCGTTTGGCAACTCGGATGGTGACCTGGCGATGCTGCGGTATACCAAGACTGGCGCGGGCCCGCGCCTGGCGCTTCTCTTGCACCATGACGATGCCGAACGCGAGGTCGCCTATGACCGTGAGTTTCTGCTGAGTCCGCTTAACGAAGCGCTGGAGAAGGCGGACGAGTACGGTATCACCATAGTCAGCATGAAACGCGACTGGAACGTCGTTTTCCGCGCGCATTCGTAGACCCAAGCGGAGATCGTTATGCCCCCACAAAACTCCATCACCGCCATCGACATCCTGCTGGAACCTGACGCCACCATGCTGCGCCACGCTCAAGCCAACAATGCCCGCTTGCTCGAGGTTTTCCCGAAGGGATTCGCTCTGGATGAGGCACACCGTCCGCACATCACGCTCATTCAGCGGTTCGTCCGCACAGAGAACCTGGATCAGGTGTATGCCGCGGCGGAAAAGGTCTTCGTCGATGCCAACGTCACCCGCATGCAATTGGAGGCCTTCAAGTACTATTACGCCCCCGGCCCTGGTGTTGGCGTGGCGGGTATTGTCGCGCGGCCGACGCCTGCATTGCTCAGGTTGCAACAGGGACTGATCGCCGCCGCGGCCTCGTTCACGGTGGAGACCGGGCCTATCGGCGCGTTCACCGCCCCACACGGCGATGCCAACTACGACGCGTTGCTCATCGGCTACGTGTCGACGTTTGTTCCCAAGCAAACCGGCGAGCAGTTCAGCCCGCATGTGAGCACTGGCGTCGCTCCCCGGGACTACCTCGACAAGATGCTCGCCGAACCGTTCGAGTCATTCACCTTTTCACCCGCGGGTGCGGCTGTGTACCAGCTTGGCCCGTTCGGCACCGCCGCGAAGAAGCTCAAGGAGTGGAATAGAACGCCATGACTGCCGCTAGCTCGTGGCGACGGCTGGTTTGATAGCCGCGGTCGCCATGGTTTGTGTACCACGGAGGCTTAGCGGAACGTCTTCCCGAGCCTGGAGCCGTCGTTTCCGCGAAAGCGTCCTACAGGGTACTGGTCTAGGCAGTCCGAGTGCGCAGCCGGCCCTCGTAATCGCGCTTTCCGAGCGGCACACCTCGCGTGCGCAGGATGTCGTATGCGGTGACGGCGTGGAAGTAGAAGTTGGGCAACGAAAACGAAAGGATGAGGGTCTCCGACGTGAAGGTTAGCCTCCGCGGGCCGATCTGAAGGTCTAGATCCTTGCCCGCCCAGCGGTTGACCTCGTCGGGGGTGAACGCCTCCAGCGCCGTTTCCGCCTTGCCGATCATGGCCTGCAGGTCGGCGAAAGGAACCGGTCCAACCAGTGCGGGCGGGGCGAACACGCCGGTCTTCACGGCCTCCAGCCCCCAAGAAGCGTACTAAGTCATAGACGTAGGACTTGTCGCCCTTTTTGCTCAGCCATTCACCCTCGGGCGGCACACTCCCTTGGTCGGCCAACTCAACATTCCAAGGCCGACTATTTGCGGTTCCGCCCGCGTCAACGACGCACCAACCTTTTCGCGAATCCACGCGAGCCACAAGTCTGAGTCAACTCGCTTCCGGGAGGGGTAACCTCCCTTCGGATCGACGGGCTCGAATCGATAGATCACGCCGTCGATTCGTCGACGGAATTCAAAGCAATCCGTGGGGAGCATAGACACAGAGTTGAGCAACGCAAAAGCCACTCACAAAGTCAGGGTCCATGCCAGCATAAAAATTATTTTAGGTGTCCTTTTCATCTTAGCGAGACAGCAATTGAATACGCGCGTCTCATCGAACCCGCGGCTATCGATGAGAATCACTGAAGGTGGCGAGCAGCTTTGGTTTCTCACTTCTCCCTGCCTGGCAGCTCCGCAAAGCGTTCATTTTCAATAGCGCCCGGCACCCAGGGAGAGCATCTCCAATGACGTTGGGCGACTGCTTTGGCGTCCTGAAGGTGCGAGCGGTAGGCTCAACGTTTAGCGGCTAACGCCCGTTCGAGCGGAGCGAGGGAGGCTATCGTGCGCTGCAACGCTCTTGTTGGGCGGCGCCGTCGGAGTGCATCCCGGCAAGTTGCGAAACCATGCCAATTGCTTCGCGGTAGGTCGCCCGTGTCGGGCTCGGTGCCCAGTGACGATCTCCAGGAAAGTGCAGCCGTCTGGCGTCGAAGCTTGATGGTACGAGCCTGCACGGTGGTGGATGTATGTACCCGGGCTCGATGAGCGGCCATTCTGCACGAACGTGCCCGAGAGCACGTACACGATCTCGTCGCGATCATGATGATCTACTTCTCCCATGCGATAGCCCGCATCCCATTGGACGAGAATGGCGCGCTGGCCGGTCTTCGGATCCTCGAACAGGGTCTTCCATCGCGAGCCTGGCCTGAACTGGAACCACTCCACCGAACTTGAATCGACGTAAGAAATAAGCCCCTGCATGTCAATCGTCTCCGCGATCCCGTGTTTGCGTATTCGTGCTCGTTCTGCGATGCCACGACCGATTGAAATGGTGCGCCCGGCGTGTTCACTCTGTCCAGCTTGAAATCGCCGTTGTGCAGATGCGGAATGCATCCCCGCATCCATGAGTCGCGAGGCGACTCCCGGCCACGACCCGACAATAAGGTGCCTGATCTGCTTGCTCCAAAGCTGACGCTCGGTCCGGATGGCGACATGTCGCCAACAAACTTTGATAAACACCGGGCGCATCTGCCAACATGACGGAAATTTCGGGAGGGAATGAGCGTGGCTGAGAGCGGCGTCGAAGAGCAAGCGACTGGCGCCACGTCCAGCACCCCCGACGTATTCCTAAGCTACGCCTCGCAGGATGCCGCCGTTGCCAATACCGTCGTCGCGGCACTGGAGCGCCAAGGAATTAGGTGTTGGATTGCGCCTCGGGATGTGACACCTGGCGAGTTCTACGCTGGTTCGATCGTTCACGCAATCGATGCCGCCAAGGCGATCGTGCTGATCCTTTCGGGGAACGCCGCTTTCTCCCCGCACGTAGTCAGAGAGGTGGAACGCGCGGCATCAAAGCGGCACCCGGTAATAACATTGCGGCTCGACCAGGCGCCGCTGCCTGCAGACCTTGAATATTTCCTTAATATGTCACAGTGGTTGGATGCCAGCGGAGGCGATACTAACCGCGCGATGCCGAAACTGGTGGCTGCAGTCCGAGTCGCAATCGAGAAACCTCCCGCGACCCCAGATTTTTCGGCGGTGACAACGGTTGTAGGGACGTCTTCGCCTAAATCGTATCCCTTAGCCAATAGTCGATCGCGCTACCAAGTAGCCATTGCAGCAGGGTTTCTGGTGGCAGTGTCGATTGCAGGACTCGTGGCTTACAAATTATGGCGACCTGAACATCAAGTGGTTGCGCTTGCGCCGGCTGTGGCCACGGGGGCGCCAGGGGCGGTGACAGCGGCACCAGTAATTCCTGAAAAATCCGTGGCCGTTCTGCCGTTCGTGGACATGAGCGAGAAGAAAGACCAGGAATATTTCTCTGATGGAATGTCAGAGGAACTTATTGATATGTTGACGAGAATCCCGGATCTGAGGGTTCCTGCGCGCACATCGTCCTTCTACTTCAAGGGTAAGCTGGCGACGATTGCCGAAATCGGCAAGGCGCTTGGTGTGGCGCACGTGTTGGAAGGCAGTGTGCGCAAATCCGGGAAAACCCTGCGTGTGACCGCGCAGCTGATTCGTATGGATAACGGCTACCACATGTGGTCGCAGACCTACGACCGCAACGTCACGGATGTATTCAAGGTCCAGGATGAGATTGCAACCGCGGTCGTCGAGGCGCTCAAAACCCAGCTCTTGCCGGCGCAGCAGGCCGCGCGCGCGTACCGCACCGCGAATCCGGAAGCCTACAACGAGTACCTGTTGGGGCGCCAGTTCTACAATCAGCGGACTGACGAGGGCTTCCGGCGCGCGCTGATCGCCTATCGAAAGGCAATCGCGCTCGATCCCGGCTACCCGGCCGCCTACGCTGGCCTCGCCATGTCAGAAGCCCTGCTGGCCGATTCAACCCGAGATGCGGTGATCGCTCAGCAGGCCGCGGCGGACGCCGAGAGCGCCGTGATGCGGGCGCCGGATCTCGCTGACAGCTACGCGACGCGCGGTTTCGTTCGATACTACCGCGGCTGGGATTGGAGCGGCGCCGAGGCGGATTTCGTAAAAGCGCTGGCGCTCGATCCTTCCGACAGCACGGTTCAGGTGCGCTATGGCGGTCTGCTTGTGGCCCTTGGCCGGCTGGATGAGGCCATCGCCGCGACCAAGAGCGCAACTGGACTCGACCCATTGTCCATACTTGCGTGGCAACGTCTCGGCCGATACTACATCGCGACTCGGCGGTTCGCTGCGGCTCACGACGCAATTCGCCGGTCCCTCGAAATACAGCCGGAATACCCTATCGCGCAGAGCAACCTGGGCACGCTGTTGCTGCTCGAGGGCAACGCCGCGGAAGCGCTTGTCACGTTTCGCCAAATCTCCTCGGAATCATTGCGGCTCAGCGGCGTCGCGCTCGCCGAGCACACGCTGGGTCACAGCGAGGAGTCGCAACGGGCTCTCGACGAGCTGATCGAGAAGCACTCACGGGATTCAGCGTTCTTGATTGCCGAAACATATGCGTGGCGGGGCGAGAAGGAGCAGGCATTTGCATGGCTCGAGCGGGCCTACGAAAGACACGATAGCAGCTTTATCAACCTCAAGCTCGAGCCGAGATTTGCTTCTCTGTTGAGCGATCCGCGTTATCACGCCTTGCTGCGCAAGTTGAACCTGCCGGAGTAGTCGCGTCGCAGATGCCGTCGCTGCAATTGTCCTGCTTCGAAGCAGACGGTCGCGAAAGGCCGGTTGGGGTCGAAATGGGCTTCCCTCAAATCCCGCCTCATAATCGCACCTAAAGGAGGTGTCCGGGGAAATCGAGCATCCGACCTCGCTGGCATCACTCACCCAGCACACTCCAAACGGGTTCTCACACAGCCTCGGTCGAATCCGGAAATTTCAATCTCGATAATGATTTTTATCGGCAATGACATTCGGTCCAAATCCGGCGGCCGAGCATTTAAACGCCGCATCAGATTTTGACAAAACAGCCCGCGTCGTATCCTGCCAGTTTGCGGCGAGCAGGCCGCTTCGTGGCGCTGCTGAGCACCAGGGCATGAGCTGGTGGGGGCACCTACAGAACCTGGGAAATCGAATTCCTGGCAGAACAGGCACTTGTCGGGAGAGTTCGGTGGCCAGCCGTCACAAAAATTTATATAATAAAATCAATATATTATACTTCAAAACCACAATTTACATGAAATAAAAACCAGCCTCTTGCGCGACCCCAGCATTTGCTGGTGACTCGCATAGAATGCACCGCGCCGATAAAGCGTGATCTCAAAGACGATTCCAACCTGGCTTTGTGGCGGATATTCAGTGCTAGTATCCGATCGCGTATCACATTCACTAGCCGGTACGGCGCTGCGCCCAAGCGAAATTGGATCGCACCTCTTTGCCCTGGGATCGATTCATGGATGATACCTGCGCTGCCGCCTGCGAAATTTCCGAACAGCAGCGCGGCGTCTTCGCCGACGTGCTTTCCCAAGCCATCACGGGTGAGCTGATCGGGATGGCAAATTACGCGGCAATGGTCCGTCTGTATCCAGATCCAGACGGGCAGTGCGACGCGCTCGTGCGTGCCAACACAGAACTCGGCCATTCTGAACGATTCAGGCGCGCCGCCCGCGAGCTAGGGGTTACTCCGATCGTGAATCTCGAAGCGCCTTACTGGAAGCGAATCCGGACCAGTTTCCTGCGCTGTGTCGACGCAAACGATCCCATTTCCTGTCTCGTGATCCAGGAAGTGATGCTCGAATCGTTTGCGTTCTCGATGTATCACGCGGTGGCCGATGTTGCGCAGGATCGGCTGTCCAAGGTGTTCCGCACTATAGCGGACGAGGAGGAAGGTCACGGCGATCACGCGGTCGAAGAACTCAAGGCGGCGCTTGCCGCCGATCGAGTGGGATTCGAGGATAAATTGGAAACGCTGCACGACGAAGTTATGACGACACTGGCGCAAATGCTCGCGGTCAAAGACTCAGTCGGACACTGCGGACTTTGTCACGGCGAGTGTGTCAAGGGCGCGTTGCAGCATGTTGGGCTCGACCGTGCGACACTGCGCGGACTGGCGCTGAACCGTTATTTGCGCACATTGGATCGTATCGGCGTGCGCGGGGAGCGAAGCCTCGCGTGGGTGGCGCGGCTGCCGGTGTGAACGCATTTCCGGCCCCCGTCTTCGCGGCCCTAGGGCATCAGGAAAGCTGGAGCCAAATCTCGGCGATCGTGGGCGCTTTGCGAGCGCCCGGACAAGCGCTTCTCACGGAAGCGGAACTCCGGGAAATTGTTCCCTGGATTCCACCGCGAACGGTCAGCCGGCTGACCATCGCCACGGCTCCGGATGCGAGCCGCATCCACGGCATTTATGTCGATACTTTCATTACCCCGGACGAGCTAAAGCTGCGACCCACGCGGCGCGTGCTCGACAAAGTGCGTGACGGCATACGAGCGGCCCAACTTGAGGGAGTGCGCGTGGCGACGCTTGGCGGCTTCACGTCAATATTGTCGGAGGCAATGGCCATAGAATCTGATGGTGCCATGGCGCTCACCACGGGCAACACGCTCACGGCGGCATTGATCGTGCGCGGCGTCGAGCGGGCCGTGAATCTTTTGGGCCGGTCTCTGGATGCAGAGACTCTGCTGATCATCGGCGCCACCGGCGATGTCGGGTCGGCATGTGCGCGTTGTTTCGCTGGGCGAACTCGCCGACTATTGCTCGCCGCCCGCAATGGGGAACGCCTGGAACGCGAGGCCGCGCAACTGCGTAACTTCGGGCCGCTGGAGGCCTCGACAAACGTACTCGAATTGTTGCGACAATCGACGGTCGTGATCGCCGTAGCCAGCACTCCTGAAGCCGCCTTTGGCTTGAATGCTTGCACGCCGCAGGCGATCGTGTGCGACGCCGGCTATCCCAAGAACATCAAAGTTGCGCCGGATGGTGTGCGTAGGCATGTGTTTTGGGGCGGTATGGGCAGATTGGCTGGGGGCCTAAGGAGCCGAGACGGGCTGCATGAGCGCTTCTATCATTTCCCCGTGGCTAATGTCGTACATGGCTGCATGCTCGAAGGCGGAGTGCTCGCAATGGCTGGCCGCTTCGAAGCCTTTTCGACTGGTCGTGGGCGGATTACACCCGACCGGGTAGAGGAGATGTGGAAGCTGGCAGGCACCTGCGGCGTCTCTCTGGCACCGCTGTTCAACGAAATAGGATTGTGGCCCGAGGAGATTGCGTTGTGAGCTCGTCGGACGCATTGCTGGTGGCGATGGCCGCCCACGTCCTTATTTGGCGCTTCCATGCGAACTTTGCGAGTGTCTAAATCCACACCGTCAGCACTTCCGTATGGGGGCCGGTTGATGTTCACGCAGTCGTGGGAGGACCCCGCATGCGATGTCGCCGCACTGCGGCCGCAGCCGGGAGCGACGATCTTTGCGATCATTTCCGGCTGCGATAACGTGTTTGGCCTCCTGCTGACTGACCCTGCCCGCATCATCGCAGTGGATTTGAATCCCGCTCAAGTCCATTTGTTCGAGTTGAAGCGCGCCGCGTTTCGCCGACTGTCGCATGCCGAAATGCTGGAACTGTTGGGTGTCCGCCCCGCCGCGGCGCGACAGCGGTTATACCAAAAGCTGCGCGGCGATCTCAGCCCGGCAGCGCTCGAATTCTGGGACGCGCGACCGCAATACTTCGATTTGGGGCTTCTGACGCGCGGAGGATTCGAACGGTATTACGCAATGGCTCGTGCACTGTTGCGGATCGTGATCGGACGTGGCCGCCTTGAGCGGCTGTTTACTCTGTTCCCCGACGCACAACGTCAATTCTACGTGCAGCAGTGGGATACTTGGCGGTGGCGAATGCTTCTGCGTGTGGTCTGCAGCAAGTATGTGCTAGGCGCGCGGCTCGATCCCACATGGTTCGCGCACGCAGAAACTTCGTCTTTCGGCAAGCACTTCACGCTGCTCGCGGAGCATGCGGTCGCCGAATTGCCCGCGCGTTCAAACTATTTTCTCGCGCAGATACTCCTAGGACGATACCTTGATGAGGCCACAGTCCCCGATTATCTGCGGCCGGAGCATTTCGACACGATCCGCGGGCGGCTGGAGCGCATCAGCGCAGTCACTGCGGACGTCGGTGATGCCGTCGAGGCATTGGAGCCTCAATCCGTGGACTGCTTCGCGCTTTCCAACGTATTCGAATACAGCCCTCGAGAACTGTTCGAACGAACACTGACGGCGCTCGTTCGGGCGGCGCGACCCGGCGCCCGATTCGCGTTGCGAAACTTGCTCGCGCCGCGCCGATTCGAGGGCCATCCCGAGTTCCTGGTTGACGTGGATCTAAGTGCCCGGCTACGCAATGCCGATCGCGGCTTTATCTATTCCCGCTTCGAAGCCGCGACGCTGGCAAATACGGCGGTCGATTGAGCGCTAGCACGGGAACGGTCATATGCAAGCCAAATTTCTCACCGACACCCGCAAGCGCCGGTATTGGCTCGCCAGCATAGGATGCATTTTGGTACTGGCACTTGTGGCCGAGTCGTTCCGCATGGAGGGTCGGCTAGAGACCGCTGCGCATGTTGAGGGCAGCGAGTCGGAGCACGTCGATCAGCAGCTCACACGACAGTTTCACTCGACATTTGTAAGTAGCGCCATTCTGGTCATTCAAGGCCTGCCGGATTCCAAGGAAGGCAGACAGGCACTGATGGAAATAGACACAGCCGTCAAGAAAGAGGTGGGCGTTTCCGGAACTTTCTCAGATCTGGATTGGAATGACCCTGTTTTTTTGGGAGGGGGCGGAGGGACGTTCATCATCGTGGGCCTATCAGGCTCGGACGAGCTTGTCGACGCGACCATTCCGCGGCTTCGCGCACATGCGCAGAGCCTGCTGAAGCAAATGCGAAATCGTTACCCCACGTTGAAACTCGAATTGACGGGCGAGACGCCAATTAATTTCGACTTGCGGAAAATCAGCTCGGATGACGTGACCCATGCCGAAAGCCGGGTTGTTCCCGTCGTTGTCGTGCTGCTTCTGGCCACCTTCGCTAGCCTGGTGGCCGCCCTGCTGCCGCTGGCGGTTGGCCTGCTTGCCATGCTGATGACGCTCGGAGCCGCGGCGATTCTCACTCGCTGGTGGCACTTGTCAATCCTCGTAGAAAATATAGCCACGATGCTGGGCCTCGGATTGGGCATCGACTATGCGCTACTCATGGTAAGCCGATTCCGCGAAGCGCGGTCGGAAGGCCAAAGTCCCTCGGACGCATCGCATAGCGCAGCGCGTCACGCCGGCCGCACGTTGCTGGTTTCCGCTTCGACGGTCGCCATCGGATTTGCGGCACTTCTAATAATTCCCATCAGTGACGTTCGCTCCATCGGTGTGGCAGGGTTTCTTGTGGCGGGCGCCTGTGTCTTGCTCGCCACCTTGATTCTTCCGGTAATACTCGATCTGCTCGGACGGCGCATCGACGCGGGCCGTCTCCCCATCCAAAAATGGGCGAACCCCAACTCTCCGCAAGCCCGGGAGCGGTGGCGGGCCTGGGCCCACATCGTCATCGCAAATCCGTGGATGTCGTTGCTTCTTGCCGTGACCCCGCTCCTGTTTCTGGCATCGCAGGCGCTGCATCTGGCCCCCGGACTACCACGAATCGATTGGCTTCCTCGGGACGCAGAATCGGTTCGGGCGCTGCATTCACTGGACAACATGGGGCGCACGGACATCGTGCAATCCTTGCACGTGATTTTGGAACTACCGCCCGGTTCGGAAATAGCTACTTATTCGGGATGGAATGCCACCCGGCTGCTCGCAACGCGATTGACGAGCGACAAGCGCACCGATCGTGTGATTTCGCTGCCGAGCCTGCTTGGTCGTGGCCTCGGACCGTCCTTCCTGCCTCTCGTGCCTGCAGAGACCAGGCGAAATTTCTTGAGAAGCGACGGGCGCGCAACTCTCCTCGAGGTGCTGCCGGCAGATGAAGTCTCTACCAGTGAATTAAGTGGCTGGGTGCGCGAATTGCGCACAGCAAATGTCCGCGAGATCACCGAGCTGTCAGGAGCAACCATCCGCGTCGGCGGAATAGGCGCTTTCAACGTGGATTACGACAGTACGCTGTTAAAGCAGCTTCCTCGGGTGGCGGCGCTGGTGTTCGGAGGCACACTGCTTGCGCTTCTTATAGGCTTTCGGTCTTTCGCGGTTGCCCTTAAGGCAATCTTATTGAATCTGTTATCGGTTGTCGCGGCGCTCGGCGCACTGGTGCTGGTGTTCCAAGATGGGTACGGGAGCGGTCTGCTTGGCATTCCAGGCGGGACTGGGACCGTGTTTTCCATGGTGCCCATCGTAGCGTTCGCCATCGTGTTTGGATTGAGCATGGACTATGAAGTGTTTCTGGTGGCGCGGGTCCTCGAGGCACGAAGAAGTGGCCTCTCTGAGATCGACGCGATCGCCGAGGGCGTGGCGAGAACCGGCGGTCTGATCACCAGTGCAGCCGCGATTATGTTCGTCGTTTTTGCGGCCTTCACCTTTGGGGATATCTTAGTCACCAAAATGCTCGGTTTCACGTTGGCTGTCGCCGTGCTCATCGATGCAACTCTCGTGCGGATGGTGATTGGTCCAGCGTTGTTGCGTCTTGGCGGCGGCTGGAATTGGTGGCCGTGGGGACTTGCCGGCGTGGAAGCCAGGGAGATGCAAGTCGGATCGAAGTCAGGATGATCCATGTCAAATCGAGATGCCGGTTTCCTCACTACTCTCGTACAACAGCCGCATTGCCGGCATGCGCTTTGCGGCCAGAAGCCATGTCGACCAACGAATGGCGTGGCTTGAGCTAAAGGGAACGCGCCCGATGTCGTAGTGGGCGATGTGCGGATAAGCGTGATGAACGCCGTGAGTTGTGAAGTGGAAGAACACCCACTTTGCTACCCACCCGGGAAGGATGATCGTTCGCGTGTAGTGATCCTGATTCGCTTGAGTGAACGGCCTGACCTTATCCCCGTCCGTTTTGCGTAGAGGAAGATGGACGTGCTGGCTCAGCAGCACCGGATCGCCGATCGTAAGAAAGCAAAGAAAGGCCACTGCCCACACTTCTAAAAAGCGCTGGCGCGCAATTGCAATAACTGCAGCATAGACCGTCACCAAAAACAGAACGCTT